>Ga0335074_10001229_pt1 | contig 35004 bp, 26 predicted proteins | sample Lox_Sample_23_FD_206715 | JGI IMG/M metagenome (GOLD analysis project Ga0335074, IMG submission 206715) | Soil microbial communities from Loxahatchee National Wildlife Refuge, Florida, United States - Lox_Sample_2.3 | ecosystem: Environmental > Terrestrial > Soil > Wetlands | place: USA... | reverse complement strand
AACCAAAGGGGCGGGCAGAGACAGAGACTGCTCGCCCCAAAATCATCAGATGGATAGACCCCGATGCCTTGAAAATCCAAACTCGACCCGGAGAAAACTCTTGACTTCCAACAGAGAATCTACGGGGCTGCGGTCAGCCTTCTTTGCCGACCCAGGACTGCGTTCGCTGGCGCGAATTTGTCCTGGGCTATCGGTCCCGGCAAATGAAATGTCCTTCCGCCGTCCCTACGGGACTTCACAATGGTGCTTCAGCAAACCCTTTCCCCACGCTGAAGCGCGGGGCTAACAACCACTGCGCCTACGGCGCGCTTAGCGGAAATTACTTATGTAATCCTCAATAACTTCCTTGCCTCGATGCAGGAGGCGGTTTATCGGCACGCGTAGACCATCGTCCCGGAGGGACGAATCGAATTTAGCCCAGGGTGAAGTCCGAAGGACGCAACCCTGGGAAACGCCAACCAAGACGATTCGCGCCCCGTAGGGCCGCGTCGAAAAACTCGCACAAATGCAATTCGAATCGATGGGTGAATCTACCCGAAGAACTTCTCCACATCAGCAATCGAACCCGTCATTCTGTACGGCGGCAGCGACTGCAAAAAAATCTGCCCATACCGCTGCGTCCTGATCCGCGGGTCCAGCAGCACCAGCACGCCGCGATCTTCAAGCGAGCGAATCAGCCGGCCAAAACCCTGCTTGAGCGTCAGCACGGCCTCGGGCACCTGGTAATCGAAGAACGGCTTGCCGCCGTCCTCTTCAATCGCTTTCATGCGCGCCTGCACCACGGGATCGGAGGGCACCGCGAACGGCAGCCGGTCGATGATGACGCAGCTCAGCGCCTCGCCCTGCACGTCCACTCCCTGCCAGAAGCTTGAAGTGCCAAACAACACGGCATTCGGCGTCGACCGGAACTCATCAAGCAGCGCCTTGCGCGGAGCGGTGCCGTGCAGCAGGATGGGAAAATCAAGCACCGGCAGCAGCCGCTCGTAGAGCGTGCGCATCTGTGAGTACGAAGTGAAGAGGCAAAACGCGCGCCCACGGCTGAGGTTGAGAACGCGCTCGATGGTTTTGGCGGCAGCCTCTACAAACTCGGGCGCGCGCGGGTCGGGCATCTGCGGAGGAAGATAGAGCAACGCCTGCTCGCCGTAACGGAAGTGCGACGGCACCACCAACTCGCGCGCCTCATCGAGCCCCAGCCGCTTGCGCAAATGCTGAAAGCCGCCCTGCACAGTGAGCGTGGCCGAGGTGAGCACTACGGTTGGCACCTGCTCAAACACCAGCTCGCTTAACAGCTGCGACACATCGATGGGTGTGGCCTGCAGATGGATAGCGCCGCTGCTTCGTTGGTTGAATCGATTTGGCGGCGCGCCGGTCGAAGCTGCAAGCGCAAGTTCGTCCGCCAATCGATTCCCGGAGGAGCTTCCCTCAGGAGCTAAAGCCCCACTCACTTTGCGGCTGTTTTCGGCACGGCTAAAGCCGTGCCCTTTCAAGGCATCGTGCTCTTTCAAAGCGTCGCCGAAGTACCCCTTCAAGGTGCTGCCGCCTCCCCGCCGCTCAATCCAGAACACCATGTTGGTCGCCGGCGCCTCGAGCATGAACTTGAGATCGTCAGACAGCAGCGCCGCGCGGTTCTTCAGACCGTTGGCTTCATCCAGCTCCGCGAGCCGGTCGAACTCGGCCTCAATCTGGCGCAGCGTGGCGCGCACTGAAAGATACAAATCGCCTGAAGACTCGAGGAATGCTTCGCGGTCCGCAAACGGATGCCGCCCATCGCCACCCACCGGCAGCGCCGCAAAAAACATGCGCGCCCGGTCGCGCAGTTGCTGCGTAAGCGCCGGCAACGGGCTTGCGCCGGTTTTGCCGCGCAGCGTCACGTCGGCGTCGCGCGCAAAGTCTTCAAAGCGCACGTTCGAGAGCGAGCGGCCAAAGTACTGCGAGGCTACCTCCTCGAGTTCGTGCGCCTCGTCGAAGACCACCGCCGCCGCCTCGGGCAGAATTCCCGCATCGGGCGCGCCCGACGCCATCTGCCGCACCGCGTAGTCGGCAAAAAACAGGTGGTGGTTCACAATAATCACGTCTGACTCGGCCGCTCGCCGGCGCATCTCGGTGATAAAGCAGTGACGGTAGTCGGGGCAGCTCGAGCCCAGGCATGCCTCGCTGCGCGCATCCAGCTTGCCCCACAGCGAACTGGTCTCGGGCAACGCCGAAAGCTCAGCCCGGTCGCCGGTCTCGGTCGTCTTCTCCCACTCGGCAATCTGCTGGTATTCGTCCACCTCCTGCAGGCCGGTGAGGATGGGCACGTCGCGCAGCTTGGAGAGCTTTTGGCGGCAAAGGTAGTTGGCGCGGCCCTTCATGTAACACACTTCGAGCTCGCCCAGCAGCATCTCGAGAAAGGGAATGTCGCGGAAGAAGAGCTGGTCCTGCAGCGCCTTGGTTCCCGTGGAGATGATCACCCGCTGCCCGGTGCGCAGCGCCGGCAGCAGGTAGGCCAGCGTTTTGCCTGTGCCTGTGCCGGCCTCCACAATCAGGTGCCGACGCTCAGCCAGCGCCCGCTCCACAGCCTTGGCCATTTCGAGCTGGCCGGGGCGGTATTCATAGGGCAACGGCGACTGCGCCAGGATGCCGCCGGGCGCAAAAAACTCGTGCAGCGTGGGCAGCGACCGGGTTGGAGCCTGAGAAGGAGACATGAAGGCGCGTTCCTCCATGATAGAGGTGGAGGCGCGCCCGCGTTTGACCTTGACTCAGGCTTCGGCTGTTGTCGGATCGATAATCGTGCGAACCTCGGCGACGCTGTTGGCGGGGAATCCTCCTTTAGCGGCGTGTTCGCGGACGAGTTCTTCGTTGGGCGCAATGTAAACGCAGTAGATTTTGTTGTCGGTAACGTAGCTGTGTACCCACTGAATCTCGGGGCCAAGCTGGCGGAGTACTCCGCAGGAAGTTTGCGAGATAGCTTGAAGCTGCCCGGGTGAGAGAGAACCGGCGCCGGGGACCTCGCGCTCGATAACGAACTTAGGCATTGTTGCTGCCTCCTTGCAGGGGAATCGACTGCAGTGTACAGGGAGCAGCGCGGGATTGGCAGCGAAATTCTGCGCCAGTCGGGGAGAATTCATCTTTCAGTACCGGCCAACGCCGTCAGCAGATACGGGAGTTACGATCCCGGCGTGTATTCGTCATCGGCCAGAGACTTATTGTGGTGCACGTTGAGCCACTCGCCAACCAGAAAACTGGCGCTGGGATTGGATGATTCGAGAGAAGAAGCGTCCAGGGTCTGTGCGGTCTTGCGGAGCCGCCTGCGGGTTTGTGCCGCTCGTTCCCCATTTTCCGCGCGGGCGTTGCTCGCTCCGTAAACGCTTGCCGCCTGGATGTTGTTGAGGTTGGCGTGGATATGCATACGTCGCTCCTGAGGAAATGGGAGAGCGCAATCAGAGTGCCGGGAATCGAGGCTGCAGATGAGAGGGTTCTCATGCCGGGCCCGCGCCGATCGGCTTGGCGACGCGCCCAGATAGACTAAGAGAAGCCCACGCCGTATCGGGCCGCTGCACGGGAGTGACTTTTGCCAACGTATCGCAGATCGGTTGTGCCGGCGCGCGCCGGGGCTCAGACGCTGCCGCTGGTGGCCATCGTGGGCCGGCCCAACGTGGGCAAGTCCACGCTCTTCAACCGGCTCACGCGCAGCCGCCGATCGATCGTGGGCGACGAGCCCGGCATCACCCGTGACCGCATCTACGGCGAGTACGAGTGGGCCGGACGCCGCTATCGACTGGTGGATACCGGCGGTATTGTGCCCGACGATCCCGAGCTCATTCCCGCCGAAATCTTTCGCCAGGCCCGCGTCGCTCTCGACGAAGCCAGCGCGCTTGTGATGGTCGTCGACGTACGCACCGAACTCGCCCGCCCCGACTACGATCTTGCCCGCCACCTCGCCCGCACCGGCAAGCCGCTCTTTCTCGCCGTCAACAAAGTTGAGAGTGACGTTCTGGCCGCTGAAGCTGAGAACTTTCGCCGCCTCGGCATTCGCGATGTCTTCCCGATCAGTTCCGAACACGGCCAGAGAATCGGCGATCTGCTCGACGCGATTGCGGAGGCGGTGCCGGAAACGGCAACCCCCGCAGATGAGCAAGTCAGCGAGTCAGCGAGTCAGCAGGTCAGCGGTCCATCTGGCAATGGGCGCAATGAGGAAGCCGGCGAAGGCTCCGACGACCTCGATCTCCAGGGCCGCAAAAAAACGCGCACCCACGGCGAATTCGAACAGCACGAAACCTCGGTTGCCATCATCGGCCGGCCCAATGTCGGCAAATCCACATTGCTCAACGGGCTCACCGGTACCTCCCGCGCCATCGTCTCGCCCGTCGCCGGAACCACGCGCGACGCGGTCGATGAAGTAGTTCAGTTCGAGGGCTCAACGCTGCGTTTCGTCGATACCGCCGGCATCCGCCGCAAGGGCAAAACGCACCTCATGGCTGAGAAGCTGAGCGTCGTGATGGCCCGCCGCCATCTTGAGGCTGCCGACGTGGCGCTGCTCATTATCGACGCGACTGAGGGCGTTACCGCCAGCGACGCCACCATCGGCGGATACGCGCACGAAAGCGGCCGCAGCGTCATCATCGTCGTGAACAAGTGGGACGCGGTCACCACCGGCCGCACCGACTCGAACCCCCCCGCCGATCGCGACATCTTCGAGCGCCAGTTGCGCTCCGTGCTCAAGTATCTCGACTACGCGCCGGTCATCTTTCTATCTGCGCTTGAAGCGACCATTAAAGGCGGCAGCGCGCAGCAAAAAATCATGGCCCGCCTGCTGCACGAGGTCATAAAAGTTGCGGCCGAACGCCGCAAGCGCGTCACCACCGGCCAGATGAATCGCTTCCTCGACAAGATTGACTTCCAGCGCGCGCCGGTGCCGATGGCCAAGCGCATTCGCATCTTTTATATGACGCAGGCCGCCGTCGCGCCGCCCACCTTCGTGCTCTTCACCGATCGCGACATCAAGCTCCACTTCGCCTTCGAGCGCTTTCTCGAAAACCAGATCCGCGAATCCTTCGGCTTTGAAGGCACGCCGATATGGTTCAAGGTGAGGGCACGAAATGCGGCCAGCGGTTCATAAAGTTCGCTCTTAAAGAACTCTGCAGGCACACCATGCGCCACCAGCTAGTACAAACCGCGGTCCGGATGAAGGGGCTCGCCGCATTCTTCGGATCTGGTCCTAGTTCACTGTGACATTAAGGTAGTCCTCTGCAGTCACCGTTCCGGTAGCCACGTCCGCCGCGTTGAAGGTCACTGTGTACACGTCTGCCGTGGTGCCGGCCGATCCACCACCGCCCCCACCACCACCCCCACCACCCCCACCACCCCCGCCGCCACCACCTCCGCAGGAAGTGAGGGAACCGAGCGCGAAGAAAAGAACCGCGAGGCCCAGGAAATAGCGGCGTCTCGATCGCCAGGCCGGGAAACTACCTAGCAGAATGAAGGCGAACGCGATTCCACCCAGTGCAAATGGTTCCCGGATTTGCCGCTTCAAGCGCGCGCTGGTCGAGGGTCCGGTAGTGTTGATGGTTAGTGTTGAGTTCACAGCTTGATTATTGGTGATTGTGATCGGGGTTGGATTGAAACTGCAGGTCGGTATGTACTGATCGGTGCTATGGGTGCCTTTAACCGAGCACGTAAGGTTGACGGCCCCGGTGAACCCGCCACCGGGAGTTACACCGACAGGGGTGGTGCTCGATTGTCCAGGGCTCAGCGCACCGCTGGGAGTGCTTTGGTAGAAAGCGAGTCCCAACGTATAGCCGGCTGCGTTATAGCAGCCGGCATTGCAAGTCACTGTGGTCGGTGCAGAAGGCCCCTCAGCCATAAAGTTGCTGTCGCCGCCGTACGAAGCAACAATGCTGTTTGCGCCAGCAACCAATTGCGTCGAATTCACCGTGATCCCGCCGGTGAAGCACAGTGTAGTGATTCCGGTGCATGACGAGTCATTCACAATTGCGGTGCCAAGTACCGTGTTGTTTGTTGTATCTGTAATCGTCACCGTGCCGGTTGCATCGAATGCTTGAGGCGGGACGTTGGCCACCATCTGGGCCCCAAGGTTTACCTGGCCGCCAATAGTAGATGTTGGATTGGCGATCGCCGAAATCGTGGATGGAGCTTCCAAAACGCTGAAGGTCACTGCGCTGGAAGAACTCGAGTTATAACTCAAATCTCCGGAGTACGTTGCTGTTATCGAATGGGGCCCCGCGGGCACAGATGCGGTATTGATTGCGGCAACCGCCGTTGCATCCAGATTGATTGTTTGCGTCTGAAGCGGATAGGCGGGCACTGAATCGGTGAAGGTCACGGTTCCCGTGGCCGCGCTGACAGGATTCGGATTTCCAGCCTGGGAAACGCCGAATGGAATCGCGTCTAACGTGATAAACGTGCCCAACGGTATTGACTGACCGACGATATTTGTCAATTGGCCACTGGAACTCAACGAATCAACCGTCAGGTTAAGTGTGCTGTTCTCCGGGCTGACGGTAATCTGCACGGGCTTTGAGACACTCCCTGCGTAAGTTCCATCTCCGCCGTAATTGGCGTACACGTTGTAGGTGCCGCCTGGAAAAAGATTGTAGGTTCCAGACGCGGTCCCGCCGCTCAATGAGAGCAGCGTTGTCGGCACACTTGTTGTGGCCTGGGACTGCGATGTGTAATTGTTCTCGATTGCAATATTTCCGGTTGCCGCCGCGGGATTGACAGCGGTATCGATGGTGATCGCGGTGCCGTGAGTAAAGGTGGTCTGGGCGAGGGTCAGGCTCGTGCTGGTCGCTGTCAGGGAATCGTCGGACCAGGCCTTCACCAGCGCGGTGGCGTCCAGGCTGCCCAGTCCCGTCGCAAAGTTGTAACTCGATCCGGAATTGTAGCCGGTCATGAAGTTATTATTGCCGCAATCGGGGCTGCCCGAAGTGCAATAAACCGAATTGTTACCGGTCGTAATCTGGTGAAACACGCTGGGGTGGGCCTGCGCCAGGTCATACAGAACCCAATTCGCCTGGCCGAGTCTTGTCGAGGCGCCCACCATCTGGTTGACGAGCGCAAGGATTCCCGCGAATGCCGGAGCCGACGCTGAAGTTCCTCCCACGCCGTGAATCGTCGAATTGGAACCGTCAGCACAGTCCGAGTCGATGCAGATCGCCCAAAGAGCGCCATACGAGCCGTCCCCGGCAAGCAGAGAAACGTCAGGCAGATCCCGCACAGCGTCCTTATCGCTGGGCAAAAACCCCTTTTGCCATTGCGGTTTGCCGTAACCCTTATTCGAGGCTGCTCCGGCACTGCTGGCGCCGCCGGCCCCTGCGATGATATTTGTGCTTCCCGACTGCGTTTCGGGAGTGTTGGCTGACAGCAGAGCGTTTGAGCTCGTCGAATCATTCCAGGGATTCTCAGGAATGTAACCGAGCGCAGAAGTGTAGTTAGCGCTGTTGCTCGAACTAACGTAGGTGGAGAAGTTGTACTTGAGAGTATCGAAGTCTGTGCCGCCGACCGCGATGTTGTATGGCGTTGAGGCGAGGCCATTCACTCCCAGGCCGTTGGAAGCTGCGGTCTCCGTAGCCTGGTCGTCACACCCTGCCGAGCCGGAATCTCCGGTAGAGACCACCACGGTAATTCCCTGTGCCGCCGCCTGCTCCCACAAATTCAAAATCTGGGCGTTTCCCGCGGCGCCCAGTGAAACTTCGCACTCGCCGTAGCTGACGCTGAGGATATTGATGTTATTATCGTCGAGCGCACGGTAGATCGCTACAAAGAGGCCAGACTGGAAGATGGTGTCGGGTGCTGCGTAATAAATCACGTTTGCATTCGGCGCCACGCCACCCGACACCTCGGTATCCAGAATCCCCTCGGTTTCATCGATGGCTTGATCGAAATCCTGCTGATTGCCGTCATACACCGTGGTTGAACTGGCGCCTGAAGGAAGGCCGAAAAAGCTCCGATAGAAAAAGTTTCCCGAGTCGTAGAGCAGCGTAGTTCCGGCGATCCCGATTGTGACCCCGGTGCCGTCGTACGATGTTTGGCTCGAAGTGTGATTTACGTTCAATGAATCGGGAGTGTCGTAGATGGTTGCTGCGTCGCCAGGACCGACAAAGAGATAATTGCTGCTATTCACTGGAATCGTTAGTTCGGGTGTGAACCGATGCAGCGCCGCATTCCATCGCCCGGTCGGACCCATTACGAAAGCGGGTTGAGGCTTGAAGTCGTTGAGATTGGCTACTCCCGCAATCATCGGCGCCAGCGCCTCTGGAACCTGGGGATCAGATACGCTTGCCCAGTGCTCGACCCCTCCGATGACAAACTTGTGGATGGACGTATGGAACGCCTGTTGGACTTGTTCGACGGAACCTGAGAACTCAATTGCAGTTCGTCCCTTGTTCACCTTTGCAATCGTCAGCCCATGACTCTGCAGCCATTCCTCCAGGTTGCAGATCGAGGAATTGGTCAACCCGAATCGCTGCCCGAACTCTTCCGGTGTAATGAATTTCCTGAAATAAGGTGACTTCGGGTCCTGAAGCGAGGCCAGAAAACTCTCCAGATCCGACTCCTGTTGTGGGGCCCGCTTCAAAACCAGCATCATGCGGCCGACCATCGTTGAGCCGGGCGCTGGCCCGTGATCGTAACGCTGCTGGGCAAGCGGGTGAATGTTTCCGGTCAGAGCCACGAGCGGCACGTTGTTCAAATCTGACGCCAAGACGGAGGCCCCGGAAGAGCTCGAACATGACTGCCCGCTTGCCATGGCTGCAAAAACCATCGGTAACCATGCCAAAAGCGAACACAACGCCAAAAAGCGACAACGATAATCCGCCATTCCAGCCCTTCCTCGCCTGCCTTCGTTTTGCTTCGAAATGAGTGTATTCATTCTGTCACAAGGCGGAAGAAGTGTAGCATGGCCGAGTTTCGAATCGCAGTGCAGCGCGGGGCTGTCGATCAGGCCCTTTGGCCAGGGCGTTGCCCCTCAAACTTACCGACTACCTGGCCGTGCGTGCTGCTCACATCGACACGGTAAGATATCAGTATCCCCGGGCAGAAAAACGCCTGTTCTGCCCGACGCAATTTTTGACTTAAGCATGGCCCTTGCGCGTGTCAACTCTTGGCGCGTCTTTTTTGACGAGGAAGAGTCCGGCCTTAAAGCAGCGGGCGAGCGGAGCAGATTGATGATGTACCTGAACGAAGCCGTCCTCGCGACCGTTTCACCCGACGAATTTCAAAAGCGCCCACCCTATCCCTGGGCGCACATCGACAACTCTCTCACCGACGAGGGCTTTGCGCGGCTGCGCGAGACGCTGCCGGGAACCGAGATGTTCGACAAACACGTGGGCGCCAAGCGCGCCTATGGCCAGATGTCGCACGATCGCTATATGCTGCACTACCGCGCCGGCCTCGAGCTGCCCCAGCCGTGGCGCGAGTTCATTGCCGAGCTGAACGGACCCGAGTACCAGGCCTTTCTGCGCCGTATGCTGGGTAATCGCCGCTACATCCCCACGTTCTCGTGGCACTACGCCTGGGAGGGCTGCTCTGTCTCGCCGCACTGCGACGCGGCGCGCAAGCGGGCCACGCACATCTTCCACTTCAACAGCCCCGACGAGTGGGACCAGTCGTGGGGTGGCCAGACGCTGATTCTCTCCAGCGACAAGCCCATCCCGACCCACTCGGCGCCCACGTTTGACGAGCTTACCGTGGCCGGCGGCCACGGCCCCATCGGCAACGGCAGCCTGCTCTTCCAGCGCACAGAGCACTCCTGGCACGGCATGAAGCCGCTCACCTGCCCGCCCGGCAAACTGCGCAAAATCTTTTCGGTAACGCTCAACATCCCCACCGCGCAGGTCTGGTGGCGCCGCCTGCGCGGCAAAGACCCCGACGGCTTCAGGCTGAGAGCGGCGTAAGGAGAGGGAATAGGGAGCAGGGAATAGGGAATAGAAAAAACGGCCGACGGCCATTGTCCTTGGCTCCGACTGCCGCCGTCTCGAGTGAACTTGCTGCAGAAAAACGCCCTCGGGACGAAGATTTGTAACAGGGCGCGACTTCACAGGTTGCGGAAAAACTCGCGCTGGGGCGTTTTGTAACAAGGGCACGGATTTATCCGTGCCGATAAGGTCCAGAGAATGAGTCGGGGTTTTAACCCCTGAGGGACGTTTCTCTCGCACTAAAGCGCGCTCGCTGAGTTTTTCCGCAACCTGTTCAGTCGCGCCAATAAGATTAACAAAATGAGTCCCGGGCTTCAGCCCCTGAGGATTTGCCCCTACTGAATCTACGATGTCGCCCTTTCCTCAGCAAAAATCTGTTCATCCGTGATCGATGCGATGCGCGCAAAGACGTCATAGAAATCGCCGGTGATTGGGGTGACGAATCGCTGACGTCCTGGATCCCAACTCAACTCATCATTGAGAGCGAACAAGATCCTGAGGTCTTCAGGTGCCCGCGAATCCCACCGGGTTTTATGCCCAAAGTATGCCGCCGCATGCCCAGCATCACGTCGGCCTGCGATTACTTCCCTAGCTACCTGACGGCTGACAATCAACGTGGCTTGCATTTCAGAAAGCGGATAGCGAATGTTCAACTCCCGAAATACCTCTGCGAGGATATCTTCCACATCGGCCGAGCAGGTAATTCCGATTTCGCCGGCCAGCCGCCTCAGGCTCGGTGTGTCGTAGCCGGCCTCAAGGAGGTCCGCTGCGATCTCCGGCATGTCTTCGCCGTACAGGTCATGAGTTTTCCATGCCGCGGCCAGAAGTTGAGGAGCAAGCGAGGATTCCGGCGAGGGTACGTTGGGATATTTGTATGAAATATCGCGCGGCACTCCAATTTCAAGGCTCACAATATCGGGCGCGGACTGCGGGTTGAAGCGCGCGAAGAACCGCTGAATTAACCCTTCTTTCACGAAGTTATTATGCGCCAGTATTACTGAGTTGGTGCTTGATCGCAACCTACCGCCTGGGTTCGGAGGATTTGCCAAACCTCCCACCGTGCCTGCGGTCACAGACTCCGGGCATTCCTGAGGATTAACCGTCAGTAATTCTCTCTCGCGAGGGCGCGGGGAAATGTGCCTCAACCCCAAAACAAACCTCCCGGCTCAATGCCGGAGAAAGCGAGCCACGCATGAACTATCTGAATCGCGATTGTCTCGAGAAACTTTCTGCTGAGGATTTTCAGCAACGCCAACCGTATCCATGGGCCGGGCTTGAGCAAACCCTGACCCCTGAAGGCTACGAGAGCCTGCGTGAATCGCTGCCTCCGGTGGAAGGTTTCTACAAAATGGTCGGCGTCAGGCGCGCCTACGGCCAGGGCCCCCACGACCGCTATCTGCTCCACTACCAGCCCGGCCTCGACATTGCCGAGCCCTGGAAGGAATTCATCGCCGAGTTGCGGGGGCCGGTCTATCAGGACTTCCTGAAGCGCGTGCTCGGGCCCCACAATTTCATTCCCACTTTTGAGTGGTACTACGCGTGGGAGGGCTGCGCCGTCTCGCCGCACTGCGACGCGGCCCGCAAGCTGGCCACGCACATCTTCTACTTCAACACCCAGGACGACTGGGACTCCGCATGGGGCGGCGAGATCCTGATTCTCGACAGCGAGCGCAAGTTCCCCACTCATTCGGGGCCAGGCTTCGACCAGCTCAAGGTGGCAGCGAAAATCGAACCGCGCGGCAACGGCAGCCTGCTCTTCGAGCGTACGCCGCACTCCTGGCATGGCGTCAGGCCGCTGCGCTGCCCGGCTGGAAAGCTGCGCCGCCTCTTTCTCATCACCATCAACATACCCAGCTTCCAGGTCTGGTGGCGTCGCGTGCGCGGCAAAGATCCTGATGGTTACAGGCTGAAGGCGGCGTAGACGCAGCGCATCCTACTGCGGCCCGGTTGGCTGCTGCGACGAGCTCTCGCCCGCCACCAGCTTGCGAATGTGCACCGTGGCCTCGGTCTCAGGAACCGTGCCGTCGTTTACCTGCACCTCGGTCGGCTTGCCCAACACCAGAATCCGCACCGTAGTTTTGCCCCGGCTGGGAACAATGACGCGATGAGCCTCCGACGGCCCACCCAAGGTACTCACCGTGACTGGCACCTCAGCCGATGCGTATCCCGAGTTCGAAATATCGACTGCGACCAGAGTGTTTCCGGCCTCCGCGGCTTCCGGATACACGCCGTCGATGGCCAGATCCGGCAGTCCCTTGTCGGCGTCCACCCAGTCGGCGAAAAACCACGAGAGGTTTTTGTTCGAGGCCCTCTCAAGCACCTTCTCAAAAGATGCCGGCCTGCCCGCATCGAGCGCGGAGTAGTAGTCGCGCAGCGCGGCCGAAAGCGCTTCATCCCCAACCATGTCGCGCAGCATCCAAAGCACGTAGGCCGCCTTGGTGCGATAGTAGGCGGGCGCGTAGGCCTGTGCCAGCGGTTGGCCTGCGTCTTCGCCGGGGCTCGACGGCTCAGCCATCGCCAGCGCCGGACGCGCCGACTCCAGCGACTCCATCGCCTTGTAGCGGCCGTCCAGTTTTTCCAGCCACAACGTTCCCATGAAGTACGCGACGCCCTCGTCAAGCCACGCAGGAATGGGCCGCACCGCCTGGCCCTCCTTGGCTGCCGGTAGCCACGCATAGGTGAGCGCGTGCGCCAGCACGCGCTCAAGCTCATGCGCAGCATCGGCGCCGATGGGCGTGGCCAGCAGCGCACCCGATTCAAATGGTGCGTCGCCCGCGTCCGGCAGGTCGAGAATGGTGAGCTTGCTGCGCGGCTGCGCGCCCAGCCATCCCGCCAGAAATGGTGAAACCGCCGCTGCCGTCGTCGTCCAGGTCCCAATGTTGCCTTCGTCCGCACTCGTCGACCACAGCGTCGCGTTGGTCGCCTCATGCGCCGTGCGCCGGGCCACAAAAAGGCTGGGCGCCGTGAACCCGAGCGTGGTCTCGCCCGTGTCCGCCGTCGCCACGCCCGGCACTCCCCCAACCGGATTCGGCGGGTCCACGACACTCAGCGCCACGCTCCATCCATTCACAAGAGCGATCGCCGGCGCCTCACCGTGCGGAAACTCGTCGGTGAGCCGCAGCCTGAATCGCGCGCTCGCACTCCGCAGCTTCACCTGGCCCACCTCGTCAAATAACCGTGCGCCGTCGCCAAGAATCACCGGCTCAGCCGCCACCGGATACCACACCACATTTCCGAATCCACGCAGTCCGGTAAAGTCCAGTCCAATCCCGTCCCAGTCGGAGTGAAGCGCAAGGTCGTCGGGCGTGCCTAGCATCGTTAGCCGCTGAGCGCTGGGCGTGATCGTGCCGGAGTAGGTCGCGTCCACCTCAATTGCCGCGCCCGGGGCGAGCGGCTCTGCGAGCGTGATGGCCGCCTCGTGCAGTTGGCCGGTGTGATCGGTGTCGGAGTTGAGAGTAGCCACCGTGAACGGCACGTCTTTGCCGTCCAGGTCGATGCGCTCCCACTTGAGCGTCGACGAAATCTCCAGAGGAATATGCGCGAGCGGAGCCTTGCCGTCGTTGCGCACCTTCAAAACCGCGCGCACGGTCATGCTGTTTTTCGCGGGCTCCAGATGCACATCCAGATCGTAGGCAAGGAAAGTCACTGCATCGCGTTCGGCGTCATTGGCCGTGGGCGCCGCGACCGCGGTTCCCAGCGCCGCTGCCGGACCAAGCGTGGTCGTCGTCTGGCCATTTTCGTCCGTCGAACGCGAAAAAATCACTTTGCCATTGGATGATTGTGGCGGCTGCGCCTGCGGAACCTGCTGAGTGGAAGGTGCGGATTGCGGCGGCGTTTGCGCGGGTTGCGATTGCGCCGGCAGCATTTCCGTGAACAACCCGAGCGCCAAAACCGGCGCGAAAACAAACTTCATGAACCGAGGCCTTTCTGTACTTTGCGCGCTGCGCCGCTGATTGCGGCAGCACTGCATGGGGCAGCTTCTTGGACGAGAGCCGAGGAGGAACGTACGCGTCTTTGCCGCGCGGCCTCATACAGCACCACCGCTCCCGCCGCCGAAACGTTCAGCGAGCTCACCCCGCCGGCCATGGGAATGCGCAGCAGGTGGTCGCAGCTGCGCTTCACCAGGTCGTGCAGCCCCGCTCCCTCGCGTCCAAGTACAAGCGCGATGTTGCCGGTCAGGTCGAAGCGGTCATAGTCGGTGGTGCCGCGCTCATCCAGACCCACTACCCACAGGTTCTGGCGCTTAAGGTCTTCGAGAGCGCGAACCAGGTTCACCACCCGGGCAATGCGCAAATGTTCCGCCGCGCCGGCGCTGGCCTTTACTGCCGCTGCGCTCAACGGCGCCGACCGCCGCTCAGTAATCACTACGCCGTCCACCCCCGCTCCATCGGCTACGCGCAGCAAGGCGCCCAGGTTCTGCGGATCCTCGACCCCGTCGAGCGCCAGCACCAGCCGCGCCGCGTCGGGCCTGGACGGGTCGGGCGCGAACAAATCTTCAATCGCCAGAAACTCCTGCGGACGAACTAATGCCACCACGCCCTGGTGCGCAGCAGTTTGCGCCACCTGCGTCAACTGATCGCGCGACTCCGTTCGAACCCGTACGCCCTTTTCGCGGCATTGTGCGACGAGTCTCTCCAGCCGGTCGTCGTGGCGCTCGCGGGCCACCAGCACGTGATCGAAACAGCGTTTGCCGGCGCGTAAGGCCTCTTCCACAGGGTGCAGGCCGTAGAGCAGATCCATGTTGATAGTTTAGTGGGCCGGGCTCTCCTGCAACGCGAAAGACAACTTGAAGAAAGCCCGGGAAGGCGATAATTTACGCGCATGGTACCTGCAAGGAAAAAGACTTTCACCGCCCTTCTCGAGCCCGACGGTACGGCGCTCAAATGGACGATCGCCCGCGTGCCTTTCGACATCGCCAAAGTGTGGCCAACGCGGCGCGGGCGCAGGGTCAAGGGTGAGATTGAGGATTTCGCCTTCCGCACCTCGCTCTTTCCCGGTCCCGCAGGCCAGGGGCACATATTGCTGGTCAACAAGAAGATGCAGAAGGGCGCGCACGCCCACGTCGGAGAGAAGGTGCGCATCACCCTCGAGCCCGATCTCGACGAGCGCGAAGTGTTGATTCCGCCCGAGTTAGACAAGATTCTCAAGAGCGACCGCCAGCTCAAAAAGTGGTTTGGCGCCCTTAGCGATTCAATGCGCCGCGAGATCGGCAAATGGGCGGGCGAACCAACCGGCGCTGAGACGCGCCTGAAGCGCGCCGAAAAGATCGCCGAACGGATGATGCACGCCATGGAGGGCGAAATCGATGCGCCCCCAATCCTGAAAGCCGCCTTCGTCCGCCAGCCCCTGGCCCAGGCCGGCTGGAAGGCGATGACCTTTGCCCAGCGGCGCGGCCATCTGATGGGCATTTTCTACTACGAGACGGCTGAAGCCCGGGAGCGCAGGGCGGCCAAGGCAGTCGAAGAAGCCCTCAAGGTAGCTCGCCGCAAGCTCCCCGCACCAAAGTAGGTGCATTTTTCCAATGGGACGATTTTTCTTTCGTCTTTGCCCCGGCACTTGGCGTCTAATTGATTACGATGACCTTCGCGGCGGCAAAGTCATTTCTTGTCTCGGGCGGCGCCAGCTCTCTGGCGGCAACGGTTGACGAACAGGCGCGGCAGCAGAGCCTTGCAGTCGCGCAGGGTCTCAAACGGCAGCAAGCCGGGCTCCTCGACGAGTTGATTGTGAAGTATCAGCACCGGCTGATGCGCTACCTGCTTTACCTGACCGGCAACCGCGAGCAGGCCGAGGATCTCTTCCAGGACGTCTGGATGCGGGTTCTTGTCCGGGGCGGGCAATTCAACGGCCAGGCGCGGTTTGAAACCTGGCTCTTTACCATCGCCCGCAACATGGTTATCGACCAGCGCCGCAAGCGCACCGCTTCCAGCCTCGACGAGCTCTTTGAGGCGAGCGGCGACGAGGACCGTCCCATGAGTTTTGAGGTTGCCGACGACGAACCCTCCCCGTTTGACCGCGTCTCGAACTTCGAAGACCGCGAGCACATTGCCAGGTCGCTCCTCGAGCTCGATACCCTCCATCGCGAGGTGCTGGTTCTCAGGTTCTATGAGGAGCTCTCGCTCGAGGAGATCGCCAAAGTCACCAAGGCGAATTTATCTACTGTTAAATCAAGGCTTTATCGCGGCATGGCAATGATTCGGCCCAGGCTGGAGCGTACCGGGCTACGGCTGCGGGAGGCGGTGTGACGTCTGCCGGGATGTCAGGGAATGCTGGCCCGGGGCCAAAAAGCGATCAAGACCTGCTTGGCGCCCTGACTGGAACTGAGGCGGCCCATGAGCGCGCCGTCGCCTACCGCACCCGCCGCGTCGTTGCTGCCTCGCTGGGCGTCATGCAGGAGCAGAAGGCAGGCCGGCGGCGCACCCGTTCACTGGCCCTGGTGTCTATTCTGCTGGTAATTCTGGCCATGGGGCCGTTCATCTGGCGCGTCGCCGACGATGTGATTGGCGGTGAACGCTGGTGCGACATGGCTACCCAGACCAGCCTCTGGGTCTGCATCCTGTTACCGGCTGTTCTGGCCGCGGCGCTGGTCGCCGGCTGGCTCCGCCGCGAGCTCTGACCTCCCGGTTTTCCGCTCTCCGGAAAATTATTTGGGGCAACTTCAAAGTTTCCTGGTCCGTCAATTGAAATAGGAATAAGCTGTTTTGTAATCTATTGAAGCGTTCCAGAAAGCCCGAAACGAGACCATGCCCGAACCACCTTCCATCAGCATGAACGAAGACGAGCGGATGATACCGCTGTGGTCGATCATCGCGGCCACCGTGTCGTTTGTGCTGGTCGAGTACTACTGGTGGTTCGTGGCGCCGGGCCAGCGGCATCATCCCGCGCCCCCGCTCGGCCTGCGCATCTACTTCGATCTCTCCTGGGGAATCCTGGCCGCTCTCTACTTCCTCATGATCGGGTACATCAGCAAAGATGCCCCGCGGCGCGGCATGAGCATGCGCTTCTGGATCGTCATCTGCTGCGTAATGCCCGGCGGCATCGGTGCGGTCATCTACTTCCTGCTGCGCCAGCCGCAGATGTCGGTGTGTCCGGCCTGCGGTACGCACGTGCTGAGCGAGTTCCACTTCTGCCCGCAGTGCAACTACCAGCTCTCAGCCAGTTGCGGCAACTGTTTCCGTACGGTCAGGCCCAGCGACCAGTACTGCACCCGCTGCGGCCACGAGCTCGCTGAAGACCACCTGCCCGCGCGCCTGCATGTGATGGGCGGGGAGTAAGACAGCAAGTCAGGGTCTCAAATCTGACATTCGACCCTTTCAAATGGCGTCCTGAGCGGCGTCGAAAGATCCCGCACTTAATGACTGGGAGCCCGCGATCTTGAGCGTCGCTCGTGGGAAAGTCAATAACATGCTCCAGCCCGTATTCCTCACATGCCGCTCTAAATGTACTCGCGGTCAACCGCCAAGCTGCCGGTTTCTCCCTCTATCGTACTCATTCAAAATGACTTATATTACCTACCCTTTTGCCGTTTAATTCCCCCGCCCGTTCTATTCTGAATGCAGACAGCGATTCTTCGGGCCGAAGTTCGGCAGACCACCAGATCCTAACCGCATGAAAACAATAGACTTGGCCGCCAAGTCTACCCTCTATCGCACTGAAAACAATAGATTTAGAGATTTTTCGCAGGGGGCGGGGGTATCGGATATAGGGGGTGGGGATATGCCCTTCGCGCTATTCGCGAGAAATGCTAGGGCCTGTTAACAGGCCCTAGATTTGCTGTTTCTTCCACCGGCCCTGGCGGAACAGCACGATTCCGGCGGCAGCCATCGAGCACTCGGCAATGACGATGGCCAGGAACGCGCCTTCTGCATGAATCCCAAGTCTTACGGCAAGCACCCAGGCCAGGGGCAACTCCAGCACCCAGAAGCCGAAGAAGTTGACGATGGTGGGCGTGAACGTGTCGCCCGCCCCGTTGAAGGCCTGGAGCATCACCATTCCGTATGCGTAGCCCACGTTGCCATAACTGAACGTGCGCAGCGCAAGCGCGGCGATGGGAATGACTGATGGATCGTCAACGAAGAGTTTGACCACGGGTGCAGCGAACACGGCGAAGAAGATGCCGATGGTTCCCAGAAACAGCATGTTGTAAAAGCCGGTGCGCCACACTGCCCGCGCTGCGCGATCGGGCAGCCGGGCGCCGAGATTCTGACCCACCAGGGTAGCCGCGGCGTTGCTCAGTCCCCACGACGGCAGGATGAAAAACGTGACGATGCGGATGGCCACCGTGAATCCGGCTACTGAAGCCGATCCGAACACCGAGACAATGCGCACCAGGAAGATCCAGCTGGCATTGGCAATTGCAAACTGCAGCATGCCTGTCAGCGAAACGCGCAACAGGCGCAGCATTACGCGCATGCTGACGCGCACATGGCGCGCCAGTACGCGAATGCGCTCGGTGCCCTTGAGCAGCCGGTAAAACTGGTACAGCACGCCGATGCTGCGACCGGAAAACGTGGCCAGCGCCGCGCCGGTTACGCCGAGATGCGGAAATGGTCCGAGGCCGAAGATGAGGCACGGATCGAGAATGAGGTTGATGATGTTCGACACCCACAGCAGGCGCATGGCGATGGCCGCATCGCCGGCTCCGCGGAAGATGGCGTTGTTGAGGAACAGCATGATGATGGCTCCGCATCCGCCCAAAGCGATGCGCGCGTAGCCCGAGCCCACATTCACGATGGCCGCAGAGGCGCCCATCAGCTTGAGCAATTGCGGCGCGCAGATGCCGGCCGGGATGCCCATTCCGAGCGAGATCACGAGGCCGAGCACGATGGCCTGCACCCCGGCGATGGCCGCGTCTTCAGGGTCTTTTTCACCGATGCGGCGCGCGACCATGGCCGTTGTCGAAAGTGAGAGGCCCAGGCCGATGGCGAAGACCAGCGCGATGAGCGACTCGGTGAGGCCGACGGTTGCGACAGCATTGGCTCCCAGCCGGCCGACCCAGAAGACATCGACCACGGCGAAGAGCGATTCGAGCACCATCTCCAGCACCATGGGAATAGCGAGCAGGAGAATGGAGCGGTTGAGACTGCCGGTCGTGAAGTCCTGGTGCGTGCCGCGCAGGGCTTCGCGCACCGATGACCAGAATGTGAGCGAACGCCCATCCTGCGCCGGCTGCGGCGCAGTAGATTCAAGCAGGGACATGGAAAGGCTCCGGGGTGCCACGCAAATCGCGCGGGCACGAGCGAAGGGGTCACGCTGCGATCAAGCTGGATTATGCAGTGTAATCACCCGGGGCTGAGTCGTCCTCGGGTTAAATGGCTGGGAAGCCCGAGGCAATGTTCAGCGAGACACTCGAGGTCGAATGACAATGATGGGCTGGAACATTGTTCTCCTCCGTTGGCCTTCAGTTCGGCGGGTCTTTCGAGTGTAGCGCAGATTTGGCTTTCAGAGAAAGTGAAAATCGCCCATCTGCCTTGTGGCTCGGTGACGGGTGCCCCGAGTCTCGACTTTGGGAACTTGGAAACCACGACCCTCACCCATGCGCTCTGCACACTCCGCGCTCGCACCGAACCACAACGCCTGCCCGCCACCACCGTTTTTGCCGATAATTTCCACTCTTTGGCGCAAGATTCTTAATAGGATGGAATGCGACCGGGAACATGATGAGAATTACCATCTCCGGTGAGAGGGCCGGCAAAGAAGGCCGCATTCAAGCTGCCGCCCGCGTCGCCGCCCGCGTTGTTCCGTAACTCGTTGATTCCTGAATCGTTGTAAATAACGCGTTTCTTTCTATCGTTTAGCAGATAAACTCTTTGCTAAGCTGAAGAATTCACGCGAGTTAATTGCAGGAAATAGGGGGTATACCCCATGCGTTCAGTGCCCGTATCCCATTTGCCGATGGCGCGAAATTGACCCCCTTCCACTCGCCTCCCTACAATCAGGGTTTCCGGTCCATGGCAATCTCAGCCCTCATCATCGACGACGAACAACTGGCCCGCGAGGAGCTCAAGTACCTGCTCGACGAAGTGGGCGGGGTCGACGTTGTCGCCCAGGGCGCGAACGGCATCGAAGCAGTCAAGCTCATCGAGGAGTTTCACCCCGATCTGGTTTTTCTCGACGTGCAGATGCCCGGGCTCGACGGTTTTCAGGTGATTCAGAAGCTCGCCGAAAGGCGTCGCGGGAACGGCGGCGAGCCAATGCCGCAGATCGTCTTCGCAACCGCATACGATCAGTACGCTGTACGCGCCTTCGCTGTGAACGCGGTTGATTACCTGCTCAAGCCCTTCGACCGCAGCCGCGTCAGCGAGGCCGTGGAGCGCGCGCGCACGAGGATCGTCTCGGGCAGCGGGGAATCGGGTGGCGAAAAACCTACCAGCTCACAGATCGAAGCGCTGCTCAAGCTGCTCAACCGCAACCAGGGCGCCGAGCGCGCCCCTGCGCAGCCAGCCAAATTGATTGTGCAATTGCAGAGCCGGCTGCTACTCGTCGACCAGGCCGAGATCTGCTTCGCCGCCATCGACGAGGGCGTCATCCGCATCGTGACGCGCACCTTCGAAGGACAGTCAAAGTGCCGCACCCTCGAAGAGCTGCAGGAACTCCTCGATTCCGCGAGCTTCTGGCGCGCTCATCGCGGATTCGTGGTCAACATCAACCACATTCGCGAAGTGGTGCCGTGGTTCAAGTCCAGCTACCAGCTGCGCATGAACGACAAGCAGCAGACCGAGATTCCGGTCAGCCGCGCGCAGACCAAGCGTCTGCGCGAGCTGTTCAAGCTGTGAATGGAGAAAAGAGAACAGAGATCGTCTAAACGGTGGCTGGGTGAGGTTCGTGCCTTCCCATCCTAAACGCATTCGAAATCAAGAAGCAGGTCCTTCGACTCGTCTCCGCCTCGCTCAGGAGGGACACCCATTTTCGTGCTTAGGGCTGGCTCGCTACTGCGGCGGCGCGTGGCCGATGAACTTGTCGGCCCATTGGATGAAGTACTTCATGTTGGGCGCGTCGGTGTGGCCGCCGTCATGCTGCCGCCACGCAAGCTGGCCTTCGAGCACGCCCTGGTTCACGGGCGGCATCTTTGCCGTTCGGTAGTCGCCGAAGCCTTCCAGTCCCTTGGCGCCCAGCAGCGCAAACACGCGACTCGCATCCACGGTGGCCATGAAGCTGCCCTGGTGATCGAGCCAGTGCGCATCGCCCTTTTCAGGCACGCCATAACTGATAAATGTGAGCCGCGGTGCGCACAACGCGATCAGCTCATTCGAATCTACCGGGATCTGGCCCGGATTCCCGCTGCCGAAGGTCGCTTCCGACGCGCCGTACTTGAGAAAGTTCCCGGCCATCCAGTAGTACTCGCCGCCCGTCAGGCTCTCCACCGCCTCGCCGTAGTTGCGGCGCAAGAGCGTGGCCCCGCCCTTGCCCGATGAGCCCACCAGAGCCATCGCGAAGCGCTGATCGAAGGCCATGGTCACCAGCGCAGCCTTGCCGTAACGCGAAACGCCTTCAATACCCGCGTGCCTGGCGTCAATCGATGGATCGGTCTCCAAATAATCCAGAGCGCGGCTCGCGCCCCAGCCCCACGCCCTCAGCGCGCCCCACTGCTCAGGCGTGCGCGGCTGGCCCTGGTTCACCAGGCCGATGATGCCCCGATTCAATCCCTGGCCGTTGTCAGCCTGGATGCTGGCCGGATCGAGCAGCGCAAATCCCCAGCCCGCTGCAATCAACTGCCACGTATTGGGCGGGTCGCCATCGGCATTCAGCTGCGGAGGTTGAAAAAATGGCGAGTTCTTGAACGGTTCCCACGCCGGGTGGTTCTCAAATACGTCTTTGAGCGACGGGTCCTGCTGGATCAGCAGAGACTTCATCGCTGCGTTCAACTTCTCCATATCCTCGCCGCGCGGCTCGTTGGGGTTCGGAAACTCTGCCGGCCCAAACATGATCAGCACCGGCACCGGGCCCTGCGCCCTCGCCGGCGTCACCAGAATCATGTGAATCTTTACGCTGATCGCCGGGTACGAGGAGTTGTCCACTTCGCCGACGATGTCCCTGGCGGTTACGGGGTTGAAGCCGATGAACTCGTGATCAACCGCCGTCACTCTCCAGTTCACCTTGGGGACATTGTTTGGAACCCGGCCATAAACATACTTTTCGTACATGTCCACGATCTCGGGACGCCGCTGGTCCCACCACATCTTCGCCGTGGTTACATTGCGTCCGTCGTTCATGGTGAGCGGATCGGGCAGGTTAGGATAAGGGTTCGCCTTCGACTCATCGTAGTTGGCGTGGTTGGGTGCGTTCTCGTTGCCGCTCGGCCCCGGCCGCAATGCCTTGATACCGAGCTGGTCCATCATGTTCTGGTGGTCCTGATCGGCGGTAAGATTCACCGGCGCCGGTTGCGAGGCAGTCTGCGCCGCCAGCGCGGCCGATAGTGAGACAAGCAGGATGACTGACGATCGGTAGGTGGCGTGCATAATTCCTCGCAGATGGTATTCTTGGTGCGATTTTCTCGAAGCTATTTTCTTCGGCATTCGATCTTAATTGGTGAATCATGATGTACGCACGAGGTTTTCTGGCGGTTTCAGTATGCGGTGCAGTGTTGCTCGCAGCGGTTGCGGACGCCCCGGCAAAGACCAAAAACAAATCACAGAAAGTAGCCGAGACCCCCGCTGAACCTTGGATCGAAAGCTGGGGAGCGTCGCAGCAGATCCCCGAGCCGGAGAACGCGCTGCCTGCCGAAGACATGCGCGACGCGACCATTCGCCAGATCTTTCACCTCTCGGTCGGGGGCACAATGCTTCGCGTGCACGTGACAAATGCCTTCGGATTTCAGCCGCTGCATTTCACCTCGGTCCACATTGCCAGGCCCCTATCGCTGTCGTCCTCGGCCATCGACGCCGCCACCGACAAACCCCTCACCTTTGCCGGCCAAACCGGCGTGTCAGTTCCTCCCGGCGCTGAAATGGTTTCGGACTCGATCCAATTCCCGGTTGAGGCACTTTCGAGTGTCACCGTCAGCTATCATCTCGACGATCCTCCGATGCGCGAAACCAGCCATCCCGGCTCGCGGGCAACAACCTGGTACGTTCATGGAGATCGGGTCTCAGCTTCAGATCTGCCCGATGCCAAACACGTTGAGCACTGGTACCAGGTGACCGGAATCGATGTCATCGATGACGCTCCCGGCGCGGGCACTGTGGTCGCTCTCGGCGACTCCCTCACTGACGGCCACGGAGCCACGACTAACGGCAACGATCGCTGGACCGACGTATTTGCGGCGCATCTTCAAAGCACTCCGGCAACGCGCGACGTCGCGGTATCAAATCGGGGCACCGGCGGCAATCACCTCCTCGTTGACGGCCTGGGTCCCAATGCCCTCGCCCGATTCGATCGCGATGTGCTGGCTCCCTCGGGCGTCAAATGGCTGATTGTCTTTGAAGGCGTCAACGACCTCGGCGATTTAAGCATCGGGGGCGACGCACCTCCGCCAGCCCACGCGGCCATGGTCACAAACATCGAGGCGGCTTACGCGCAAATGATCGCCCGTGCGCATGCGCATGGCATCAGTGTTTTTGGCGCGACGATCACACCTTATGGCGGCTCGAGCTACTATCATCCCTTCCCGTCGGACGAGGCCGACCGCCAGGCCATCAACGCGTGGATTCGCGCTGCAGGGCATTTTGATGGCGTGATCGACTTCGACGCCGTGGTCCGCGATCCACAGCATCCCGACCAGCTTCTGCCCGCTTTCGATTGCGGAGATCATCTGCATCCTTCGCCCGCCGGATACAAGGCGATGGGCGAGGCCATCTCGCTTGGCTGGTTCGCGCACTGAGAGCGGCCATCGTCGAAAATTCAGTAGTAATAAGGGGAAAACCGAGACTCCTGCCGCCGGCGCTCCGCTCACGTTATGTCTCTTACCGCCGGTCGCCTGCGGCCCATCGCCAAAAACACGGCCGCGGCTACGACGCAGAACCACCCGAGCAGGTTGCCGATCCTGGTGTAAAGAGTTTGCACCTGCGGCGGAATCTGAGCCTTCACCAGCAGCGATCTTCCCGGCATGGCACTGCTGGCCGTCTCGGCGAGAATGCGTCCGTACGGATCGCTGACCGTGAGCAACCCTTCGCGGGAGGCGCGAACGATAGAGTAGCCATTCTCAATACCTCGCATCACGGTCGTACGAGCTTCGAGCCATCCATCGAGATAAGCGAAGTCCCATGCGGGCACCAGCATCACAGCGGCATGCCGCTCGCCGTATTCCCGTCCCAGCGCGGCGAAGTGCATATCCTTGCAGATGGCCATGCCCCATCGCCCACCGTCAACTGTCGCAACCGTGTAATCGTGGCCGACTGCATAGTTCTCACGTCGCTCCGGCGGAGCCATGTGATGCTTCTCGTAGCTCGCAGCAAGAGAGCCGTCAGGCGCAAACAGCCATGCCCAATTGGTGGGTCTGGTGCCGTCGTCGATTCCTATTCCCGCTTCCAGCCAGACATGGTCTTGCTGCGCATCGGCGCTCAAGCGGCGCTTTTCATCGTCTGCCGCCACCGGCCTGAAAACGCCAATCTTCTCAGGCAGGACGACATATTGCGCGCCCTGAATTGCCAGGCCAGCTACCCGGCGGTCGTATTCGTCGAGAATGTTCGCGGCGTATTGCGCCGACGCCTTCACTCCAATCGGATTGTCGATCGATACCAGTCCGAAGACCATCGGCGTGCCGCTCACCGGCGTCTGCAGTCTGAAATATCCATATAGCAGCGACGCCCCGAGTACCACCACAGTGCATGCATAAGCCAGCCATCCGCGCCGCACACCGCTGCCAAGCCCAACAGCCATTGCCAGCGCCGAAGGAACGAGCGCGAGCAGGAACAGCACTCCACACATGCCGAAGACCGACGCAATCTGTAATACCAACAGGTTGTCGCCCTGCGAATAGGCCAGGCTGCCCCAATCGCCGTCGGGTAGCAGGGCAGCCATCAGCGTGTCTGCCGCCACCCAGAGAACGGGATACACAAATACCGTCCACCAGGCGCGGTAGCGAAGCACAACCCGGCTCGATGCCAGCACCAGGAATATCCAGAGCAAAGCCTGCAACACGACTGAAAGCATCGCCCCGGTCAGCGGCATCACCAGCCGGAAGTAATGGAAGTTGACACTGGTTCCCATCACGGCAGCGAGGGCGACCATCCAGGGCGCCGTGCGTGGAGGATAGCGAAGGGCGATGGTGAGCAGCAGCCCCGGAGCCAGCCACACGGCCCACCAATCGGGGTGAAGGTCTACTACCTGGCGCATGATGACCCCGCAGGCAATCGCCAAAAAGAGTCGAAACGCAAATATGCCGAGACGTGACTTCATACACTTCGGTTTATAGCCGATTAACGCCGGGATTTGCATCTGTGGAGCATGAATTCTACGCGGAAAAGCCGCTTCACGCGATGGGTGCTGTTCTGGTCGCAGCTCGCGAACCATGCGCCTGCGCGACTCACGTTTCGCGCCTCAGTCGTACCGCTCAAACACAATCTGCTTGCGGTGCCATCCAAAACTGGCGAGCTTTTCGCGCACGCTTGACACCATAAAGTTCAGGCCACAGATGTACGAATAAATATCGAAGGTCAATTCGTTCGGCGGAATCGAGGGGTCCACCGGCGCAACCGGCAGCTTCTGGCCGAGCTTCGCGGCGCGTTCCTCAACAATGCGGGTAACGTGATCCTGCACGTAGCCGCGCAAACCGGTCCAACTATCCTGCGATCGGCTCAGCGTGGGCAGATAGTGAAAGTTCGGGACCCTTGCGGCAAGCGCTTCAAACTCCTCGTGGTAATAGATGTCGGTTTCGTAGCGTGTACCGTAAACCAGCCAGATATCCTTGCCCTGGCTAAGGTCGGGACCATCTTCAGGGAAGAGCCACTGCGCGTAAGCGCGCATGGGAGCAACGCCGGTACCCGTCGCAATCAGGATGGAGTCGGTAACTGGCTCATGCAGCACAAAGTGGCCGTGCGGCCCATGAATCTGGATTGTGCCGCCGGGCGGCAGATCGGTAAGATCGGCCAGGTGGTTCGAGAAGAATCCGTTCTCGACGCGGTTTACGCAAAGATCGAAATGGTTTCCGCGGGGTGCCGATGAAATAGAGTAGGCGCGCGTCTGCTGCTTTCCGTTCGTATCGTATGCAACCGCCGAAACGAACTGGCCGGGCGCAAAGTTGAAGTGCTCCATGCTGTCGACCGCAAAATCGAAGTGATAGCACTGGGCGACTTCAGAGATACAGATTTTTCGCTCAAGACGCGCGGTAACAGTCTCACATGCCAAGGAAATCTCTCGCTTTGCAGGGAAAATGGAAGGCCTGGGGGAACGCCGCGAAAGCCGCAAGCCGTCCTGCGCAGATTATAAGTTGTCAGGGGAGTCGAGTGTCACAATGCCGCCCGCAAGGAGGCCTTCAAAACCGTCGCCAATGCCGATAATTCAGCCGCGATTATCCCGGGTATGATCCCGTAATATAGCCCTCCAGCGCCTGGATGGTGTGTTCCTGACCCGAGATCACCCACTTCACCATGTCGCCAATGGAAATAACGCCGACAACCGACTCGCCCTCCAGTACCGGCAAATGGCGAAAGTGATGCTCGGTCATCATGGTCATGCAATCGTCCACGGTTTGCTGGGGTGTCACATACAAAACCGGGCTGGTCATGATCTCGCTCACCAGCGTCTCTTTGGAGTGGTGGCCGCGTAGAACGCCTTTACGTGCGTAGTCACGCTCTGAGAGGATCCCGACCAACTTGGTGTTGGAGAGAACCAGCAGCGCTCCGACGTCGTGCTTGGCCAACAACTCCAGGGCCTCGTACACCGACTGTTCAGGCGCAATCGACAGGATCTTGCCTGGTCCCTTGTGCTTCAACACTGATGCAATCGAGTCGGTAATCTTCATTGGACCCTCCTGATGGTTTGCGACGGTCGAGACCCCGGCTATTCTGCCGTCGCAATTGCGTTCAACCACGATCTTCAGGCTGCGCCCCTGCGCTCGAGATTCGTGTGACGACTTTTGAAACCGAATGAAACTAATCGGCCGGTGCCAATAGCGGTACCGGTCGATGCCGCAGTATAGCGCGATCTGAGCACGCTAGTCTTTTTGCGGTGAGGATTTTTTCTTTCGTTAAATGGAGTATTTCCCGGGAATTTACTGCTGAACGGCGTCGAGGCGGAATGCCGCAGCCTTGAAATCTCCTCTGAAGTCCTCGTCCATCTCCATCCCGTGGTTCATCCACCATGCGCCTGAGGCTGCTGCCGGACTGCCTGAGCGCAGTTTCCCCTCGATGGGGCTCACGGCATATCGCCGGGCAGGGTCCAGTCCCTTGAGCTTGAGAATCGGGAAGCCCCGCCCCTGTTGCGTTGAATGGATGAAGGCGAAGACCACCGACTGGCTTTTATCGCTGTTCACCGTCTGTGTTGCCGAAAACTCACTGCCATTGCGCGGGGAAATCAGCCGGTAGAGATCGCCCTGCACGATCGTGCTTTGCACCTGGTGGTAAGCGGCAATCAGCCGCTTGGCCGTCGCGGTCTCTTCGTCACTCCATTTGGCAATATTGGCGCCAATGCCCAGCGAACCTTGCATCGCGCTCAGCATCCGGTAGGTGAGCGATGTGGAGCGGTTGTTGAGCCAGTGGGGAGAGTCCGTTGCCCAGGCCATCATGATCTGCGGGGTGTAGGCGTAAGTAAATCCATCCTGCTGGCTCAACCGGTCGAAGGGGTCGGTATTGTCAGAGGGCCACACCTCATCGGTATAGCGAAGAATGCCGAGATCGACACGCCCGCCGCCCCCTGAGCACGATTCGATCTCAAGATTCGGGTGCCGCTGGCGCAATTCGGCCAATATCGCGTACAGATTGCGGGTGAAGTCAACGTACACCGCCTTCTGCTCGTTGGCCGGCATCTGATCCCATCCCGGCTCGCTCCAGTTGCGGTTGTAATCCCACTTCAAGAACGCAATGTCGTTCTCGGTTAGCAGCTTGTCAAGGAAGCCAAGAACATAGTCGCGAACGTCGGGCCGGGCGAGATTCAGCACAAGCTGGTTGCGCTGCTCGGTTCGCGGCCGGCCCGGAAAATTCAGCACCCAGTCAGGATGTTTGCGGTAGAGGTCCGAATCCGGATTCACCATCTCCGGCTCGACCCAAAGCCCAAAGCTCATCCCCAGTGAATGGACCTTGTCGATCAACGGTTTCAAACCATGGGGAAACTTCTCAGGGTTCACATACCAGTCGCCCAGGCCGGCGTGATCGGTATTGCGCTGCCCAAACCAGCCGTCGTCCATCACAAAGCGATCCACGCCCAGCGCCGCTGCTTTTTCAGCAAGCGCCATCTGCCCGGCCTCGTTCACATTCATCTCGGTCGCTTCCCAGGAGTTGTAGATCACTGGCCGGGGCTTCGGCATGGGCAGTTGTTCGGTGGCCGCGGTGTGGGGCAGAATCCTGGTGAGCTCAAACTTGTGCATCAGCCGCGAAGCTCCGCCTAGCCCCTGGTTCGAATAGCCGCCATAAAACACCGGCGTCTCAAGTTTCTCTCCCGGATGCAGAACATAACCGAAATCGAAGGGGTTGAAGCCGCCAGTGACGCGGACTGCATCAAGTTGATCGCGTTCGACGGTGATCCTCCAGGAGCCGCTCCAGGCGAGCGCCCCGAACCACACTTCGCCGTGGTCTTCATCGGTGTTTCCCTGCTGCAACGCGAACCATGGATTGGCCTGGTGCCCGGTCGAACCGCGCCGGCTTTCGATCACTCGTGCGCCTGCGTCGAGCGTCTCCTGGGTCAGATTCCATTCCCCGGCCCAGCGCCCGGTCAGGTAATTCAACATGTAATGTGCGGGAGGCAAACGCCACGCAGCGGCGGCCGCCTGTTCCACCGTTACCGGTTCATTGCCGCGATTTTCGATTGTTGCCGACCGCGCCAGTATTCCGGTTGCCGCGTCGACTGTGTAGTGCAAGGTCACATAGACGGGCCGCTCGATGTCTTTCAAAACAACTTCTACCCCGTCGGTCCTGATCGTGTGACTTTCGTAGTGCAGCACCAGGTCGCGGTTGCCATCGGCGAACGTGATCTTCAACGCCGGTTCTACAAACAACCCGGCACCCCAACCGGCATATTCCTGCGGTGTATTGGTGTACGAATCGTCAAACGACACCCACTCCCGCTCGGCAACGGGCCGCGAAAATGTATCGCCGGCAGCCAGCCTGCCACCCCAGTACATCTGCTCGAGTTCGCCGCGGGCATTCACCCCAAACGCGTAGGTCATGTTGCCGCCGTCGAGGCGGAAAACCTGCTGGCCCTGGTCGAATGTCACAGAGCGCGATTGCGCGGCTGCAGAAATCGCTGTCATCGTCGCCAGAATGATGCCACAGAGTGCCTTGACCATGAGTCTCTTTCTCCCGTTCAAATCCTATGGCTTCTGGAGGCAGTTCAGGGAGAAATTGTTATACGTTTACTTCCGGTCCGCCGCTGCGCCGCCGGACGGCAACTTCGTGCCCAGGGCGCGCCTTGCCTAACCGTTGCCTTACCCGGCTCCTATGTTTCTGTCCCGGCCGAATTCAAGCCTGGGGGCGGCTATCGCGTTTTCCGGTTCATGTGCTAGACGCTAGAAGCTAGTGGCTGTACTTACGCTTTTCCGATCGCTTTGGCCAGCATTTCGCCAATCTCAGCCGGCGAAACCACAACATGAATACCGGCTTCGCGCATGGCCTTCATCTTGTCGGCCGCAGTCCCCTGTCCTCCGCTGATGATGGCGCCCGCATGGCCCATGCGGCGGCCGGGAGGCGCGGTCTGGCCGGCAATGAAGCCGACAACCGGCTTCTTCACATTTGCTTTGACGAAGGCTGCCGCGGCTTCTTCGGCTGAGCCGCCGATCTCGCCGATCATGATGATGGCCTCAGTATCGGGATCGTCGTTCAGCAGGCGCAGCGCATCGATGTGCGTGGTTCCAATGATGGGATCGCCGCCAATTCCAATTGCTGTGGACTGGCCGATGCCGCGCTGGGTGAGTTGATGAACGGCCTCGTAAGTGAGGGTTCCAGAGCGCGAAACGATGCCGACAGAACCCTCTTTGTGAATGCGGCCGGGCATGATGCCGATTTTGGCTTTGCCTGGCGAGATCACGCCCGGGCAGTTGGGACCGATGAGCCGCGACTTCGAGGTCTTGAGCTTGGCCCACACCTTGACCATGTCGAGCGTGGGAATGCCTTCGGTGATACAGACGATGAGCGGAATGCCCGCGTCTTCGGCTTCGAGAATGGCGTCGGCCGCAAACGGCGGCGGCACAAAGATCATGGTCGCGTTGGCGCCGGTTTTTGCCACGGCGTCCGCCACAGTATTAAAGACCGGCCAACCCTCATGGGTCGTTCCGCCCTTGCCGGGCGTAACGCCTCCCACCACGTTGGTGCCGTATTCGGCGCAGCCTTTGGCGTGGAAGGTGCCTTCCTTGCCGGTGATCCCCTGCACGATGAGGCGCGTTTCTTTATCAACGAGAACTGACATTGAAAAAGCTCCTAGCTACCTGCTTCCAGTTTTGAGTGTGAGTGTGAGTGTGAGTGTGAGTGTGCGGAAGCTTCCGTGGACTATTCATGTTTAGCACCCAGGGTTTGAATAACTCCGAAGAGCATCCTCCCTATCTCATCGCAAGTAGCCTCGGCTTCGCGAAGCTGCTCAAGATCTCCCAATCCCAATTCCCTGGCTATGGTCAACTGCGTTTGCAATTCAAAACTGGAACCTCCGGCGACGCCAAGATACTGCTTGTATTCCCGAGTATTCAGCCGTCCCGCGCCCTCAGCAATATTGCTTGGTATCGATACTGCCGCTCAGCGCATCTGGTTCGAGAGTCCATAGGTCTCTTCGCGAGGAAACTGCTTCGATAGCCGGTAAACAAGAACCGACAACTGGATCCCCTTTTGCCAAACCAACAGCTCACGAAAAGACTTTGCCATCTCATTGCCTTTCACACTCACACCCACACTCGCACTCACGCTGCCGCTGCTTTCACAACCATCTCCGCAGCCTCCTTCATCGTTGCGCCCACCTGGAAATTCAGGCCCGACTCCTTGAGAATCTGCCGGCCCTCTTCGACGTTAGTACCTTCGAGCCGAAGCACGATGGGCACCTTGACATTCAGATTGCGGGCCGCTGCCACCACGCCAGTCGCCAGACGGTCGACGCGCAGAATGCCGCCAAAGATGTTAATGAAGATGGCCTTGACGTGCGCGTCGGAGAGCAGGATCTCAAAGGCATGCTCAATTTGTTCTTGAGTAGCGCCGCCGCCCACGTCCAGGAAATTGGCCGGGCTGCCGCCGGCGTACTGAATGATGTCCATCGTGGCCATGGCCAGGCCGGCGCCGTTTACCATGCAGGCGATCGATCCATCGAGCTTGATGTAGTTGAGCGCGTATTTGCTGGCTTCGACTTCGAGCGGGTCTTCTTCTGCCGTGTCGCGCAGGGCTTTGATGGCGGGGTGGCGGAAGAGCGCATTGTCGTCGAAGTTGATCTTGGCGTCCAGCGCGAAGAGCTTGTCGTCTTTCGTGGTGATGAAGGGATTGATCTCGACCAGCGAAGCGTCAGTCTCAATGAACGCTTTGTACAGGCTCTGGAAGAACGCGACGGCCTGGTTGATCTGCGTGGGCTTGAGGCCCAGCGCGAAGGCCAGTTTACGCGCCTGCCATGCGCCAAAGCCGACCGCCGGGTCGATGGTTTCTTTGAAGATGGCTTCAGGGGTCTTGGCCGCAACCTCTTCGATCTCCATGCCACCGGCCTGCGAAGCCATAAAGACCAGCTTGCCGGTGGCGCGGTCAAGCACGATACCGAGATAAAGCTCGCGGTCGATGGCCGCGGTTTCTTCAATCAGCAGCCGCTGCACCTTCTGGCCCTGAGGGCCGGTCTGGTGCGTCACCAGTTGCATGCCAAGGATGTTTTTGGCGTGCATTTCGGCCTCTTCGCGCGATTTGGCAACTTTGACGCCGCCGCCTTTGCCGCGGCCGCCCGCATGAATCTGCGCTTTGACAACTACGCCCGACGCGCCCTCGGCAAACAGCCCGCGGGCCACGTCGTTAGCTTCTTCAAGGGTGTTTGCCATCTCGCCTTTCGGCACGGCAACGCCATACTTCGCAAGGATTTCCTTCGCCTGGTACTCGTGAATCTTCATTGGATTGGGTTTCGCCCCGGCCGCTGTTGATGGGTCGATTGCGATCGCGCGGTCGTGCCGGCGCGGCCGTTGCAGCGGTAATCAAATACTATCTTGGCGGACTTTGGCTGGGCAATTCGCCGATCGTCGCGCGCGGCACCGTTACCATGGGAATATATGGGATTGGTAAAAGAGTTGTTGAAGCCGATGGCCGAGGATGGGCGCGCGTTGACGCGCGAGCAGGCGGCGGCGGTGCTTGAGAGCATCGTAGCGGGCGAAGTGCCGGAGGTGGAAACGGCTGCGCTGCTGGCGGTGATGGCCACCCGCGGCGAACAGGCGCCAGAGCTCTCGGGCTTTGTTGACGTGATGCGCGCGCACGTCGTGCCGCTGCCCTTCTCCGAAGAGGAAAGAGCGGAGCTCGTCGATTGCGTCGGCACCGGCGGCGGTGGGCCGCAGACTTTCAACATCTCGTGTGGGGCCGCGCTGGTGGCTGCGGCTGCCGGTGCGCGCGTGGCCAAGCACGGCAACCGCGCTGTTACTTCGCGTTGCGGCGCCGCCGACGTCCTTGAAGCCCTCGGCGTTCCTATCGACCTTTCGCCGCGGCTGGCCGTCGAATGCTTGCGCGAAACGGGCTTTGTCTTCCTCTTCGCGCCGCTTTACCATCCGGCGATGAAGACGCTGGGGCAGTTGCGCAGGGCGTTGGGCTTCAGGACGATTTTGAATTTGTGCGGGCCGCTGACTAATCCTGCCGGCGCGCGAACCCAGGTGATCGGCGTGCTGGCGCCGAGCAAGGTGCTGCTGGTGGGGCGCACGCTGGCCGCGCTGGGCGCAAAGCGGGCCTTTGTGGTGCACGGGTCGGATGGAATCGACGAGTTGACGACGACGGGTGCCTCGATTGTGGTGCGCGTCCTGGAGTCGGAGACCGGAGAGATATCGATGGGGCGCGGCGACGTAACGCCGGAGATGGCGGGGTTGCCGCGGACTACACTCGATCACTTTACCGGCGGCGACGTGGCGACGAATATGTCGCTGCTCTTCGACGTGCTTACGGGGATTCCCGGCGCGCGGCGCGACATCGTTCTGCTGAATGCGGCCGCGGCGCTGGTTGCGGCGGGGATGGCCGGCGATTTGAAGGAAGGCGTGGCCATGGGGGCCGAGGCCATCGATTCAGGCCAGGCCGCGGCGACGCTCGAAAAGCTGCGGCGGTTCGGCGCGAAGTACGCGGGGAAGCCGAACTGAGGCGGCTGGTCTACCCCTCACTTCCCTTTTTCGCAATTTGTAGTACACTTCGCTGCGAGTTGAGGGGCACTAAGATAATGCACCTTTCACGTCAGTACATTTGCATTGCGTTAAGCTTCGCTCTGGCTTTTCCGGTTTACGCGCAAACCATCCAGATCAATCGCGACAATAAAACGATTGCAATTAGCACGACAGACGAAGCGAGCGCGACCGCAGACATTGCGGCGGTGACGGTCGGCTACGAAGTCTACGATGCCGACGCGGAAAGCGCATACGCCGATGGCGGCAAATTGTCCCATGCCATCCTCGATGCTCTGCACAGGGCTGGCGTAGACGACAAAACCATTGAAAGCACAGGGCAGAGCCTGGAACGGAACACAAATTTCGACGACAAGGACAAACCCGAGCAACGCGCGAAGAAACAGTTCATCATGAGCCAGTCGTGGGAAGTAAGCGTGTCTCCCTCCTCCGCAGCCGAAGTGATTCGCGCGTCGATCTCAGCAGGAGCGAACAAAAGCGGATCCATAGACTGGCGGTTTTCGGATCGCAAAGGGCTCCAAGCCAAGGCTGCCGCGAATGCGTTGGTAAAAGCGCGCGCTGTAGCAACCCAGATGGCCGAAGGGCTGCATGTAAAACTCGGCGAGCTCGTATACGCGAGCAATGAAACCCCCAGCGTTAAGCTCTTCATTCCACGCCCAGGTCTCGTAATGAACGCAGAAAGTGCCTCTGTTGCATCGTCGCTGGTCCTCCCTGCGCTCGAAATCCGTCCGCAGACCATTCGTGAGGAGGCGACGGTCTACGCAGTGTTTGCCATCGAGTGAGTCCGAAGTACAGATCGCGGCATCAAATGGCTGTTTGAACAGGTATTTTCGGCGCTGCCGTCCGGCGGTGCGGGAATCGATAGGAGAACATCCATGGCCGCCAACCCTAAACGCCAGCCCGCTATATTTCTTCCCCATGGCGGTGGGCCCTGCTTCTTTATGGATTGGACGTGGGGCCCGGCCGATACCTGGAAGCCTACCCGGACTTTTCTCGAGGGATTGGCGGCAACTCTGCCGGAGACGCCCAGGGCGATGGTGGTGGTAAGCGGCCACTGGGAAGAGCCGGCGTTCACCACCGGCTCGGGTGCGCGTCCTGGGCTGATCTTCGACTACACGGGATTCCCCGAACATACGTATAAGTTGACGTGGCCGGCTCCGGGCGCTCCAGAACTGGCTGCGCGCGCGGCAAATCTTTTGGCCGAGGCCGGCATGCCTGCGGCGACTGACCCCGACCGCGGTTACGATCACGGGGTGTTTGTGCCGCTGAAGGTGGCATTCCCCGAGGCTGAAATTCCGGTTGTGCCGCTGTCGCTGGCAAGTTCACTCGATCCGTCGCTGCACTTGGCGGCTGGACGAGCGCTCGAACCGCTGCGTAACGAAGGCGCACTGATTGTAGCCAGCGGCATGAGCTTCCATAACCTGCGCGCATACTTCCATCCGCAGACGCCGGAGCGAGCGCGGGCGTTTGACTCGTGGCTGACCGGGGCCGTCGAATCGCCTGCTCGAGAGCGCGGTGAGCTGCTGAAGAGTTGGCGCAGCGCGCCGTTTGCGGCCTTCGCGCACCCACGCGAAGAGCACCTGGTCCCGCTATTCGTGGCTGCTGGTGCAGGCGGAGATGCGCCGGGCAAACGCGTGTTCGGCGACGAGCCCATGGGCGCCGCGATCAGCGCGTACCGGTTCGACGGCT
>Ga0335074_10001228_pt1 | contig 35031 bp, 32 predicted proteins | sample Lox_Sample_23_FD_206715 | JGI IMG/M metagenome (GOLD analysis project Ga0335074, IMG submission 206715) | Soil microbial communities from Loxahatchee National Wildlife Refuge, Florida, United States - Lox_Sample_2.3 | ecosystem: Environmental > Terrestrial > Soil > Wetlands | place: USA... | reverse complement strand
AGGGGGCCTACCGCGCACTGGTCCTGCCCAACTACGGGGTTCCCGACGCGTCGATCTCGTTCGGCTTCAATCCGCTCGTCCTGGAGGCCGCGGCGAAGGACGACCGGATCAGGTGCGGGCTGTGGGTTTCCCCTCGCCCGCAGGACGCCGAACTCACCACCGCGGCGCTCGCGCTGGCCGGCGAGCCCGGCGTGGTGGCGCTGAAGACCAGCTTCCTGCTCGGCGGGCGGCCCGATGACCCGGCCTGCCAGCCGCAGCTTGACCAGATCTTCGCGACGGCGCGGGAGCACGACCTGGTCGTGCACGTGCACACCTCGCCCGGCGCGGCGTCCGACATCGACCAGGTGGGACTGCTCGTCGACCGCTACGCCGACGACGTGAAGATCCACCTGGTCCATTTCGGCGGCGGCATGAGCGGTCACATCAAGCTGGTCAGCACCCGGTTCTTCGACTGGCTGGAGGCCGGCAAGCAGGTCTTCACCGATACCAGCTGGGCGATCGGCTTCGCGCCGCGCTGGCTGGCCAGCGAGATCGAACGGCGCGGCATCGGCGCGGACCGGGTGCTGTTCGCCAGCGACGAGCCCTGGGGTGACTTCGCCGGCGAGGTCGCCAGGATGCAGGCCGCGGCGGGCGACGGCGCCCTGGGCGAGGCGATGCTGCGCGGCAACTTCGCCAAGCTCTACGACCACAAGCGGTAGTCCCGGCACCCGGACCACGGGCCGGCGGGGTCGCCAAACCGGTGTCGCTGCAGGCCGTAGCCGGAATGTCCCCGATTGCTGACTTTCTGGTCCGGTGCGTCGTTCCCGGCGCGCCATTGCGGCCGACACGCCGGCGAAAGTGCCGGTGGTTATTGTGCAACGGCGCTGGATCGCTTACTTTCGGGCAGGTCAGAGGTCGCGATCCGGTCACGGAGCCCACGCGCGACCTGTGGGGGAAGCGCAGGAGTGAATATGAACAAGCGTGATCTGGTCGACGCGATCTCGGATCGGCTGGGGGGTAAGAAGCCCGCCACCGAAGCCGTGAACGCGGTGCTCGAGGCCATCCAGGACGCCGTCGCGAGCGGCGACAAGGTGGCCATCACCGGGTTCGGCGTCTTCGAGAAGAGCGAGCGCCCCGCCCGGACCGCCAGGAACCCGGCCACCGGAGCGGCGATCCACGTGCCGAGTTCCTCGGTGCCGAAGTTCCGCCCGGGCGCCGACTTCAAGGCCCTCGTCAACGGCGAGAAGCCCGGCAAGTAGCGAGCCACGGACCTCGCGGCCGGTCACCAGGGCCGGCCGCGAGGTCAGGGCCCGGCGCGAGTCAGGGCCGGCCGGGGCGCTTGCGCAGCGCGGTCTGGATGATCCGGTCGACCAGCTGCGGCAGCGGCAGTCCGCTGGCCGCCCACATCATCGGGAACCCCGAGGCGGGAGTCATCCCCGGCATCGTGTTGATCTCGTTGAACACGACCGTCCCCTCGGGGGTGTAGAAGAAGTCAACCCGCGCGAGGCCCTCGCAGGAGATGGCCTCGAAGGCCACACTCGCCAGCCGCCTGACCTCCTCGGCGGCCGCCGCGGGGATCGGTGCCGGGATGACCATGGTGGTCCCGGCGGCCAGGTATTTCGCCTCGAAGTCGTAGAACGCCGAACGCTCGTCGATGACCACCTGGCCGGGCACGCTCGCGTCCGGCGGGCCGCCGTCGAGGCCCTCGAGCACCGCGCACTCGACCTCCATCCCCGGCACCGCGGCTTCCGCGATCACCTTGAGGTCGTGAACCCGCGCGGCCTCGATGGCCTCCTCCGCCTCGGCCGGGCCGGTGACCCGCGTGATCCCGATGCTCGACCCGCCGCGGGCCGGCTTGACGAACACCGGCCACCCCAGCTCGGCGACCTCATCCAGGACTCGCTTGCGCTCGCCCAGGCCGCTGGTCCAGTCGCGGTCGCGGACCACCACGTGCCGGCCGACCGGGAGGCCGCGCGCGGCCATGATCAGCTTCATGTACTCCTTGTCCATGCCGGCGGCGCTGGCGAACACCCCGGCGCCCGCGTAGGCGGTGCCGGTCATCTCCAGCAGTCCCTGCAGCGTGCCATCCTCGCCGTACGTCCCGTGCAGCAGCGGCAGCACGACGTCGACCTCGCCGAGGTCGCGCGGCACCTCGCCGGGGGTGTGGACCTGCAGCGTGCCGCCGCCCCCCGAGCGCCGAGCAGTCCGCGGCGTGACCTCGGTACCGGGCGTGGCCACCGATTCCACCGTGGGCAGCGTCCCGCCGGTCAGCGCCAGCCGGGCCGGGTCGCCCGAGGTGAGCACCCACCGCCCGTCGGTGGCGATGCCGATCGGCAGCACCTCGTACCGGTCAGGGTCGATGGCCGAAAGGATCAGCCCCGCACTCGCGCACGACACGGCGTGCTCTGCGCTACGGCCGCCGAACACCACGGCGACCCGGATCTTGCGCTGCCCAGGCACCTATCCTCCCGACCCTCGGTGACCACCTCTCAGGCCCGCACGCATTACGGCCTAGACAGGGACTCCAGGGCCACGTACGCGTCGGAGATCAGGTCCTCGGGGTCCTCCAGGCCGATGGAGAAGCGTACCGCCCCGGGGTCGATGCCCCCGGCCGCGAGCGCGCGGTCGTCGAGCTGGCGGTGCGTCGTGGTGGCCACGTGGCTCACCACGGTGTGCGTCCCGCCCAGGGACGTGGCCAGCTGAGCCAGCCGGAGCTTGTCCGCGAACGCCATGCCCGCGTCGCGCCCGCCGTGCGGGGTCACCGTGACGATCGCGCCGAACCGCACCCCCTCAGGACCCGCGTCGAAGAGACGCCTGGCCACCTGGTGCCCGGAGTGCTCGGGCAGCCCGGGGTAGTCGACGCGCAGGACGGTCGGGTGCCTGGACAGCGCGGCGGCGAACACCGAGGCCGTCGAGCAGGCCCGCCGCACCCGCAGCGGCAGCGTCTCCAGGCCGCGCCGGAGCAGGAACGCGTCGTCGGGGGCGAGGGACCCGCCGGTGTCGACCCGCACGTTCCTGATGGTGCTGATCAGCTCGATGCGCCCGGTGACCACCCCGCCCGTGACGTCGGAGTGACCGCCGATGTACTTGGTCGCCGAGTGGAGCACCAGGTCGGCGCCGTGCTCGAGGGGCCGGCAGATGACCGGCGGGGCCAGGGTGGAGTCCACGACCAGCAGCGCGCCGGCGTCGTGCGCGATGTCGGCCAGCTTGCGCAGGTCGGCCACCGCCGTCGTCGGGTTCGCGATCGTCTCGGTGTACACGATCCTCGTGGCCGGGCGGATGGCCGCCTGGACCTGGTCCAGGTCGGTGATGTCGACGAAGTCCGTCTCCACCCCGAACCGGGACGCCACGTTGCGCAGGAACGAGTACGTCCCGCCGTAGACCGCGGAGGACGCGACCACGTGCGCGCCCGCCCGGGCGAAGGTCCAGAACACCCCGCTGATCGCGGCCATCCCGGAGGCGAACGCCTGCGCCGCGGGCCACCGCGGCAGGTTCACCCCTTCGAGCGCCGCGACCGCGCGGGCGAACGCGTCGACCGTGGGGTTGTCGATCCGGCTGTAGGTGTACCCCGGCATCTCGTCGTTCAGGACGGCCCGGTACTCCTCGGCCGTGTCGAACGCGAACGCCGCAGTCCGGTACACCGGCGTGCCGAGCGGCTCCTGCGGCGGCGTGGGCGGGGCCGGAAGATGGACCGCCCGGGTGTTCTCGCCGGCCTGCTTACGTACTATGTCCACGGTGACCGTCCCTAGGCCCGTACCACTCAGGCTTCGCGGACCGCGACGCGAGCATGGCCGCGGCCTCCTCGATCGGCAGCCCGTCGTGCATGACCGCCTCGACGACCTCGGTGATCGGCATCTCGACGGCGTGCCCCCTGGCCAGCTCCAGCACCGGCCCGGACGAGGCCACACCCTCGGCGGTCTGGCCGGTCATCGCGGCCGCCGACGCCAGCGACAGGCCCCGGCCCAGGTGCTCTCCGAGCGTCCGGTTGCGCGACAGCGGCGAACTGCACGTCGCGACCAGATCGCCCATCCCCGCCAGTCCGGAGAACGTCTGCGGCCGCGCGCCGAGCGCCGAGCCGAGCCTGGCCATCTCGGCCAGCCCCCGGGTGATCAGCGTGGCCCTGGTGTTGTCGCCGAGCCCCATGGCCACCGCGATGCCGACCGCGATCGCGATGATGTTCTTCACCGCGCCGCCGAGCTCGCAGCCGATCACGTCGGAGTTGGTATACGGGCGGAAGTACGGTGTGTGGCACGCGCCCTGCAGCGCCAGCGCCCCCTCCGGCTCCGTGCAGGCCACGACGGTGGCGGCGACCTGCCTCCTGACGATCTCGCCCGCCAGGTTCGGCCCCGTGACCACGGCCACCCGTGCGGCGTCGGCGCCGAGCACCTCGGCGATGACCTCGCTCATCCGCGCCCCGGTGCCCAGCTCGATCCCCTTGATCAGGCTGACGAGCAGCGCGCCGGGCGGGATCAGCGGAGCCCACTGTTCGAGGTTCGGCCGGAGCGACTGCGCGGGCACGGCGAACGCCACCAGGTCGGCGCCGGCCAGCGCCTCCGCCGGGTCAGCGGTCGCGTCCAGCTCGGCGGGCAGCGTGATCCCGGGCAGGTAGTCCGGGTTCTCGTTCAGCTCGCGCAGCGCCTTGGCCAGCTCCGCCCGGCGGCTGTGCACCACGGTGGAGGTCCCGGCGTCGCAGAGCACCTGCGCGAACGTGGTGCCCCACGAGCCGGCGCCCATCACCGCCGCCCTCATGCCGGGCCGGACCCTTTCCCTTCATCGGCCGCCGCCGCATCGGCCCCAGCACCATCGGCCCCAGCACCATCGGCCCCAGCACCATCGGCCAGCGCACCATCGGCCGTTCGGCCATCGCCGGAAAGCTGGGCTGCGGCGGCGGGATCGTAGGGTACGGCGGGCGGGGTCTCCTGCCTGATCTTGGCCAGCAGCCCGGTGATGTCGGCCATGATGTCGGCGGTGGCCGCGCGCAGCACGCTCGCGGACAGGCGCTGCCCGGCGTAGGCCGACAGGTCGACCGGCGGTCCCGCGACCATCCGCACGGTCTTGCGCGGCCACAGGTGGGGCTTCTTGGTCCCGTAGGGCAGGATGTCCTGCGCGCCCCAGTGCGCGATCGGGATCACCGGCGCGCCGGTGGTCAGGGCCAGCCGCGCCGCGCCGGTCTTGCCCACCATCGGCCACAGGTCCGGGTCGCGCGAGGCCGTCCCCTCGGGGTAGACGATCACGCACGCGCCCTTCCGCAGCGCCTGTTCCGCCTGCTTGAGCACCAGCCCGGCGTCGCCGCGCCCGCGATAGACCGGCAGCTCGCCCAGCTTGAACATCAGCGGCCCGAGCACCTTGACCTCAAAGATCGCCGACTTGATCATGAACACCGGGAACCGGTGCCCGTAGGCGTCGCTGAACAGCGCGACCGCGGGCCAGTCGGCGTACGACAGGTGATTCGGGGCCAGGATGACGCCGCCGGTCTTGGGGAAGTTCTCCCGGCCCGACCACTCGTACCGCATGAGCAGCCGCAGCAGCACGCGCAGGATGGCCACCACGAACACCCGCCAGCCCTTCGAATAGCTCCAGTCGGGACTGGCCTTAGGCTGGTCGGAGGTGTTGTGCGTGCTCATGCCGTCAGTCTGCTGGTTCAGGTAGTCCGGTGTCGAGGCAGGATCAACTCTATGACCGATAATGCCCCGGGCTGGTCAGTGCTGATGCCCGTCAAGGTGCTCGACCTGGCCAAGTCCAGGCTCGCCGCGCTGGCCGGGGAGCGCCGGGGGGAGTTGGCGCTGGCCCTGGCCTGCGACACGGTGACCGCGGTGCTGGCCTGCGCCGAGGTGGCGCGTGTGATTGTCATCACAGATGATCAGGCCGCGGGGACCGCGCTGGCCGGACTCGGCGCGCTGGTGGTGCCGGACGAGCCCAGGGACGGCCTCAACGCCGCGCTGCGCCACGGCGCCGCGTACGCGAGGTCGCGCTGGCCCGGCGATGGGACGGCGGCGCTATCCGCCGACCTGGCCGCGCTGCGCGCCGACGAGATCGGGCGGGCGCTGCGGGCCGCCTCGGCCTGGCCCACCGCGTTCGTGGCCGACACGGCCGGGGACGGCACGACCCTGTACACGGCGGAGCCGGGGATGCCGTTCCGGCCGGCGTTCGGGCTCGGGTCCCGGGCCCGACACGCGGCGGGCGGCGCGGTGGAACTTGACCTCGGTGGCGTACCCGGGCTGCGCCGGGACGTGGACACGCCCGCCGACCTGCGCGGCGCGGCTGCCCTGGGCCTCGGCCCGCGCAGCGCGCCGCTCGCGGCCGAACTCCTCAGATGTGCACCACGGGGCAGGTGAGAGTCCTGGTGATCCCCGGCACGGACTGGATGTGCATCGTGACGAGCCGGCCCAGGTCGTCGACGTTGTCCGCGTGAGCGCGCACGATGACGTCATACGGGCCCGTGACGTCTTCCGCCTGCGTGACGCCGGCGATCTTGCCGATCTGGTTAGCCACGTCGGCGGCCTTGCCGACTTCCGTCTGGACGAGGATGTACGCCTCCACCATGAGGTCCTCCCTCGGGGCCTGCGGGACATGTGCCCTGGAGGGCATCACGTTACCTTAGTGGTTCAGACCTGAGGGTGAGGTGGGCGCGATCGCTGGTGACGACCCGCGGACGGTGGCCGTGCTCGGCGAGTTCGGCCTGATCAAGGCGCTGTCGGCGTGGCTGCCGCCGGACGAGCGGGCGCTGGTCGGGATCGGGGACGACGCGGCGGTCCTGGCGGCGCCCGACGGCCGGGTGGTCGCGACCACGGATTTCCTGCTCGAGGGGCGGCATTTCCGCCGCGACTGGTCCAGCGCGCGCGACATCGGGCACAAGGCCGCGGCCAGGAGCCTGGCCGACGTCGCCGCGATGGGGGCGGTGCCGACCGCGCTGCTCGTCGCGCTGGCGGTGCCGGGGGACCTGCCGGTGAGCTGGGCGCGGGAGCTAGCGGCCGGGCTCGCCGCCGAGTGCGCCCGCGCCGGCGCGAGCGTCGCCGGCGGGGACACCGCCCGCGCCTCGTCGGTGCTGCTCGCGGTGACGGGCCTGGGTGACCTGGCCGGGCGGGCCCCCGTGCTGCGGTCCGGCGCGGCGCCGGGCGACGTGGTGGCGGTCGCGGGACCGCTCGGATCGTCCGCGGCCGGGCTGGCCCTGCTGTCCGCCGGGCTCACCGAAGGCCCCCTGGTCGCCGCCCACCTCCGGCCCGCCCCGCCGTACGACGCGGGACCGCAGGCGGCCGACCTGGGCGCCACCGCCATGATCGACGTCAGCGACGGCCTGCTCGCCGACCTCGGCCACATCGCGGACGCGAGCGGCGTGCTCATCGACGTCTCCGCGGAAACGCTCCGCCCGCCGGCCCCGCTGCTCGACGCGGCCCGCGCCGTAATTCAGGAAGATCCTTCATCCCGAACGAGCGTTGGTGCCTCCCCCGCGTCACCCGATTCCGCCCGCGGGCTGGCCATCCGGTGGGTGCTGACCGGCGGCGAGGATCACGCCCTGGCCGCCACGTTCCCGCGCGGCACCGCGCTGCCGGCGCGGTGGAGGGTCATCGGCGAGGTAGGCCAGGGCCGGGGCGTCCGGGTCGACGGCGAAGGCTGGGCCGGGCCGGCCGGCTGGGATCACTTCGGCGGCGGCTGAGCCGCCCACGCCCTATCGGGTGACCTTGCCTGCCTTAATGCAGGAGGTGCACACGTTGAGCCGCTTGGGCGAGCCGTTCACCGTGGCGTGCACGGTCTGGATGTTCGGGTTCCAGCGGCGGCGGGTGCGGCGGTGCGAGTGCGAGACGTTGTTGCCGAAGCCCGGCCCCTTGCCGCATACGTCGCAGACGGAAGCCACGGTTCGCTCCATTGATCAGGGGTTTACGGTCACGCCGCCGGATCGGGCAGCCGTCGCAGCTTACCTGATCCCCCGGCCCGAGCGCGAACTGGACCAGCACTGTCGGCCGGCGCTTCTATGCTGCCTGGTGTGACCACGCTCCGCGAGCCGCTGATCCGGGCGCTGGGCCCTAAGAACGGCAAGGCGCTCGAGAGCGCCTTCGGCCTGCAGACCGTCGGGGACCTGCTGCGGCACTACCCGCGCCGGTATTACACCCGCGGCGAGCTCACCGACCTGTCCGCGCTTCGTGACGGTGACCACGTCACCGTGCTCGCGCGGGTGGAATCGGTCCGCGATCACCCCCTGCCCTCGCTGCCGGGCCAGGGCCGCCGCGGCCGGACCGAGGTCGTGGTCACCGACGAACGCGCCACGCTGGTGCTGACGTTCTTCTTCAAGGGCAACTACCGGCCCGGCTACCTTCGCCCGATCGTGCCCGGCATAGTCGGCATGTTCGCGGGCACCGTGTCCACCTTCCGCCGGCAACGCCAGCTGGTCCACCCGGAGTGCGAGCTGCTCCCCGCCGCGGCGCCGAACTCCCAGCTGACCGCCGAACTGGCCGCCGAGTTCGCCGCCGAGATGCTCCCGGTGTACCCGGCCAGCGCCAAATTCAGCTCCTGGAGCATCGCCAAGGCGGTCAAGACCGTCCTCGGCACGCTGGACGCGGGGGAGGACCCGCTCCCCGCCGATCTGAGGGAACGGTACGGCCTGGTCGGGCGGGCCGAGGCGATCCGCGCCATCCACCGGCCCCTGGACCAGGCCGACCTGACCCGGGCCAGGAACCGGCTCAAGTGGGACGAGGCCTTCACGCTGCAGGCCGCGCTGGCGCAGCGCAGGCTGGCGGCCGCCGCGCTGCCGGCCATGCCGCGGCCGCCCGTGGACGGCGGCATCGCCGGCTCCTTCGACGCCGCACTGCCGTTCACGCTCACGGCGGGGCAGGTGGCGGTGGGCGAGACCATCGCGGGCGACCTGGCCTGTGCCTACCCGATGCACCGGCTGCTGCAGGGCGAGGTCGGCTCGGGCAAGACGGTCATCGCGGTCCGGGCCATGCTCCAGGTGGTGGACGCGGGCGGGCAGGCGGCGCTGCTGGCGCCGACCGAGGTGCTGGCCCAGCAGCACTACCGGTCGATCCGCGACATGCTCGGGCCGCTCGCCCAGCGCGGGCAGCTCGGCTCGGCCGAACACGCCACCGGGGTGGCCCTGCTCACCGGGTCGGTGGGCGCCGCGGCCCGGCGGACAGCCCTGACCGACGTGTTCACCGGCGACGCGGGCATCATCATCGGGACGCACGCGCTGCTCGAAGAGCAGGTCCAGTTCGCGGACCTCGGCCTGGTCGTGATCGACGAGCAGCACAGGTTCGGCGTGGAGCAGCGGGACGCACTGCGCGCGAAGGCGGCGGACAACCGGCCGCACGTCCTGGTCATGACCGCGACGCCGATTCCCAGGACGGTCGCCATGACGGTGTACGGCGACCTGGAGACCTCCACGCTGACCGAGCTGCCCGCCGGGCGGTCGGCCATCGCGACGCACGTGGTGCCCGCGGCCGATAAGCCGAGGTTCCTCGAACGGGCCTGGGAACGCGTCAGGGAGGAGGTCGGCCGGGGCCGGCAGGCCTACGTGGTCTGCCCGCGCATCGGGGATGCTGCGGCCGCAGATGACACCGACGGGGCGGACTACCCCGGAGGGGACGCCGATCCAGACGACTTCGCCGACGCGGACGCACCAGGCGGCCTGCCGCGCGGGGTCGTCCAGGGCCGGCGCCAGCCGCTGGCCGTGCTCGACGTGGCCGCCGCGCTGGACGCGGGCCCGCTGGCCGGGCTGCGCCTGGGCGTCCTGCACGGCAGGCTGCACCCGGAGGAGAAGGACCGGGTCATGCGCGAGTTCTCCGCGGGCCGTCTCGACGTCCTGGTGGCGACGACCGTGATCGAGGTCGGCGTCGACGTGCCGAACGCCACCGTGATGGTGATCATGGACGCCGAGCGGTACGGGGTCTCCCAGCTGCACCAGCTCCGCGGGCGGGTGGGCCGGGGATCCGCGGCCGGGTTGTGCCTGCTGGTAAGCGAGGCGCCGCCTGCGGGCCCGGCGCGGGAGCGGCTGGACGCGGTGGCCGCCACCCTCGACGGGTTCGCGCTGTCCCGGCTGGACCTCGAGCAGCGCCGGGAGGGTGACGTACTGGGCGCCGCGCAGGCCGGGCGGCAGTCCAGCCTGCGGCTGCTCAGGCTCCTGTCCGACGAGGACCTGATCAGGCAGGCCCGGGAGGACGCCACGGCGGTGGTGGCCGCCGATCCCGACCTGGCCGGCCACCCGGCGCTGCGCGCGGCCATCGACGACCTGCTCGGCGTCCAGGCCGAATACCTGGACAAGACCTGACGGGAGCCGCTATGCCCGGCAGGGCGCTGGCCCGCCTTCCCCGGGCTCACCGCCGCCGCCGGCTGAGCGGCACACTAAAGGGGTGGCACGTGTCATCGCGGGCGAGGCGGGCGGGCGGCGGCTGACCGTCCCGGGCGGGCGGGAGACCAGGCCGACGAGCGACCGCGCCAGGGAAGGGCTGTTCGCCACCATCTCCTCGATCGTCGGGTCGCTGGCCGGAGCGCGCGTCCTGGACCTGTACGCGGGATCAGGCGCGGTCGGCCTGGAGGCCCTGTCCCGGGGCGCCGGGCACGTGCTGCTGGTCGAATCGGGGGCGCGCGCCGGGCGCGTCATTAACGAGAACATCGCGGCGCTCGGCCTGCCCGGTGCGCAGGTGATCGTCGACCGGACCGAACGCGTGCTGGCCCGGGGACCCGAAGACACCGGCGGCAGGTACGACGTCGTGTTCGCCGACCCCCCGTACGCGCTGGGCGGCGAGGAGGTCTCCGCCATGCTGACCGCGCTCGCGGACCGGGCCTGGCTCGCGCCCGGGGCGCTGGTCATCGTGGAGCGCGCCACCCGGTCCGGGCCGATGCGCTGGCCAGAGGGCTATGTCGCGGACCGGGCCCGCCGGTACGGCGAGGCGACATTCTGGTACGGTCTGGCCGCAGGGACCTTGCCAGAGTGAAAGGGCCACACCGCGTGCACCGCGTCGTCTGTCCGGGCTCGTTCGATCCCGTCACCATGGGGCACCTCGACATCATCGGCCGCGCCGCCGGGCTCTACGACGAGGTGATCGTCGCGGTGCTGATCAACGTGACCAAGAAGAGCCTGTTCTCGGTCGACGAGCGGGTGGAGATGCTCCGCGAGGTCACCGCCCGCTACGGCAACGTGAAGATCGACAGGTTCCACGGCCTGCTGGTCGACTTCTGCGCCACCAACGGGGTCTCCGCGGTCATCAAGGGGCTGCGCGCCGTCAGCGACTTCGAGTACGAGATGCAGATGGCGCAGATGAACTACCGGATGGCCAAGGTCGAGACGCTGTTCATGACCACCAACCCGCTGTACTCCTTCCTCAGCTCCAGCCTGGTCAAGGAAATCGCCAGGTACGGCGGGGACGTCAGCGGGCTGGTCCCCGACACGGTCCTCTCCCGCCTGCGCGAGCGTCTCGCCACGGAGTGACGTAACGCCAATATCAGGGGCGGAGCGCGGTCAAGTTGGGATTACCGCGCGCCCCCGGTAGGCTAGGCGCTCGGTTCCTCAAGCTATCGACGAGTACACTGTCATGCCCACTACACGCACAAGCACACCTCGCGGCGCGCTTGTTTTTGACATGCGCTCGCTCGGCCGCCAGCCGGGCAACGCGCGAAACCGGAAGCTCACCGTGCCGGCCCCCGCTGACCTGCGCCTTGAGCTCATCGGCGTCCCCGAAGGCGCCGCCGCCGAACTTGACCTGAAGTTCGAGGCGGTGGCCGAGGGCGTGCTCGTCACCGGGACGGTAAGCGCACCGCTCGCTGGCGAGTGCGCGCGGTGCCTAGGCCCGGTGACCAGCTCGGTCACGGCCAGCCTCACCGAGTTCTACCTGTACCCTCCCGCGCGACCGCGGGGGACGGGTCAGGCCCGGGACGGGCGCCACAGCCAGGACCGGTACGACGAGCACGAGGAGCAGGACGACGACGAGCGCTACCTCGACGGTGACCTGCTCGACCTGGAGCCGGCCCTCCGCGACGCGGTGGTGCTCGCGCTGCCGATGTCACCGCTGTGCCGGGACGATTGCCCGGGGCTGTGCGTCGAGTGCGGGGTTCCGCTGGCCGACGCGGGACCCGGCCACCGGCACGAGGATCCGCCGGACCCGCGGTGGAACGGCCTGAAGCAGTGTGACGACCAAGCAACACCGGACCAACCCCGGCGCGCCGGCGCCATCGACCTACAGGAGGGCTGACGTGGCGGTTCCCAAGCGGAGGATGTCCCGCAGCAACACCCGATCGCGACGCTCGAACTGGAAGACCACCGCGCCCGCGCTGGTGGACTGCCCGCAGTGCCACGAGCGCAAGCTTCCGCACGTGGCCTGCCCGACGTGTGGTACCTACCGCCGCCGCCAGGTGATCACCCCGGCCTGAGGAGTGCTCTAGGGAGGAGGACGCGGCGTCGTGAGCCAGTCATGCGACGGGGGCCACGCCGGGAGGAATCCCGCGGAACTCCGGGACGCCCTGGGCGTGCCGGTCGACCCCGCCTCGCTCGAACGCGCGCTGACGCACCGCTCCTTCGCGTACGAGAACGCCAACCCGCCCACCAATGAGCGGCTGGAGTTCCTCGGCGATTCGGTCCTCGGGCTCGTCGTGACGGACACGCTGTTCCGCGACTACCCCAACCTCCCCGAGGGGCAGCTGGCCAAGCTCCGCGCCGCGGTGGTGCAGATGCGCGCGCTGGCCGAGGTCGCACGGGAGCTGAGCCTGGGGGCCTACATCAAGCTGGGTCGTGGCGAAGAGGTGACCGGCGGCCGGAACAAGTCGTCGATCCTCGCCGACACCCTCGAGGCGGTGATCGGCGCGGTGTACATCGACTGCGGCCTGGCCTCGGCGAGCGGCCTGGTCCACCGCCTGTTCGACCCCGTCATCGAAAGGTCGGCCCGGCTGGGCGCGGGCCTGGACTGGAAGACCTCACTGCAGGAGCTCACCGCCGCCCAGATGCTCGGCGTCCCCGACTATCAGGTCGAGGAGAGCGGGCCCGACCACCAGAAGTCGTTCCGCGCCGTGGTCAGGATCGGCGGGCGCGAGCTGGGTACCGGCAGCGGGCGCTCGAAGAAGGAAGCCGAGCAGCAGGCGGCCGAGGCCGCCTGGAACGCCATCACCGCCGAATCCGGCGCCGCGGCGGATAACGGCGACCGCCCCAAGACCGACCCCGGAGACGACCCCAAGGACGACTCCCAGTACGACTCCCAGGACGACGAGGACGGGCAGGCGGGCGGTCCGGCCCCGGGCCGGTGAGCCATGCCCGAGCTGCCTGAGGTCGAGACCGTCCGTCGCGGCCTGGAACACCACGTGGTGGGCCGGGCCATCGACACCGTGCGCGTCCTGCACCCGCGGGCGGTCCGCAGGCACGTGCTCGGGCCGGCCGACTTCGAGGCTGCGCTGGCCGGGCGCACGCTCGGCGGGGCCAGGCGCCGGGGCAAGTACCTGTGGCTGTCGGCGGGCGAGGACGCCCTGCTCGCGCACCTGGGCATGAGCGGCCAGCTGCTCGTGGGCGAGCCGGACCGCCCGCTCTCGCCGCACGTGCGGATCTGGTTCACCTTCCGCGACGCCGGCCCCGACCTGCGGTTCACCGACCAGCGGACGTTCGGTCACATGCTCGTGGCCCGTGACGGGGCCGAACTTCCTGCCCCGATCGCCCACATCGCCCCCGACCCGCTCGAGCCTGCCTTCGACCCCGCCGCGCTGGCCCGTCGGCTGCGCGCCAGGCATACCGGGGTCAAGCGTGCCCTGCTCGATCAGTCGCTGGTCAGCGGGATCGGCAACATCTACGCCGACGAGGCGCTGTGGCGGGCCCGCCTGCACTGGGCCAGGCCGACGGAAACGCTGAACGGCCCGGAGGTCTCCCGCCTCCTCGAGGCGGTCCGTGAGATCTTCGCCGAGGCCCTGGCCGTCGGCGGGACCTCGTTCGACAGCCTGTACGTCAACGTCAACGGCGAGAGCGGCTACTTCGACCGTTCGCTCGCGGTCTACGGGCGGGAGGGCCGGGAATGCCCCGTGTGCGGCACGCCGATCAGGCGCGACCCGTTCATGAACCGCTCCTCCTACAGCTGCCCCCGGTGCCAGCCCCGCCCCCGCCGCCCCCGCCTCTGACCAGCAGCCAGGCAAAACCCCTTGTTCCGGGTGATAAGGTGTATAACCGGCGGGCGATGCGCGCTCAACTTGACCAGGAAACCCCTGCGGTGAGAAACTGAGAAACGTTGATTGCGCGCGGTCGCGCGCGGGTAAAAGAATGTGCCCACTCTGGTCACTCAGCGTGGAGGACCTTTAACAATGGCGAAGGCTCTATTCGGCCACGTCGGTGGTCCCGACCCCCGGCTGGTTTCCGAGATGCGCCGCCTCCAGCAGCGAGTACGGGACCTGGAAGCTGAGCTTGTCCGGCTCCAGGAAGAGAACGACGCGCTTGCGCTAGAGACGCACGAGCACGAGGACCTGCTGGTAACGGATCGCGAACCAGCGCTCGCCCGATAGGGCGCTCGCAGGACGAGGCACGCGGTAACGAACGAATCAGGGGCGTCGTGGGCGACGCCCCTCCTTCGTTGTATATCCCCTCGTTATCTGCCAATTGTCACACCGGCACCAATACTGGCGCGCGTGCCCGAATGATCCCCCGGGGACGTTCGACGGGACCGCCATGCCGCTCCGGCCCGGCTCGCGCGGCCGGGCGCGGCTCGGCGTGTGGAGCGTCACGGGGCGGTAAGGTGCGGGGAGCGGAGAGGAGGGGCGGCCTGTGTACTTGAAGAGCCTTACCATGCGCGGCTTCAAGTCGTTCGCCTCCGCCACCACGCTTCGCCTCGAGCCCGGCATCACCTGCGTGGTGGGGCCGAACGGCTCGGGGAAGTCCAACGTCGTCGACGCCCTGTCCTGGGTGATGGGCGAGCAGGGGGTCAAGTCGCTGCGCGGCGGCAAGATGGAGGACGTCGTCTTCGCCGGGACCACCTCGCGCGCGCCGCTCGGCCGCGCCGAGGTCACGCTCACGATCGACAACAGCGACGGCGCCCTGCCCATCGAGTACACCGAGGTCACGCTCAGCCGGCTGATGTTCAGGTCCGGGCAGAGCGAGTACGCGATCAACGGTGATAACTGCCGGCTGCTCGACGTCCAGGAACTGCTGTCCGACTCGGGCCTGGGCCGGGAGATGCACGTGATCGTCGGCCAGAACCAGCTTGAGGTGGTCCTGCATGCGGGCCCCGAGGCCAGGCGGGCGATGATCGAGGAAGCGGCCGGCGTGCTCAAGCACCGCAGGCGCAAGGAGAAGGCGCTGCGCAAGCTCGAGGCGATGCAGGCCAACCTGACCCGCCTGGTCGACCTGACCGCCGAGCTGAGCCGCCGGCTCAAGCCGCTCGGCAGGCAGGCGGAGATGGCCAGGAAGGCGGCCGTCATCCAGGCCGAGCTGCGGGACGCCAAGCTCAGGCTCCTCGCCGACGACTACGTGACGCTGGCCGTCGACCTGCAGCGGGACGAGGCGGACGAGGCGGCCGTCGTGGCCAGGCGGGTCGTGCTCGAGCGGGACCTGGCCCAGGCCAGGACCTCGGAAGCCGAGCTCGATCAGGCGGCGCAGCACGCCGCCGAGGAACTGGCCCGCGCGCAGGAGACGTGGTTCGCCCTGTCCTCGCTGGCCGAGCGGCTCCGCGGCACGCAGAACCTGGCCGCGCAGCGGCACAGCCTCCTGACCGAGCAGGCCGACCCCGAACGCCCCGGGCGCGACCCCGACGAACTGGACCGGCAGGCCGCCGAGCTGCGCGAAGAAGAAGAGGGGCTGACCTCACGCCTGGCGGCGGGCCGCGAGGTCCTGACCGCCGCCGTCGCCGAGCGCACCGCCGCCGAGGCCGAGCTCTCCGCGGCCGAACGCCGGATCGCCGAGGGCGCCAAGGCCGCCGCGGCCCGGGCCGGCCAGCTGGCCCGGCTGCGCGAGCAGGCCGGCGCGGCCGCCAGCCGCGGCGCCGCCGCGCAGGAGGAGCTGGACCGCCTGGCCGCGTCCGCCGCCGAGGCCAGGCAGCGGGCCGAACGCGCGCAAGCCGAGCACGATCACGCGCGCGAGCTGGCCGACGGGCGGGGCGAAGACCGTACCGAGCTGGCCGCCGCGCACGAGCAGGCCGCCGTAATCCTGTCGAATCAGGCCGAACGAACGGTGGTTCTCCGCGCCGCAGAACGTGAATCAGCCCGCGAGCTGGCCGCCCTGCGGGCGCGCGCCGAGGCGCTGGCCGAGGCCGCGCGTCGCGGGGTGGACGCCTCCGCGGCGCTGCTCGCCGACCCCGAGCGCTTTGCGGGCGTCCTCGGCTCGTTCGCCGAGCGGCTCAAGGTGGCCGAGGGCTTTGAGGTCGCGATCGCCGCCGCCCTGGGCGCGGCCGCCGACGCGGTGGCGGTGAGCAGCCTGGACGCCGCGGCCGAGATCCTGTCCGCGCTGCGCCGCGACGACGCGGGCAGCGCCGCCCTGGTCATCGCCGCCCACCCAGGCGACCCCGCGGCCTCCGATGACCTCGCCGGTGCCGCCAACCCCGCCAACCCCTCCGGCCCCGCCAGCCCCGATGACCTCACGGCCCTCATCTCAGCCATCACCGCAACCCCATCCGCCACCGTCGCCCCCGCAGTCCCGGCTGCCCGTGCAGCCCACCGCGAGGGCCCGTTCCGCGCCGTCGATCTGGTCCGCGCGCCGGGCGGGCTGGCGCAGGCGGCGGCGGCGCTGCTGCGCGACGTCGTGATCACCGCCGACCTGGACGAGGCTCGCCGGATCGTCCGGGACCATCCCGACGTCCGGGCGGTGACCCGCGCCGGCGACCTGCTCGGGTCACGCTGGGCGCAGGGCGGCGGCGCGCGGCCCCAGAGCCTGTTCGAGCTGCGGGCGGCGGCGGAGGAGGCCGAGGCCGGCCTGGCCGGCGCGCAGCGGCGGTGCGAGGAGGCAGCCGGGCAGCTCGCGGCCGCGGTCCAGGCCGAGGAGGAGGCCAGGCAGTCGGTGGCCGAGGCGCTCGCGCGCCTGCAGCAGGCCGACGCGTCGGCGGCGGAGACCTCCGGGCGCCTCGGCCGGCTGGCGGGCACCGCGCGGGCCGAACGCGACGAGGTAGGCCGACTCGACCGCGCCCTCGAGGCGGCCCGGCTCGCCGCCGAGCAGGGCCAGGCCAAGCTGGCCAGGCTCCGGCAGGACCTGGCGGCGGCCGAGGCCGAGGCCCAAGCCGACGAGCCAGCCGACGAGCCAGGCAACACTGACGGCGCTCCCCGAGAGGATCTCGCCAAGCGCTGCGCCGCGGCCCGGGAGTCCGAGATGGAGGCCAGGCTGGAGGTCCGCACGGCGGAGGAGCGGCTGCGCGCGATCAGCGGTCGCGCGGGCTCGCTGGCCGCGACCGCGGCCAGCGAGCGCAAGGCGCGCGAGCGGGCGGCGCAGCGCCGCGCGCGGCGTGCCGCCCAGGCGGCCGCGGCCCGCGCCGTGGCGCTGGGCGCGCGGTACGCGGTCGAGGCGGCGGAGCTTTCGGTGAACCAGGCACTGACCAGGCGCACCGAGGCCGAGGCGGTGAGCACCGGCGGCGCCGGGGAGCTGAAGGCCATCAGGGCCAGGGTCCGCGAGCTCGCCGAGGACCTCGACACCGTGGTGAACACGGCGCACGGCACGGAGATCGCCCGGGCCGAGCACCGGCTGCGCCTCGCACAGCTGTCCGAGCACGCCCTGGAGGAGTTCGGGGTCGAGGTGGACACGCTGGTGGCCGAGTACGGCCCGGAGGTCCCCGTGCCGGTCGTCGGCGACGAATCAGGCGCGACGACGCGCTACGAGCGGACCGCCGCCGAACGCCGCGCCGCCGACGCCCAGCGTCAGCTCGACCGCCTCGGCAAGGTCAACCCGCTGGCCCTGGAGGAGTACGAGGCGCTGAGCGAGCGGCACACGTTCCTGGCCACCCAGCTGGATGACCTGCGCAAGACCCGGCGTGACCTGCTCACCGTGGTCAAGGAGGTCGACGACCGGGTGCAGGAGGTGTTCGCCTCGGCGTACGCCGACACCGCCCGCGAGTTCGAGCAGCTGTTCGCCCGGCTGTTCCCCGGCGGGCAGGGCAGCCTGGTGCTGACCGAGCCGGACGACATGCTGGCCACCGGGATCGAGATCGAGGCCAGACCGCCGGGCAAGAAGGTCAAGCGGCTGTCGCTGCTGTCCGGCGGGGAGCGGTCGCTGACCGCCATCGCGTACCTGTTCGCGATCTTCAAGGCCCGCCCCTCGCCGTTCTACGTGCTGGACGAGGTGGAGGCGGCGCTGGACGACACCAACCTGCAGCGCCTGCTCGGGGTGTTCGACGAGCTGCGGGAGAGCTCCCAGCTCATCGTGATCACCCACCAGCGGCGCACGATGGAAGCCGCCGACGCCCTGTACGGCATCTCGATGCGCGGCGACGGCGTGTCCACCGTGATCAGCCAGCGGATCGCCTCCCGGCAGCCGGCCTTATACCGGTCCCCCTCGTGCCGACCAGCGCTGGAGCCGACGTGACGGATCCGGACCTGGAAGCGCCGCTCGGCGCGGGCATCGCCCGCGGCGCCGCGGTCATCGCGGGCCTGACGATCGTCTCGCGGCTGTTCGGCCTGGTCCGGACCCTGGTGTTCTCGCAGACGGTCGGCGCGAGCTGCCTCGGCACCGCCTACGTCACCGCGAACCAGGTCCCCAACCTGCTCTACGAGCTGGTCCTGGGCGGGGCGCTGACCAGCGCGATGGTCCCGGTGCTGGCCCGCTCGGCCGAGCGGGCGCCCGACGACCCGGCGGAGCGGGCGATGGTCAGCCAGACCACCTCGGCGCTGCTGACCTGGTCCGTCATCATCCTGGTCCCGCTCACCCTGGCCATCGCGGCGGCCGCCGATCCGATCGCCTCGCTGCTCAACCCGGTCAACGCCCACGAGCACTGCGCCCGGCCCGACATGGTCGCCGATACCGCGACCATGCTCCAGGTGTTCGCCCCGCAGGCGCTGCTGTACGGCCTCTCGGTCGTCCTCTACGGGCTCCTCCAGGCCTACCGCCGGTTCGCCGCGCCGACCCTCGGCCCGGCCATCTCCAGCCTGGTCCTGATCTCCTGCTACCTCGCCTTCGTTCCCCTGGATCACGGGCTGCCGCTGGCCCGGCTGCCCCAACAGGCCGAACTGGTCCTGGCCACGGGGACGACGCTGGGCGTCGCCGCCCTGGTCCTGGTCGCCGTCCTGCCCACCTGGAGGCTGCGCCTGCGGCTGCGGCCGGCCGTGCGGTTCCCGCCCGGGGTAGCGCGCCGTGCGGGCGGGCTGGCCATCGTCGGCGTCGCCGAGCTGATCGTCATCGACGCCGCCAGCGTCGTGAACATCACCCTGGCCAACGGGCGGGGGGAGACCGGCGCGATCGTCATCTTCAACTACGCCCAGCAGGTGTTCACCTCGGTGTCGGCGGTCCTGGCCCTGTCGATCGTGACCAGCGCCTTCCCGGTCCTGTCGGCGCGGGAAGGCCCCGTCTTCGACCGCACCTGCGCGGGCTCGACGCGGGTGGCCCTGCTCACCTCGTGGCTCGCCACGGCCGTGATGGCGGCGGTCACCGTGCCGGCCGCGCACGTCCTGGCCAAGCAGCCGGGTCAGGTACCGGAACTGATCGAGGCGTTCGCCGTGCTGGCCCCCGGCGTGGCCGGGTCCACGGTGATCGCGAACACCTCGCGCGTCATGTTCGTCCTCGGGCGCCTGAAGCTGGCCGCCGTAGGGCTGGCCGGGAGCTGGCTGCTGGTCATACTGGCCGACGTGATCCTGGCCGAGCTGGCCCCGCCCCGCCTGGTGGTCGCCGCGCTCGCGCTGGGCAACACCATCGGCCAGACCGTCGTGGCCGTCCCGATGGTGGTGGCCACCCGCCGGATCTGCGGCCCGGCCGCCGTGCAGGGCGTCAACCACGCCGCGCTGGCCGGGCTGAGCGCGGGAGCGGCCGCGGCCGCGGCCGGCATCGCCGTCAGCCTGGCCGCGCCGGAGACCGGCAAACTGCAGGCCTTCGCCCTGGCGGTCCCCGCGGCCGCCTGCGCGGTCCTGGTGTTCGGCGTGGTCGCCTACCTGCTCGACGACGGTGACCTGAGGATCACCCTGACGCTCGTGCGCCGGGCGTTGCGGCCGCAGCGGCGATGAACCCCGATTGAGCGCCCGGTTCGGCCCAGGTCCGATAGCTGATCGCTCGCCCCGATGGCTCCGGCACCGCGCCGGGTCTGCCAGACTGTGACCCTGATGGAATACGTGATCCTGATCGTTGTCCTCGCGGTCCTGGCGCTGGGCGGCGGCGGATGGCTGCTGTTCGTGCGGCCTCGCCGCGCACGTGCCGTGACCGCGCCATCCGGCCCGCCTGCGGGAGTCTCGGGCACCGCGCCCGCGTCCGGTAGCGCCGACGCCAGCGACCAGGCCACCGGGTCGGCAGCGCCCGCCGCGGCGGTGCTGGAGGTCGAGCGGCCGCCACCCTCCGCGGGGCGGATGGTCCGGCTGCGGGCCAGGCTCGCCCGATCGCAGACCTCGGTGGGCACGGCCCTGCTGAACCTGCTGTCGCGGGACCGGCTGGACGACGAGACGTGGGACGAGATCGAAGAGGTCCTCATCACCGCCGACGTCGGCGTGGCGCCGGCCCGGGCGATGGTCGATGACCTGCGCACCAAGGTCAAGGTGCTCGGCACGCGAGGGGCCAGCGAGGTGCGCGGGCTGCTGCGCGCCGAACTGCTCACCCAGCTCGGCGACGAGGACCGGACGCTGCACACCATGCCGCACGGGGGATTGCCCGCGGTGATCCTCATGGTGGGCGTGAATGGCACCGGCAAGACGACGACCTGCGGAAAGCTCGCGCGCGCGCTGATCGGAGACGGGGAGACCGTCCTGCTCGGCGCCGCCGACACGTTCCGCGCCGCGGCCGCCGATCAGCTCCAGACCTGGGGCGAGCGGGTCGGGGCCAAGACGGTGCGCGCCGACCGGGACGGCGCGGACCCGGCCAGCGTGGCGTTCGAGGCGGTCAGCGAGGGCATCGAGTCCGGAGTCGACGCGGTCATCATCGACACCGCCGGACGGCTGCACACCAAGGTCGGGCTGATGGACGAGCTCGGCAAGGTCAAGCGCGTGGTGGAGAAGAAGGCCCCGGTCGACGAGGTGCTCCTGGTCCTCGACGCCACCACCGGGCAGAACGGGCTGCGCCAGGCGCGCGTGTTCGCCGAGGTGGTCAACATCACGGGCATCGTGCTGACCAAGCTCGACGGCACCGCCAAGGGCGGGATCGTCATCGCCGTCCAGCGCGAGCTCGGCGTTCCCGTCAAGCTCGTGGGCCTCGGCGAGGGCCCCGACGACCTGGCCCCCTTCGACCCCGACGCCTTCGTCGACGCCATCCTCGGCTAGCCCGGGCCCCAGCCGCCGACGTACCGAGTCGCCGAAACACGGCCGTAACACGGGCCTGGGGTGTTTCACATCGGCGACACATGCCGAAGGGCCCGGTGAAACGTCTGTGCCGGAACCTCGGAGCAGGACCGGCGAAGGGACACCCCTCATGAAGCTCATCACCGCCGTCATCAAGCCGTTCAAGCTGGACGACGTCAAGGCGGCGCTGCAGGCGTTCGGCGTCCGGGGCCTGACCATCACCGAGGCCAGCGGGTACGGCAGGCAGCGGGGGCACACCGAGGTCTATCGCGGCGCCGAGTACCAGGTCGACCTGGTGCCGAAGGTCCGGATCGAGGTCCTCTGCGAGGACGAGGACGCCGACGACCTGATCGAGGTCGTGGTCAAGGCGGCGCAGACCGGCCGGATCGGCGACGGGAAGGTCTGGTCGGTGCCCGTGGAAACGGTCGCGCGCGTGCGCACCGGAGAGCGCGGACCGGACGCGATCTGACCTCGCGCCTTGAAGTCGTTCGCCGGGGATCGGGCCCGCCGGACCGGCCAGGTCGACGAGTGGCTGGCCGGGCTGCTGGGGGACGAGGCGGGGGTCGCCCTGGTGGCGGTCGGCGGGTACGGGCGCAGGGAGCTGCTGCCCAGAAGCGACCTGGACGTGGTGCTGCTGCACGGCGGGCGCGACGACATCACCAGCATCGCGGACCGGATCTGGTATCCGGTGTGGGACTCCGGCGTCGAGCTCGACCACGCGGTCCGCACCGTGCCGCAGGCCAGGCGGGTCGCGCGCGGCGACCTGAAGGTCGCCCTCGGGCTGCTGTCCGCCCGGCACGTGGCGGGCGACCCGGATCTGACCCAGCGGCTGCGCGCGGGGGCGCTGGAGGACTGGCGGTCAGACGCCCCGGCCCGGCTGGCCGAGCTGCACGCAGCCCACGACGAGCGCGCCCGGGTGATCGGCGAGCTGGCCTTCCTGCTGGAGCCGGACCTGAAGGAGGCCAGGGGCGGGCTGCGGGACGTGCACGCGATCCAGGCGGTGGCCGCCGCGTGGGTGGGCCCCGCGCCAGGGCCGAGGGTCCGCACGGCGTACGAGCAGATCCTGGACGCCAGGCACGCGCTGCACGAGGTGACGGGGCGGCGCCTGGACCGCCTGGTACTCGAGGAGCACGACGAGGTGGCCCGCGCGCTCGGCCTGCTCGACGGGGACGTGCTGCTGCGGATCCTGGCGGGCGCGGCCCGCACGGTCGCCTACGCGGTCGATCACGCCTTCCGCGAGGCGGCCCGGCTGCGCTCGCGCCGTCCGCGCCGCGGCCGCCGCGCAGGCCGCAGCCCGCTGGCGGACGGCGTGGTGGAGCAGGATGACGAGGTGGTGCTCGCCCGGGCCGCCGACCCGGCCCGCGATCCCGCGCTCGTGCTGCGCGCCGCGGCGGCCGCCGCCCAGGCCGGGCTGCCGCTGGCGCCGCGGACGCTGGCCCGGCTGACCCAGTGCCCGCCGCTACCGGTGCCGTGGCCCGCTCCCGCGCGCGACGCGCTGCTGGCGCTGCTCGGCGCGGGGCCCGCCGCCATCGGCGTGTGGGAGGCCCTCGACACCGAAGGCCTGGTCGCCGCGCTGCTCCCGGACTGGGAGCGGGTCAGGAACCGGCCTCAGCGCAACCCGCTGCACAAGTTCACCGTGGACCGGCACCTGGCCGAGACCGCCGCGCACGCGGCCGCGCTGACCCGTGAGGTCGCCCGGCCCGACCTGCTCCTGCTCACCGCCCTGCTGCATGACATCGGCAAGGGCTGGCCCGGTGATCACAGCGTCACCGGAGAGATCGTCGCCCGTGACGCGGCCCGGCGGATGGGCCTGCCGGACCCCGACGTCGAACTGGTCGCCGCGGCCGTCCGGCATCACCTCCTGCTGCCCATGGTGGCCACCCGGCGCGACCTGGACGATCCGGTCACCGTCACGCAGGTGGCGTGCGTCGTGCGCAGCCGCGCGCTGCTCGAACTGCTGCACGCCCTGGCCATCGCCGACGGCCAGGCGACCGGGCCCGCCGCGTGGAACGACTGGAAGGCCACCCTGGTCGCCGACCTCGTCCGCCGGGTGGCGGCCGTGCTGGCCGGGGACCCGACCCCCGAGCCCAAAGCGCTGCGCACCGATCAGCTGGCGCTAGCCGCCGGCGGCGGGCCCGCGGCAACGGTGCGCGGATCGGAGGTGACCGTGGTCGCTCCCGACCGGCCCGGCCTGCTGTGGCGGGCTGCGGGGGTGCTCGCCTCGCACCGGCTGACCGTCCGCAGCGCCAACGCCACCTCCGTCGGCAGCACGGCGGTCACCGTGTTCGATGTCGAGCCCGAGTTCGGGGACCCGCCGGATGCGACGCTGGTGGCCGGGGACCTGCGGCGGATGCTGCAAGGACAGCTGGACGTCGCGGAGCGGCTGGATCGCCGCGCGCGGGCCGCCCCCCCGCGCGCCGCCGCCGCGGTTCCCGCGCCGCGGGTGAGCCTGGTCGACGGGGCCTCGCAGACCGCCACCGTGGTGGAGGTGCGGGCGCACGACGCGCCGGGGCTGCTCTGGCGGGTCGGCCGCGCGCTCGGGGAATGCGGCCTGGACGTCCGCGCGGCCCGGGTGGAGACGCTCGGCGCGGAGGTGGTCGACGTGTTCTACGTCACCGACGGTGACGGTCGGCCGCTGACCGGCCGGCAGCTACGCGGCGACACCGTGACCGCGGTCCTGCAGGCCCTGCGACCGGACCCGGCCACCGTGGACGACCGGTAGCCTGGTTAGGTGTTTGAGACCCTCTCTGACCGGCTGACGCAGGTCTTCTCGGCGCTGCGCGGCCGGGGCCGGCTGTCCCAGGCCGACATCGACGCGACCATGCGGGAGATACGTATCGCCCTGCTCGAGGCGGACGTGGCGCTCCCGGTCGTCAGGCAGTTCATCGCCCGGGTCAAGGAGCGGGCCAGCGGCGAAGAGGTCTCGGCCGCGCTGAACCCGGCCCAGCAGATCGTCAAGATCGTCAACGAGGAGCTGATCGGCATCCTCGGCGGCGAGGCCAGGCGCCTGCGGTTCGCCAAGGTCCCGCCCACCGTGATCATGCTGGCCGGCCTGCAGGGCTCAGGTAAGACCACGCTGGCCGCCAAGCTCGCCCTGTGGCTGAAGGCCCAGGGGAACACGCCCCTGATGGTCGCGGCGGACCTGCAGCGGCCGAACGCCGTCCAGCAGCTCCAGGTCCTCGGCGAACGCGCCGACGTCCCGGTGTTCGCCCCCTCGCCCGGCAACGGCGTCGGCGACCCGGTGGCCGTGGCCCGGCAGTCGCTGGACGAGGCCAGGCGCCGCCAGCACAACATGGTCATCATCGACACGGCGGGGCGCCTGGGCGTCGACGCCGAGATGATGGCGCAGGCCGTCGCCATCAGGGACGCGACCGAGCCGGACGAGGTCCTGTTCGTCGTCGACGCGATGATCGGCCAGGACGCGGTGGCGACCGCGCAGGCGTTCCTGGACGGGGTCGGGTACGACGGGGTGGTCCTGACCAAGATCGACGGTGACGCGCGGGGCGGCGCGGCGCTGTCCATCGTGCAGCTGACCGACCGGCCGATCATGTTCGTGTCCACGGGCGAGAAGCTCGAGGATTTCGACCTGTTCCACCCGGACCGGATGGCGGGGCGCATCCTGGACCTGGGCGACGTGCTCACGCTGATCGAGCAGGCCGAGAAGGCGTTCGACGCCGAGCAGACCGCCTCGCTGGCCGGACGGATCGTCTCGGGCGAGGGCTTCACGCTCGAGGATTTCGTCGAGCAGCTGTCCATGGTGCGCAAGCTCGGGCCGATCGGGAACCTGCTCGGGATGCTGCCCGGCGCCCAGAAGAACCGGGACCTGCTCTCCCAGGTCAACGACAAGGACCTGGACCGCGCCGAGGCCATCGTCCGGTCCATGACGCCGGAGGAGCGGCGCGACCCGAAGATCATCAACGGCTCCCGGCGGGCGCGCATCGCCAAGGGATCAGGCGTCGCGGTCGGCGAGGTCTCCCAGCTGGTCACGAACTTCTTCGAGGGCCAGAAGCAGATGCGCGCGATGTTCGCAGGCGGCATCCCCGGCATGCCCGGGCTCCCCGGGGCGCGGCGCGCGGCCGCCAAGAACGCGCGCGGCAAGAAGGGCAAGAAGAAGCCGGTCCGCAGCGGGAACCCGCAGCGCGCCGCCGAGATCGCCCGCGGCGAAGCGACCGGGGGCCCGGCCGGCCCCGGCCCCAGAGGCCCGGCGATCCCGCCCGGCCTGGGCGGAGCCTCCGGATTGGGTAACCTGCCGCCCGGCCTGGCCGAGCAGCTGGCCGAAGGCCTGCCCGGCCTCCAGCCGGGCCTGCAGTTCCCGCCGTCCCAGCCCGGCAGCAACAACGTCCCCGCCGCGTTCCGCGCCGACCCCAAGCGCCGCGACAAGAAGAAGTAAGGCTGACCCACGGCCCGAACGCCGTCAGCGCCGGGCCCCCCGCAAGCGCGGCGGCAGCCACGGCGCCCAGCGGCCCGCGCAGCATCCGCAGTTCGTCCGTCAGCCCCTTGAACGTCGTGCCGATCGTTAACTCGCCCGCCATGACCCGCCCGGCGGGCAGGAGATTCCGGCTGGGCATGGCCGACCGGTAGCAGTTGCGTTACGCTTGTCCGAATTGTGGCGAGTGGGGGTGCCGGTGCTGGCAGGATTCCAGGAGCATACGGCGGCAGGCGGTGACCGGCTGCGGGTGGGCCACGCCGACCGCGACCAGGTCGTCGAAGCGCTCAAGGACGCGTTCGTGCAGGGCCAGCTGACCAGGGACGAGCTGGATATGAGGGTTAGCCAGGCCCTGGCCGCGCGGACCGGCGCTGAGCTGGCCGCGCTCACCGCCGATATCCCAGTCGGCCCCACCCCGCCGGTGCTCCCGCGGGTCTTCACCGGCCGTGGGCCGCTGGCCAGGGCGGCTGCCGTCTCGAGTCCCTGCCTGGCCATCGCGTCCGCTGCCCTGTGGGTCGTCGGCCATCTTGATCATCCGCTCGGCCCCGGCCCCTACAGGTCCTGGGTTCCCCTGTGCCTCTTGGTGGCCATTGCCACCGTGGTCGCGGCGCTGTTCATCTTGGGATACGGGGTGGGCGCCGCAATCGAGCAGAGACGCTCCCGCGGGGCGCGTCCGGCGCTTCCCGGTGACCCAGGCCTGGGTTTCATGCCCTAGCCAGATTTCCCGTGGCCGCTAGTCCGGGCCGAGGGCCCGCACGGTGTCGATGGTGTCGGCCTCGGCGGCCGTCTTGTCCTCGCGGTAGCGCAGCACGCGGGCGAAGCGCAGCGCAAGCCCGCCCGGGTACCGCGGGCTGCGCTGCACGCCGTCGAAGGCGATCTCCACGACCAGTTCCGGGCGGACGTAGACGGTCCAGGAATCCCTGCGGTCCTCCAGCGCCAGAAGCCGTTCCGTCTGCCACGAGAGCAGTTCGTCCGTCAGCCCCTTGAACGTCTTGCCGAGCATGACGAACCCGCCGGTGGCCGGGTCCCGCGCGCCCAGGTGCAGGTTGGACAGCCAGCCGCGGCGTCGCCCGTGACCCCACTCGACCGCGAGGACCACCAGGTCGAGGGTGTGCCGGGGCTTGACCTTGATCCACCCGGCGCCCCTGCGGCCCGCGGCGTACGGCGTGTCCAGCGACTTGACCACGACGCCCTCGTGCCCGCGCGCGATCGCGTCGCGGAAGAACGCCGTGGCCTCCTCGGCCGAGCCGGTCACCAGGCGCGGCATGAGCAGCTCAGCCGGCGCCACCCGGGCCAGCGAAGCGTGCCGAGCGGCGTCGGGCAGGTCGATCAGGTCGGCGCCGTCCAGGTGCAGAAGATCGAACAGGAAGACGGAGAGCGGGACGTCCGAGGAGACCCCATCCTGGGTAGCGGTCCGCGAGGCCGTGTCCTGGAACGGCAGCGGCCTGCCGTCCTCGCGCAGCGCGATCAGCTCACCGTCCAGGACCGCCGCATGGACCGGCAGCGCAGCGAGCACGGCCGCCACGTCCGGGAGCCGCCCGGTGATCTCATCCAGGGTCCGCGTGAACAAGCGCACGCGACCCTCGTACAGGTGCGCCTGGATCCGGATCCCGTCCAGCTTCCACTCGACCGCGGCTGGCCCGCCGACCTTGGCCAGCGCGTCTTCGATGGTCGGCGCGCTGGCCGCCAGCATCGGCCGCACCGGCGAGCCAACCTCTAGCCCGAACGCCGTCAGCGCCGGGCTCCCCCCCGCTAGCGCGGCGGCGGCCACGGCGCCCAGCGACCCGCGCAGCATCATCGCCCGGCGGACTTCGGCAGCGGGCACCGACGCCGCCCGCGCGACGGCCTCGGTCATGACGCCCTCCAGCGCGCCCTGCCGCAGCTCACCGGACAGCAGGCCGAACAGGAACCGCTGCTCGCCCTCGGTCGCGCGCTCGAACAACGAACCGACCAGCGCCTTGCGCGCCGCCGCCGAGCCCTTGCCGGCCACCGCGCCGATCGCGGACAGGCTGGCGTCCACCTCGCTGAGCGTCAGCGTGGGCGAGGCCGCCGCCGGGAACCCGTCCCGCAGCGCCGCCCAGCCGACCCCCACCTGGCGCTGGGGGAGCTCCCCGGACAGGTAGGCCACGGCGATCGGCACCTCGACCGGCCCGGCCGCGCGCAGCGCGCCGGCCAGCGCATCAATCTTGGCCAGCCGGGCGCTGGTGGCGGCCACGGTGGCCGACACTTCGGCGATCTCAGCGAGCAGCACGGGCCCATTCTCCCGCAGGTCAGCTGAAGATCATCAGATCGCGGAGCTCGTCCACCCGGTCCGGTGACAGGTCGGTGTAGGCGCACAGCTCGTCGGCGCTGGTGAACCTCCCGAGCTTGTCCCGCGCCGCGATTACGTCCGTCACCTCGTCCGGCGAGAGGCCCAGTCCGGTGGCGAGGACGGCGCCGGGCACGTGGTTGACGTCGACCAGCCCGCCGTCATCGTAGTCCCGCGGCACGTCGGGCCGGCCGATGTGCAGGTCCCGCGCCAGCGCGGGGTCGGTCTCGGCCAGCCGCCGGGCGTCCTTCCTGCGCTCGATCCGGTCCTTCGCCTCGGCGATGGCGTCCTTGTTGTGCTGCCGCATGCCGGGCGCCACCCCCGAGGCCGCCGCCCCCGGGGCCGTCACCCCCGAGGCCGCCACCGAGGCCGCCGGGGCGTTGCCCGGCCGGAACACGACGGCGGCGTGGACGGCGGCGCATCCCGCCAGCGCGATGATGAACCCGCCGAACGCCGCGGTGCCGCCGCCGTTGCCCGAGCCGACGGTCCCCGCCGCCACGATCAGGCCGATGGTCGCCGCCAGGAAGGCCGCGAACACCGCCCAGTCCGCCCTCCTGCGCCGCATGATCGCGTACGCCAGGGAGGGGACGAAGGACAGGAAACCGATCGACCAGACCGGCACCGAGGCCCACAGCACCTGGCGCACCACGGGGGCGGCCCGCCTGACGGGGACCCGCGGCGTCAGCTCACGGTGGCTCCCGCCGGATGGCTTGGTCATCCGCCCTCCCGCCCGATCAAACCCAGGTCAGCTGGGCCGGCCGCCCCGCCGCCAGCGCAGCCCGCGACGGCTCTCACTCCCGGTCCACAGCCAGTATCCGACCGGGAACAGCCGGACGTGCGCGTACTCGTCGATCAGACCCCACAGCCCGCGCCGCGCGAACAGGGCCACGAGTATCGCCACCGACCCGAAGATGATCAGGTACCAGGCGTTGTAGGAGGCCAGCGTCTGCTGCAGGATCATGAACACGGCGGTGCCGAGGATCGGCCCCTCGATCGTGCCGAGCCCGCCGATGATCACCGCGAACGCCATCTCGGCGGTCCACGAGATGCTGAACACGCCGGCGGGCTGCACCCCGAGCTGGCTGATCGCGAGCACCCCGCCGGCCGCGCCGCAGCCGATCCCGGCGATCATGAACACGATCATCCTGGTCAGCCCCACCCGCGCTCCGGAGCTCCGCGCGGCCACCTCGTCGTCCCTGATCGCGGTGAGGACCAGGCCGAGCCGCCCGCGCAACAGCAGGTACGTGGTGGCCAGCGCGACCACGGTGACGGTCAGCGCCGCCCAGTAGATGTCGGCGTTGAGGATCGTCGTGCTGTACCCGGACAGGCCCGGCAGCGGCAGGCCCGTCCCGCTGCCGAGGGCGGAGATCCGCTCGAAGACCAGCATGATGGTCGCGGCCAGCACCCAGGTGGCGATCGCGAAGTACCCGCTGCGCAGCCGGGAGACGAGCCACCACAGGGGGAACGCGGCGACGCCGCAGCAGACGGCCGCGAGGGGCAGCGCCAGGAACGGTGAGATCCCCTGGAGGGCAAAGATCAGCACGAAATAGGCGCCGAGCCCCACGAAGCCCTGTTGCCCCACCGACACCAGGCCCGCGTACCCGGCCAGCAGGTTCCACATGCAGGCCAGGGTGAGCACGATGAAGGCCTGCACCAGGATGGTCGTGGTGCCCGAGTACACGATGTAGGGCAGCCGTTCCAGCACGATGACCGCGATCACCGCGCCCACCCCGGTCCAGGCCACGTTCCTCCGTGACCGTGTGACCCGGAACCTTTCTGCCGAACGAGCGGTGGTTTCCGTTACCGTGCTCATCGGGCTCTCCGGGCGGTCAGTCCCTGCGGCCGGATCAGGAGGACGGCGAGGAAGACGATGTACCCGGCCAGGACCTCGTCGGAGGTGTTGATCTGGGCGCCGATCAGCTGCGCGACGCCGAGCACCACGCCGCCGAGCAGGGTGCCCCACAGCGAGCCAAGCCCGCCGATCACCACCGCGGCGAACGCGAACAGCAAGATGGTGTCGGTGCCGGTGGTGGGCGCGAGCTGGGAGTACATGCCGTACGCGATCCCGGCCAGGGCCACGGTGCTGAACGCGATGGCGGCCGCGATGCCGAACACGTGCCGGTAATCGACGCCGGACAGCTGGGCCGCCTCCTGGTCGTCGGCCACCGCCCTGATGAGCCGGCCGTACTTGGACCGCGACAGGAAGTACTGCAGGCCGAGCAGGACGACCACCGCCACCCCGAAGATCAGCAGCAGCAGGTAGGGGATGGTGATCTGGGAGCCGATCGAGAACGAGCTCGTGATGAACGCGTTGTTCACCCCGATCCCGCGGCTGTTGGCGGTGAAGAACTGGAGCAGGCCGTTCTCGATCACCACGGACACTCCGAAGGTAACGATGAGCGTGATGAGGACGCCGCGGTCGAGCGAGGCCTGGATCAGCGTCCGCTGCAGGACGTAGCCGAGCACCGCCATGATCGGGACGACGATCACGAACGACCACAGCACCGGGATGTGGGTCACGGCGATGACGCCGACCGCGATGTACCCTCCGACCACCGCGAGGTCGCCGTGCGCGAGGTTGACCACCTTCATGACCCCGAACATCAGCGAGAGCCCGCAGGCGAACAGCGCGTAAAGCCCGCCGGTCAGGATCCCCTGGATGATGTCGTTGACCCATTCCATCATGAATCGCTTTCCCCACTGTGCCCGGCCTGGGCCAGGCCGAAGTACGCCGCCTCGACCTGCTCGGCCGTGACGTCGGAGGGCTGGCCTTCCAGCGTGGTCCGCCCCTCGAGCAGGCACTGCAGGTGCGATGCCACCCGCAGGGCCTGGCTGACGTCCTGCTCGACCAGGAGCACCGTCAGCCCGGTGGCCAGGATCTGCGGCAGCATCCCGTAGATGCGCTGCACGACCACCGGCGCCAGCCCCAGGGACAGCTCGTCGAGCAGCAGCACGCGCGGGTTGGCGACCAGCGCGCGCCCGATCGCCACCGCCTGCTGCTCGCCGCCCGACAGCTGCGCCGCGCGCTGGGAGCGGCGCTCGGCCATCCAGCCGAACATCTCGTACACGCGCTCGATGGTCCAGGGTCCCTTCCGTGCGTAAGTGGCGCCAACCTGCAGATTCTCCTCCACCGTGAGCGATTCGAACAGCCTGCGCCCCTCCGGGACCATGGCGATGCCCCGGGCGGCCCGGCGCTCGGGCCTGACCTTGGTCACGTCCTGGCCGTCGAACCAGATCGCGCCCTCGGTCGGGCGGTGCAGGCCCGCGATCGTGCGCAGCAGCGTGGACTTGCCCGCGCCGTTGGCGCCGATGATCGCGTACACCTCGCCGGGGTAGACCCGGAGCGATACGCGGTCCAGCGCCCGCAGCTGCCCGTGGTGCACGGTGAGTTCGCTGACGTCAAGCAGCGGCGTCCCGTCCGCCGGGCGTCCGCCGCTCGCCGGTGGATGGCTCACGGCGCGCTCCGTTCGCCGTCGGGAGACGGTGCGGCCGCGGGGTCGGACAGGTCGCCGCTCAGCGTCCCGCCGGCCAGGGCCGCGGTGACCTCGCTGCCGAGGAAGACCTCGCGGACCGTGGGCTCGGCCAGCACCGCGGCCGGGTCGCCGTCGCCGATGAACGCCCCGCCGGCCAGGCAGATCAGCCGGTCCACCACCGGGGTGAGCGCGCGCACCACGTGCTCGATCCAGATCACGGCGGTGCCTTCCGCGTTCACGCCGCGGACGATCTCCACGAGCTGCGCGACCTCCGGGTCGGTCAGGCCGCCCGCCACCTCGTCGAGCAGCAGCAGCGTCGGCCGCGACGCGAGCGCGCGGGCCAGTTCCAGCCGCTTGCGCTGGAGCAGGCCGAGCCGCTCGGCGGGCACGTTCGCCTGGCCGGGCATGCCGCACCGCTCCAGCGCGTCCACCGCCGCCGCGTAACTGGCCTGGCGCCGCAGCCCGGCCCCCTGCTGGGCGGCCACCAGCACGTTCTCGAACACGGTCATGTCGGCGAAGGGCCGCGGCACCTGGTAGGTGCGCCCGATGCCGAGCCTGCACCGCGCGGCCGCGTCCAGCCTGGTTACGGTGCGCCCCGCGAACCGGACCTGCCCCGCGTCCGGGGACAGGTCGCCGGAGATGAGGCCGAACAGGCTGGTCTTGCCAGCGCCGTTCGGCCCCACGATCCCGACGGTGTCCCCGGGCCCGACGGCCAGCGACAGGTTCTCCGCGACGACGACCCGGCCGAACCGTTTCGCCACGCCGTCCAGCTCGAGCAGCGGGCTGGTCATCCGGTCACGGGTTGGTGGCCAGCAGGTTGCCGGTGATCTTCGCCTGCGGGAGCAGCGTGTTGTCGACGATCTGCATCTCCAGCGGGTACTTGGTTCCCTTCTGCCACTGCACGCCGGCCGGCGGGGTGATCGCCACGCCCGGCGCGGGCCCGCCGGAGGCGAAGTTCAGCGGCCCGGCCAGCGCGTTGATGTTCACCTGGTGCAGGGCGGCGGCCACCTCGGCCTTGTCGTGCGGGTCGCTCACCGAGGTGAACGCCGAATAGGCGATCTCGAACATGCTGTAGTTGCTGATGTTGGCGTTCCACTGGGTGCCGCTGGCGGCCTCGTATTCGTTCGCCATCGCCTGGCAGGTCTCGCCCGTGAACGTCGACGTCCACGGCAGGGTCGGTACCCACCAGGTGTCGGTGGCGACGTTGTACGCCAGCGAGCCGAGCGCGTAGGCGTCGGTCGGGAACAGCAGCACCTTGGCCACCGTGGCCAGGGTCGGCTTGAAGCCCTGCTGCGCCGACTGCTTCCACATGGTGGCGAAGTCCGGCGGCAGCGGCACGTTGGTGAAGAAGTCGCACTTCTCGGACTTGAACTGGGAGATCATCGAGGTGTAGTTCGTGGTCCCGTCGGTGTAGGCCGAGGACATGTCGAACGTGTAGCCCGCGGCCATGGCGATGGGCGGGAACACGGCGCGGAAGGCGTTGCCGTCGGAGTCGTTCGGGAACGCCGCGCCGACCACCTTGTCGGTGTGGTACTGGGCGTGGATCCGGTTCCACATCGGGATGAAGCACTTGACCAGGTGCTCGGCGCCGAGGAAGTAGAGGATCACGTATGTAGCCGTCTCCGTCGGCTTGGCCAGGTCCCCGTGCGGGAACAGGTTGAGGTACCACGACTCCCAGGGGCAGTTCGCGCAGACCAGCGGCGTGCCGAGGGTTTCCGCCGCGCTCGCGACGGCGTTGACCGTTTCCGGCGTCGAGGACGCGAACAGCATGTCCACCCGGTCGGTGTTGATCGCCTGCTGGGCCAGCTGCCCCGCCCGGGTGTCGCTGGACTGGGTGTCGTAGGACTTGAAGTTGACGGTGTAGGTCTTACCGCCGATCTTGAACCCGTTCTTGTACTGGCTGGTCGCCATGATCTTCGAGACCACCCAGTTGTCCGCCGCGCCGAACCCGGCGAGCGGGCCGGTGAGCGGGTGGATCCAGCCGATCGTGATGCTCCCGCCGCTGGCGCTGCTGGCGCTGGTGCTGGTGCTCGCGCTGGAGCCCTTGACGCCTGAGCTGCACGCTTCGAGCAGCCCCCCGCCACCGATGGCGGCCGCACCGACGCCGGCCATGCGCAGCAGGCCGCGCCTGCTGAAGCCGTCGTCCCGATTCGTGCTGCCGGGTTCCGCAGTCTGGTCACTCATGTGCAATCGATCTCCTTTGAGGTCACGCCGAAGGCGCGGGACCTGGGCTAATTTCACCTGAATCCGGAACAGAGAACTGTGGATGTGCTGCAGCGCACGCATGACCTGGTGAGTCCGGGAACCTGAGTGCGAGGTGACTGGTAGGGCTCCTTGTGGTCTAGGCAGTGACACCGGTGGCCGAAGGTGCAGCCGTGTGCGCTCTGCGAACGAACGTACAGATGAAGAACAGTATGGCCATATGAGGGTTATCTTTTGGCGATAGTCAGCGTACGTTTATATAACGGTTTCATATTGTGAGATATTGGGGTCGCGTGCCTGGTCGGACCGTATACCGGGTAATTTTCATGGTTTACCCGGCCTCCGGTGCCTCGGTGGTTTGTCTTTCCGGCTGCTGCTGATCGAGCAGGGCCGTGATAACGCTGCGCAGGTGCTTCCGTGCGGCCTGCTCGGCCTCGTCGGGCCGCCGTGCGGTAATGGCGGCGATGATGGCCAGGTGTTCGGGCAGCGAGGCCTGGGCCCGGCCGGGCCGTAGCGACAGCCGGAACTGATGCCGGACCAGCTGCCCGTTCAGCCGCTCGAGCATCCGCGCCGCCACCGTCTGGCCGGAAATCTCCCTGACCAGCCGGTGCAGTTCGTGATTCAGCTCCGAGTACTTCAGCGACTCGCCGTCGGCGACGCTGCTCTGCATCTGCTCGCCCAGTTGGTGCAGCCGCGTGGCCTCGGCGTCGGTGACCAGCTCGGCCGCCTTAGCCGCGCACAGCCCTTCCAGCGCCATCCGGCACTCGGTGATGGCGACCGCCTCGCCGATCGTGATGACCCGCACCCGCGCGCCGCGGTTGGGTATCCGCTCGACCAGCCCCTCGGCCGCCAGGTCATACAGCGCTCCCCGCAGGCTCGCCCGCGTCACCGCGAGCATCCCGGCCAGCTCCTCCTCGATCAGGCGCTGGCCCGGCGCCATGTCACCGGCCAGGATCGCCTGCCGCAGGCGCTCGCCCGCCCGCTGCCGCCCGGGCGCCCCGGCCAGCAACGTCTTCTGCGCTCTGCGCCCGGGGGTCCGAGCCCCGGTGGTCCGAGCAGCAGTGTCGCGCCCTTGCACGCGCCGATCCTAGAAATATCCGACAATATTGTCAACAATTTGGGCCAAGATCGTCGGGCCCGTTAGGGCAGGGCCGTGGTGCCTGTTAGGACCAGGCCGTGGCGTCGGTTAGGGCGGGGCCGTGGCGCCGGCCGGAAGCCGTGTCCGGGCGGGATCTGCGATCTGATTACTAGTCTGCGACGGTTGTCTGGCACAATGTGATGCTGACCGTCTGGCCATGCGACGCCCT
>Ga0335074_10001227_pt1 | contig 35042 bp, 30 predicted proteins | sample Lox_Sample_23_FD_206715 | JGI IMG/M metagenome (GOLD analysis project Ga0335074, IMG submission 206715) | Soil microbial communities from Loxahatchee National Wildlife Refuge, Florida, United States - Lox_Sample_2.3 | ecosystem: Environmental > Terrestrial > Soil > Wetlands | place: USA... | reverse complement strand
AAACAATCAGATTCCAAGTCTCCCACCCACGGCTGGCCTCATACGTATAAATGCGACGCGGCATCCCCAGCAGTCCGGGGATATGCATAAAGTCGAAGGTCACATGGAAACCGATCAGGAACAGCCAGAAATGCCATTTGCCGAGCGTCTCGCTCATCATCCTTCCGGTCACTTTTGGGTACCAGTAGTAGGAAGCGGCAAACGCGCCAAAGACGATGACACCCAGAATTACATAGTGGAAATGAGCAATTACAAAGTACGAGTTGCCCAGCTGCCAATCGAAAGGCGCAGAGGCCAGCATGATGCCCGTCAATCCCGCTATCAGCATCTGGGCCACCGCTGCCAGGGAGAACAGCATCGGCGTTTTGAAGCTGATTTTCCCGCCCCACATGGTGCCGATCCAATTAAAGATCTTGATTCCGGTGGGCACGGCAATGGCGGCCGTGGATGCTACGAAAAACGCGTTGGCATAGGAGGTCATGCCCACGGTAAACATGTGGTGTGCCCAAACACCCAGGCTGATAAAGCCGATCGCGATGGTGGCTGCGACCATGATGTTGTAGCCGAAGATCGGCTTGCGCGAAAAAACCGGAATGACCTCCGACAGGATTCCGAAAGCCGGTAGCACCAGGATATAAACCTCAGGATGGCCGAAGATCCAGAAGAAGTGCATCCAGATGACCGCCGATCCCCCAGCTTGGGTATCGAAGAAATGCCCGCCGAGATAACGATCGATCAACAGCATCAGCTGGGCGGCGGTTAGCGGTCCGATCGCTACCAACACCAGGAAGGCCATGACCGAGTTCAGCCACACCAGCATGGGCATGCGGCCCAACTTCATGCCGGGGCCGCGCATGCACAGAACCGTGGTCATGATGTTCAAGCCTGTGGCAATGCTGCCGAATCCGCTGATCAGCAGACCGATGGTCCAGTAGTCTGTGCTGTGTCCCACCGAAAAGGCGGGCGACGTCAGCGGCGCATAGGCGAACCAGCCTACGTCCGGCGCACTGCCGGCGCCGTAAAGTCCAAATCCGCCAACAAAACTGAAGTACAGGATGATGCCACCGAACGCGGTCATCCAGAAGCCCCAGGCATTCAGGCGGGGGAAGGCCATGTCGCGCGCGCCGATCATGAGCGGAGTCAGGTAATTGGCAATACCGAAGACGATGGGCATGGCAGCGAAGAAGATCATGGTCGTGCCATGCATGGTGAACAGGCGATTGAAGACCTCGGGCGAGACCAGATTGTTGTTGGCGACGGCCAGTTGCGCCCGCATGATCGAGGCCTCGATGCCGCCGATCACCAGAGCCAGGACGCCGTAGCTGAAGTACATGATGCCGAGCCGCTTGTGGTCGACGGTGACGATCCAATCGTGCAATACCTGCACCAATGGCCGGGAACCCTCGCGTTCTTGCGGGATCACTAGCGGCGGCACGATCGGTTGCGCTTCGGCCATCAGTTTCTCCGTAAGGTTAGTGCAGGCTCATCAAGTAAGCTACGAGCGAAGTCACATCCTGCTCATCCAACTGCATCGCAGGCATCAGGCAGCCCGGCTTAATAGCGTCCGGATCTTTCACCCACAACGTCAGATTGTCCTGGGTATTCGGCGCAGCTCCGGCGGCGATCGTGGTGCGACTCATCAAATGCGTCAAATCGGGCCCGAACCGGCCGCGTGCCATTGTGCCTGTGATCGTATGGCAGTTCATGCACGCATTGGTCTCGAACACCTTGCGCCCGGCGGCTACCTGTTCAGAGGTCACTGCCGGCGCTTGCTGCTGTTGCACCCACTTCTGAAAGTCCTCTGGCGTATCGACAAACACGTTCAGCAGCATCTTCGCGTGTTGGATTCCGCAGTACTGCGCACACTGTCCCACGTAATGTCCCACATCGTGGGGCTCGATCCACATCTCGTTGCGGCGGTTTGGGATCAGGTCGATCTTCCCTGCTAATTGCGGCACCCAAAAGCTGTGGTCGGTATCCGCCGACAAAAGGATGATGTGGGCCGGCGTGGGATGGCTTCGGTCACTTACCGGAACGTGCAGCTCATTTGCGGTCGTAATCCCATATGCCGGATATTGGAACTCCCACCAGAACTGATGGCCAGTCGCCGTGACCTCAATCGTGTTAGGAGGAAACTGTGCGTCTTCGACGGCATGAATCACTCGCGCCGCCGCCAGGAACAGAACCACCACGATGAGGATTGGGATGACCGTCCATGCCAGTTCCACCTGATTGCTGCCGTAAATCTGCGGCGGCTCGCTATCATCGTCCGTGGCCTTTTTGCGGTACTTGATCGCGGAGTAGACGATCAGGCTGAAAACCACCACAAAGATTCCCAGGCAGGTTGCCATCACAAACAGCGACAGATGATAGATGTCCTGTGCCGGGGTGGATGCCGGATTGAGCAGCGATGGGGTTGGCGAAGGCCCGTCGACGGAGGCTGACACTCTGGCGCCCGATACAACCCAACCCGCGAGCCCCGTCAACCATGCTCGTTGGGCAAGGCTGCGCAGCGTCGAGTTGTGCCGTTCGAGATTCCGGGATCGCGAGTGCATGGGACCGGGAACCACTGATCGAAAGTTAAACTATGGCGTAATGCCTCCGCAGCGTGCTGATCGAGCAAGCGCCCTCATCGGGACGCAGTGGCTGCTGCAAGAGCAGACTGGGCCATACCGGGCGCAAAGGCAGATGCCTACATTGGGCCGTCAGCGGAACCCCACCATTGTTTGTTCGTCAGCGTAAGAATGCGACCGCGAGAATGTCTGCGTTTATACCTGTAAACCAGGACTTTTGCAATAGCTTGTTGTGCAATAGCTAAGTCATTTCAATCACAGGTCTGTTTTCGTAGGACGGCAAAATCTTTTTCGGGTTTTGGCTGCGCCGCGTTACCCTTTCGCTCATCTCACTTTGTAAGGTTTCATGCGATTTCCTGATCCAGCGCAGAGGACGTTCTTCAGCTGCCGGACTCTCATTTGGCTGGCTAGCTGGATCGTACCCTCCAGCCGCCGCGTGCGATGGCGCGAGAGCTGGAGCAAACAGGTGTGGCATTGGTGTTATTTTCTGGCCGAATCCCGACAGCTCAATCGCAATAAAAAGCTCGAGCTGGCTCGCTTCTGCTGGAGCGCGTTTGCCGCCGCTTTCTGGCAGCGCTACGACCGCGAGAGATTTCTGCAACGTCGCAATCGTCTGCGGCGGTCTGCAGGATTTTGTCTCAGTGCAATCGCTTTAACCTTGCTTTTCTTGATATTGGTCAGCGGAGTTTTGCCTGTTGTTGATTCCTTCCTGTCGTCCGCTATACCGAGTCCCGATCGCGTTTGCGTAATTAGCTTGAATGGAAAGTTCCGTCGGGTGCGCTCCGAGACCCTGTTGGATCTGGCTTCGGCTTGGCGAAGCAGCAAGTTGATCGAGGCGGTCGCTCCATATTCTTGGGGTCCGGACCGCCTGACAGTGTCGCGGCACACAGTGCCAATTTTGTCAGCACGAGTAGCTCCTGGATTCTTCCAGCTTCTCGGCCTGGCGGCTGCACACGGCCGAATTCTTCGCGAAGGAGACGAGGAAACGTGCCACGGTTGTGTCGTCCTTGGCAATCAGATTTGGCGGCTGCAGTTCCACGCCGATCCCGCAATTATCGGCCAGACGGTGACGCTCGATGGCGCTGAAAGAAAGGTCATTGGCGTCCTGCCTCGCAACTTCCACCTTCTGTCGCCGGAAATCGCCGTATGGACATTGCTCGACTCGCATTCACCTCCTTTCAGTAATTTTGTCGAGCGTATCGGAGCCATCGCTCGCATGAAACCCGGAGCCACGCAGCAGAAAGTAGAGGCCGACCTCGCCGACCGAACGGAAAATGCGGGTTATGTTTTCCCCGCATCGATGCTGGCGGTCACCTCAGGGGCGGCGGAGATGCATCGCTATCTCGTCTCGTTTGCGCTTTTCATCTTGCTGGCGGTGGGCTGTGCCGCCTTGATCGTATACGCCCGCTCTGGCTTGGCTATCGGACGCCCTCCCTCCGGCCTCCGCGACCGCTTTCGCTGGTGGTCGTTCTTCGTTGCCAAATCGACCCTGCTGCTGCTAGTTACAGGGCTGCTCGCGTGGACCACGGTGCGCTGGCTGTCCATCTATCTGGTTGGGACGATACATCCCATGACGAATGTCATTGCTATTTGGCTTTTCCTGGTGCTTTCGGTGGCGCCGCTCTCCTGGGCAATTTATGACCAGCAGAGACGCTGCCGCGTTTGTCTGCAGCGGCTGGGAACTCCCATACAGATTGGCGCGCCGGGTTACGTTTTACTGGACTGGTCAGGAACGGAGATGGTTTGCCCCCAAGGACATGGTGTTCTGTATCTTCCCGATTCGCAGGCGAACTGGCTGGAACGTGATCGCTGGGATAATCTTGATGACTCCTGGGCTGATCTGTTTCGCGAGCAGTAACCCGGGATTCTAAGCGAACGGATTTACCGACCGCGCGCGGCCGTGTTCCGCAATGAGATTGGCGATTAGTCCCGTCCAACCAGTCTGATGATTCGCTCCCAGGCCGCGGCCGTTGTCTCCGTGAAAGTACTCGTAGAACTGCAAGCAGTCTCTAAAGTTTGGATCGGATTGCAGCTTGGCGTTATCGCCGGCGGATGCCCGGCGGCCGTTCTGGTCGCAAACGCACAGCTTCATCAACCGTCGCGCCAGCTCTTCAGCCACCTCCCACAATGTAAGATATCTGCCCGACCCCGTCGGGCATTCCACCTTGAAGTCATCGCCGTAGTAGTCGTAAAAGCGACGTAGACTTTCGACGATGAGATAATTCACCGGCATCCAGATCGGCCCGCGCCAGTTGGAATTGCCGCCGTAGACCCGCGAAGTCGAATCTGCCGGATCATACTGCACTTCGTAGCGCTTGCCGTGCAGGTCGATGATGTAGGGATGTTCGAGGTGATAGCGAGAGAGCGCGCGAATGCCGTAGGGCGAGAGAAACTCGTTCTCATCCAGCATTCGCTGCAGGATTTTTTTCATGCGAAAGGCTCGGGCCAGGGACAACAGCCTGCGGCTCTTCGAGCCCGGATGGGTCCATCGTGAAACCAGTGCTGCCAAGTCTGGGCGCTTGTCGAGAAACCATTCCAGACGCTGCTTGAAATGCGGCATGCTGTCCATCAGGTCCTGCTCGATGACCTCCACGGCAAACAGCGGAATCAGCCCGGTCATGGATCGGATGCGCATGGGGACATTTTGTCCGCTGGGCAGGCTGAGCACGCTGTAGTAGAAATTGTCCGCCTCGTCCCACAGGCCGATGCCTTGTCCCGCAATGTCGGACATGGCTCGCGCGATGTAGAGAAAGTGCTCAAAGAACTTGCTGGCCAGGTCCTCGTAGATGTAGTCCTGCTGCGCCAGCTCCAAGGCAATGCGCATCAGATTGAGCGCGTACATCGCCATCCAGGCAGTTCCGTCGGACTGATTGATCGTGCCACCGGTCGGCAACGGCTCCGAGCGGTCGAAAACACTAATATTGTCGAGGCCAAGAAAGCCGCCCTGGAAGATGTTCCTGCCTTGCTCGTCCTCACGATTGACCCACCATGAGAAGTTGATCACCAGTTTGTGCAACATCCGCTCCAGAAACAGGCGGTCGCCCTTGCCGGTTCGTAATTGCTCCAATCGATAAATGCGCCACGCAGCAATCGCGTGAACGGGCGGATTGACGTCGCCAAAGTTCCATTCATAGGCGGGATATTGCCCGTTAGGCTGCATATACCATTCGCGCCCAAGCAGCACGAGCTGACGCTTCGCAAACTCCGGATCGGCCAGCGAGAGCGCGACGCAGTGAAAACCGAGATCCCACGCCGCGAACCAGGGATATTCCCATTTGTCCGGCATCGACAGCACTTCATCGTTATTCAGGTGCTGCCAATCGTGGTTGCGGCCATTCATGCGCGAAGCAGGTGGAGGCGGTTGCCCGGGATCGCCCTGTAGCCAGTCAAAGATGTTGTAGTGGTAGCACTGCCGATTCCACAGCATTCCGGCGAGGGCTTGCCGTTGCACCCGTTTGGCATCTTCGTCATCGATGCCGGAGTGGATGTCAGCGTAGAATTCGTCCGCTTCTCGTAAACGATCGGCGAAGATCTGCTCAAAATCTGCGAGGGCATCGCCTTTTGCCGCTGCCGGACGCATGCGCACGCGTACTACGGCGCTGGCTCGGGCCGCGATGTTCAGGCGATAGACCGCGGCAGCCTTGGTGCCCTTTTGAGCAGAATTGACGGCGCTCTTATTGCCTTGGATCACATAATCATGAAACGCGTCTTTAAAGCGGCCCTGACCGTCCCCGGAGTTAAAGACACGGCGAACGTTGGTTTCATTCTCGGTGAAGATGAGTTCCTCAGGGTGGTCGAAATCAACCCCATAGTCCCCCAATGTGGGATGTGATACCTGGATATGGCTCTCTGCTGACTCCCACAATGTAGGCCTATTTGGGTCGCGACCCCAGCTCCAGGTATTTCGAAACCACACCTGCGGCAGCACGACCAGCGCTGCCGCTTCCGGGCCGCGATTCTGAACCGTGATGCGCAGCAGAATGTCTTCGACATCGGCCTTGGCGTACTCGACAAAGACATCAAAGTAGCGGTCATCGGCAAACATGCCTGTATCGATCAACTCGAACTCAGGATCGTCAAGTCCACGTTGATGGTTCTCGTCGATGAGCTGCTGGTAGGGAAAGGCCGCCTGCGGGTATTTGTAGAGCATCCGCGCGTAAGAACACGTCGGCGTGGCGTCGAGATAGTAATAGAGTTCCTTGACGTCCTCCCCGTGATTACCTTGCCCATTGGTCAGGCCGAATAGCCGCTCCTTCAGAATCCGGTCTTTGCCATTCCACAGCGCCAGCGCCAGGCAGAGAGTTTGCTTTTCATCCGAGAATCCGGCAAGACCGTCCTCGCCCCAGCGGTAAGCGCGGCTGCGCGCGTGCTCGTGCGGGAAATAATCCCAGGCCGACCCATCGGCGCTGTAGTCTTCGCGAACGGTTCCCCACTGCCGCTCGCTCAAGTAAGTGCCCCAGCGCCGCCATGGCTTCAGCTTGCGCGCTGTCTCGTCGAGCCGCGATCTTTCAGCATTTGTCGTAGGCTTAGAAGTTGGCGGGGTTTTCGGTGGCATGGTTCGTCAGAGAGTGCGGCGTCCTTTGGGATTAGTCAATGCTTGCGCTGAAGAAGAATAGCGCCGAAAGGTCAAATGCGAAAGCAGCTTTTACGGGCGCGTCAACTCGCGCACTCCATCAGCACCCGCGATAATGACTAAGTTGGTCAGCCCAAGAAACAGCCCATGCTCGACGATACCCGCACGGCCTTCGAGTTGAAGCGCAAGTTTCGCAGCATCGGCGATGGGGCCGAAATCACAATCTGCTATCAGGTTTCCCTGGTCGGTGTGGTATGGCTTGCCGTCGGCTGTCGGTCGAATGACGCATCGCGCTCCCAGCGACTCGAGAAATCGCACCTGCGAGCGCCAGCCAAAAGGCAAAACTTCTATCGGCAGCACGTGCTTCGTGCCCAGTCGCGGAGATAACTTACTCTCGTCCACAACAATGAGCTCGCGGGTGGTAGCCTGAGCGACCAGCTTCTCTCGCAATAACGCGCCGCCACCACCCTTTACCAGGTTGAGCTGCGGATCCACCTCGTCAGCCCCGTCGATGGTCAGGTCGAGATTCCTGGGCAGGTCCTCCGTCAACATCGGAATGTTGAGTTCAACGGCTGCATCCCATGACCCGCGAGAAGTCGCGAAGCAGATGATGTCCTTCAGCTCGCCTGAGCGAAGCAAGGCGCCGATCTTACGGATGGCGAAGATCGCCGTGGAACCGGTTCCAAGTCCAACGGCCATGCCCGATTTCACATAGCGGACGGCGTACTCTGCCGCGGCCTTCTTCAAGGCTGCCTGCGGGTCGGGAGATTCTGTGGGTGCATTCATCGTGATTCAAGCGAAAAGCAGATCCCTCGCGGACTGAAGTCCGCTCGGGATGACAAGCAATAAGGGGGCTAGGCGGCACGACTCAAGTCGTGCCCTGACACAGCCGTCCGGCAGCCAGGTCAATTCTTGCGTCCCGACGCCTTGCGATAGCGCGTGATCAAATTGTTGGTCGAGCTATCGTGCTTCAGCTGTGGCGCGCCGCTGCTCTCCAACTCAGGAATGATCCTCTTGGCCAGCACTTTGCCCAGCTCAACGCCCCACTGATCGAACGAGTCGATATTCCACACCGCACCCTGTGTGAATACGTTGTGTTCGTAGAGCGCAACTAAAGTCCCCAGCGCGCGCGGCGTCAGCTTGTCGACCAGAATTGTGTTCGTCGGACGATTGCCTTCGCAGACGCGGAACGGCGTTTGAAAATCGGGCGATCCTTCGGCCTTCAACTCTTCAGCAGTCTTGCCGAATGCCAGCGCCTCGGCCTGCGCGAACACGTTGGCGGTCAAGTAATCATGCTGCACCGTCAACGGGCTCAGCGGCTGGCAGAAGGCGATGAAGTCGCAGGGAATGAGCTTCGTCCCCTGGTGAATGAGCTGGTAGTACGAATGCTGGCCGTCCGTGCCCGGCTCGCCCCAGATGATCGGCCCGGTCTGCCATTCGACGTGATTGCCCTCAAGATCAACATGCTTGCCATTGCTTTCCATTTGCAGCTGCTGCAGGTAGGCCGGGAAGCGCTTCATGTTGTCGGAGTAGGGCATGATACCGACGGTCTGCGCGCCGAAAAAGTTGTTGTACCACACTGTCAGAAGTCCCATCAGCGCGGGCAGATTCCTTTCGAGCGGCGTAGTGCGGAAGTGCTCATCCATGGCGTGGAAGCCGGCGAGGAGTTCGGTATAACCCTCGGGACCGATGGCGATCATGGTCGACAGGCCGATCGCCGAATCCATAGAGTAGCGACCGCCAACCCAATCCCAGAAGCCGAACATGTTGGCGGTATCGATACCAAACTTCGAAACCCCTTCGGCGTTGGTGGAGACAGCGACGAAGTGCTTTGCCACGGCGGAATCGCTCCTCAGCTTTTCGACGATCCATTTGCGCGCAGTGGCCGCATTCGTCATGGTTTCCAGCGTAGTGAAGGTCTTCGACGACAGAATGAAAAGCGTCTCGTCGGCCGCCAGATCGTGCGTGGCGTCGGTGAAAGCCGCTCCGTCAACGTTGGCAACGAAGCGGAATTTCATCGATGGATCAGTAAAATCGCGCAGCGCATCGTAGGCCATCTCTGGGCCTAAATATGAGCCGCCGATACCGATGTTGATGACATTCTTGATCGGCTTGCCGGTGTGTCCTTTCCATTCGCCGCTGCGCAGGCGCTTGGAAAACGCCGCCATCTTGTCGAGCACGGCATGAACATCGGCAACAACATCTTTGCCATCGACCTCGATCTTTGTGCCTTTGGGAGCGCGCAATGCGACGTGCAATACCGCACGCTTCTCGGTGATGTTGATCTTCTCGCCGCGAAACATGGCGTCACGACGAGCTTCCACGCCGCGCTCACGAGCAAGCTGGAGCAGCAGGCTAATGGTTTCGTCGGTGATGCGGTTCTTGGAATAGTCCAGAAACAGGCCGGCGCCTTCTGCGGTGAGCCGTGTCCCACGTTGTGGGTCCTCGGCAAACAGCTGCCGCAGTTGCACGTTCTTGATCTTCTCGTAGTGGTTTTGCAGTGTTTTCCAGGCTACAGTGTCGATTGGTCGCTGGGTGGTCATTTTTGGTTCCGGCATTGATGTGCTCCTTGGGAAGCTACGAGCCTCGAGCTATTAGCTTCGAGCTAAGAAAATTACGATCTCGGGTGTGAACCTAACGAACAAAACCGCCATCAGCAAAGAGAGTCGACGACAGAACGCGAATACGCGGATTACTACGAGCTGTGGCTGGCAGCTCGTAGCTCGCGGCTATTTCAACGCCTTGCTCTTGTTTTCAATCGAGCTCAGCAGGTCCTTCCAGGACTCATCGAAGGACTTTGCGCCTTCCGACTGCAGATCGGCGCCCAGCTTCTTCAAATCGATACCAGCTTTGGTGAACCCGGCTAATGTCTGCTCACAATCCCCTCCATCGCGGGGAAGCGGCTTGCCGACGCTGCCATGCTCACCAAAAGCCAACAGAGTTTCCTCCGGCATGGTGTCGACGGTGTTGGGTGCGGCCAGGGCGCCGATGTACAACACGTCCGACGCCTTAGGATCTTTTGTTCCCGTACTGGCGAAGAGCAGCCGCTGCGCCCGCGCGCCCAGGTTAGCCAGCCGCTGCCAGCGATCGGACTCCAGCACATCGCGATAGGCCTTATACGCCTGCGCGCCGATTGCCGGTCCCAGCTTATCGCGCAGCTCGGCGGGAACTTTATCCATCGTGGCCTTGTCCCAGCGGCTGACGAAGAGCGAGGCAACCGAACGAACGTCGGGGCTCAGCCCGGCCTGGACACGGCGCTCCAGGCCTTTCATGTAGGCGTCCGCCGCACCGACATAGTGGTCACGGCTGAAGAGCAGCGTCACATTCACCGAGACGCCGGCGAAGATCGCTTCTTCGATCGCACTTCTCCCCTCCGGCGTGCCGGGAATTTTGATAAACAAGTTTGGACGTGCGGCCTTCTGGTGGAGCGCTTTGGCGACCTGGACTGTGGTCTTGGCGTCATACGCCAGCAAAGGTGAAACTTCCAGCGAGACCCAGCCGTCGACGGTTGCGGTGCGCTGGTGAATGGGAGCGAACAAGTCCGCCGCCCGGCGAAGATCGGCGATCGCCATCTCAAAGAACGCATCTTCCGTGGAGAGGCCGCCGGAAAGAAGCTTCGCCATGTCATCGTCATAGGCGTGCCCGTGGGTCATGGCGTGATCGAAGATGGTGGGGTTGGAAGTCAAACCGGTGACCGACAGCTCGTCGATGTAGCGCTTGAGGGTGCCGCTGTCGAGCATCTCGCGCGTAATGTTGTCGAGCCACAGGCTCTGACCGAGATCATGCAGTTGCTGGGTCGCTTTCATCGGCGTCTCCTTAGGCTACTCCCGGAAATGCTTCTCGTTTGATGTCGAGCAGATCGGCGATATACCGAACGCTGAGGTCAGCGGGGCGATATTTCGCATTCGCTTTCTTGTCGCGCGCGTAATGACCTTGCTGTACAAAAACCGTGGTTACGCGGTGTTGCCAGACGTCTTTGATCGCCTGCAGCAGTCGCAATTTGTCGTCGACCATAACGTAGTGCCTGGCAGGAAAAAAATTCTCGACCGCAGCCAGCTCCTGCTCCTTGTGAATGAAGATGAGGACGTGGCCGCCGAAAGCCTTCCACAGCCCGGAACGTTCCACCTTGCGCGGCTGGAAGACGGCGTCCCCATCCGACAAGATGGCCACCCGTCCCCAGCGCTTTACCCGTTGGATGACTTGGAACGCGTGCGGATACACGCGATCTCCGAAGGGATAATCCACCAGCCAGTTGGCCACGTGAAGCAGGCGCGGGTCGTGCATGTTTTCGACACGATAGCGTTCGAGAGCGCCGAGATAATCCGCATAACCCAACTCGCTGCGCAACTCCTCAAAGATCGCCAAATAGCGGTCGCGGGCGTGCTTGCCGAACTCGCGCTGCATATGACGAAACAGGTCGTTTTGCATGCGATCGTTGTCGAGCAGGGTGTTGTCGACGTCGAACAGAAACACGGACTCACGCCGGCTGCCTGGCGCTGTTCGCTTGGTTTTCGCTCTTGTCGCGCTCATTTATCCCTTGCTCGCGGCCTGCGATCGACCTTCTTCCTGTGCTGTCATGGGATTGATCCAGGGACCGTCCGCACCGATAAGCTGGTTGGTTTCGTCCGGACCCCAGGTGCAGGGTTCATAGGTATACACCGGGGTTACATTATCGAGAATCGGCTGCACGATGCGCCATTGCGCTTCTACCAGATCCTGGCGCGCGAACAGCTCGCCATTGCCGCGCATGGCATCGCCCAACAGCCGCTGGTAGGGAGGCATATCTTCGGTGGCATGGCTCTTCAGGCTCAATTCGACGTCCTGACCCACCATGCGCTCACCAGGAACTTTTACTCGCACGCCTAAGCCGATACTGATGTCGGGACTGACGCGCATCCTCATGTGTGAGGAGCGCACCGGAACAACTTCGTGGAAGGTTTCGCGGGGTGGGCGCTTGAATTCCACAACCGCTTCCATACAGGTCACCGGCAAAACTTTGCCGGCGCGAATGTAGATGGGAACGCCTGCCCAGCGCCAGGTGTCGAGGTAAAGCTTGATGGCAATGAACGTTTCGACGGTAGAACCCGGAGCAACTCCTTCCACCTTTTTGTAGCCGCTGTATTGACCGCGCACAACATTGTCAGGCGTCAGCGGGCGCACCGCCTTGAGCAGCGCCGCCTTTTGATCGCGCTCGGCTTCGTGGTCCTCGCCCGTAGGCGGATCCATGGTGAGATTGGCGAGTACCTGCAGCATGTGGTTCTGTACGACGTCGCGCAGCGCGCCGGTTTCGTCGTAGAACTTGCCGCGATCGCTTACCCCAAAATTCTCGGCCATGGTGATCTGAATGCTGCGGACGTATTCGCGATTCCAGATAGGCTCGAAGATGGGGTTGGCAAAGCGCGTGTAAAGGATGTTCTGCACCGGCTCTTTGCCCAGGTAGTGATCGATGCGGTAGATGTTCTCTTCCGGAAAGAATTGGTGCAGGGTGCGGTTGAGCGCTTTGGCGGTCGGAAGATTGTGGCCAAATGGCTTCTCCACGACCACGCGTGCGTTCGTGGCGCAGCCGGAGTCGGCAAGTCCCTTGGCGACCGTACCAAATAAGCTGGGTGGAACGGCGAGATAGTGCAAGGGTGCCTTGGCATCGCCGAGCTGTTTGCGCAATTCGGTGAAGGTCGCCGCGTCGCCGTAGTCGCCATCCACATAGCGAAGCAGGCTAGTCATCTTCTCGAACGCCGCCTGCTCCAGGCCGCCGTGATTTTCCAGGCTGTCCTTGGCGCGCGCCTTCAGTTGCTCCAGATTCCAACCCGCCTTGGCGACGCCGATGATGGGAACGTTGAATCCCTCATCGCGAATCAGATCCTGTAGCGATGGGAAAATCTGCTTGTAGGCAAGATCGCCCGTGGCTCCGAAGAATACGAAAGCATCCGACATTCCGTTTGACATAGACGTGATCCCCAATGGTGTAGAAAGCAGAAACCCCGCGTGCAAGGCACGCTATTTCGAATTCGCGATCGCTTCTTTGGCCGCCGAGACAATATGGTCGGCGGTGAAGCCAAAGTGCTCCATCACGACCTTCATGGGCGCGGACATGCCAAAGGTGCGCATGCCCAGCACGACTCCGGTGCGTCCGGCGTAACGATCCCACCCCACCGGCGACGCTTCTTCAACCGTGACCCGCGCGCCCACTGAGGGCGGCAGCACGCTGTCGCGATAGGCCTGATCCTGGTGATCGAATAGCGCCCAGGAAGGCATGCTGACCACGCGCGTCTTAATGCCCGCGGCCGTCAACTGCTCACCGGCTTTGATGCAAAGCGCGACTTCGCTGCCGCAGCCGATCAGGATCACGTCGGGCTTGCCTGCAGGCGCATCGGCCATCACATAGGCGCCTTTCGCCAAGCCGCCGGCCGCGGCAAACTTCGTGCGATCGTAGATCGGCAATGCCTGCCGGCTGCAGATGATCTCGCAGGGATGATCTTTGGTGGACAGCGCTACCCGATAGGCTTCCACCATTTCGTTGGCATCGGCAGGCCGGATGACGATCATCCCGGGCACGGCGCGCAGCGAAACCAGTTGCTCGATGGGCTGGTGGGTGGGGCCGTCCTCGCCCAGGCTGATGGTGTCATGGGTCCAGATGTGCAGCGCGGGTATGTCCATCAGTGACGACAGGCGGATGGCGCCGCGCGCATAGTCGGTAAAAATCAGAAAGCCGGAGCCGAAGGCGCGCAACCCGGTCAGCACCATGCCGTTGACGATGGCGCACATCGCGTGCTCGCGGATGCCGAAATGAAAGTTGCGGCCTTTGTAGTTGCCGAGTTGGTTGGCCTGAAAGTCGCCGGCGAATTCGAACTCGAGGCGCGTCTTGGTGCTGGGATACAAATCTGCCGCACCGCCAAGCAGCCAGGGAATCTTTTGCGCCAGGGCGTTCAGAACCTTGCCTGAGGCATCGCGCGTCGACATGCCGCTGGCGCTGGCTGGAAAGCTGGGCAGCGCCTTCTGCCAATCCGGCGGGAGGTCGCGATGGTTCATGCGCTCGATGTTGTCAGCCAGGTCGGGATATTGCGCCTTGTAGCGGCCGAACAGCGCATTCCACTCAGCACTTAACTTCGAGCCGCGGGCACCCAGGTTCGCGGCGAAGTGCTCGCGCACACCTGCCGGAACCACGAACGACTCATCCGGATTGAAGCCGAAGAACTCCTTGGTCAGGCGAACTTCTTCCGCGCCCAGCGGCTCGCCATGCGCGGCGGAGGTGTCTTGCTTGTGCGGCGCACCGTAACCGATGTGGCTGTGCACGATGATCAGGGTTGGACGATCCTTGGTATCGTGAAAACGCTTAAGAGCGCGTTCGACCAGTTCGATATCATTGGGATCGCTGACCCGCGTGACCTCCCAGCCGTATCCCATGAAGCGCGTGGCCACGTCTTCGGTGAAGGCGAGATCGGTATGGCCTTCAATCGTCACGTGATTGCAATCGTAGATCCAGCACAAGTTCGAAAGTTTGAGATGACCAGCGAGCGACGCGGCTTCGCTGGCGACGCCTTCCATCAGGCAGCCATCGCCGCACAACGCATAGACATTGAAGTTGAAGAGATCGAAGCCGGGACGATTGTAGGTGGCCGCAAGCCAAGCGCCTGCGATGGCCATGCCAACGCTGTCGGAAACCCCTTGTCCGAGCGGGCCAGTGGTGGCTTCCACACCGGTGGTCCAGCCATATTCAGGATGTCCGGGACAGCGGCTGCCCGCCTGGCGAAAGGTCTTGATGTCATCCAGGGTGACGGCCTCGCGATCCTGCTTGTCGTAACTGGCATTCGCCGCCTTGATTCCGCTGAGGTGAATCAGGGCGTAGAGCAGCATCGAAGCGTGGCCGGCGGATAAGACGAAGCGATCGCGATTGGGCCAACAGGGATCGGCGGGATCGTAGCGCAGGACGCGCTGCCAAAGAGCGTAAGCCGTGGGCGCGGCGCCTAGCGGAGTGCCGGGATGCCCGGAGTTGGCCTTCTGCACGCCGTCGATGGCAAGGGTGCGAATAGTATTGATGGCCAGTTGATCGAGTTTGGTAGAGGAAGTATCGCGTGCCTCTTGTGGGATCATCATCCGGACCTCACTTCATTGAACCGCTGCGGAGTTGCTTTCACGTCAATGCACCCTTCGATTCGCCGCGTCAGATCGGCAAGTCGGCGCGCAGACCAAGCCGGCGAAGTTGCCGGCAACAATTACGACGTGTTTGCTGCGGGAAGTAACGCTGCCGACGAATCGTCACTTTCTTCTAACGTTGACTTAACGACGCGCTGATGAATATAGATCCCGTTCGTTGCTGTTCGGAGAGATCCTTTGAGTGAAGCAGCTGAACGCGCGGACAACAGGTGGGGCACATTTTATCGCAAACCGGAAAAGAAGCAAACCGGTTGGGGGACAGCCCGCGGGGCCAGGGATTAAGTACGCTCTAGTTCGCGGGAAGGCCGACCGGGTCACCGCTTTCGATGCGCTGGATAAAGGCAATGGCTTGGCGCTCGGCCCAGCGGCCGTCGTAGCCATTGGCCGCGGCAAGGAAGGCGCAGTGACCGCCGTGCGCGGTTTCGATCAACGTGATGTGCCGATTGTGCAGCAGTTTGTCGCGAGTCTCGGGCAGCAAGCGAATGAACGGATCGTCGAGGGCATGGAGAACGAGAGTAGGAACGGCGATGCGGTCGACGACACGTGCCGCAGCGGCGCGGATGTAATAGTCCTGCGCGTCGCTGAACTCCGAGTAGCGAGCGGTGATCTGGTCATCGAAGTCGCGCAAACTGCGCATGCCACGCAAATGGCGCACGTCATAGCGATCAGGGAAAAGAGCGGCTTTGCGCAAGAGCCGGCGGCGTAGCCCCCGGAGAAACTTCCATTCGTAAACGCGATTGGCGGGGTGGTGCAGGGCATCGGCCGAGGGCGCCAGATCGATTGCGGGCGAGACGCCAACCGCAGCTTTGACTTGTTGCGGCGCATCGGCTCCCCATTCCCCGAGCAGCTTGAGAACCAGATTGCCGCCCATCGAGTATCCGACGAAAGCCAGCCTCTGCAGGTTGTCTTCGGCGATGAGCGTTTTCGCGACCGCGCCAACATCGGCCGACATGCTGGAGTTGTAGAGCGTGGGACCGAGATGCTCGGTATCGCCGCAATTCCGCATGTTCATCCGAACCACGTTCATGCCGGCTAGCCAGGCTTTGCTTCCAGTACCGATGACATACTGCGACTCGCTCGATCCCTCCAGCCCATGCACGACAACCAGCGTCGTGGCCGACCTGCGATCTGTCTGCCAATGACAATGGCACAGCACCTGGACCTCGGGCTCGACCGGGAAGAGCCGCTCTTCCGCTGGCGGAAGAAAATTGCGGCGCGGCAGGAAGTTGCCAACGATGGTCTGGGCGTGGCCGCTCATGAAAGGCCGGCGCGGATGAAAAGGCTCGCCGAAGAAATCGTGAGCGCGGATGGTCTCACTGGCGCGCGTAGAACTCAAAACCGGTTGATGGTTCGCAGGTATGGTACAGGCTCCTGCATCTATAATAATGTTTCTAACATTCGCGGCTGGGCAAACCCAGGTCACGCCGCGTTTCGTCAGTACGGGAGCGATCATGCCGATTTTCGAGTATCGTTGCGAGGCTTGCGGCCACAGCTTTGAAGCCATCCTCTTTGGCGAGCAGACGCCGGAATGCCCGAAGTGCCACACCGGGAAGCTGGAGAAACAGCTTTCGACCTTCGCGGTCAGCAAAGGCGGACACTCCGCTGCGCCCGCGGCGGGTTGCGGGCAGGCGAACTGCTGCATGATGAACGGCGGCTGCGAGGTGAACTAGGTGGTTGTAGAGCGGCGCTTCAGCGCCGCGTCACCGGCGCGCATACAGATCAGGCTTTGAGGGCATCGCGAACGCCAGCCTGAAGGCGGGCTCTACCCGCGCGGCCTGAGCTCACGAACCGAGCAGCACTTCGGGGTTCTTGCGAACGATGTACAGCAGCTTCAGCGTAGCCTGACGGGGCTCGCGCAAACCCTGCTCCCAACTCTCCACGGCATTGGAACTGACATTCAGCAAACGCGCGAAGAGCGTCTGACTGGCGTTCAGGCTTTCGCGCAACTCGCGAATATCGCTGGGCTTCATGGGCTTGGGACGATCGGGAATTTCGACCGCACGGAGGTCGAGCCTGGCACTGCCCTTCTCCGAAGCCAGCGCGCCGGTGGGACGCTCTTCCTCCTTGTGCTTGTTTTTCTTCTTGTCCTTTTTATTTTTCTTGCCCATGCCAGCCTCGCTTGTTGGTCAAGTTTTTGATGTCCCACATAGTAGGACCAGTAACAAGAGCCGTAAATGGCTCTTTAGGGCCGCGCGATCAGCCCACTTTTTGCCCGATTGAACGCGCTATCGGGCGGCCCTTTTGGCCGATTTCAAGATGAGCCCACGGCAGTTCGTGATCGTGGGTGAAGACGACAAGCCAGTTCTGCGGGATTGCCTGCTGGTAAAAGCGGTGTTTGTTGGCGATGCTCTCCAGCGGGTAGAGGTCAAAGCCCAGGGTCCAGGTCGGATCGAGATGCTTGGCATCGCAGATGAGATCGCTGGGATAGGCGGCAATCCTATGGCCGCTGCGGATCATCACCACTTGAAGATCGCGGGTGTGTCCCGAGTAGACCTTGACGGAGATGCCGGGAACGATTTCGCTGTCGCCACGCAACAGCTTAAGCTGGCCGTTCGCCAACAGCGGATCGTAATTGTCGGCGATGTAGCTGACGCGATCGCGCTCATGCTGCTCGTGAGCGTGCTCCATCTCGCCCTGCTGCACGTAGTAGGTCGCGCGAGGAAACGTCGCCACGGGCGTGCCCTGCTTGTAGTGCGTGTTCCAACCGCAATGATCGAAGTGGAGGTGGGTGTTGATGACGATATCGATTTCGTCGGGCGAAACCTTGGCGCCTTCGAAACTCTGCAGCAGCAGCGCCTGATTGCGGTAAATGGCCTGCATCTTTTCGTGGAGCTTGTTGCCAATGCCGGTCTCGATGAGGACGTTGTGCTTGCCGGTGCGCACCAGCAGCGAATTGAGGCCCACCGGAATGGTATTGCGCTGGTCGGCTGTGGCGCGCTTCTCCCACATGACTTTGGGGATGATGCCAAACATGGCGCCGCCGTCGGCGTGGTAGATGCCGTCGGAGAGGATGGTCAACTCGAAGTCGCCGAGGGTGGTTCGATGCACAGATCGTCTCCTCAAAAGAGCTGATTCCGATCATACTGAATCCACGCCAACGGCAGCCCGTCGGGGCTGCCAAAATCCCGATCTCCTTGAGGCAGGTGTGCAGTGCGACAAATTTTGTTAGCCATGCTATTAGGTTTGCTGCTGGCGCAAGTTGCTTTCGCCCAGCGAGGAGCTGCGACCCCGGTGCAGAATTCCGCGCCGGGCAATGCGGCGCAATCTTCCAATCCGCCGGCTTCAGCTAATGATGAGCTGGCCCGAATGCGGGACGACCTCAATAAATTGGAGAGTCTGAATTTGAACATGAGCAGCGAGATCGAGTTTCTGCGCGATCAGAATCTGCAGATCCTGCTGCGAACGAATGTGCAGATGTGGACGATCGTGATCCGCGATCTGCGCCAGCAGGTGCAGCGAGAGGAGCGCAAGGCGGCGATCCTGCCAAAGTAGGAACCTCTGACAGACCCACCCCAGCAAACCCGGCTTGGATGGGGCAGCTGACACGGTGATCGACGCCGTGACTAAGCCGTCGCCTGGCGCGAGCCCGCAACCAGCAAGACCACTCCCGCGGCGCACAGTACGCCGCCGACTACGGGAGGCAGCTTCTCATTGTGATGAGTGGTGATCCCGACCGAAGCATCTCCCGCCTTGAGTTCGTGAGTGTTGTTGTGGGGTACCAGAACCACAAACGACAGGATTCCTAGCACCAGCACGATCAAACCAATCCAGGATAACGGACGCATCTTTCTCCTTTAGCGCTTAGCGCACGAGTTGAGCAACGGTTCAGTTCGGCAACTCAAAATGTGAAGCGGAAAAGAGTAGGAAGGTTGTGTCGCCTGGGAAGCTATCCTGGCCGCGCTCTAGGGCGCGCCGGGGTTCGTGGCGTTCGAGGGGATGACGGGAATTTCGAAGTACATCAGTTCCGCTCCACCGGCGTCGCGAACGCCGGTCAGATAAATATGAGCGCCGTCCAGTGGCTGCTTGACGCCGTCTACATCGAAGAAGATGAAGCCGGATCTGGTGGTGTGAGGTTCGACCGCCTGGGCTTCGAATTTCGCACTCTGAATCTCTTGGTATTCGTTCTGGGCCTTCTTGTTCTTGTTTCCGGAGAGCGGGACCGGACCCAGGCGCGGGGGAGGATTGGTGCTGCCGCTGATGTGGGCGACACGGCGGAAGACGTCATCGGCGGTGAGCGCGTCCAGCTTGGTGTTCGTGCCGGTGACGAATTGCACTTCCATATTGTTCACGGTGATGGGCTGATCGCCGTCGTTGCTGATGACGAGCAGGACCGGCAGAATGCCTTCCTGGTTGTAGGGCGTGATGAAAATGTTGTCCTTGGGCGAGGTGTTGTACAGATCGATGGCCGCCGTGACCTTTTCCGCGGGATGCGCGTCTTTCGAGGGATAGGTGTTGGCGTTCTCAGCCCGCGGAGGAACAAAATCTTTGTCCTTGGCCAGCAGAATCCGGGGGGACAGTGCAAGCGTCAAGCCAAGCGACAACAGCAGAGGAAGGCGGCGTGAGAACATATCGCGATTATCCGCTTTCGGTAACCGGCGCTCAACTCACTTGACGCCAGTTGCAGGGCGAACTACCCTCGCAGTTTCTTCCTCGAAAGGAATTTCAGCGGTTATGAGCCTTTTGAAATGGTGTGACCAAGGGCCGGCGACGGTCGCGGTGGAAGCGAGCGTCGAAGAGGCGATCCAGACGATGATCGACAAGACGGTCGGCGCCGTGGCGGTGATCGACGAGCATGGCATTGTGGCGGGAATGTTCACCGAGCGCGATGTGCTGGCAAAGTTCGCGCTCAGCGGCCGCGATCCCAAGACCACGCCGGTGCGCGGCATGATGAGCTCGATCGTGGAGATGGCGACCGAAGCGACGACCCCCAGTGAGGCGCTGCAGGTCATGTTGGAGCAGCACTATCGCCATATGCCCATCGTGGACGAGCAAGGGAAGCTGCTAGGTATCTGCTCGATCCGCAACATTCTGGAGGCGCGAGTGGACGATCTGCTGGCGCAGCTGGATAAGGAGCGGCCGGCAGTTCAGCGGGGATGAGAGCCAACGGCTAATTGCCGTTGGCTAATCGCTGTGTTTCCATCATCTCGGGAATCGTCACGAAGTCATAGCCTTCGGCTTTATATCGCGACAGGATGCGATCCGTGGCCGCGACGCTGCGGCTGCGATCGACCCCGATGCGATGGTATTCGCCATCGTGCAGCAGGACGACATCGCCGCCGCGAATCTGGCGCTCCGCGCGAGTGACGATTTCGTCTGCGGACTTCGCCTTCCAGTCCTGACAGCTGACATTCCACATCACAGGTTGCAGGCCCAGCTGGCGCGCGACGCGCAGCGATGCCGGGCGGCGTCCGCCAAACGGTGGACGGAAGATTGCAGTATCGACACCTGTGGCTTCGAGGATCGCCTGGCGCGTCTGTTGCAGCTGACGGCGAGTTTCGGCGGATGAGGCGAAGATCAGGTTGCGATGATCCCAGGTGTGGCTTCCGATGGCGTGTCCGGCGGCGACGAGAGCGCGGGCGATCTCCGGTTTTTGCTGGACGAAGCCGCCGAGCAGAAAGAACGTCGCTTTGGCGCCGTGACGCTCCAGGACTTCCATCATGCGCCAGGTGTAAGGATCGTTGGGGCCGTCATCATAAGTCAGGGCGAGCAGGCGAGAGCGGTGCGGCAGGCCGATGAAGGTTGAGCCGCAGACCTGCGAGGTCGGCCACATGGTTTGAAAGCCCGCCCATGTTGCGAGTCCGGCCACGCCCGCGGCGCCGAGGAGGATGGGAAGCACCAGACGATTGTAGCTGGAAGGCCCGTTGTCCACAGCGTTTCACAACCAGTTAATTGCCACGGAGGCGAGGGCAAGATATTCTGCGGTTCGTAGCCTTTCTCCGACCATGGCGAACCTCTTCGAACCACCCCGCTACATTGCCGTCGAAGGCCCGATTCGAGTCGGTAAGAGCACGCTGAGCCGGGTGATTGCGGAAACGCTGCACGCGCAGCGCATCAGCGAGCCGGAGCAGAATCCGTTTCTGCGCCCGTTCTATCAGGGCGAGCCGGGAGCGGCGTTTCAGGCGCAGTTCGCCTTTCTCATCGCGCGCTACGAACAGCTGGGTGGGCTGGATATCAAGCACAATCCCAATAAAACCTACGTCGCCGATTACATCTTCGAGAAGGACAAGCTGTTCGCCTGCCTCAATCTCGGCGATGCCGAGCTTGAGGTTTACAACCGCTATTACGAGCTGTTTCGCCAGAACGTCCCCACCCCCGACCTTGTTATTTACCTGCAGGCCACGCCTGAGGTGCTGAAGAAGCGGCTGAAAAAGAAAGGCGCGCCGGGAGAGAAGCAGATCAGCGACGATTATCTGGAGGAGGTGATCAAGGCATATGAGCACTTCTTCTTTCACTACACCTCGTCGGACCTGCTGATTGTGAATACCTCCGAGATCGATTTCGTAGAGCGCAGCGAGGATCTGCAGGCGCTGCTGCGGCGCGTGAGCGAGCCGATCCGCGGCACGCAGTATTTCCTGCCGCTGGGCGCGGATGAGTCGCCGGCCAGCGCCTAGAACGCCACAGCATGCCGACAGCGGCGGGTTTGTGGTGGCGCGGAATCTAGGCGGTAGCAGCAGCGTAACTTTCTCCCAAGTCGGGCGAGCGAAGCCGAAGGGTGAATCCGCCGCGGCCTGGTGTTCCAGGTTCGCCCTTCTTTTGGGCTAACCTGGGGCAGTGCGCTAGGACCTTCCCGAGCGCGCAAAATGGACAACAATTAACTATCAATTAACTTGACTATCAATAAAATGGATAGTATTGTCTTCTCCATGAATGACGCCAACCCTTTCTATGAAACCATCGCACTGCCGGTGCTGCTACGTCACGCGCGCAATACGTACGGGGCCGCCATGCGCCAGGCACTGGCGGAGGCGGGCTACGACGATATTCCGGGAAACGGTCTCTACGTGATTGGCGGCCTTGCGCTTAATCGCGAAGACATCCCCCTGAGCCAGCTCATCAAGGAGCTGCGGATCTCGAAGCAGGCGGCAGGTCAACTCGTCGACACGCTGGTCACGCGGGGCTACCTGGAGCGCGCCACCGACAAAGACGACCGTCGCAAGCTGACGGTGACGCTCACCGAACGCGGACGGGCGGCAGCCGCTGCGCAGTCGGCCGGGCGCGCGAAGGTTGATGCCGAACTGCTGGCCAGCGTCGGGGACGACGACATGAAGCGCACGCGGCGAACCCTCGCGGTGCTATGCGATATCGGAGCTCAGCGCCTGAGTGAGGCCGACGACAGCGACTGACCAAAGCTGGCTCTCAGCTCCTGGCCGTTCGCCCTTCGACCGGCCCGAGGTCTCGCGGGCTTCGCAACCTGGGGATTTTCATAAAGCATTGATGCAATGGTTTCGCGGTTCGAACTTTCGCGCAACCAGGCTGTGATCGTAGGCACCGGAGGCGCTTCCCAATCAATTCAGTTCTTACGCGGAGCACCCACGCCCGCAAGCTCCCACACCACGCCGCAACCGCCAATGTTGCAGCCGTTACCTCCGGTGCCTCCTGCGACAGTTGTGCCGTAGAGGTTGCCCGTTTGGCTTTCTCCTTGCTGAGATCCAGCAGGGAACGGCCCCGGCGCGGCGCATTATACCCCGCCCGGCATCGCCGTTAATGGGGGTAGTAAGAGAATCTTACTTGGGCGAAAATCTTATTGCTAAGACAATCGGCCATGTTTTGTAGCACAAAGCACTTTGTATTGGAATGGACTTGCAAAATTCGCCCTCTTCCCGCCAACAGCTAGAGGCCAACATCCAAAATGGAAACAAAATAGAAAAGGGCCGCGCGCGGCGGCCCTGATCGGAGAGTTGGGGGATTAGAGCGTGGACTCGATCTCGAAGCCCCAAGCTTCCAGAAGCGGCTCGGGGATGTACTTCGAGTTCTTGTTCTTGCGCGCCCATTCGCGCAGCCGGGTGGAGCGGATGTACTGATCCGGCTGCAGTTTGAATTCCTTCACCACCTGTTCGAATTCGGTGATGGTAGGGACGACCGGGCCAATGGGCTCGGGTTTTCCCCAGTTAGGATTGCCGCGTCGTTTTGCCATGTCTGCGTTAATTCCTGTTCTCGAAGAGATGTAATTCGGATGACCGCAATGGTCCCGCTAATGCCTTGACCCTTACCTAAATACTTGGATTCGTGAAGCTTCTACGACGATTCAGGCGCGTACCGCCGGGGGCCTCTTCCAAGAGACAGCCTTGAGGGGAAGGAGTCCTAACGAGCCGAAAGAACGTCATACTATAGCCCTGTTTCACCCCCATTTCAAGGTAATTTTGCCCTCTCGCGGGGCATTTACTGCCAAAGTGGTACCCAGACGGAGAGGCTGACTATGTCCTGTGGAATGTGACGTTTGGGCGTGGAAAAGGTAAGCCAGGCGGGCTTGAGCGGCCCCACGTGCAGCCTTTTCATGGTTGTGGAAAACAAGGAACCCGCGCCGAGGATCGGCCGAGATGATCCTGCGAAGTGCTGCGGGTTTAGCGCTATCGGACGCTCGAAGCAGTTCTACAAATGTTCCACGAGGAACACTAATGCGGCATTCGCTTCCTACCAAAACAGCTAAATCTAAGTTTTACAATAGTTTGAACACGTGTCAGTGGCTTCGGTTTCGCTGACCTGCCGGGTTCACCGGCGCCCAACGATGCCAGTGGACGGCTGAGCGGCGAAAATCGCGTCGACCTTCCGCTGCGCTGCCGGCAGATTGCGCGAAATCCGCTGCGCCGCCTCACTCGCCGCTTGTGCTTGATTGCCTTGCCCGCTCTGCTCCAGCGCCCGAGCCAGCAGGAGGTAGCCGACATCGGTGGGTTGCAGTTTGACCGCCTGCGAATAGGCCTCGACGGCCCCGCGGTTGTCGCCGGCCTGAGTATTGACGATGCCCAGCGCCAGCCACACCTGCCCATCATGGGGATTGAGTTCCAGCGCCCGGCGAAAGCTTTGCTGCGCTTCCTGCAAGCGCCCCAACTGGCGATACGCCGACCCCAGTCGGGCGAAGGTCGTCGAGCGCAACCAAAGATTCTTTCGCACTGCATCATCCGTCAGCGCGATAGTCTTCTCAAATTGCTCGATCGCCTGCGCCGCTTCGCCATGCTGCTGATCGTAGGTGCCGATCGCCATATAAGCCTGCGCATCGGCAGGGTCGATCCTGGTCGCGGCGACAAAATGCGGCAGCGCGTCGTCGGCTCTGCCTTCATCCATCAGCATCGAGCCCACGATGTTCTCCGCCAGATAGTTGCCGTCCGTTACCTCGATCGCATGCGACCACAGCGTGAGATTGTCGCTCCAAAATCCCAGCTGACGATAGGTGACCATCGACAGCACCACCAGCACCGTGACCCCGGCCGCGCGAAGTACTAATGGCCGCAAATGCCTTTGCTCTGCCAAGTCCGCCGCGCCCCAGCAAACCACCAGGAACAATCCGACAAACGAAAGGTACGCATAGCGATCGGCCATCGCCTGCCGATTGAGCTGCACCAGCCCGATCATCGGCACCAGCGTCCCCAGAAACCAGAACCATCCGACCGCAAGATATCGCTGCCGTCGCAGCACAATCGCCGCCGCGGAAATCACGCCCAGCACTGCAACCGCACCAGCCACCTTCCACCCCGGCAGCGAACCGCCAGGATGGGGATAGAACGGCGACAGATTCGCCGGCCACACTGCTTTCGCGAGGTAACGGACGTACGATACAAGCGCGTTCCCCACTCGCGCCCCAAGCGCAATGTGCTGATTAACGCTGCCGGCCGCCTCTTGCGATTTCATCGTCACCACGCAACTGGCAGCGGCCAGCGCGAACAGCGGCAATTTCTCCACCACCAGATTCCAGAACGCCTTCTGTTCTCCAGATCGCTGTTCGCCACTGGATCGCTCTTCGCTCTTCGCTGTTCGCTGTTCGCCAGAAACGCTGGAGGTAGCCTTCTGGCGAATGGCGAATGGCGAGAAGCGAAAAGCGACGCGTTCCAGCGGCCAATAATCCCATAGCAACAGCACGAACGGCAGCGTGACCACCTGCGGCTTGGCCATCAGTCCCAGCGCAAACAGCGCCGTCACCGCCAGGTACGGCCCCAGCCGCGGCTTCCGCGCATACCAGCCATACGCACCCAGCGCCAGCAGGAAGAACGTCATGCTCAGCAGATTCTTGCGCTCTGCAATCCACGCCACCGTCTCCACGTTGATCGGATGGAGCGCGAAAAGGCCTGCCACCATCGCACTGCGTGCCGCCATTCCGGTTGCATGTTGCAACACTAAAAACAGCAGCAGCACGTTGCAGGCGTGCAGCAGCAGATTGAGGTCGTGCGGACCCGCCGGCCCCGGCGCGAAGATATCTGCATCCAACGCATGCGACAGCCACGCCAGCGGATGCCAGTCCGGCACATCGGGAGTCACCGTTCCAAACGAAGTGAACGCCCACTTCACCGTCGCCCAACTCAAGCCCGACTGCACATGCGGATTGGCATAGTAGTACGGTCCGTCGTCGAGGCTGGCAAACGGATGGCCGTGCACCGGCGCATACACGGCCAACGTCGCGACCACCAGCGCCAGTCCCAGCCACAGCGTCGCATGGCTGCGCGCGGGACTCTTAGCTGGCGCTTTGCGATCCTGCCGTCCTCGGGAGCGCGGACGTGGCTGGGCAGCGGCGGAAGACTTCACAGGAAAGATGAATCCTTGGAAATGGCTCTTGGCGTGGAAGCAGAAGGTATTTTACACCGCCGCAATCAGGATGGCACGGCGACGCTCAAGACGCAATCAACCGCTTCCGACTGGCCGCCGGCCTTGACAACATTCTTCCTGCGGAAAGGGCTAATGCCCTGAGCAACCTCGGCCACGCCTACCTGCAACTTGGCGACTACGCCGATGCCCGGCAAAGCTTCGCTCTGGCCATACGAACTCATCCTGGTCAGTACAGCGCGTGGATCGGCTTGGGAGTGGCGCTGGAAAAATCGGGACAACCCGGTCTCGCGGTCAAGGCGTATTCCAACGCGCTTCAACTTCAGCCCACCGATTGGGAATGGTTGCTGCTGGCTCAGGCTCTGGAAGAAAGCGGCCAGATAAGCGAAGCTCAGCACGCTAGCGAACAGGCCCGGCTTGCCTCCCACGATCTCGACCGCGCGAGACAAACCGCCAACCACATCCTCGGGAAATAGAAGCCTGTGCCCCAGGTTCGCATCCTTAGTTTTGGAGGCTAACCTGGAGCTCGCTGCTCGCAGCCGGTAACTGTGGTAGAAAGTTATCGATCGCTTGCGGAAGCGAAGGGGGTCCGGTGACTCTCCCGGTCTTCAAAACCGGCGATTGGCGTCTTCGACGTCAATGGTGCGTTCGACTCGCACACGCTTCCGCCATCAAGGTCGTGCGGCTCCCGTCAATCTACCAAAAATAGAACATTCACTCCGATGATCTGTGGGAACTAATAGCCGCACAAACGGGCGTGCGCCCGACATCCATAGCCAAATGATTGCACATAAATACGATAGCCGGAACTTCGGCATATGCCAAAGCCGGTTCTTGATGTAAAGTTTTGGCCATTACGTTGCGGTTACAAGGTGGACCGTAGGACGGTCGCAACCCTGAAACTGTCCAAGCCCACTGCAAAAGAGATTGCCGGATCTGTGACCAACCAGTTAGGTGATGGCGGAACACTTTACTGCGCTACACGTCTCGAGGGGTGGAGATATGACATGGAAGAGATGGATCACCGGAACGTTGAGTTTACTGGTGATCGCCCTGCTGATGGCACCGTCGCTCATGGCGCAATCGCTGGTTTCGGGCGACCTTACCGGTACAATCACAGACCCCAGCGGCGCGGTCGTGCCCAACGCCACGATCACATTGAAGAACAACGGCACTGCGCAGTCACGTACTACAACCTCGACGAACAGCGGCTCGTATCGCTTCTCGCTGTTGCCGCCTGGTTCCTATACGGTAAGCGCGAGCGCAAGCGGCTTCAGCAAAGCCCAAACGACGGCCAATATTAACCTTGGCCAGGCGACCGTGGCCGATATCAAGCTGGCCGTCGGTACCAGCTCGCAGACGGTGGAAGTCACCTCGGCTGCTCCTCTGGTGCAGGTGGACAACGCCGAGCTGTCGACCAACTTCAACCAGAACATGGTTGAGAATTTGCCCAATGGCGGTAACGACTTGACCTTCATTGCGCAGACCGCCCCGGGCATCAACATGAACACGGGTATGGGATACGGCAACTTCCAGACAGCTGGTCTGCCGGCCACCGCCAACGTGTTCACGCTGAACGGCGAAAATCAGATGGACCCGTATCTGAACCTGAACAACTCGGGAGCGACCAACCTGATGCTGGGCAGGAATGCCGTGCAGGAAGCGACGGTCATCACCAACGCTTACGGCGGACAGTACGGTCAGCAGGCCGGCGCGCAGATCAACTACGTTACCAAGTCCGGCACCAATGCCTTCCACGGCAACGCGGAGTACTGGTGGACAGGCAGCAGCATCCAGGCCAACAGCTGGTTTGCTGGTCAGCAGACTCCCGTTCCCCCAACTCCGTTTACCAACAACAATGAATGGGCAGCCTCCATCGGCGGTCCTATCAAAAAGGATAAGCTGTTCTTCTTCTTGGACTACGAAGGAATCTCCTACGTCGTTCCTTCGACTGGGCTGGTGCAGTTCCCGACGGTGGCATTTGCCGATGCGACTCTGGCAAACCTGGCTGCGGTGAGTCCGGCCTCGATTCCCTTGTACTCCAAGGCATTCAGTCTGTACCAGAGCTCTCCCTATTACGCGTCCGCGACCACTCCTTTGCCTGGTGGTGGTTGTGAGGGCGCGGTTATTCCCGGTGTAGCCAATTGCTTCACCCAGGGTACGGCCAGCCCTGCGCTACCGGCGACCGAGAACCAGGGTATCGCACGCATCGACTACAACTTGTCCGATAAAGACCACCTGTTCTGGAGTGTTACCTTCGACAGCGGCGTGCAAGCAACCTACGCCGATCCCGTCAACTCGGCCTTCAGCGCGGCCAGCTACCAGCCCTCTCAGGACGGGCAAGGCGAGTGGACGCACACCTTTGGCAGCAACGCTACCAACCAGTTCGTTTACGCCGGCAGCTACTATCGCGCCATCTTTACCCAGTTCGACGCGGCGGCGACCTTCCCCACCCAGCTGGATTTGTCTGGCCTTGGCTACACCAGTCTGGGTAACCAGGAGTACGTCTTCCCGCAGGGACGCAATGTCACTCAATATCAGTTTGTGGATGACTTTTCGGTAACCAAGGGCGCTCACAACCTGAAGTTTGGCGCAAACTTCCGCCGCTACGACATCACCGACTACGTATTCAGCGAGTTCACCAACCCGCTATCGTACATCGGTTCCGTGGCCGGCTTTTACGACGGCCAAGCTGAGGAATTCGCCCAGAACTTCTCCGACCGGGGTAGTTATCCGGTCGCTCTGTGGGGCATCGGGCTGTACGCGCAGGATGAGTGGCGGGTAAGCAAGAGCCTGAAACTCACCTTCGCCTTGCGTGCCGAGCATGACTCCAACCCGGTTTGCCAATTGAACTGCGCAGCCCAGTTCACCGGACCGTTCTCCACCATCAGCAGCGATACCGGGACTCCATACAATCAGATGATCAATGCCAACCTGCACCAGGTCTTCACCTCGGTGGATAAGATCGACTGGGCGCCGCGTTTCGGTTTTGCCTGGTCTCCCGGTGGCAACGATAAGACGGTCGTTCGCGGCGGCTTTGGCCTCTTCTACGATGCCTTCCCCGCGGTGCTGGGCGATGACTTCATGACCAACATCCCCACCGTCATTCCGGTTACACAGTTCGCTTCACCGGGTGTGCCTGCCGGTGTCTTGTGGGCTGACCAGACAACTCCCGGCGTTAGTCCGTGGATCATCGGCTCAACCACTGCCTCCCAGCTCCGCGCCGGCTTCCCGGCAAGTGCTTCCTATGCCTCGCTGATCGCGACCAATCCCGCATTTGCCTCGCCGAGCTTCAACAGCATGACCGGCACCTTCCACATCCCGCGGTACCAGGAATGGAGCTTACAACTCGAACAGCAGCTGGACAGCAAGAGCTCCTTGAGCATGGCTTATATCGGCAACCATGGCATTAACGAGCCCATCACCAATTACCCCAACGCTGCCGCCGGCTTTGGGGGCATTCCGGCTACAGCCCCCAATCCGTTTAACTTTGCTACCGTCACTGAGATTTACTCCGGGGCGATATCCAACGATAACCAGTTAACCGCCAGCTATCAGCGTCGCCTGACCTACGGCTTTACGGTCCAGGCCAGCTACACCTGGGCGCACGCCTTGGACGAGATTTCCAACGGCGGCATTCTGCCGTATTCTGTGACCAGCTCGACCTATCAGTTGAATCCCTACAACCTGGCGAATAACTACGGAAATGCGGACTACGACCTGCGTAGTTCCTTCAATGCCTCCTATGTCTGGAACACTCCTTGGAAGTTCAGCAGCAAGTTCGTTAACGAGGCGTTCGGCGGATGGACTCTGTCGCAGAATTTCTTCGCCCACTCCGGACTGCCACTGGAGGTATTTGACGCCAGCACCTTTGTCACCAACTACAATCCGGTCTCGCCCTATCTTCCAGCACAGGTGGTTGGGGCAGGACAGGGGAGTTGCGGTGCTTACTACCTGACTTGCCTGAACCCGAGCGGGTTTGCCTCGGCTGGTACCCTGACCGCCTTCCCCAATCAGGTTCGCAACCAATATCGTAGCCCTGGGTTCTTTGACTCGGACTTCAGCGTCAGCAAGAACTTCAAAATGACCGAGCGCGTAGCCTTCAATGCGGGGGCGAACTTCTACAACGTGTTCAACCATCCGAACTTTGCGCAGCCCAACAACCTCTTTGGAACGACTACCTTCGGCGAGGTCACGAGCCAGACGGCTCCCCCGACCACTCCTTTTGGATCGTTCTTCCCGGGCTCGCCTGCCGGCCGCATCATTCAGTTGCAGGGCAAAATCATCTTCTAGCTGCTCTTAATTTGCTTTGCTTCGCTTCGGCGGCCCTTCGGGGCCGCCATTTTTGGGTTCACCCCTTCCCGCAAGTCGGGGCATAGCTCTTCTCACCCCTCCAGCACCGCCTGACAGCGCTGTGGCCTGGCCTCAGGGTATCGATGCGATGATCTTGCGGTACTCCGGCTCGGTAAAGGCTTTCATCGTCAGCGTGGTGACGTTGCCCTGCGCTCCCACCGAGAGCATGAAGCGTGCAATGGCCTCGTCGTCAGGAAACTCCGAGATGAACATCGCGTCATACTTTCCCATCAGCATGTACCAGTCGTGGATCTTGCCGCCGGCGGCTTCAGCAGCCTTCCGCGCGGTGTCGAGTCGCGACGTGCTGTCCTTGATTCTGGCAATGCCCTGCTGGGTCCAGCGGACCAGAGTCATGTAACGCGGCATAAGACCCTCCTCGCGGGCTGAAATCTATGCTCTGGTCGCCTGATAGTCAAGCGCGATCGGAGCAGCCGCGGCAGCAAACAAGGGCACAACCTAACTGACGGCGTCAGCGCTCTGAGCAGGACAGCCGTCACAGCATTCTCCCTGCGCCTCATTTACCATAGTTCATTCATCCCGGCTTTACATTTTGCGGAGGTTGTATGAAATTGCGCATTTGCGCGTTGGTCTTCCTATTTGCAGCTTTACTGATTCCCGTCGCGTCCCCCGCCCAGACATCAAAACCGGCCAAGAGTAACAAGATATCTCCCGGCGAACTGGTCGATCGCGTCGGCAACACCGGATTCGTTCAGATCCACGCCGAAAGCTTCCGGGCCTTGACCCCGCAAGAAAAGGAACTCGCATATTGGCTCAGCGAGGCGGCCATCGCCATTGATCCCATCATTTACGACCAGCTGTCCTGGTATGGACTGCGCCAGAAGCGGATGCTGGAAGAGATCGTCTCTCATCCGCAAGGCATTGATCCGGCAACCATGGCGAAGATCACCAATTACGCCAAACTCTTCTGGGGCAATCGCGGCAATCATAACGATTTGACGTCGCAAAAATTTCTGCCCGACTTTATCTTCAGCGCGTTGCAGAAAGCCGCCTTGCAGGCACAAAAGAATGGCGCTTTTCGCGCCTCCTACGCCGATCTTCCGCCGATCGCGGGAGCCGATGCGCTCAACCAGGAACTGAACGATCTGAAGCAGTCGCTATTCGATCCGAACTTCCAGCCCATGACGACCGCCAAGAGCCCGCAGGGCGGGAAAGACATCATCCAGTCGAGCGCAAACACCTTCTACGGGCCGGGCGTTACCCTGGCCGACCTGAAGGACTTCAAGGCAAAGTACCCGCTGAATTCGCGCGTGGTGAAGGTTGATGACGGCACATTGAGGGAAGAGGTCTATCGCGCCGGCACGCCGGACGGTTCGGTGCCGCCCGGGCTCTATGCCATCTTCCTGAAGCGCGCGAACGACTATCTGGCCAAGGCGCAAGCCGTCGCCGATCCTCAGCAGGCCGCTGTCATCGCGGCGCTGATTCGCTACTATCAGACCGGCGAGTACGACGACCTGATCAAGTTCGATACGCTGTGGGTACAAAACAATGCCAGGGTCGATTTCGCCAACAACTTCATCGAGATCTACCGTGATGCGAATGGCATGAAAGCCAGCTCGCAGGCGTTCGTCAGCGTCACCGACGAGTCGTTAACCAGCAAAATGGAGAAGCTGGCGCAGAACGCCAATTATTTCGAACAGCAAGCTCCGTGGGATGCGAAGTACAAGAAAACTTCGTTCACGCCGCCCACGGTGAAAGCCATTGAGACCATCGTCGAAACCGGCGACTTCAGCGTCGCTACGATCGGCGACAATCTGCCCAACGAAAACGAAATCCACGAGAAGTACGGCAGCAAGAACTTCCTGTTCACGGGTAGCAGTCGCGCTTTGATGGGCGCGGCGGGTCACAAGGCGATCGAAGAGTTTGGTCCCAGCCAGGCCGTGATCCAGCGCGACATTCAGTACGGCCAGCAGGCCGACGAACTGATGACGGCATTGCATGAAGTGATTGGTCATGGTTCCGGCAAGTTGAGCGAGCGCATGAAAGGCGGCTCGGAGCCGTACCTGAAAGAGTATTACTCCACCATGGAAGAGGCGCGAGCCGATCTCTCCGCGCTCTGGAACGCCTGGGATCCCAAGCTAAAGCAATTGGGACTCATCGAAGGTGACCAGGACGAAGTAGCTAAATCCATGTACGACACCGCAGCTATCGTGGTGCTGACCCAGTTGCGCAGAATCCCTCGCGGCGACACCATCGAGGAAGATCACGAGCGCGATCGCGCCCTGATTGCCAACTACATCATGGACAAGACCGGAGCCATCCGCATGTTCGACCGTGATGGCAAAACCTATGTCGAGGTCACCGATTACCAGAAGATGAAGCAGGGCGTGGGCATGCTTCTGACGGAGTTGATGCGCATCAAGGCGGAAGGCGATTACGCCGCCATCAAGGCGTTGGTCGACAAGTACGGCGTGCACTTTGATCCCAAGCTACGCGACCAGGTGGTCGAGCGCTACCAAGCTTTGAATATCCCTACCTACTGGGTGGGTGTGAATGCGCAGCTGAATGCGGGGCCGGCGAATAGCAAAGGGATGAAGGTCGACATGATTTATCCGCGGGACGCTGTACATCAATTCCTCTATTACGGTTCCATGTACTGCGATGATGTGAAGGTGCCGGCGGCGACGGCTTCGACCTACGCGCAAGCCCGCCGGTAAGCGCGGCATGGCATCGGTTAAGGCAAATCGTCTATCCGAAAGGCGTGCCCGGCACTATCCGAAAGGATAGAGTTCCGATAAGGCGGCCGGGAACAGGTCCTATTTGCAAACTGTATCTGGAGCAAATACTGCACTTGCGAGAGACCGGCTTTCCATGACCTTTGGCACTCGGGATGCCTGAGAATACTGTAGACCCTCAGGAAAAGCGGTGATCGGGTCGGACAGGTTCAGGGAGGTAGGTCATGGCTTTGGCTCCGAGCGTGGCTGTTCTTGGCAGCGGGTTCGACTCAGCTGACGTGCCCGATCAGTTTGCCCATGAGCGCAACATTTGCGGGACGATTGATTCCACTTGCCGCCTGTGTGGTCTGACGGTGGGACGCGCGGTTCGCGAAGCCACCCTGTTTCACCTGGAGCTGCGGCACGTTTGCCAGCCGGTTGAAAGACGACGGGCAACTCGTGTTGCCTATCAGATCTTCAACCCACCCATCCCGGTGATTTGATGGCGCGACGCGTCTCGGCTCCATCCAGTCCCTGTGTTTACCAGCTGCGAGTTCAAAACTTTGATGGCAACGCTGCGATCCACGCGGGTATCGCGCGCACGATAGACTTCGCCCATGCCGCCGGCGCCCAGCGGCGATTGAATCTCATAGGGACCGAGCTTAGTTCCCGCTGCGATGGGCATGAGTGCGCGCCATTATAACGTGCCTGCGGGACGAATGCGTCGACGGCCTTCTGGGGAAAGAAACAGCTTACGCCGGGTGCATATGGGCCAGCTTGAAGAAGGCGTAGCATACCAGGAACACGATTATCAGCAATCCGGCAATGACGGGAATACCGTGAGCATACTTGAGCACCGCAATCAAGGCGTGCGGCAGGTGCTTCGGTGGTTCGCTTGATGTTGGTCCAGCCAGAAAGAGCGACGCAATCATGCAGCGTATTATAAGCCGTTACCGCGTGCGCTCCAATTGTGCCCGGTCGACGAGCGAGGGACTGTCCCTTCGCACTTCCCTCTAGTCCGTCTCGATTTCCCGCGATGACAGATGAGCTCTCAGCAGCTATAACCGTAGTTGCTGCTGAACCGAGAAGATATGCAATTCATTGGCCGCATCGAAAACTTCATCTATCAATCAAAGCGGAGCCGCTTCATCGCCATCGCCGTGGCGCTGTCGCTGATCAAGACCGGCGTCTGGTGCATACCGAATCTTGAGAGCTCCTGGATCATTTCTCTCAACCCATTTCATAATCCTTTCACCGATCCTATGGCCCATTACATGATGTGGAATTGGCTGAGCCCGTTCCTGGCCTGGCGATTGAGAATCCACAATGAGCAATCGTTCTTGTATTTTCATCTGCTGTTCTCGATTGTCTTCACCTGCCTCTTTATTGCGTGGATCTGGTCGCACTTAGAGGAGAAGGATGCGCGCACGTCGCTAGTTCTTTTCCTCAGCCTGCCGGTATCAACCACAGCCTACTTTTGGGTGGGAATGGACTCGGTAACTCTGGTACTCATGCTGCTGCTGCTTCTGGTCCGAAGAAAGGCATGGATGGCTCTGCCCATTGGGGTGCTGTTGGGAATGCAGCATTTCGAGCAAGGTCTGGTAGCTTTCGGAGCGTTAGCCGTGGCTTTGCTTATCTCGATCGTCATGAAGAAGCAAAGCGAATATTCCATCCCGTGGATAACCGCTTCGCTGGCCGGAGTAATTCTAGGAAAAATCGTTCTGATGGCTGTGTTCAGCCATTATGGAATGCAGGTAAATTCCGGAAGACTCTATCTGCTGCAAAACTATAGTCGGCAGTGTGTTGTCGCCTTTTACTACCATTTCCAATACATACTATGGTCTGTTTTTGGCGTGGGATGGATTGTGATAGCAAAATATAGCCAGCAGGGAAAGACAGCTATGCCTTTTCTCATTGCGCTGGCCGCGGAAATGCCGCTGCTTGTAGTCATGCAGGACGAGACGCGGGTGC
>Ga0335074_10001226_pt1 | contig 35072 bp, 25 predicted proteins | sample Lox_Sample_23_FD_206715 | JGI IMG/M metagenome (GOLD analysis project Ga0335074, IMG submission 206715) | Soil microbial communities from Loxahatchee National Wildlife Refuge, Florida, United States - Lox_Sample_2.3 | ecosystem: Environmental > Terrestrial > Soil > Wetlands | place: USA... | reverse complement strand
CATGCGCCCGAAACTGGATTCCGCACGATTTTTATCGCCTGGACGATTTTGTGTGTGGGGAATGCGATCAACGTGTGGTCCAACCCGTGGAGTTGTCTGCTCCAGGGAATCGGCTATGTGGGCTGGGAATCAATCATTGGTTCAATCGGTCAGGTGGTGACCTTGGTGTTGCAGATTTCCGTGGTGCTGCTTGGTTATGGCGTGGCGTCGCTGGCGGCGGTGACCTGCATCAGCGGCCTACTCCAGCGTTACCTTCTGCGAAGGCTCATCCGCCACCGCCGCCCTGAACTGTTTGCCCATGTCGGGCATTGGAACTCCAAGATTTTTCATGAAGTTCTACGACCTGCAATCCGGGCGACCCTGACCTCGCTGGCCGGGACGTTGCTCACCAACACCGACCAGCTCTTTATCGGTTACGCCGTGAGCATCACGGAGTTGCCAGCCTTCCGGGCAGCCTTTCTGTTGGCAATCAACGCGCAAATGCTGGCGGTGACCTTTGGCGGTGCTTCCACGGTTTTTGTAAGCCAGCTTTGGCAGGCGGGAAAGATTGACGAAATGCATCGCGTCGTGTTGAGAAACCTCCGGCTGGGGCTGGTTCTGTTTGGCGGAATGGCGGCATGTTTTCTGGCCGTGGGGCGGGAGTTCATGGATGTATGGCTCGGCCCGGGCAATTTTATTGGTTATTCGATTTTTGGGGTGTTCCTTTTCTCCCAGGCGCTGGAAACCAACAGCTATATCATCAGTTCCGCCTCGCGCGCGACCAATGACGAGGCGTTCGTCTGGTCAACGGCGATTTCCGGCCTGCTGAAAGTGTGCCTCGCCTTCGTGCTTATTCGCAATTACGGCCTGCTGGGGCTGGCCTTGAGCACGCCAATTGCGCAATTGTTCACAAACCATTGGTTCATGGTTTTCCGGGGGCTACGGCGGTTGCAAATATCCATTCTTGTATACGCCGCCAAGGTTGTTCTGCCAGTGCTGGCTGGTTTTGCCTCCTTGTTGGCCCTGCTGGTGTCAGTTCACAAGGCGATGTCGCACATGAGTCATCTGCCGATGGTGATTTCGACAATGACGGTTGGCGCGGTTGTATGCCTGGCCGGGATTGCCTTCTTTGTTTTTAGTGCGGCTGAACGAGACCGATTGATGACGATGATTTTGCGCCGACGGACGACATAGCTATCAACTTATTTTTCAGTGGCTTCCATCTGGCTTATCAGCGCGGTTGCGGATTTGAAAAGTCCGCAGCCCAACCTTGAGTGGCTGCGCGGTCAGTTCAGCAAAGACAGCAGCACGCAACACAGGCTGGCGGAATCACCCACTGCTGCGGACATCGTTTTGCTGGTGGATGAAGTGTTGGGGGCCGACCATTTTTACCGTCGCATCCGTAAAGATTCAACAGTTCGGATTTTTCGCGAGAAGTGTTTTCTTTTTACCACCCATGATCGTGTCATCCCGTTCTTTCCGGGGATGTATGCTTCACTGCCGCAATCATCGGCGGATTCCAGCCGCCAACGGGCGGGTTTTTATCTGCCGTCCGAATTTAACAAGCACTTGAAATATCCGGGGGAGATAGACGCTGGCTGTGATTTGTTGTTTTCGTATGTGGGGCGGAACAATCACAAACCGGAACGCGAATGCTTGATGGGATTGCGGCATGACAAGGGATTTGTGCGCGACACTTTTACCGGCAGGGGTGATGTCCCGGCGAAGCTCGGGCTTCCTGAAGACATGCATGAAATGTATGTTGCCGCGAGCCAGCGCAGCGCATTCGTGCTTTGTCCGCGCGGTTATGGCGTTTGCTCCATACGGTTGTTTGAAACCATGATGCTCGGTCGCGTTCCGGTCATTCTTTCGGATGATTGGACCCCACCGGATGGAATTGACTGGAATGCCTTCAGTGTGCGCGCGGCCGAAAGAGGCAGCCCGCATCTGGTGAAACGTCTGGAAAATTTGCTGCCACAAGCCGGGCAAATGGGCCGCCGGGCACGACAAGCATGGCTGGAACATTTTTCCGGTCAGGCGGCGGTTGATCGGATTGTGAAACAATGTCAGGATTTGATTCTAAAACGCTCAGTCCCTGAAAAGCGCGCGAGATTCAGAGCCATTAAAACACAACTCCATCCTTATCATGTAAAACGGTGGCTGGCGACAAACGGTCGTTTTTTTCAGTGGAAACACGGCGTTGAACGAGGCATTGATCTATGAAAGTTGCCATGGTAACAGTTCCTTTCTTGCCCCAACTGGGAGGCATGGAAACGGTGGTCGCATTGTTATCGCGGGAATTCGTCCGGGTTGGCTGCGAAGTAAAAGTTCTTACCAGAACAGCTTCAAATCAAAAGGACAACCTGCTTTACCAAGTCTTGCGCCAGCCTGATTGGAAAAAAATCTGGCAGACGTTTCGCTGGGCTGATGCCGTTATCTCACAGGGGCTGACGTTGCGGTTATGCTGGCCAATCTTGGTTTCCAGGAAACCTTGTCTATTCGTCCATCAGATGGTGCTGGATCGTCGGCAATACGGCGGCATTTTGCGCCGGTCATTATTGGCCCGAGGCCGTAGCGTTTCGGTGAGCCGGGCGGTATCCGAACCTCTCCCCGTCGCAAGCGAGATAATCCACAATCCTTACGACGCGGAAATTTTTCAGAATAATAAATCCCAACCGCAATCAAGAGACCTTGTTTTCGTGGGACGTTTATGCCTGGAAAAAGGGGCCGATTTGCTGATAACCGCGCTTAAATTGCTTGCGGACAAAAAACTTCAGCCCTCCTTGACCATCGTGGGGGATGGCAAGGAACGCCATGGCCTTGAAACTCAAGTTTGCCAGCTTGGTTTGGAAGGCCAGATACATTTTGCCGGAGCCGTATCCAAACAGCCCCTGGTCAGGATTCTCCAAAATCACCGCCTGATGATAGTGCCTTCTCGTTGGCGGGAGGGGTTTGGGATTGTTGCATTGGAAGGCATCGCCTGTGGCTGTGTGGTGATTGGTGCCGATAGTGGAGGTTTGCCGGAAGCCATCGGGAATTGTGGCGTGATTTTTTCCAATGGCGATGCCGCCGCGCTGGCGGAAAAGATTGAAAAATTCTTGCGCCAGCCGGAGTTGGCAGTGGCCTGCCAGCGGAATGCCGCGAGCCATCTGGCACGGCACCGGCCCGCCTTCGTTGCGCAAAAATATCTGGAACTGCTCCGTGCCGAAGTCGCCGCCTGAAAAATACAAATATGGCATACAAAGACTACGGTTTCACCAGCGCTGCCGGGTCGCATATGCACGCGCATTTCATGCCGCGTATTTTAGCCTTTGCCGGTGAATTGAAGTCCGGCGCGCGCGTGCTGGATGTCGGTTGTGGCAACGGCGCGGCGTGCGGTAAATTTATCCGGCGCGGGTGTAAGGTGGTAGGCATTGATTTAAGCCATCAGGGAATTGAGATGGCGCGCTGTAGTCATCCACAGGGCCGTTTTGAATTATTGGGGGCGGAGCGTGACGTTTTGCAACGTTTGGGCGAGCCGCCATTCGACATCGTCATCAGCACGGAAGTTGTCGAACATCTCTACTCGCCGCGCGACTGGGCGCAAGGCTGTTTCCAGGCGTTAAAACCGGGTGGCTGCCTGATTTGCACCACGCCATATCACGGTTATCTAAAGAACCTGCTTATCTCGCTCGGCGGAAAATGGGATGCCCACGCCAACCCGCTGTGGGACGGCGGCCATATCAAATTGTGGAGCAAGCGCACGCTTTCCGCCCTGTTACTGGAAGCCGGTTTTGGCGAATTGGAATTTCATGGGGCAGGGCGGATGCCGGGATTATGGATGACAATGATTGCGAAAGCCCAAAGGCCGGGATGAAATTTGTTGCCGTCCAAATTGGCGCGCGTCACCACTACGCCATTCCCCGGATGCTGGAACGGGCGGGGATGCTGGAGGCGCTTTACACGGATGCCTGTGCCAACAGAGGTATTGGCCGCTGGTTGAACGGCGTCCTGCCCGGCTTCGCCCGCACAGGGCAGATGGGCAAGTTGCTGCAACGCTCGGTTGTCGGTGTTCCGCCGGACAAAATCAAGTCCACCGACCGTTTATTATTTCAGCAACTGTTCGAAAAGCGCGGGGCGGATGATGCCGCTGCTTTTGCGCAGGTGATGAGGCACTGGGGAACCGGACGGGCTACCGGCATCTATTCCATGTTCGGGGAAGGGCTGGGTTTTCTACAGTGGGCAAAGTCGCGCGGCCTGAAAATTGCCGTGGATATTTTCATCACGCCCGTCGCCCACCGGATAGTTGCCGAGGAACAGCGGCAATTTCCCGAATGGGAGGCGCCGGTAAATGACGATCCTGAACGCATCGAGCGCCATGTGGGCGAGGTCATCGAGGTGGCCGACCGGCTGCTGTGCCCGGGGGAAAATGTGGTGGCCGGGTTGCGCGCCTATCCGAATTTTGTTCCCGCCCAGGCCCGCGTGATTCCCTACGGGAGCGGGGCGGATTTTCAAGGCCGCGTCAACCAGCCGGTTCCGGGACGGGTGCTGTTTGCCGGCACGGCGGAACTGCGGAAGGGCACCCATTATTTTGCCGCTGCCACGCAGCGGCTGATCGCTACCAAGACCGCCTTTGAATTTCGCGTGGCGGGCAATGTCACCGACCGCGTCCGGCAGCGTCCGGAATGTGCTGCGCTAAATTTTTTGGGACGGCTGTCGCGGACGGAAATGGCCGGGGAACTTTTAAGTGCGGATGTTCTGGTGCTCCCCACGCTGGCGGAAGGTTCCGCCAGCGTCATCGTCGAGGCGCTGGCGGTGGGGCTGCCGGTAATTACCACGGCCAGTGCCGGCTCGGTGGCGCGGCACGGGGTTGATGGATTGATTGTTCCGGAACGCGACGCGGGAGCGCTGGCGGAAGCCATCGGGCAAATTACTTCCCATCGCGAATTGCGGAATGAAATGGCGGGACACTGTTTGGAGCGGGCCCGCATGGTCACGGAAGCCGCATGGTCGGAGCGATTGCTGGCCGCGTTAAGCGAACTGGAGGCGCGGAAATGTTGAAAGTGCTGCACATCGTTCCCGGCATTCCTTTTGGCGGGATGCAAAAACTGGCGGCGGAGCTGGCGGCGGAACAAAAGGCGCGCGGCTTCGAGGTCAAATTTCTGATGGTCTATGACAGCCCGCCGCTGGCAGCGCTGCTAAAAGAACTGGCCGTGCCGGCTTTGACCGTGGGCGGCACGCGGCCATCGCTGGGGGCGGCGCGGGAATTCAGAAAACGGTTGCGCGAGGCGGCCCCGGACTTGGTTCACCTTCATGCGGGATTGCTCTGGACCAACCTGTCGGGATTGATGGGCAAAAAGTGTCCGTGGATTTATCATGCCCACAATTATCCAGTCCACCTAACCGGCGGACGCGGGAGGCTGCTCAAGGCGGTGAACGGCCGGCTGATTGACGCCGTGATTGGCGTGAGCCGTTCGGTGTCCGGCGAATACGAGCGCGAACTCAAAAGACGATGCCCCGTCTTCACGGTCCACAATGGCATTCGTCTTCCGGCAAACACTGGCGTCCGGCGGCAGAAACCGCCGAATGATCCGCCGAGATTCGGCATGGCCACTCGCTTTGCATCGGACAAGGGCATTTTCGAATTCATTGAGGTGGCGGCGGAAATCACCCGGCGTTTGCCGGCGGCGGAATTTGTGCTGGCCGGCGACGGCCCGCTTCTACCGGCGGCCAAAGAGCGGGCAAGGCAGGTTAGGTTGGAAGGAAAACTTGATTTTCCCGGCTTCGTGAACGACATGGCTCAATTCTGGAATTCATTGGATGTTGCCTTGTTCACCAGTCCAAAGGAACCGTTTGGATTGAGGCTGATTGAGCCGATGGCGCAGCAAATTCCGGTGGCGGCCTATCTGACCGGGGCCGGGTCGGATGAAATCATTGAGGACGGCAAGAATGCTGTGGCTGCGCCATGTGGAAAGCCTTACCAACTGGCGGAGCAGGCGGTGAGATTAGTTACTGATGCAACATTTCGTGAAGCTTTGATTGTCCAGGCGAGCCATGACGTGACAACCAAATTTTCAATCGAAAGAATGGCGGCACAGGTGGAGGAAGTGTATTCAAACTTTGCAGGCTCGAAGAAAACAAGGTTAAGCTGTCTCAAAAAGAACCTGTTCACCGTATTACAGACGCCAAGAATGTGGCTTGCTCTACTGCGATGGAATTTGATGCGCAACCCGTCAATAAAATTGCCAACGGGGAGCAGACTAGGAGGGTTTGAGTCCTTCAGCGAGTTTTGGGGAGCGTGGATCGGAATGCCCACAATCCGGGAAATTGAATTTCTCAAAACTTCGCTTCCAAGCGGTGCGGTGTTTTTGGATGTCGGCGCAAACCGGGGAGTCTTCAGTCTGCTGGCAGCCGATCTCATTCCTCATTCACGAGTGTTCGCGTTTGAACCGCATCCGACCACGTTCAAGTGGTTGGAGCAAAATTTGGATCAGACCGGGAAAAATTGTTTCACCACGCTTAATCTGGCTATTTCGGACAGCACTGGAGAAGTTCAGTTTAGCAGTGGAAATGCTTCTGCCACAAACCGAATTGTGCGGGATGACAATGCCGGAGTGCCCGCGATTCTGGTTCCGGCCATAACCCTTGATCAATTTATCGGTGTGCAACATCTGGGTCAGGTTGACTTGCTGAAGATAGACGTGGAAGGTTTTGAACCGAATGTTTTGCGTGGTGCGGCGCAAGCAATTCAGAAGGGTGTTATCAAACGCATCTATCTGGAGGTCTGTCCGGGCAATTTGAAAGCAGTCGGCTCCTCGGTTGAAGAACTGTGGGATGTATGTGCGCATTTCGGCTTGAGCTTTTATCAACTCACCAATTCTGCTCCGGTCAAGGTCGGGACAAAAGAACAACTGGCTCTAGTAGATTTGGAAAATTTTCTTCTTCTTCCGCAGGCTTTGTAATGCCCCTAAAATCCGTAGTTAGCATGAATGCTGCGTTACGCTTTTAATCCGGTTCGAGCTAATGTAAATGGCGAAATAGCAGGCAACGAATAAATATGCCAAAAACATCCCAGTCAAAAGACGCCATCAATGATCACCCCGTTGACCCTGGTGCTGACTTTCTGGTTCCTCCAAAAAATTTGTGGGCAAAATTTCAGCACTATGCTGCGCGCTATGGTTGGCTCCATGCAATATGCAGTTATATCGGTCGAAAATGGTTTAAGGGATGGTTGTGGATTGGCCCGTTCGTGACGCGGAGATATTTGAAAAAATGGCTGGAATCGTCTGGCCCGCGCATTCTCAATTTGGGAGGCGGGGGAGTTTTGTCCGACCGCTGGCTGACAGCGGATGTTACGCCGCGAGCCGACGTCTTTATGGACATTACCAAAGCCCTGCCATTACCAGACGGCAGCGTTGATGTGGTGTATTCAGAAGAAGTGATTGAACACATTAACAGGGAGGCTGGACAACGGATGCTGGCAGAATGTCTTCGGGTGTTAAAGCCGGGCGGCATTCTTAGGATAACCACGCCAAGTCTGGATTATTTCGCAAAGAATGCCTTGGACGATGCCGACGGTGTGAAAAATATAAATGACATTTTTTATTTGCACGAACATCGTTTCATATATTCGGAATGCGCATTGCGCCTTGTGCTCAAGGAAGCGGGTTTTATCAATATCTCTCAATCTTCGTATCGCGATGTAAATTCCAAGTATGGTTCGTTCGATTCTCATCCCGCCAGATTTGCCTTCGCGCCACCCGAATGGTCGCAATACTGGGAAGCTCAAAAGCCAACCGGTAAAAGCAAACCATGAAACGTTTTGTTTCAAATCTTTCGCTGGTGCAATAGTTGAAAAATGCTGATTGCTGCCGACATCAATACGCTCTGGCATCGCCGACCATTTGAGGCGCTGGGGCCAGTGGTTCCGGTTTTAGGTCTGGCACCGATGGATCCGCTGATGGCTTGGCGGCGGTATCGTTGGCCGGTGCGCCGCATCTCGGCGGCGGGTGATGCTGGTTTTTCGCCGCTGCCGGTTCTGCTGCCGCCGGGCTGGGCGTCCCGCTACGCCGACACGGCCTTGCCCCGGCTTTGGAAAAAGGCCATTGCGTGGTGCAAAGCGCGCGGAACCAAACCGCAGGGTTTGTTTGTCACGTCGCCACATTATCTGCCGCTGGTCGCCGCCGTCCGCAACGAATTGCCCTGCTATTATTATTGTTCCGATGATTACCGCAGTTATTCCGGCTGGAGCGGCGATGAGATGAAGGAAAAGGAAGGCGCGCTGGTGTCGCAGGTAAACCATGCCTTTTTCGTGTCGCAACAGCTCGCCGAATGGGCGGTGACGGATTATGGAATTTCCGTGGACAAGGTTTCGGTGAGCATGAATGCGACGGAAGAAACCTTTTTGCAACCGGTGGAGGCGGCGGAAATCCGGGAGATTTTTGACGCGCACCCGCGTCTGCGCCGTCCGGTCGCGGGAGTCGTTGGCGGCGTCAACGACCGGCTGGATTTTGAACTGCTCCACGCCTGTGCGGAATTGCCGGAACTGGGCACGCTCCTGTTCGTGGGGCCGGTGGAAGATTTGCAGTCGGCGGCGTTGCAACAACTGCGCCGACATCCGAAATGTCTGTTTGTTGGCCGGCAGCCGCATATTGAATTGCCGCGCTGGCTGCAACTGCTGGATGCCGCATTAATTCCCTATCGGAACATCGGGTTTAACCGCTATTGTTCACCCATGCGCTTGTTCGATCATCTGGCGTCCGGCCGGCCGATACTGGCGACGGACGCCTGCCCGCAGGTCACCGCCATGCAACCGTGGGTGAAGGTGGCAAAATGGCAAAGATCATTTTTGGAGATGTTGTCCAGTTTGCTAGAGCACGGGGCAACGCCCCGTTCAACCGAAATGGTGAACCATGCCCACCAACACACTTGGATGGCCCGCGCCCGTTTTCTACGGGAACGAATTTCAGGCGGAATTGAGCGGCAATAAAGTTTTATGGAGTGGACTTATTTTTGGATCCTGCTCACTAGCCTTTCGGCGACACTGGCGGCGGTGTTGTTCAAGCCGGAAAAGATTTACGAATATCCCTACTTCATGGCGGCGGTATTTCTCGTGTTCATTGTGCCGCAGGCCATTTCGTTGATCCGTTTTCCCGGCGCGGCGAGCGGGGAGCAAATCGAGGATGTGCTGTTGATGTGCTGCCTGTGTTTTGGCATGTGCTGGGCGGGTTATCAACGGCGGCCTTCGCGTGCCTTGCAGCAAAGACTCACCCAGCCGGTTAATCTTGACCGTTTGTTTCTCGGCGGGCTGGCGTTCATCGCCATCAGTTTTTTCTTCAATTTTTTGATTTTGCAAATGACCCCGGAGGAGACCGGCGGCAGCATGTGGACGGGGAAGGTCACCATCTACGGCTTCTTTGAAGATTTGATTTATCCGGGTTTTGCCATTGCCCTGTCAACGGCCTTGCGGACCAACCGCCCGTTCGCATGGCTGGCTGCCGTTGTGGGAGCCATCATTCCATTGCAAGCCGCCATTTTTAGCGGGCGCCGTGAAGACACGGTGCAATTTTTGCTGACGCTGGCATTCACGCTTTATTATCAAAGAAAAATAAAACCGTCGCGGCTGGTGATTGTTTTTTGCATTGTGTTCGCCATGCTGGCCATTCCGGCCACGGGAACGTATCGCAGCATTGCGCAGGAGCGTGACTGGGGTCAAATCGATCAGATAGATTTGGTGGGCAATTTCGAGAGCTACTTGAACAGCGAATCCGTCCTCGAATTGAGAAATGCGGCAATGGTGATCGGGGCAACCCAGTTTTCCGGCAGGTATGAATATGGCGAGGCTTACTGGGACCAACTGGTCTTCCGTTTCGTCCCGGCCCAACTGTTGGGCCAGGGGTTCAAGGACAGCCTGATGTTTGAAACCTCCGACGAGCGGGCGCAAAGTGAGCTCGCCAGAGTGGGATATGACATTCCTGTCGGCTCGACCATTACGGGCATGGCGGATTCATTCCAACAATTCAGTTGGTTTGGCTGCCTCTTTTTCGCCGCCGTGGGATTTTTGTTCAAGAGCCTGTTCCGGGCGACACTGCAACCCAATGCCACATTCGCCCAATTGTTTTACATTTTGATTGCGACCTCGGCGATGCGGGCGGTCACGCACCAAACGCTGGATTTTCTCCCGGGGCTGCTCTATTACCTGATTTTTATGGGATTGCTTTTTCTTTACGCCCGCGTTCCCATGCCACGCGCCAAAAAGCGCCGCAGCAAGCCGGAAACCAACGCCGTAAAAGCTGAAATGCTGAAGACTGAAAGTGGAAATCAGCAGGCAAAAACTGAAATTTGAAGGCAAATGCTGAAAAGCCAAAACACAGCTCTGATTTCTGACCTTTGATCTCCGACTTCGGATTCTTGTGGCTTTGTGAGAATTGCAGTTATCTTTGATAATTTCGGGCCGTATCATCTGGCGCGATTACGCGCGGCGGCAGGTGTGTGCGAGTTGACGGCCGTTGAAGTCGCGGCCAGCAGCGCGGAATACGCGTGGAAACGATCGGGGGAAGATGCTGAAATTCTGAATACAGAAAGCAGAAATGAATTTCAGGATTCAGATTTCAAGCATGTTACTTTGTTTCAACAAAGCACCAGTCGCGAGATTCCGCGGCGCGAACTTGTCCGCAAAATGAACGAGGTTCTGGATGCCTGTTGTCCGCAGGCGGTTTTAATTCCGGGCTGGTCAAGCCGCGCGGCGTTCGCGGCATTGTGTTGGTGCGCCCAACGCGGCGTCCCGGCGATCGCCATGTCCGAAAGCACCGAATGGGACGAGGTGCGAACGGGCTGGAAGGAATGGACGAAAAGAAAACTCGTGGGGCTGTGTGCGGCAGCATTGGCCGGTGGGACTCCGCATAAAAATTACCTGATAAAACTGGAGATGCCGGCTGAACGCATTTTTTTGGGGTATGATGTGGTGGACAATGGATATTTCGCGCAAGGTGCGAAAGAAGTCAGAAGTCAGAAGGATGAAGTCAGAAAAAAATACAGGTTGCCGGAGAGTTATTTTCTGTCGAGCTCGAGGTTCATTGCAAAGAAAAATCTGCCGCGCTTGTTGCAAGCGTATGCGCTTTACAGGAAGAAAGCTAAAATCGGAAATCAGAAAACAGAAATTTGGAATTTGGTCGTGCTTGGCGACGGTCTGTTGCACGAAGCTCTCAACTCTCAACTTTCAACTTTGAACTTGCACGGCTGTGTGTTGCTGCCCGGTTTCAAGCAATATCCCGAGTTACCGGCATATTATGGATTGGGAAGCGCCTTTATCCACGCCAGTACAACGGAGCAATGGGGTTTGGTGGTCAACGAGGCGATGGCGAGCGGTCTGCCGGTCTTGGTTTCCAACCGTTGCGGTTGCGCGGTGGATTTAATCAAAGATGGGGTGAACGGCTTTACATTCGATCCTTACAATGTCGAGCAACTCGCAGGGTTGATGCTCAAAATTTCTGCCTTCAACTTTCCGCTTTCAACTTTCGGCGCTGCCAGCACCGACATCATCGCCGATTGGGGCGTGGAGCGGTTTGCACAAGGGGTGAAATCGGCGGTGGAATGCGCGCTTCAAGCCGGGCCGGTCAAACCAACTTTGCTGCAAAGATTGCTGTTTAAGGCGCTTTTATGGAAATAATATGGAACTCTAACGTTGGTTCCTTGCGTTTAGATGATTAAAACCGCCAATTTGGCCGGTTCAATTTCCCGGAACGCCGGCGGCCTTTACGACAGTGTGCGCCGGTTGGTGCAATCCCTGATCCAAGAAGGAGTGGGCGTGCGCGTGTTTGGCGCGATGGATGAATTTGCCGCCGCCGACATGGCAGCGTGGAATCCGGCGCAGGTGATGGCGTTCAAACCTTCCTGGCCCGAGGCTTTCGGATTTTCGCCGGAGTTTTTGAGCGAGTTGCTGGCTTACCGTCCCGACCTCACCCACACGCACGGAATTTGGCGATACACCAGCATGGTGACCAACAATTACTGCCGCGCCATGCAAAATCCCTACATCATTTCACCACACGGAATGCTCGACCAATGGGCGGTGCGAAATTCCCGCTGGAAAAAAATGGTCGCCCACGCGCTTTACGAAGGCGCGCATTTGCGGGGCGCGACATGTCTGCGGGCGTTGTGCGAATCCGAGGCGCGCGCGTTTCGGCAGGTTGGCCTGGAAAACCCGATTTGCATCATCCCGAATGGAATTGATCTGCCAGACATCGGAAGTCAGAAGCCAGCGGGTGGAATTGAAAATATCGAAAAGCTGAAAACTGAAACGTTGAAAATGGAAGGCGGTAATTTGCCAGCTTCCAGCTTCCAATTTCTGACTTCGCAGCAAAAGATATTGCTTTATCTGGGAAGAATTCATCCGAAGAAAGGACTGATCAATCTTTTGAAGGCGTGGGCAACACTGGAAAAGGCAGAATGGATTTTAGCAATTGCCGGGTGGGATCAGGACGGACATGAAATGGAATTAAAACAATTGGCCACGGAGTTGGAAATTCCTTGGATTGATTTGCGGGAACATTCAAAATCCAACATTCAACAACTAACATCGAACAGGAAAGCGGAAAATAGAAAACAAAAGGCAGATTTTAGTTTTTCAACATATCAGAGTGGCAATGTTTTGTTTTTAGGGCCTCAGTTTGACGGTAACAAAACAGCGTGTTACGCGGGTTGCGACGCTTTCATTCTACCCTCGTTCAGCGAAGGATTACCGATGGCGGTTTTGGAAGCGTGGGCGCACGGCAAACCGGTGTTGATGACGCCCGAATGCAATTTGCCGGAGGGCTTTGTCGCCGGTGCGGCGTTGAGCGTCGAAACCAGTCCCGAATCCATCGCACGAGGACTGCAATTAATGTTCGGGATGTCTGTGGACGAGCGCCGGCAAATGGGCGGCCGGGGGCGGCAACTGGCGGCCACGCGATTTTCGTGGAGTTTTATCGCAAAAGAACTGAAGCAGGTTTATGAATGGATGCTCGGCGGCGGTCCGCCGCCGGCCAGTTTTTATCCGGGCTGAAAGAATAGGCGCGGACGTTTTCCGTAAAAGCTTGAACGGCGTGCAAATTTCTGAAAGTTAAACCGTCGCAAATTTCATGTATCGCAAAGAATTTATCGTATTGAGCGCCATTGTGCTGCTCATCTTCACGCTGGTGGCCGCGACCAGTCTGCTGATGGAACGCGCGCTGCAATCCGAGGCGCAAATGTTGGCGGAGGACACTTTGCCTGGACTGGTCAATGCTGGCGAGGCCACGAGCCGCGTGAATGACAACTGGCAGAACATCTGCCTGCTGGTCGAATTGCCGACGTCCGCCGCGCGCTCCAATTTGATTGCGCGCATCCGGGCCAACACCACTGAAGATTTCTGGCAACAGTATCAGAAATCCATTTTTGAGCCGAGCGACAAAATTCTGTTTGCGCAGATGCGGGACGCGCGCAGCCAATACCTGACCTTGGTTCGGCAATACTTCGACTTGATCAATCAGCAAAAACTTGAAGCGGCCGGGCAATTTCTGGACGCGCAAGTCAAGCCGGCCTTTCTGCAATACAAAAGCAGTGCGACCAACCTGTTTCAACTCAACGCGGACATCGGCAAACAACGCGCATACCGCATCATCGAGTTGTCGCGCTGGCTGCCTTGGGTTGCCGGCCTTTTTTGCGCGGCGATTTTTTCCTTTGGAGTGGTGGTTGGCCTCAAGGGAGCGTTTGGTTCACTGGCATTCGCCAGCCGGCTCCGCGAACATCCCAACGACAAGGTGCGCCGCACCGTTTTGACCAATTGGCGATGATTTCCATCATGCCCACATCGCTCGACATCCAATCCAATCGCTCGGTGCAAAAATACACCGCCGGCGAGCAGCTTCGCCGCGTGCTGTGGGGTTTTGGAAAATTATTTTTCCGTTTCAGTCCGCGTCCGTGCTTTGGCTGGCGGCGGTTTGTCCTGCGTTGCTTCGGCGCAAGAATCGGGCAGCGCGTGAATTTTTATTCGTCCGCCAGGATTTATTTTCCGTGGAATTTGACCGTTGGTGACTGGAGCGCCGTCGGTGAAGACGCGCTCATTTACAATCTCGGCGCGGTCACGCTTGGCGAGAAAGTCACCATCTCGCATCGCGCGCATTTGTGTGCGGGCACGCACGATTACACGCAACCGGATTTGCCGTTGCTCAAGCCGCCGATTGAGATTAAAAGCCAGGCGTGGATTTGTGCCGACGCATTTGTCGGGCCGGGCGTGACTGTGGGCGAAGGTGCAATTGTCGGCGCTCGCGCGGTCGTGGTGAAAAATGTCGCGCCCTGGATCATCGTCGCGGGCAATCCCGCCCGCGAAATCAAGAAACAAAATCTTCCCAAATAAAATGCTGAAAACTGATGAGCGTTTCTGTTCTCATTCCTGTCCGCAACGAAGCCGCCAACATCGCGGCCTGCCTCGATTCCGTCCGCTGGGCGGATGAAATCGTCGTCGTGGATTCCGGCTCGACCGACGGCACGATTGAACTCGCGGAAAAGCGCGGCGCAAAAGTGGTGCAATTCCGGTGGAATGGAAAATTTCCGAAAAAGAAAAACTGGGCGCTCGAAAATGTTCCGTGGAAAAATGAATGGGTTTTGATTCTCGACGCCGACGAACGTCTCGCGCCGGAACTCGCCGCGGAAATCCAAAACGAAATGAAAAATCCGCGCGCCGACGGCTATTTCATCAGCCGCCGCTTCATCTTTCTCGGCAAATGGATTCGGCACTGCGGTTATTATCCAAGTTGGAATCTGCGTTTGTTCCGGCACCAGCTCGGCCGTTACGAGCAGATGCACGCCGGCGACACGGCTTCCGGCGACAACGAAGTCCACGAGCACATAATTTTGAACGGCGCGACAGCGCGGCTTAATAAGGACATGACTCATTACGCCTATCCGGACATTTACACCTGGATGGAAAAGCACAACCGCTACTCGAATTGGGAGGCCGAAGTCGAAGTGCGCGGCGACCAGCTCGGCAAGAATGTTTCGCCGCGCCGCCGGCTGCGCGCGTGGTCGCGGCGGCTGCCGTTTCGGCCGTCGCTGCGTTTTTTTTACAGCTATGTCCTCAAGCTGGGATTTCTAGACGGGCGCGCGGGCTACACGTTCTGCCGCCTGCTGGCCACCTACGAAATGTTGAGCGTCTTCAAGGCGAGCGAATTGCGGGACAAAAATCGCACCGCGAAAAGTTGAAAGCCGCCGAAAACATCTTTCCGAAGGCGGGCAGGGAAATGATTCTCCTGTTCGCTGTCGTCTTTGGTTTTCTGTGGTTTGTTCTCGTCAACGATCTGCGCGTCGAGTGGACGTTGAATCCGCAATATAATTACGGCTGGGCTGTGCCATTTTTGTGCCTGTATTTGGTGTGGCGAAAAGTGGGAAGTCAAAAACCGGAAGTCAGAAGTCAGAAATTCTCTGCTGGCGCCTTTGTCGCCTTTTTTCTGTTCGCATTTTTATTTGCGCCGACAAAATTGGTCGAGGAAGCGAATCCCGGCTGGCGACTGGTTAGTTGGGCGCTGGCGGTTGAAGTTGTCGGGCTGACGTTGCTGGCAATTTATTTTACGCTTGGCGTTCAATGGTTGAAACGTCTCGCCTTTCCCGTTTGCTATTTTCTTGTGGCTGTGCCGTGGCCGACGCTGATTGAACAGCCGTTAATCCAACATCTCACGCGCGCGGACGCAAGCGCCTCGGTCGAGCTGCTCGGCTGGCTCGGCATGCCGGCGATACCGCACGGCAACGTCATCGAAGTTGCCACCGGCGAGGTCGGCATCAGCGACGCGTGCAGCGGCATCCGGTCATTTCAGGCGACGCTGATGATTTCGCTTTTTCTCGGCGAATTATACCGGCTGAATGTTGCGCGGCGGCTGGGACTGGTTTTCGGTGGATTTGCGATGTCATTTCTGTTCAACCTCGCGCGGATGTCCGTGCTCGTGTGGATTGCCGCGCAGCAGGGCGTGGACGCAATCGCAAAATGGCACGACCCGACAGGTGTGACGATTTTGGTGGCGTGTTTTTTCTGCCTCTGGGGGCTCGGAATGTTTTTGGCGCGAAAGAAAACTGTGCAACCGTTGCCCGCCGCCGGAAGTCCGGTTGATTTTTTAAAAATCAATCGCGCATTTGTTCCGCTGATTGTTGCGCTTGGCGTCTGGATTATCGCCGTCGAAATTTCCGTTGAAACGTGGTATCGCTGGCACGAGGCGAAATTGCCGCCCGCGCAACAATGGACCGTTGCCTGGCCGACCAACAATCCCACGTTTCAGAAACTGCCGCTCACGGACACCGCCCGGCAAATTCTCCGTTACGACGATGGCCGGGGCGGCGCCTGGCAGGACGGCGACATTGGCTGGCAGGCGATTTTTCTACGTTGGGATCCGGGAAGCACCGCGTTGCACCTCGCGCAAAATCACACGCCGGAAATCTGCCTCACCGCTGCGGGACACAAGCTGGACGTGATTTCCGAATTGGAATGGATGGACGTGGACGGCCTGCGCCTGCCGTTCGGCGTTTACCAGGTGATGGATGCGCCGCGACCGTTCTTTGTGTTTTATTGTCTGTGGGATGATCGCGCGGCGGCGCAAACATTTGAAACGATGTCACTGACTTATGGCAACCGCCTCGCGCCGGTGCTGGCGGGCTTGCGCAACCCCGGCGAACGCTCGCTGGAAATCGCCGTGACCGGCGTGGACGACGCTCCCAGCGCCGAAGCCGCGGTCAAAAGCGAATTGGGAAAATTGATTTTGCGCCAGCCTTGATACGCAGTGAAAATTCTTCTGCTCAACCAGGCTTTTTATCCGGACGTCGTTTCCACGGCGCAACATTTGGGCGAACTGGCGGCGGCGCTGGCCGAACGTGGACACCAAGTCACTGTGGTCACCGGAAGGCGGGCGTATGACGAGCCGGAGAAATCATTTCCCGCGCGGGAAAACTGGCGCGGCATTCAAATCTTCCGCGTTTTTTCCACGCGTTTTGGCAAACAGGCCAGATGGCGGCGGGCGGTGGATTTCGCAAGCTTCATTTTTTCCGGTTGCGCGCGACTGCTGCTTTTGCCACGGCACGACGTCGTGGCGGCGTTGACCACGCCGCCGCTCATTTCCTTCATCGGCGCGTGGCGCGCGAAATTGTGGCGCGCGAAATTCTGTTACTGGGTAATGGACTTGAACCCGGACGAGGCGATTGCGGCAGGCTGGTTGCGCGCGGATTCGCTTGCAGGAAAAATCCTCGAATGGATGTCGCGTTTCAGTCTGCGGCGGGCGGACAAAATTATTGCGCTGGACCGGTTCATGCGCGACCGCATCGCGGGGAAGGGGATTGCCGCAGAGAAAATCGCCGTGATTCCGCCGTGGTCGAACGACGGCGAAGTGCGCTTTGATCCGGCAGGCCGCGAAGAGTTTCGCGCGGCGCACCACTTGCAGGACAAATTTGTGGTGATGTATTCGGGCAATCACAGCCCGGTGCATCCACTCGACACATTGATGCAGGCGGCGGAACAATTGAAGGACGATCGCTCGATCTGTTTTTGTTTCGTCGGCGGCGGCAGTGAATTCAAACGCGTGCAACGCTGGGCGGAGGATGGAAAACGCGCCAATGTTCTGTGCCTGCCGTATCAGCCGTTGAACCGGCTTTCCGCATCGCTATCGGCGGCGGACGCGCATATGGTTGTAATGGGCGACACATTTGTCGGCTTGGTGCATCCGTGCAAAATTTATAACATTCTGATGGTGGGCGCGCCGGTGCTTTATGTCGGTCCACAACCCGGCCACGTGACGGAAATTCTGGATGACGTCGGGGAAAATCGTTTTTGGAAATGCGTCCGGCACGGCGAGGTAAATCTTTTAGTCCGCCACATTCTGGATTTTCAGCAAAAGTCGACGGACAGCCGGTGGCAATTACCAAACGCAGCCACTGCGGCGTTTCAGCGAGACAACTTGTTGCCAAAATTGATTGCGGTGGTGGAAAATAGCGGAAATAAGCGGAAATAAGCGGAAAATCAAGCAGTTATGACCTGAAGAAACCGTGATTTTCTCATTGACTTAAACGGCCTGAAATGATATTTAGATAACGACTCTTAAGACCCATTTTGAAACCATGAAAACTCTCAAATATGCAGCGTTCCTTTTGTTGGCGTTTGTTGTCTCCGCAGCGGTTGGCGCAAAGGCCGGTGAAACCCCCAAGGCCAATCCATTTATTGGAGTTTTAAGCGCGACCGCTTCAGCCGAGTTGCCCGGCAAGGCGGCTGATTTGGTGTCGCAGGCCGCGGCCAAGGACCGTGAGCAGACGACCATTGAAGTTGTCAATGCGGCAATTTCATTAAACCCGGCGGCTGCGCGCGCCACAGTGGGGACGATCGCTCATTCGTCGCCGGAAATGGCGGGAACAGCCGCAGCCACCGCGGTTGCCATGCTGCCGGATCAAGACGCGATGATTGCGAGCATTGCCGCCGCAGCCGCGCCGGGTGAAGCCGGCAAGATTGTGGAAGCGGTTTGCCGCGTGATGCCGCAGGATTACCAAAAGATTGCGGACGCAGTTGCGGAAATTGTTCCCGGCGCCGCCAGGGAAATTTTGACGGGCGTGGCGACGGCGGTGCCTTCGCTTAAAGGTTCCATTGAGCAGGCCTTGGTTGCCGAAAACGGCGGTACGCCATCCGTGGATAAAGTGCTTGATCAGATTGCGTCGGAGCAGGGGAAGTTGCCATCAGGCGGCGGCTTGGCACCGCAGCCGAATTTGTCGCATGGAACTCAAATACCTCCCTATGTGTCGAGCGGAACGCCGACTGATGTTCTGCCCAGCTCTGGCGGCCAAGTGCCGCCCGGCGGACGCAATTATTCGAGCCTCTGATTTTAATTTCTCAACAAAGCCCGTCTTCCTGCCGAAGACGGGCTTTTTTTCTGCACGTGCACGCCGATTAACGGGATGATTGCGCAGCGACAGTAATAATTGAAAAGGTCAGCGGGACGCCGCCGCCTGAGTTCCCGGCCTGACCCACATCTGGATGCTGTTGGTGATGCAGGTGTCCATATCATGGGTGGGATTGTGGCGCTGCTCGTAAACGCCGTCTTTCATGTAAAAATCGGTGGCACCGTTATCTCTTTGCGTCCAAACGGGATTTTTATTGATCCAGACCTGGATGGTGTGGGTCGCCAGATTATGATCCACGTTCAGTTGAAACCACCGGTTACCCAGATTTTTGGCGACTTCCTTTCCGGCATAGACGTGCAGCGAGCCGCCATCGCTCGCGAACCAGAACAGCATGAACGTGGTGGCGCCATGACGGGGAGACTGGGCGTCGCTGGTGTGAATCTGGAAAACACAGTAGCTATTTTCATTGGAAGGACACATCATCACCGACTGGTATTGGATTTCGCCGCTCGTGTAGTCCGGGAAGCGCTGCTCCGTGCGGGGCTTGGTCCGGTTGCCCGGCGAAAACGAGGCGTCGTTGTTGCAAGTCAGGAAGTGATAAATGTTGTTGGTGAAGAAATAACGGGCGTCCCGGGACACGTTCGTCGGCGACTGTACCTTGAACGTGACCAATTGGGAAGTCCATCCGCTTCCGCCGAGCTGGGCGAAAACAGCCGCAGGCCACAGCGCGCAAACAGATAGTCCCAACACGGCGGATTTAATCAATGAGGTCATAGGAGCACAATTGGCCGGTTGGACTTCCAACCTGGCGAATTTATTCATCCAGGTCGCGCGAAAAATGCGGGCGGGGGGAAGTTTGAATTGAACCGCGGTGAAACGTCCAGCGGACTGTTTTTGGCTTCCAAACACATTCCAATTTTTGACATGATGGCACCGTGACTGACCCAGAAAATCATTTCAAAAAATGGATTGCCGCCGGGGCCGTTGTTCTCGCAATGGCGGCGGCGGTTTATTTTGCGCGGCCAACCTACCGGCATTTCAAGGAGAAGCACAGCCTGGCCCGGGCGGAGGCATTTTTCAAGCAGGGTGACTATCGCAGCGCCGTGTTGAGCGCCCGCCAAACACTTCTGGTCAACTCCAATAATTTGCAAGCCTGCCGCCTCATGGCCAACATCAGCGACATGATCCACGCGCCCGCCACGCTGGATTGGTGCCGGCGGGCGGTGGAAATTGATCCCACCGTGGAGAACAAGCTTTTGCTGGCGGCGGCGGGCCTGCGCTACCAAAGCCCGCCGTATCCGCTGACGGCGCAGATTCTCGGCGAACTGGCTCCGTCGGCGGACGGGCGGGTGGCTTTTCAACTCGTTTCGGCGGAGCTGGCCTTGCAACTAAACCGCATGGATGACGCGGCGGCGCATTTTGAAGCCGCGTCCAAATTGGATCCGACCAACCAGTTCTACCAGATGGAGCTGGCGGTCATCCGCCTGGGTTCAACCAATCCGGCGGTGGCCGCCGGCGCCCAGTCGAAACTGGAGCAGTTTCGCGCTGACACCAATCTGGCTCCGGTCGCGTTGCGGGCGCTGGCGGCGGACCGCCTGCGCCGTGATGATCCGCAGCGGGCGCTCAATTTTATCGAACAACTGTTGAAAATGCCGCAAGCAACCGTGAAAGACCGGCTGGAATATCTCGGCATTTTGCGTCGCTTGAAAAGCCCGGAACTGGCCGCGCAATTAACTTCCCTGCAACTCCAATCCGAGACCAACGCCTTGATGGCCAATGACGTGGTTTCCTGGATGGAGGCCAACGGCCTGCTGGCCGAGGCGATCCGCTGGCTGACCAACCAGCCCGCCAGTTTCCAGTCCCAAACACCGGTGCGGCAGGCTCTGGTGGACTGTTACCTCAACAGCGGCGACTGGAAATCGCTGCGGGAATTCCTGTCCAACGGCAACTGGGGGGATATGGAATGTCTCCGGCTGGCGTATTTGTCCCGGACATGGAAACAACTCGGCGACTGGCTGGCGGCGGATGGCGACTGGCGGGCAGCCGTGAATGAGGCGGACAATCGCCTGGGCGCGCTGAACGCGCTGCTGCAACTGGCCATCCGATGGGACATGAAACCCCAGCAGGAGGATTTGCTATGGCGCATCGCCCGGGAATTTCCCGACGCCCGCTGGGCCGGGAATGAACTGGCGCGTTTGTATTCCGCCGACGGCAACACCGACGGCCTGCGCCAGCTTTATTCCCGACTGCTGGCAAATTCACCGGACAACGCAAGGGACAAAAACAACCTGGCCCTCACCTGCATGCTGTTAAAAACCAACTTGAACCAAGCCTTCCAATGGGCGGAGCAGGCCCACGCCCAAAGCCCCGACGCCGCCACGGCCTCGACTTATGCGTATGCCCTCCAATTGCAAAACCGGACCCGGGACGGCCTGGCTGTCCTGCAAAAGCTTCCGGCCAATGATTTGGAACAGCCCGCCGTGGCGCTTTATTATGGCAGTCTGCTCAATGCGGCGGGCGAGACGAATGAGGCGGCGCATTTTCTGGCCATAGCTGCGAACAAAGATGACCGGCTGCTGCCCGAGGAGAAACGGCTGCTGCTGGAGGCCGGCGGCAAATGAACCACCCGCAGGCGACAATGAGGCCAGGCGGACATTCGTGACTATAAATCAGGCAGGGATGCGACGTTGACTGTTACCAGCTAACAAACAACCCGCCGCGGGCAGTTCCCAGCGGCGGGTTTTGGTTTTTGGTAAGACTGAAAAGAATCAAGCCATGCGCTTTAAAAGCCGGCGACTTAGCGTGAGAGCCACAACGCCGCCGGCAAAAATAATCAAGCTCCACCTGATGGGCTCGGGAACAGTGACGCCGTCAATGTTCAAATACCAACTGACCAACTGGCTGTCGCTGCTGTCGCCGCCCGACAAATCCGCGATGAACAATGTCCACGTCCCATTGCCGTCGTTGACGTCGGTCCCGTAAGCGGTGCCGAGGGCGGTGGCGCCGGCGGCCGCGTAATAAGTGCCCGTCACCGGATTGCCGCCGGTGGCGGCATTCAGACTGCCATTCGCACCGTTGTCCTCCACAAGCACATTGTAGCCTGCGTCGGTGAAGCCCAGCGGATTGCTGGACGAGGTTCCCGGCTGGTTGAGCAGTGTCACCACCGTGCCGTCGTAGCTCAAGTAGGCATACAAATCGCCGTTGTTGCCGCCGGAGATGTCCAAATTCAGCGACAGGCTGCTGATGGTGCCGCTCAGGCCGCTGACGTTGATGCTGCTGGCCACGCCGATGGTGCTGCCATCGGGTATGTCCAACGTCGCCCGCACGCTGTTTGCCGCCAGCAAAACCGCCGCCGCCACCAGAAGTTTATTGATATTTTTCATAATAATTTTAATTGTTGAAAATTAAGGGGCCGATTGCAGCCGGTAATAGGCCTGTGAAGGCGGCGGATTGGCTATGTCGGGGAAGGTGTCGGTGAAGTTGAAGACACCCGGCACGTTGTTGGTGGTCCAGATGTTGACCCAGCCCGCGCCAGAAAGCAGGTTGGTGTTGCGTTGGACGTAGTAATCATCACCCACCACGCCCGCCCAAGTCGTCGTCACGGAATTGCCGGAGACGGTGATTTGTCCCGTCGGCTGGCCCACGGCATTGGTCACCACAATAAAGATGGTGCCGGTCGCACTCAAGTTCCCATAAACGGTATTGGTGACCGTGTAGCTGAAGTTTTCGTTGTTGTTGTTGACCGGTGTCAGAATGAGGTAGGCGCTGCCATTATACGAAGGGTCGTAATAGATGCTGGTGCCGTTGCCAGTCGTGGCAATGACCATGTCATTGGTCAGCAACCCGCCGGCCACCGAGGAGAGTCCCAGCGGGTTGTTGGCCGGGTCGCTGGCATTGGACATCAAATTGGTGACGCTAATCTTCAACGATGTGCCATTCGCGCGATAGTAGGTCGGGGAACCGGCCGTCGGGACGGCGCTTGCAACAACCAAATTGACATTGTCGCCGCTGACTTGGATGTAAGCTCCCATGTTTGCCGCCAATCCGGTTCCCGTCACCGTCACGGGATAGGACGGCGTGGCATTCTGGTTGATGGTGCCGCCGGTCACCAGCGCCACGGTGTATGTTCCCGCGCCCAACGGCGTGCCCGCGGCATTGTTAATGGTGAAGGTGTTGTTGTTCAGCGTCAGCGCGCTCTGCAAAACCTCAAAGGATGGATGCGTCGAGTCGCCGGCAAAGGCCGTCGGAGTGAACGTAAGATTGATCGGCTGCGCACCCAGGCTGACGGTGCTTGCCGACGGGCCATTGATGATCGCTGCCGTGCTTCCAGGGATGAGGCCGGCGCCGCTGGCGTTCAGCGTTTTGCTGGCGCTCATGGTGTAACTGGCCAGGGCGGAAACGTCAAAGGTCGCGCCGGCGGCGATGGAGAGATTGGTGGAACCGCTGATGGAACCCGAGCCTGTCAGCGTCAGCGTGCCGGTATTGGTAATTATGGTGCTGCCGGTGTAAGTATTGGCGGCGGTGAAGGTATTGACGCCGCTGTTCACCACCACGGTGCCGGTGCCGGTGATGACCCTGGCAACATTGGCTCCCTGACTGCTGGCGAAATTCAAAGTGGCGTAGTTGGTCACTTCGCCCCCGGCGACCGCTGAACCCAGAGGCGATGCCAGCACCGCCGTATCGCCGGATGTGCCCACTTGCAGGACGCCGTTGCTGATGGTCAGGAAATTGGTAAAGCCGTTCACACCACAGTCGAGATCCATCGTGCCCGCGCCCATCTTGAACATACCCGTGTCATGTGAGGAAGGGGCGTTGCTGATGCTGCCGGTGACAAGCAAGTCAATGCCGCTGGGTGTGGTGCCAGAAGCGACATTAAAAATAAGTCCGCCCAGTTCACCCGGAACAACGTTGGACGCGGTGATGGTGGAGGTGGTGGAACTGGCAAGAACAGTCACGTTGGTGTCAATTTCCCACGAGGCATGACTTTGGTTTTCAAGCCCGCCCATGGCCAAGTTGCCGCCGTTAAACGTCAAGAAACCGCGAATATGGGAGCTGGTGCCACCGCCGCTGTTGTCCAGCCCATTGCCGGTCAACGTGCCGCCAGCGTTGAGGGTGATTGGCAGCGCCGGGATTCCATTGCCCAAGGAATTGTCATGGAGCGCTTCAAGCACGCCGCCATTGTTGACCGTCACAAGGCTTGCGCCGGAAATACTGCTCGCCGCGCTATTTTGCCCCTGCACCGCCAGCGTGCCATTGGCAATGGTAATTGTGCCGGTGAACGGTTCGGCCGCGGCATTGGTGATGGCCACGACGCCAGAACCGTTGACGTTGATTGCGCCGTTGCCGGATATCAGACCAGTTATGGTAAGCCCGGTCGGCCCGGCCAATCCGTTGACCCCGCCCGCGACCGCGCTGTCGCTGCGGTCCAAATTCAGCGTGCCGTTGTCCAATATGGTGCCGGAAGGCGGATAACCATTGGCGTCGTTGTTGCCCGCCTGCAAGGTGGCCCCGCTGGCAATCGTCGTGTTACCGGAAGGCGTGGTGGTTTGATCCAGCAACGTGCTACCGCCATTGACAGTCAACCCGCCGGCGATGACCGGGCTGTTGGAAACAGACAGACTGCCGACCGCCGTAATGCCGCCGTTGAGCGTGCCCGAACCCTCCACGACGGCCGTAACGGAACCGCCCGAATTGGTGTTCATCGTCAAGCCGCCGGAAATGGTCCCGGTGTGCGCGACAATCAAACTGCCGTTGGTGAGGGTGATGCCGCCTGACATGTTCACGGCAGTGTTGGAAAGAACCAGCGAGCCGTTGCCGACCAGAATGCCGCCGCTGAAGTTGTCGCCGCCGGTTTCGGCCAATTCCAACTGGCCGGCACCCATCACATTCAACTTGCCTGTGCCGGTGAGGTAGCCCGAGCTGGTGAACGCATAATTGACGTTGTCGTTGGTCATCAGGATGGAACCGGGCGCCAAGGGAGCCGTCAGAGTCACCGCCGGCGAGGCAGAGCCGGAATCGTCAAAGGTCACATTATCACCACTGTAAAAGTAATCGGCGGAATGGGTGTTGTCATTCTGCCAGTCCTGACTAAACGAGAGGGCGTAGTTGGTGGCCCAATAATTGATCGGGCTGCCGACCCAAGTCAGCGGCGAACCGGCGACCGTCAGCGGAATGTTGGCCGTTCCAGTTTGGGGTGTGGGCGTGGTGCTGTCATTGGCGCTGACGGGCAGCAGATAAGATCCGGCACTTTGATTACCCAGCGCGACAGTGTTGGTGAAGAGAAGAAGGTTCTCATCCAGCAAAGTTGGATCCGTGTCCTGAACCAAACCCACGGATGAAGAGCCGCCAATCGAAGAAGCGTTCACGGTGACGGTGTAGGGCGCGACGCCATTGGTGAGCATAACGTTCAACAACACGTTTTGATCGCGGCTCACGGTTGAGGGAGTGGTGTAGGCCTCCGTGACGAGGAAGGCGGTGGCCAGAGTCAGCACAACTTTTCTGCCGGAAACCGCAACGATATAAGCGCCGCTGTTGGAGGGCGGCGTGCCATCCCAAACCGGCGTGGGGTTGACCGAGCCGGAGGCAATGCCGCCGGTGGTCTGGATGAGGACATAAGCGCCGGTGGTATCCAAGGCGGCCCCGGCGGTCTGGGCATTGATGTGGAACACGGTTCCACTGCCGAGGGTCAAGCTGCCGCCCACGGTGATTTCGTCATTCAGCCCGTTGTAAGTGCTGCCCAAGTCCAGATAACAGGCGCCGCCGCCGCTTAAATCCAGATTGCCGGAAATCGGCAGGGTGCCGAAGTTGGCGGTGGCCAAATAATTACTTTCCTGATTGATTTGCGCACTGGCAGAGGTGGTGGCCACGTTGCCGCCAATCGTGCCGGTGCCGGCCAACGCGCCCGCGCCAACCGAGACGCCGTTGGCCAGCGAGCCGCTGGCGAGCAACTCGCCGCCGTTGATGGTGGTGCCGCTCGACGCCAGCGAGCCGCCGGAGCCAATGACCAGCGCGCCCGCGTTAACGGTGGTGGTGCCGGTGTAGGTGTTGGCACCGCTCAACGTCTGGGTTCCGGAGCCGGTCTTGACCAAATTGATTGCCCCGCTGATGACACCGCCGAAGGCCGCCGTCGCATTGCCTCCGCCCAGCGCCAGGGTAGAGGTGCCGCTGCCGTCGTTTTGCACCTCGTTGAGCGTGCTCGCGGCCGCAGACAGGCCACCGATGGTATCGCTGTAGCCGTGCAGGTCGAGAAGCGCGGCAAAGGTGCTGGCTTGAATCAGCGTTACATTGTTGCTGGCAAGCTGGTTGTTTGCTCCGAGAATGACAGACGAAGGGTCGCCGCTGTTTTCATCAATAATCAAGCCGCCTGTCCAGTTGTTGGAGTTGGCGCTGGCATTCGTGAGGACCAACGAACCGGAGCCGTTGTCGGAATAGGCTTCCAAGCCGCCGGTTCCGGTGATTTGGCCGCTGATGTAGACGTCAGCGCCCTGTAGGTTAATGCGGCAGACCGACCCGGGAGTGTTTCCGGCCGAACCCTGCAAGGTCATCGTCCCCGCGAACAATGCTCCCCCTCCCGGGCGCATATTGCCGTAACCGGAGCCACCGCCGGGGTAGCCCAAGCCCGGTGACAGATAGAAATTGTTCGACCAATTCTTGGCCCCATTATTGGGATACGCCGTCGCGCCGCTGGCGATGTAAACCGGCCCGCTGCCGAACGAGGAGTAGCCGTTGGCAGCCGTCGCCACGTTGGCTTGCAGGTAGCCTTGGTCAATGTATGTGCCTCCAGAATAGCCGTCACCTATATTGAAATACATCGAGCCGGAGCCGGTTTTGATCACCGTCACTGTGCCGCCCGTGCCGTTATTGGTGATCGAAGCCGTGACTGCGGCTGAATTTCCGGTGCCGGTTCCGTTGATCGCGAAAATAAGCGTGCCCGGTGTGCCGGCAACCGTGCCACCGGCGGTGACATAGCTGGTAGAGCCGCCGATGGTGAGCAAATTTTTGGTGCTGTTGGGGGAGCCGCCGGCACTGGTCAACCCGTCCGTCATATAAAATCCGCCAATTAACCCCATGTGTAGCGTGCCGCTAATGGTGAAGGTTGACGCATACGAACCGCTTGTGTACAACACGGTGTTAAGGGCCGAGCCGGAAGCGATGGTATAGGTGAGGGCGTTGGCGGTCGGGTTTATTTCCACATTATTCGCGGCTCCCGACGTAATGGCTCCTGCCGTAGTATATATATTGCCGGCGGAATAGACGTAGTCCCCGATGCTGCCGCTATTGACGGCCGCCAACCCGTAAAGACCGCCACCGGCGTTCATCCGGAGGCCAGCCCCGTCCAAACCCGAGATCAACCCCGTGCCATCATTGGCCAATGAAGTTGTGGTCAGATTCGCGCCAAAATAGGCCAAGGCCCCGGCTTGCGGTGTCACCTGACCGTCAAGAGCCAAGGTCCCAGCGGGGCTGCTTATTGGGCAAATGCCCCAACTCAAGTCCAGGTTCAAATTGATTGTCTGGGTAAGGGACGAACTGTTGGTCACGCCCACATTGAAGTTGCCGTTCGTGACCGCCCCGAACAGCAGCACGTTGTTGCCAGCCAGGGTGAAAGCGCTGGCGGTGCTGTTGAAGGTGAGGCCATCAAAAGTCGTGTCGGCGGTGAAATTATTATTCGGCGAAGTTTGGGTGCTGCCATCGAAAAAGAGCGAATCGCCCGCCGCCGGCGTGGCGGCGGGGCTCCAGTTGCCCGCAGTGGCCCAGTTGGCATCTGATCCAAGCCCGGTCCAAGTGTCATTGCCGGCAAAGACAGGCTGAAGGGAAACGGCAATGAGCGCCGTGAACGCGGAGAACATTGCGAAAGATGGGAGGAGATGATTCGGTTTTTTCATACAGTCAGTGTTTGGTATTGGATTGAACAACAAGGCTTTCTATCTGGAAACACAAAGGCAATGTCCGCCTGATGGGTAGGTGTAATGGCAAAATATCTGGCATAACTGCCTAATTTCTGGATCTAGTGACTGAAGTTATTTAGCCAAAAGGCGGCGGGCTTGTCAATAGTTTAGTTGATTATTTTTTTGCCGGTTCAATTCATGGCAAGAAAACAATGATGGCAACTGGTTTCAAGAGATTTAAGGGTGGGAAAATGAATCCAGCCTGAAGGCCGATAAGTAAAAAGCAACAGGGAAACAAGAAAGAAGAAAGACGATTCGGGAATTTTGAAGATGAAAGACGAGGTCTTCGGCGGGAAACGCAGCCTTTGGCCCGGTTGCACCAGAAACCGAAGAGGCACTCTCCGGGGAATTTTGCCAGCCAGGTTAAAATTAAAACCCACCGTGCGGACTTTTGGTGTTTTCATGGCTGATGAAGAAGGGAAGCCGCATTGGTCTGGCTTTGGTCACGGAAAGGGATGTCCTTCTCATAATCGCCGAGTTGCATTTGGAGGGTGGAAATCAATGCGTAACTTTTCTGGTCAGCAGCCAGTTGCAAAGCCAAACGGGCGTCGGCCACGGCTGCCGGAAATTGTCCGGCCTCCGCATAAGCCGCCGCGAGGGTGGCCAGAATGACCGGATTGGAACCACCGGCAAGCCGGTCGGCCGATTGCGCCAGTTCAACGGCACGCTGGCCGTTGCGAATGGAGGCAGCGGGACAAGTGGCCAGCACCCAGGCCAGCGTGTTTTGAACCCGAATGGACTGTGGCGCAAGGGCCAGGGATTTTTCATAGTTTGCGACCGCGTCGGCCATCCGCCCGGTGCGGAGCAAAGCGTTGGCCAGATTATAATAGGCGTCGGCAAAATCCGGATTGAGGGCCAGCGCCTTTTGGCAGGCGGTGATGGCCTCATCAAACCGGCCCGCTTGAAAAAGGGCCAGACCGAGGTTGTTGTAAGGCTCGGCGGAATTGGGGGTGATGGTGGTTGCCGTCTGGAACTGAAGAATGGCTTCAGCAGTCCGTCCCTTTTGGAGAAGAGCGGCGCCGAAATTGTTGTGGGCATCGGCAAAATCGGGGTTGATTTCCAACGCCTTTTGGTATTGGACGATGGCGGCATCCAGTTGTCCCTTTTGCATGAGGACGACACCGAGATTGTAACGGGCGTCGGCGTCGTTGGGATTGAACTTTAGCGCCTTTTGATAATCGGCAATGGCATTGTCAAGCTGCCCCTTCTGGAGCATGACCCGGCCAAGATTGTAATAAGCGCTGGCGTAATCGGGGTCAATGGCCAGCGTCTTTTGGAAATCAATGACCGCTTCGTCCAGCCGCCCGGCTCGAATCATGGCAGCCCCAAGGTTGTTGGAGGCTTCAGGATAGTCGGGATAGATTTTCAAGGCTCGTTTCAAAGCGGCCACAGCTTCATCAGTTTCTCCTTTCTGGAGCAGAAAAAACCCGAGATTATTGTAAGCCATCCAGCAATTGGGATTTCGCTGAATGGTAACGCGCCAAAGATTCTCGATGTTTGAATACATTCCGCATTGCCGCCAGGTCAACACGCCAAGCGTCAGCAATAACATCCCGCACAAGGCAAATTTAAGAAATGATTTTTTCCCCAATGCGATGGTGATTCCTGCCGCAACCAAGGCAAACAAGCCCGCGCAGGCCAGATATTGGAAATGGTCGGCGACGAACGAGAAACGCATGGGATAGACATTGATGAATCCCAGCGCCGGTCCCAATGTCCCGGCAAAAAACAACACGGCCGCCAGCGGTCCCCGGCCAATTCGGCGACGCGCCAGCCATAGCGCGCCGACCACTGCGACCGCCGCCAACGGAAACAGCCATTGCCACCAAATTCCCGTCTTCACCTCCCATCGTGGATAAATGAACGTCAGGTCCACCGGCCAGACCAGTTTGTCCGCGTAAAACCATAACGCCCGCCCGGCAATCAGAATCCGCTGTCCCAAGGTCAGCGCCCAGTCCGCGCCCTGCGCGCCGGTGTGGTGGCTTTCGATCCACGCCGTCAACAGCCCAAGGCCGAGGCCGGCGACAAAGAACGGCACCAACGGCAGCACCTCCCGCCAGTGCAACCGGCCATTTTTCCACCAGCTCACCAGCAGCAGCGCCGCCGGCAGCGAGCAGGTCACCGTCTTGCTCAACAACGCGGCCATGAACAAAACCAAGGCCGACAAATAACAAAGCCAGCGCCGCCGGCCTTGAGCCGGGGCGTCCCCCAGTTCCATAAATCGCAGATATGCCAGCGCCGACCCAAAATAGCAGACGGCCGACAAAACATTTTTGCGTTCGGTGACCCAGGCCACCGATTCGACCTGCACCGGATGCAGCGCGAAGAGGGCCGCCGCCAGCCACGCCCCCGGCAGTTGCAGCCGCGCCAGCACGCGCCACAAAAGAACCGCCGCACCCGCGTGCAATACGAGGTTGACCAGGTGATAGCCGAAGGGATTCAGCCCCCACAAATGATATTCGATCCAGAAGGTCGTGTGGACGAGCGGGTAGTATTGCGGTTCGGTTTCGATGACGAACCAGATTTGCCGCAAACCGTCCAGCGTCCGCAGCGCGGCGTTGTCAACGACATACTGGTCATCATCCCAGATGAATCCAGCGTGCAGCGCCGGCAGGAAGACGAGCAGCGTCAGCGCGAACAAAAGGAAGCCCCACAGCCACGGGGATTCAAACCAACTGACTTTTCCTGCAACCATCGGAACGGGGCGCGAGCCGGGCGAGGGCTGGCGGCCAGCGTCAGGTTTGTTGGCGGGGCGACGGTTTTTTCGCTTCACAGAACGCCGACTTTAGTTCAACGAATCCGCGAACTCAAACTTTTGATGGCAGTGAGGCGGAAAGAATTGAACCGCGGATGACGCGGATTTCATTTGCCACGAAAGAACGCAGAGAACACAAAAGGGAAAAGGCATCTTTGCGATCCTTGCATTCTTTTGCGGCCAACCAGCGGCCACGGAATTTCGGATTTTGCCCTCCCGCTTCCCTTCCCTTAACTATTTGCCCGGAGCGGCAACTGTATTCGTTAAGGTGAGATCGCGGAACGGGATGTCCTTCTGATAATCGCCGAGTTGCGTTTGAAACGTGGACATCCGCGTGGCGCCAACCGAGCGGTCATTCGGCGGATCAACTCACCGGGTTCGATGCCGGGATTGTGCAGCCGTGTAAATCCTGCAATTCCACACATGGTTTCACTTTGGTCTGAGCCTCGCCGCGCGCAATTGATTTGAAGGAGAATCCATCTTTCACCGCTGGATGGCAACGGATTATTCCACGAACCATCGACTGAACCAAGATTCACACGCCCGGTTGGGGAGTCATACCACCATGTGCTGCGGGGGCACAAGGGGAAGCGCCAGTGGTCGTGACCAGAGGATCGGATTATCCACTGGTTGACTGAAGCCGTTCCGGCTATAAAAGTGGCGACAGGCGGTGTTTGCCTCGGTGGGTCGCAATTGACCGGACATAACTGCGAAATTTTGTCGGGCGAGCTGGTTTGCAATGGTTGCCAGCAAGGCGTCTTCGATGCCCAATCCGAGCGCGCGACAGCTCATCACCACGTGATTGACGCAGTTTTGACACACCCAGGCCGCGCCAATGAGTCCGTATTGGGTGAACCGATCTTCGGCTTGAATGACATAAAGTTCCCACCCTGCGGTGAAAAACTCATGGCATTGCTCCAATGTGTATCGTTCGCCCGTCGTGTTGAATTGGTTGGTTTTATTGAAAAGTTCCAGCGCCCGGATCATGTGCAAATCCTTTGTGTCGCGGAGAACCGACAGCGACACGCGAAGTTGAAGCGTTTGGAGAAATTCCTCCCGGGACATCTCTTTGCGTGCGGATTCGCGTTGCAACTGCGCGTGAACCATCTCGGTTTTGCGGGTGGATTCCGAGGTGATCGCCCGCTGCTGGGTCTCCGCCGACCAAAGCAGGATGCGCTTCAAATAGTAGGGATGGCGGCCCAATACGCGCACGCCCGGCAGTCCCGCTTGAATGGCCGCGCGTTCGACGGGATTGTCGTCAATCATCACGGTGTTCTGCGGTCGCAGATTCACCTCCCGAAGAATTTCCGCCAGGTTTTCGGCCTTGGGGCGGAAATTGATTTTTTGCACGGCAAAATCCGTCAGCGCCATCTGGCCCTGAACGATTTGATCCCAGTTCGCGCGGATGAATTGCTCGTCGTTCTTGCTGACGATGGCCAGCAGGATGCCGCGCTTTTTCAAAATGAGCAGCGTCTCGATGAAGCCCGTCGGCCAGCCTTCGAGCACGCCCAAGGTTCCTTCCGCCGCCACCCCGCGCCATAAGGTGTCGTCGAGGTCCACCGCGACCAGTTTGACGGCGTCGCGCTGCTGGAGCGTGCGGTGCATTGCAAAAACTTCATGGAGGAGCGCCTCGAAGAATTCGAGCCAGCGCGCGGAGTAATGATGCTGCATGGGGAGCGGCGGCTCAATCCGGTTCAGGTCGTGGTCATGGTCGCCGTCGCTCAAGGTGGTCCCATGCGTGAACGACCAGACCATGTCGTCCTGGCAATATTTCTTGCCGACGCTCGCGGATATCTGGTCAACGTCCACGAAGCAGGCGTTTTCGAGCTTCGCCACTTCCGCCGCCAGAAACATGTTGAGCCGCTCGATGAAGTGCATCACGTTGCGCAAATCGTAGCGCGGATGGAATCGTCCCAGCGGATTCTGCTGCGGCACCATGAATCCCAAAACAAACGTCAGCAGTTTGCGGTCGGCGTTCAATTTGACGACCCCGGCGAGATAGCGTGCGAGATAATCCCGTGTCTGCTGCAAGAATTCCTCGTGCCGCGCCACATCGTCAGGCAGGTGGAAATAAGCGCTGCCCAGGATGGTTCGCAAAGGAAGGTGAATGATCTGAAAATCGTATTGCGCCGCCTGTGCCGGTGAAATTTCCGGGAACGAATCAAAATTGTTCAGCAGGATGAAGTCGCCCTGGAAGGCGGGATTGATCATTGCTGCGATTTCAGGGAACGCCTGGGCGAGACAGCCGCCCACGACTAGAAAGCGCGTCTCCGTATCCGGGGTTAACTGAAGATCAACCGGTGTCCGGTAGCGGGAACCATTGTGCCGGGCGAACAGCGATGAATTGACCTTGGTCGGGTGCGGTTCCCGGCCGTCGGCTTCACTAGGCCGGTGTGGCGGTGAGGCTGTTAGCATCGCATGAATGGAGTTGGACTTTCGGGACCCTTAGCGTGACAATGGCATTTGAGAGACAGTCGGAACGCAACAGGCCGTAAATCGCGTGGTCGGCATAATGATCATGAAGCCATTCCGCCCCGCGAACAATTCCTTCCAGCTTGAATCCCAGTCGCTCTGGAATCGCCCGGCTGCGGGTGTTTCCCGTGGCACACTCGATGGTGATGCGGTTGAGTTTCCATGCCTTAAAACCATGTGCAATCAACGCCCGGCAGCAAATGGTCATGATGCCTTGCCCCTGGTGATCCGCATCCAGCCAGTAGCTCAACGCCGTCCAGCGATTGGGCCAATCAACGTTCAAATGGCGGATCATTCCGCATAATTGGCCGTCGAACCAGATGCTGGCGCAAAATCCCCGCTGGTCCGCGTGCTGCTGTTGCCAGGCCGAAATCATCTTTTCCACATCCTCGGCCGAATGCGTGTCATCCACCCACGGGTGCCAGCGCCGCAGATGTTCCCGATTGACATCCATGAGCCTGAACAATCCCTCGGTATGCTGGTGGCCAACAAGCCGCAACTCAATTCGCGGATTGACTCGCGGACAAGGCATCGTTTGTTCGCTGCGGCAGACCATCAATTTTAATAAAGTAACACCATTGGCCAGTGCTCCCCTTCGGGCGCCTCAAGCCGTCACGTTCAGGCCGCTGCTGTCATTGTCCGTCAAAAAACTTGCGGTCGGGTTGCTGGCCGTCGTGCTTGAACTCGCGGTGTTGGAACTGTGGTGATGGTGATGGCCTTTGTGAGCGGATTTGAGGTCGGTTTGCAAACTGGCGAAGGCCTGTTGCGCGTTGGATAGATTGCCGGATTGCAGGGCGCTGACCAGGTTTTGATAGTCCGAATTTGCCTGGCTGTTTTTGCCAAATGGCTGGATGGACGAGGTCTGCGAATTGCCCTGCAAGTCCTGCTGAAACGTTGCCAGCGCGCTTTGGGCCGTGGAAAGATCGCCGGATTGGAGCGCGCTGCCGATGGCCTGAAAATCCTGAACGAATTGACCGAATCCGTTCTGGTTTGTGGGCTGATACAGATTGGTTGTCGAAGAAACACTGGAGATGCTGCTCATAATGGTATGCGGTTTAAAAACTGCTTAACGAGTCATTTCAACCGTTGAATCGGACAAAATGAGCCGGACTTGAGAAGAATATTCTCTGTCTACTGTAAAGACCGGTTGGGTCTCAGCCAGCTATTACCTATCGGGCCTTTCTCCAGGCCGCCAAACGCAAGCAAGGTCCGGTCTGGGATTTTTATCAAACTTCACTCCGCCACGTCGGCTCCACCACCCATGCGCGGCTCAACACCCAACGCAAAATCCTCAAAACCTTGTGGACCCTCTGGCGACACCAAACCGACTTTGACCCCATACCGTTTTCCCTTGCCCAGACATAGAGACGCGGAGTGCCCGCTGCAAGGTGTCCCGCGTTCGGCTTGAGCCAGCAGGCTCGCCACCGGGCGGAACGGGAGAAGCTTGGAGATCCCCACACCGCGCTGAACCTTAAAGTTCCCGGGATTATGCACTTCACAAATAATAGACCGTTTGCGGCTGGAATCGGGCGAAATCCGTTTTTGAAGCGAATTATCGGCTCGCCTTTTTCACGTTTGATGGTCTGGAATTTTTCATCGTTGTTTTCCAGTCCGGCGGCGGCTTTACGTTCATCGCCCGTCGCAACGCTTCGCGCGGCGGCAAACGCGGCTTCGTCAACGCGGCAGCGGCCAAGACGCGACGGACCGCGATTCAAACCTGTCCGTGAACAAGAAAAAAGGCGCGCCGTTGTCGGCGCGCCCCGTGATTGTCTCCAGTCTTACTGCGAGAGGATGAAGAACTGGTGCGGCGAACCGGGCGTGATAGAGTTGGTGAAGTTGAAATCACCGCTGCCGTCAAAGTTGTTGGTGACCACCGGCGTCCAGCTGGCCAGGGGCAGGGCCACGTTGGTGCTGGTCAAGAGCACATACTGCCCGCCCGCCGTCCCGTTGGTGCCGCTGAAGATCAGGTTCGTCCCCGAGCGGGTGAAACTCACGATGTGCGGCTGCGACTGGACCAGCGCCGTTCCCACCACGCTCCAGGTCGCCCCGCTGTTGGTCCAGGA
>Ga0335074_10001225_pt1 | contig 35088 bp, 32 predicted proteins | sample Lox_Sample_23_FD_206715 | JGI IMG/M metagenome (GOLD analysis project Ga0335074, IMG submission 206715) | Soil microbial communities from Loxahatchee National Wildlife Refuge, Florida, United States - Lox_Sample_2.3 | ecosystem: Environmental > Terrestrial > Soil > Wetlands | place: USA... | reverse complement strand
CCGCTTGAATATGCGCCTCGCCCAGATTCGCGAGCGCGTTCTCCGGATCGCGCTTCAACAAGGCACTCAAATAAGTGGAGGCCTCCGCGGTGTGTTTATCCTTGGCCAGCGCAAGACCCAGCGCCAGCCGATATTGTGGATTTCCAGGCGCGGCTGAAAGCGCGTCGCGGAATTGCTGAACCGCTTCATCATCGCGGTTCTGCTGCAAATACTGGTTCCCGGTCTGATAGAACTCCTGGGCGCGCTGCGTCTTTGCGGAACGGTAGTAATAGTTGAGAAAACCGATGAGGAGCAGCACGGCAAGACCGGCCGCGACGACGCCCGGTATCAGTCTCGGCGATGGCCGATGGCGTTCCTCGGGCGGAGCAAGCGCGTGCGCCTTCTCCCCGGCAACGCCGTAAGCGTTCAAGATATCGTTGAGCGAGACAATCCCCTTCAGATCGCGGATATCGCTGCGCCCCACCACCGGCAGCACGTTCATCTTGCTATGCGCAATGCGCCGCAAAGCCACGTCCAGGGGATGATCCATATGCAAGTGCGGAAAGTTTTCGGCTGTGAGCAATGCGTCCGGTACGTCGGCTGGAACCAGTTCACCCACCGGCCGGCCCCCGTGGCCCTCCGCCAATTCGTGTTCCACTTGCGCCAGGTTGATCATGCCCGCCATGTGGCCCCCATCCATCACCGGCAAAGCATTGTGATCCTCGTCGAGAAGGGCGCGCGCGTCCTCGATACGGTCGCTGCGGGTCAACAGGCGGACGGGCGCTTCCGCGGCGTCCCGGACAATTAAGAGCTCCTGGCGATATTTCAGCCCCGAGGGCAGATGAACGCCGTCCTGATGCTGCAACGCTTCATAAATCGGCTCGTGCTGCAGGCGATAGGAGATATAGAAACTAATCAGGTTCGCAATCATGAGCGGCACGATGATGGAATAGTCGCGCGTCATCTCGAAGATCATGATCACCGAAGTCAACGGCACACGTACGATACCGGCGAACAGAGCGCCCATGCCCACCAGAGCGTAGGCGCCGACGCCGCCGGTGAAGTCCGGCAGAACTTGATGCGCCACTGTTCCGATCGCGCCGCCGAGCATGGCTCCCATAAACAGCGCGGGACCGAAGATGCCGCCCGCGTTCCCCGTCCCATAGCAACTTGCTGTCGCCACCACTTTCAGCAACACCAGCAGCGCCATGACTTCGAGCGTCATTTGGCCGTTGAGCGCCTCGCTGACGTGGCTGTAGCCTACGCCGAGCACGTCGGGCACAAACCATCCCATCAATCCCACTACCAGGCCGCCGGCTGCCGGCTGCATCCACTCCGACCATTTCGGCAAGGTGAAAAAGTATTGCCGGATCCCCAGCAGCATTTTGGTGAAGGCCACCGATACCAAACCGCCCGCGACACCCAGCACGGCATACGTGATGAACTCGATCGGACTCACGAGCTGATACGAAGGAACGTGAAACAGCGGCTCGTCGCCGAGCAGCAAGTGCAGCGTAACCCACGAGGTCGCCGAGCCCAGCACAATAGAGCCCAGGACCGGCGCGTGCAGATCCCCCATCACTTCTTCGAGCGTGAATAGCACAGCCGCGACCGGCGTGTTGAAAGCTGCCGCCAGCGCCGCCGCCGCGCCTACGGGAACCAGTTCCCGGATTTTGCTGGGACTCAGCCCTAATCGCCGGCCCAGCGCAGATGCGATTCCCGCTCCCACTTGCACCGAGGGTCCCTCGCGGCCCAGCGCGATGCCGGTTGCGAGCGACGCCGAACAGCACCCGAACTTCCCGAACACCGTTCGCATGGTGATGAAACCGTCGCGCAGGAACAGCGCGGCTTTGGTCTGCGGAATTCCGCTGCCGCGGGCGTTGGGGAAAAAGCGCCAAAGCAGCCATCCGGTAACCAGAGCGCCGAGGGTCGGGATCAAAACGCGATGCCACGCCGCGCCTCCGGCGGGATACATCCGGGCGCCGAGATTTTCTGTTACGTAAATGAATCCCGCTACCACTAGGCCGACCACCGCGCCGATGATCAGCGTGAGCAGCAGGAGAATTTTGTCTTCGTATTGGAGAAAGCCTTCGCCGTCCGACCAATGTCCTAAACGGCTGCGCCAGCTTCGAGTGGGTTCTACAGTAATCGCATCAGTTGACACTTCTTCACCAGATTACCAACCTGATGGTGGAGTTTGCAGGCCTGTTTCACGCGCACCGGCAGGAGAGCCGCAAAAGCCGGGCCTCGCAGCGAATCGTGCGGCCCGAAAACAGGCAGCGTGCGCTGTCTCGTGGTACATTTGAGCTTTCACCGCCGCGTTGCATGTCCGTACAGATCTTATTGCAGGGCAAACTGCTGGGTGTCGAGGAGTTCCTGCCCGCCGGCCAACCCGGCGAAGCCCTTCTTACCGGACGCCTGCGATGGGTCAGCCTGCTGAGCGAGATTCTGCCGCGCGCCCTGATCGCCGAATTGGGCCTGTCGAAAATGCTGCTGGGCTCAAGCGGCGGCGACCAGTTTCTGGTGGTGCTGCCGGAGGAAGTTCGCGGTCAAGCCACGGAGTTTCTCGCCGCTGCGCGCGGCGGCATTCGCAAACTTAGCCAAAACCGGTTGGAATTGTTTTGGGCCATTACTGAAAACCTCGGCGATTGGACGGTGGTTCGCAAGCGCTTGAACGAGGAGTTCCAGCGTAAGCAGGGCACGCCTCTCTCTGCCACGGGCTTTGTCCAGTCCGCGGCTGTTCCCGAGACCGATGCGGAGTATTTTGAAAATCTTGGCCGTTCCTTGCGCGACGCCGCCGAGGTTGGCTGGTCTCCTGAATCCCCTGCGCTGATCTTGACCGCCGGCGGAAAGCACACCTGGGCCATCGGCACGTCGCCCGATACCGTGTCCCTGGCGCGCCACACCGCACTCACCGATGACGGCCGGGAAGCCGCCACTGCGCCGGTATTGGCCGCCCGAGCCGAGGGCCGCGCGGTGTGGGGAGTTTTGCGGGGCGACGTGGATAGCTTTGGCATCCGCATGCGGCGCCTGCACACCATCGAAGAGTATGTGCAGCTCGCAGTGCTGTACAAGCAGTTTTTCGCGGGTGAGGTGGAAGTGTTGTGCTCGCTGCCCGAGTTCTGGCGCAAAGTGAATCTGCTGCACACCGGTGGCGATGATTTCGCCGTCTACGGCGCCTGGGACGCGCTGATCGGATTTGCCCGCGAGTTGCAGCGGCTGTTCCAGCGCTTCACCGAAGAGCATCTGAAGGAATTTCCGGGGCCGGAAGGAAAGACCATTACGATGGCTCTGGCCTTGGCGCCGGATCTGGATACCGCGCTAGGCTCGGTGTATGGCTGGGCGCTCGACCGGCTGGAAACCGCAAAATCCGCCGACAAGGATTGTTTCTTTCTGCTGGGCCGCACCCTGGAATGGAAGCAGCTCGCCGATGCCGCCGAGCTCAAGGATGAGCTCACCGCGATGGTGCGCGAGTTCGGCGTCGCACCGCAATACCTTCGGGATCTGTGCGGAATCTATCGTGAAACCCGCCGTGCTCCCGGCGCCAAGCGCGTGGAACGGCCCTGGCGATTCCACCGGCGGCTGCTGCGGATCTTGGGCAGCTCGCGCTCCCGCGATTTCCAGAAAGCGCGTGCCGGCCTCATCGCCGACCTGGTTGGCAAGAATCCCGCCAACCTGAAATTGCGCCCCTCGGGCCGCGTAGCGCTAGAATGGGCCAGGCTGTCGACTGAAGGCCCCTCAGGAACTTAACGTACAATACGAGGTTTGGATGGCTGATACTCCGCAAACAGAGCAAGAACCACGCACGTCCGAAAGTCCGGCGCCAGGCGAGCGTCCTCAGGCTGAGCGCGCTCCGGCCGAACGCGCCCCCAATGAATCCCGAGGCGGTCCAGCTCCGCAGAACCAACGCCGCGAAGGCGGCCGGGGCGAGGGCGGACGTGGACCGGGCGGTGAGCGCCGCGAAGGTCGTGGTCCGCACGGAGGGCGCGAGGGCCCACGGGGCGATCGTGGTGATGACCGGCGCGGCGGCGAGCGCGGCCGCTTTGAAGGGCCTCCCGAGATCGACATCGAGAAGTTGATTTCCGATCCGCTGTATCTCGACAACCAGGCGCACGGCGTGGTGAGCCGGATGCGAGACATGGATTCTGGCACCAAGAGCCAGTTGCGCCGTCTCTACAACGCCGTTCGCCGCGCCGTTCGCGCGCCGGAGAACGAGCGGCAGCAGCAATTCGTCATGCTGCGCGCGCGCCTGGCTTATACCATCGCACGCCATTCCCTGCGCAGCCTCGATTCGCTCGAGAAGCTGCTGCTGCAGGTCACACGCAAAAACGACGCACGCGGTTACGAGCGCTTCCGCGATCTCTTCGAAGCCATCGTCGCCTACAACGAGTAACCCAAAGGATCCAGGTACCCACCGGCATGAGTTCGCACACCGCGCAAACGGAATTGAAGTTGATTGGAAAGTTGATTGTGGAAGGTGACATCGCCTGCCAGACCGGATTGCACATCGGGGCAGGGAAGGGGTCGCTTGAAATCGGCGGCGCCGATAATCCAGTAGTCAAGGACGCCTTCGGGCTGCCCTACATTCCGGGGAGTTCGCTGCGCGGCAAGCTGCGGTCGCTGCTCGAGCAATCTTCCGGCCTCGCCGTGCCCTCTGAGTTGGTTTATCTTTCCAAACGCAAGGGCCAGGAGGTTCGCATTCATCAAAGCGAACGTCCCGATGACGAAGTTTGCCTTTTGTTCGGCCGCAATCCGGGCCGCATGGAACGCGTCTCGGGCGAATCCGTCGAATCGAGCGCCGCCACTCCTGCGCGCCTTACCGTCTATGATGCCCCGCTGATCTCCGAAAGCATCACGCCGCAGATGCGTGAGAACATGGACGACGAGCTGACCGAGGTCAAAAGTGAAAATGCCATCGACCGCATCACCTCGCAAGCCAATCCGCGAACCCTGGAGCGCGTTCCCGCCGGCGCGCGTTTCCATTTTCGAATTGTGATGGATGTCCTCTGTCCCGAAGATCGCGAGCTGCTGCCGCGTCTGGTGGAGGCTCTGCGATTGCTCGAAGATGACAGCTTGGGCGGCGGCGGATCGCGCGGTAACGGGCGAGTCGCACTGTCGGCCCTGAAGCTGGTTTGGCGCGGCCGCGGGTTTTACGCGGCCGGTTCGCCCGAGCAGGAGTTGCTCACCGGCGCCGATCTGGCCGGCGTGCAGGGGCTCGTCACCGCGGCAGATTTCGCGGAAAAGCTCGCCGAATAGGATGTCGCCGGTCTCCTCCAGTTTAAGTTTCGCCGTGCGATTTCATCCCGTGGGTCCGTGGCGCTTCGGCCCGGATTCCGGGGCCCGCGATCGCGTGGATTTGATTTATCACAGCGACGCGCTCTTCTCGGCGGTGTGTGCGGCCATGTCGCAATTAGGCCTGGCCGAACAATGGCTGCAAGCTACGGCGGCGTCTGTCGATGCTCCCGCTGTGCGATTCAGCTCCTTCTATCCGTTCGTCGGCGACACGTTGCTGGTCGTACCGCCGCGCAGCCTCTGGCCGCCGCCTGAATCCGCCAAGATCCGCTACAAAGGCGCGCATTTTGTTCCGCTGTCGGTGATCGAGTCCCTGCTCGCCGAAAAGGCCATCGACGAAGATCGCTGGGCGGTAGATGGCGAAAGCGAGTGCCTGGTGCCTGCCCACCAGGGCCGTGGTCCCTTCCGCGTGACGCTCCGGTCGAGCGCCGCCGTCGATCGCGTCAACGCTGCAGCCGTCGAAACTCATTCCACCGCGTGTCTCGAATTTGCTCGCGGCGCCGGGCTTTGGACCATCGTCCAGTTCTCGGGCGAAGAAGCCGCATCGCGCTGGCAAGCTCCGGTTCGCGGCGCGCTGCTGCTGCTAGCCGATTCCGGATTCGGCGGCGAAAGATCGCGCGGTTGGGGCCGCTCGGAAACGCCCGAATGGCAGACCTGGACGCCGCCCCAAGCTCCCGCCACCGATCATGCCCACTGGCTGCTTTCTCTCTATACGCCCGCGGAAAGCGACGCGGTGGATTGGAACCGTGGCAACTACGCCACCGTATTGCGCACCGGCCGCATCGAAAGCCGTGCGCGTTGGGGGGAGCCCAAGCAGCCGACCACAATGATCGCCGAAGGTTCCGTGCTGCTCGCATCCAGCGAATTGCGTGGCTCGGCGAGCAACATCGCGCCCGAAGGATTCCCGCATCCGGTCTATCGCGCCGGATTTGCGTTGACGGTTCCGATTCCCTGGCGGGTGGCGGCATGAACTATCGCTTAACTTGCCTCACCCCAACCCTTGTCGGCGACGGCCAAAGGCTCTCCCCGATCGATTACATGGTGTGGAAAGATCACGTCAATGTCCTCGATCAGTGGCGTATCTTCCGTCTGCTTGCCAAGGGCCCGCGCCTGGAAGGGTATCTCTCGCAACTGAAGAAAGCCGAGAAGCTCGACTTCGCTTCTTGGGGAGGCTTCGCGCAAAATTACGCCGGCCGCCGCATCCCGTTTGAAGACGCCAGCTCCACCTATTATTGGGAACGAACCCATGCCGAGCACTTATTCATCCCCACGTTCAGTACGGGGCCAAGTGGTCCCTTTCTTCCTGGAACCGCGATCAAGGGCGCATTTCGCACCGGCGTGGTTCATGGCCGGCTCACCGAGCGCGTGATTACCGATCTTGCAGCGCGCGTGACTTCCGAAGGCAGGATGCCGCGCCGTCCGGCGATTTCGGCGGAGGAGGCCGCGCTCGGATCATCCGGCGCCGATCCCTTGCGCGTTCTGTCGGCATACGATTCGAAAACCGTCCCGGCCAGTACGTTCAAGATCTACCTCCTTCGCACTTCCACGCTGGAATCGCGCGGCGCGGGCCGCTTCGAACTCGCCTGGAAACAGATTCCGCGCGGCAGCGTGAAGCGCGCCGAAGATGCGACGCCCGCTTTCGCTGAAATGGCGGTGCCGGGAACGATCTTTGAAGGCGCGTGGCATCAGAATAAATTTCTGTCGCAGCCCGAAATCGGCAAGGCGCTGCGGCGCCGGGGCCCAATCAATATCGACGCTATGTTCGAACTGGTGAACTCCTACACCGGGCAACTGCTGAAGATCCAGAAACAATATGCCGAATGGTCCGGCTTGACGTTGTTGAAGTCGACCGTCGAGCAGCTTGACGCGCGGCTGGCGCAGGTTCGGGAAGCCAAACGCGGCTGCGTACTGCCCATCGGCTGGGGTGCGGGATTTCTCTCCAAAGTGGCGATACTAAACACCCAGGACGAAACCTACCGCGGTATCCTGCGCCAAGTCGGCCTCTACGCGCGCGCCATCCAGTCCGGCCTGCCGTTCCCCAAGACCCGTCGCGTTGTTTTCCTTGGCAATCAGCCGGCGAGTTTGCCCGGGTTCGTCCATCTCGAAGTGACCGCCTGAAGGAGCGCCGCCGGCGATCGAGCAGGCCAGCGCGCGAGATCACGCGCGAGAATCCGTCTGACGATGGGCAAGACGCAACTGGAACCGTTTCAGACTGAACCAAGCCGCTATTAAACCTGCTAACCTAGTGCTTAAAGCGCCGCCCGAATGCCCGCTCGCATGAGCGAAAGCTTCATCCTGCAGACTTATCCGTTCCGCGAAGCCGACCTCGTTGTCAGCTTTTTCACGCGCGATCAGGGCAAACTGCGAGGCGTGGCCCGGCGGGCGCGCCGGCCGAAGAGCAGCTTCGGTTCCGGCCTCGAAAGGCTGTCGCACGCGACGGTCTCGTATTATCAGAAGGAGAATCGCGAGCTGGTTAGTCTCAATTCCTGCGACCTCATGCAATCGCAATTCGCGCTGGCCTCCAACTACGAAGCGAGCGTCGCGCTCGATTATCTCGCCGAAGTCACCGAGCAGTTGCTGCCACCCAGCGAAACCAATGAACGCCATTTTCGCCTCTTGATCGCCGTGTTGGAGTGGCTACGCTCCGGCGGCAGCGTCTGGACCGGCGCCACCTATTTCGCTCTCTGGTCCGTGCGATTGGCCGGCCTGCTCCCGGAATTGCGCGTGAATGCCGAGTCGCGCGCCATCGTCGAAGAGATGCTGGTCACCCCCATCCAGCAATTGACCCCTCGCTCCTGGACCAAAGACACCGCGGCCGACGTTCGCCGCGCCCTCAACCGCCTCATTGAAGATCACGTCGAGCGTAAGCTGCGCACCACGTCCATCCTGGAGGCACTGTGAGCGGCGCTCTCACATTTCAGGAAACCGTGCTGGCGCTCAAGCGCTATTGGTCTGACCGCGGCTGCATCATCCAGGAGCCCTACGATGTCGAGGTCGGCGCCGGCACCATGGCGCCCGAAACATTTCTGCGCGTTCTTGGACCGGACCCCTATAGCGTCGCCTACGTCCAACCCAGCCGCCGCCCCGCCGATGGCCGCTACGGCGAGAATCCGAATCGGCTCTACAAGCACCAACAATTGCAGGTGATCCTGAAGCCCGCGCCCGCCGACGTGATCGATCTTTATCTCGGCAGTCTGCAGGTGATTGGCATTGATCTTTCAAAACACGACATCAAGTTCGAGGAGGACAACTGGGAGGCGCCCACGCTCGGCGCCTGGGGCATCGGCTGGCAGGTGATGCTGGATGGTCTCGAAATCTCGCAGTTCACCTACTTCCAGCAGTGCGGCGGCTTCGATCTCGATCTCATTCCCGCCGAGCTCACCTACGGGCTTGAGCGCATCGTCGCGTTCCTCCAGAATGTCGACAGCGTGTACGACATCTTTTGGGCGCCGGGCGTCACCTACGCGCAAGTCCGTTTGAAAGACGAGCAGCAGTTTTCCAAATACAACTTCGAGCTCGCCGATGTCGACATGCTCTGGCAGCTCTTCGACGCGCACGAGAAAGAATGCCAGCGCCTGACCAAGCTATCGGGCGTGGTCTTACCCGCCTACGATCAAGTCCTCAAGTGTTCGCACATCTTCAATCTGCTCGATTCCCGTGGCGCCATCAGTGTCACCGAACGCGTCGGCGTCATCGGACGCGTGCGTCGGCTGGCTCTCGGCGTGGCCGACGCTTGGATGGTCTCGATCGGCGCAAAAACTGAGGCAGTCGCGTGAGTCTCCCATTCCTGCTCGAAATCGGCACAGAAGAAATCCCGGATTGGATGATCGTTCCTGCTCTCAACAATCTGCAGGATATGTTTCAAGCATTACTTGATCAAAATGTTTTGGGCGGCCGTGTGACGCGTGTCGATGCCACGCCCCGCCGTCTCGTCCTCCGTGCCGAAGGACTGCTCGACCGCCAAGCTGATACCGAAGAAATCGTCCTCGGTCCGCCCCGATCCGCCGGCCCCGGCGCGGCAGCCGGTTTTGCCAAGAAAATGGGCGCCACGCCCGATCAGCTCGCGACCCAAACCACCCCCAAAGGCGACTACTGCGCGATTACCAAACGAACCCAAGGATTGCCAGTCACAGCCGTCCTCTCCCGCGAGTTGCCGCCGCTGATTCTCAAGATTCAATGGCCCAAGTCAATGGTTTGGAACCGGAAAGGCGCCGAGCGTTTTATTCGGCCCATCCGCTGGCTGGTCGCGCTGCTCGGGAACGCCGTGGTACCTTTCGAGATCGGCGGCGTCCACTCCGGCAACACCACCTCGGGCCACCGCGTCCTCGGCAAGCCATCGATCCTCGTCACCATCCAGGATTTCGACGAGCAGCTCCGAACCAACGGCGTGATCCTGTCGGCCGCCGAGCGCCGCGACAAGATCGAGGCCGGTATATCGGTGCGCATCAAGCCCGATCCCGACCTGCTCCACACCCTGACCTACATCACCGAATTCCCCACGCCCATTCTCGGCAGCTTCGACCCGAGCTTCCTCGACCTCCCGCAAGAGGTCCTGGTCACGGTCATGCGCCATCACCAGAAATATTTGTCGGTCGAAGACGCCGAAGGCGATCTCGCGCCCCATTTCATCGCTGTGATGAACATCGCCGCCGACCCCGACGGGCTCGTTCGCCAGGGCAATGAACGTGTACTCCGCGCCCGCTTCAACGACGCCCGCTTCTTCTGGGACCAGGACCAAAAGAAAGAACTCGCCCTCCGTCTGCCGGATCTGCAGAACGTCACCTTCCAAGCGAAGCTCGGCTCCTACTACGACAAAACGCAGCGCATCATCGAACTTGTGAAGCAGCTTGGCGGCGACACAGTCGCGCAGGCAGCCGCTACGCTTTGCAAGTGTGACCTGACCACCGACATGGTCAAAGAGTTCACCGACCTCCAAGGCATTGTGGGAGGCCTTTACGCCAAGGTGCAAGGCTACGACGCCGAAGAATGCTGGCGAGCAATATACGAACACTACAAGCCGCTCAGCATGGAAGACGCAATCCCCTCCACGCACAACGGCCGCATCCTGAGCCTCGCCGACAAATGGGACACGCTCACCGAATGCTTCAAAGTCGGAATGGCGCCCACCGGATCGCGCGACCCCTTCGGACTTCGCCGCGCCGCTCAGGGCATCGTGCGGATCATCATTGAAGGCGGCATCCAGTTTGAAATGCCGCAAGAAGGCGAACTCTCCGAATTCCTCCGCGACCGCGTCGAAACTTACTTCCGCGACCACCGCGGCTTCGCCTACGACGAAGTCCGCGCCTGCATGGCTGCCGGCTGGTCCGATCTCCTCGATCTCGAATCGCGCCTCAAACGCGTCCAGGCCATCCGCCCCACGCCCGACTTCGAACCCATTGCCGCCAGCTTCAAACGCATCAAGAATATCCTGAAGCAAGCGGCCTACTCGGACGGCGGGACCTATCGCGAGGAGCTCCTCGAACCCGGCCCCGAGCTGGATCTATACAATGCCATCCGCGGCACAAGCAACCTCCCGCTCGAATCCCGCATCGGCCCGCTGCGGCCTAAAGTCGACCTTTTCTTTGATAAGGTGCTCGTCAACGCACCTGACTTGGAACTCCGGCGCAACCGGCTTGCGCTACTTCACAACCTCCTGACCGAGTTCTCCACAATCGCTGACTTCTCGGAAATCGTCACAGAAAGGCAATCCTCATGAAAAAATACGTTTACGCATTTGGCGGCGGCGCTGCCGATGGTGATGGAAAAATGAAAGACGTCCTCGGCGGCAAAGGCGCTGGCCTCGCCGAGATGAGCCGCGCCGGAGTTCCCGTGCCGCCCGGCTTCACCATTTCCACCGAAGTCTGCAACATCTATTTTCAAAACAAAAACTCCGTCCCCAAAGAGATCGGTGAAGAGATCTCGCACGCTCTCGCCGATCTCGAATCGAAGATGGGCAAAAAGCTCGGCGACCCCTCTGACCCGCTGCTCGTCAGCGTCCGCTCCGGCGCCAAGTTCTCCATGCCCGGAATGATGAACACGATTCTCAACCTCGGCCTCAATGACAAAAGCGTCGAAGGCCTGGCCGCCAAAAGCGGCAACCCGCGCTTCGCTTACGATTCCTACCGCCGCTTCATCCAGATGTTCGGCGAAGTCGCGCTCGATATCGACATGCATAAATTCGATGCCATCTTCGACGCGCGCAAGAAAAAAGCCAAGGCCAAGCTCGACACCGATCTTTCCGCTGATGATCTGAAGGCGATCATTTCGGAATATCAGAAGCTGGTTAAAAAAGAGACGGGAAAACCATTCCCGCAGGACGCCCGCGAACAGCTCAGCATGGCGCGCGATGCCGTGTTCCGCTCCTGGTGGGGCAAGAACGCCGTCACCTATCGCCGCATGGAAAAGATCCCCGATGAAATCGGCACCGCCGCCAACGTGCAGGCCATGGTCTTCGGCAACCTGGGCGAGACCTCGGGCACCGGCGTTGGCTTCACACGCAATCCCGCCACCGGCGAAAAGGTGTTCTGGGGCGAGTACCTTCTGAACGCACAGGGCGAGGATGTCGTCGCCGGCATTCGCACACCCCATCCGATCGCCGATCTCGAGGCCGTGATGCCGGATGCCTATCGCCAGCTTCGCGACATCACCAGCAGCCTCGAAAAACATTATCGCGACATGCAGGATTTCGAGTTCACCATCGAAAACGGCAAGCTGTTCATGCTGCAAACGCGCAACGGCAAACGCACCGGCGCGGCTGCATTGCGTGTCGCCGTCGAAATGGTGGGGGAAGGTTTGATCGACAAGCGTGAAGCCGTGCTCCGCGTCGCCCCTCCGCAACTCGATCAACTCCTGCACCCGCTGTTTGATCAGGCCTCGCTCAAAACCCTGACCAAAATCGCCAACGGCATCGATGCATCTCCCGGCGCTGCGGTCGGCCGCGCTGTTTTCTCCGCCGACGAAGCCGTTGAGATCGCAAAGAAAGGCCCCGTGATTCTGGTCCGCAAGGAAACCACACCCGACGACATTCACGGTATGGAAGTCGCCGAAGGAGTGCTGACCGCGGTCGGCGGCAAGTCGAGTCATGCGGCCGTCGTTGCTCGCGGCATGGGACTGCCCTGCGTCGTCGGCGCTGGCGCACTCCACATCGAAGAACACAAGAAGCAATTCACCGTAAAAGTCGGCGCGAAGGACGTCGTCGTCAAAGAGGGCGACTGGATTTCGTTCGATGGAACCACCGCCGACGTTTACCTCGGCCAGGCCAAAACCAAAGAGCCGGATCCCAACTCACCGCTGTTCGTCGAATTCATGAAATGGGCCGACAAATTTCGCGGAGATTTCGGCGTCCGCGCGAATGCCGACATCCCCCGCGATGCTAAAGCCGCGCGCGAGTTCGGTGCTGAAGGCATCGGGCTGTGCCGCACCGAGCACATGTTCTTCGCGGCTGACCGCATTCCGCACATGCAGGCCATGATTCTGGCCGAAGACACGAAGAGCCGCGACAAAGCTTTGCAAAAACTCCTCCCGATGCAGCGCAAGGATTTTGCCGGACTGTTCGAAGCCATGGACGGCTACCCCGTCATCATCCGCACGCTCGACCCGCCACTGCACGAATTCCTGCCCAAGCGCGAAAACCTGATGGTCGATATCGCAGTGCTTCCGCACGCGAATGGCAAGGAAAAGAAGAAAATGTCGGAAAACTACGGCATCCCGGTCGGCGAGCTGAAGAAAAAACTCCCTGCTCTTCTCAAGCGCGTCGAAGACCTGCACGAGTTCAACCCCATGCTCGGCTTCCGCGGCTGCCGTCTCGGCATCGTGCATCCGGAGATAACCGAAATGCAGGCCCGCGCCATCTTCGAAGCCGCCGTGCAAGTGGCCAAGAAGGGCGTCAAGGTGATTCCCGAAGTCATGATCCCGCTCGTTGGCTTTGAGCGCGAGCTCGCCATGCAGAAGGAAATCGTCCAGCGCGTGGCCAAGGAAGTTCTCGAAAAAGCCGGCATGAAAAACATGAAGTACATGATCGGCACCATGATCGAAATCCCGCGCGGAGCCCTGACAGCCGACGAAATCGCAAAAGTCGCCGAATTCTTCAGCTTCGGCACCAACGACCTTACCCAGACCACTCTCGGCATGTCGCGCGATGATTACACCAAGTTCTCGAAAAAATACGAAGAGCTGAAAATCTTCAAGGCCGATCCGTTCCAGTCCATCGATCAGGAAGGCGTCGGCAAGGTGATCCAGCAGGCGGTCAAGCTGGGCCGAGGAACCAACAGCAAACTGGAAATCGGAATCTGCGGCGAACACGGCGGCGATCCCACTTCGGTCGAATTCTGCTACCGCGTCGGCATGGATTACGTTTCTTGCTCGCCGTACCGCGTCCCGATCGCGCGTCTCGCAGCGGCGCAAGCGGCCATCGCCGGGGCCGACAAATCGGAAGCCATGCGCACCGCCTAGCCCGCCGCTTACTGCTGAGCTTTATTGCTGATCTGGAGGCTTCTCACCTGGTTTATACAGCGAGGGAGGCTTCCGGTCGCCCACTTTGATCACGCCCGGTTTATCCTCCGGCGTCTTCTTCGCCTTTCGATCTTCGGGCGTATCCAATGCTTTGCGCTCCTTATTCTCTCGCTTGTCTTCCGCGATCACTTGGCCCGCGCGCTGATGCAGATCCTCTTCGGAAAGCTCCTTGCTATCGGACGTGGTGTCGATCGCGTTCTGCAGCACGAACTGATAGCGCTCCAAGTCCTTCGGCGCGGAGTCCTCGATCTTCTTCAGCGTCGCGAGCATCTCGGCTTCGGTGCTGGCTACTTCCTTCATGCCGAGAGCGAGATCGAGCTTGCGGCCGAGTGCGTCATCCGATACCGTGTCAATTGACTCGATGATATGGGTATAGTCTTCGAGCGTGTCGTGAATCAGCGCCGAGCGGCCCGGCTTGTCTTTCTTCAGGAACTCCTCCAGAATCGCCAGCCGCTGCCGCGCGAAAGTGAGATACAGCTTCAGCCGCGCGTTCGGCTCCTGAATCTCGCGCACCTGCTCCACTTCGTCGGCGGTCAGAAAGTCCCGCTCCTGCGCGAACGCGCTTGCCGCGAATACCAGAAATACTGCCAACCAGCGCATAATGGTTTACCTCTATTGCTTTTTCCGGCTCATAATATCGGCGATTAATTGATCGTGAATATCCGAAACGCTCTTCAATACGGCTTCCACTTGCGGGCGAAATTCGAAATCCACATCTTCCAGCAAACTGCTTAGCCTGCGCATCAAGGCGCTCACTTTCAACTCGGCCAGCTTGTAGTACTTGCTTTTGCGGGGCGCGCGGTGCGTTTCCTGCAGCGACGCATAGCAAAGCGCAACGGATGCGCCCACTTCCTGGATATCCGCTGCTTCCGCTTTTGTATTGCCGGCTTGATAATCCTGGCGCGTTGCATCGATCTTTTCATCCGCATTTAACAGAGCCATTTCGGATCGCTTGTTCAGATCCGGCTCGGACTTCACGGCTGCGAGATCGAACGCCAGTAAAATCACCAACGCGATGGCCACTACCGGTTGATCTCCCTTTCCAGAATCTTGGCGCGCTGCCGCGCCTGAAACTCTTGATTTGGAAACTCCCCGTGGCTCATGCTCAGGAACCGCTGATACGCGGCCAGTGCGGGCTTCAGATCCCGCATCCTATCCAGCACGATAGCACGCAGAAAGATGTGCCCCGGTTTCTCGGCATTTAATGCCGCCACGCGATCGAGCGCCGCCAGCGCCGCCGGATAATTCTCCGCCATCACCAGAACTCCGGCCAGTTCGCTCCAGGCCTGCGGAGCATCCGGCTTCAGTTTCGTCGCCAGTTCAAACTGGGCCGCGGCCTCCGGAAACTTCCGTTGATCGCGGATGATGCGCCCATATAGCATGCGGATCTGGAAATCATTGGGCGTCGTCTCCAGGATCTTTTCCACCACCGGCAGCGCCTTCTCGGGTTGATTACTTTTCAGAAACGCCTCGGCCAATGCCGCGCGATTGGCGTCGGTGGGCGATTTCGCGACCGCGATCTGGAGGCAGGGAATCGCGTCCGCCGGCTTGCCTGCCGCGAGCAGCAATACGCCCAAGCGCTCCTGCGCTCCCGGATTTTCCGGGAACTGCTGATAGATCGCCATCGCCTGCTCGGGCTTTTTCGCGGCTTCGTACAACGAACCGAGCTCCAATAAATCGTCGCGATAATTCGCGTTCAATTCCGCGGCTTTTTTGAAATGCGCGGCCGCATCGTCGAGCTTTTGCTCCTTCACCAATGCATGCGCCAGGCCGAGCTCCGCATCCGGCGATTTGGGATCCAGAGCCAAGGCCGCCGTGAACGCCAGTTCTGCTTTGGCGAATTCGCCGGCCTGCATCAAGGCGTCCGCCACGTAATAATGCGGGCGGTACTCGGTGGCTTTCTGCGCCGCAGCGTCCGTCAAAACCGCGACGGCGTCGGCAGCCCGCTTTTCGCGCAGCAGCGAAATGCCCAAGTTCAACTCGGCCTGGTACAAGCCCGGTTTCAGTTCGAGCGTCTTCTGATATTCGGGAACGGCCTCGGCGTCTTTGCCCAGCAGGCTGTAGGCCAGCGCGAGGTTGAAATGCAGGCTGTAGTCTTTCGGATCCGCGGCTACGGCACGCGTGAAATCGTCCGCCGCGGCCTGGTATTGTTTGTCGTTCAGCGCCTTCAGCCCTTGCTCGGCCGGGTTGGGCTGGGGCGCGGCCTGAAACGCAAACAGCACAACGAGGGCGATTGAAGCGGGCATAAAGTACTTCTCCCATTTTCACCCAATCCGGGCGCTCTCGCATGATATTCTAGGTTGTTAGGCTCCCCGTAAGGTCACTAGCTCGCGCGAGCCAGAGGTTTCAACATGTCAGGACATTCCAAGTGGGCGACCATCAAGCACAAAAAGGCCGCCACCGACGCCAAGCGCGGAAAAGCGTTCACACGCATCATCAAAGAAATCATGATTGCCGCCCGCTCCGGTGGAGGCGACCCGGATATGAACCCCCGTCTTCGCAAGGCAGTCACCGACGCCAAGGCCGCGAGTATGCCGGCCGACAACATCAAGCGCGCCATCATGCGCGGTACGGGTGAACTCGAAGGCGGACAGATCGACGAAGTAACGTTTGAAGGCTATGGGCCGGGTGGCGCGGCTGTGCTGGTGCTGGTAGCCACCGATAATCGCAACCGCACCGTCAGCGAAATCCGGCACGTGTTTTCGAAAAACGGCGGCAACCTGGGCGAGGTTGGCAGCGTCTCGTGGATGTTTGAGCGCAAGGGACAGATCATCATAGAGAAAGATAAGGCCGGCGAAGACAAGCTCATGACGCTGGCGCTCGAAGCCGGCGCTGAGGATATGCGCGATGATGGTGAGGATTGGGAAGTGATCTCCGCTCCTGAAATGCATGATGCAGTGTTGGAGGCGATCCAGAAGGCCGGCATCGCAACCACCTCGGCCGAGATCGCGATGATCCCCAAGAACCTCACGAAACTCGAAGGCAAAAACGCCGCCGCGATGTTGCGGCTGAGCGAAGCGCTGGAAGAACACGACGACGTGCAGAATGTCTACTCCAATTTCGACGTCGACGAAAAAGAGCTGGAAGCGTTAGCGTAGGAGCTATGCGCCGGCCCGGGCATTGCATGCGCATTCTCGGCATCGACTGCGGCACGGAACATACCGGCTATGGTCTGATCGAAAGCGACGGCCGTTCGCATCGCATGATCGCGGCTGGTTCGATCAACACCAGCCCGAAGCAGCCGCTCGAATCGCGGCTTCTGGTGATCGCGCAGGGCCTGCGCACTGTGATCCAGGTGCACATGCCGGAATCTGCGGCGGTGGAGGAGGTCTTCTACGCGCAAAATGTCAAGACCGCTCTGAAGCTGTCGCATGCCCGAGGCGTTGTTCTGCTCACGCTGGCCGAAGCCGGGCTATCGTTGGGCGAGTATTCGCCGCTCGAAATCAAAACCAGCGTGGTCGGCTATGGCCGCGCCGAAAAGCAACAAGTGAAATTAATGGTTCATTCCTTATTGGCCCTCGAGACTCGCATCGAATCCGAAGATGCTTGCGACGCCATCGCTGTGGCGATCTGCCATGCCACGCGAACGTCCACGGATCTGCGCCTGAGAGCAGCTCGATGAAAACGATCCTTCTCGCTTTGGCGCTTTCGGCCGTTTCATCCGCGGCGCCGCAGCTCTTTTACTCGAAGTATTTTAAGGGCAGCGTGCCTGAGTACGTCTCGATCACCGTCGAACACGATGGCCAGGTTACGTATCAGCAGGCCAAAGACGATGACAATCCCGTGCATGTCCAGTTACCCAGCGCAGCCACCGGGGAGCTGTTCGCTCTGGCGGACAAGCTGGGGCATTTCGGGCATCCGATCGAATCCGGATTGAAGATCGCCAATCTGGGCGTCAAAACATTTCGATACCAGAATGGCGCGGAGCAGCACGAGGTGCAGTTTAACTATTCCCAGGATCTGAACGCGCAGGCGCTGCTCGATCGTTTTGAGCAGATCAACGAAACCGAGCAGCATTTTATCGATCTGGATCGCACCGCGCATTTTGACAAGCTGGGTGTGAACGACGTGCTGCTGGAAATGCAGGTGACCATGGAACACGACCGCCTGGTTGCGCCCGACCAATTCCTGCCGCTGCTCGACCGCATCGCAAGAAACGAAAGCTATCTCCACATCTCGCGCGAGCGCGCCGCCGCCATCGCGGAGGCCATTCGCAAACCCGCGCCGCCAGCGGCCCAGGAGAAGGATCAGTGAAGAGCGGCCGGATCGCCATTACGATTCTGATCGCCGCGGGTCTTCCGCTTTTCGCGCAGCAGACGCCTGAGCAGCAGAGCCTGCGCCAGGCGCTGAGTGAAGCCGGCAACAGCCCCGCCGATTTCGAGCTCGCGATCGAGAATCATCTGAAGCAGTATCCGAACTCGCCGGAACGGGCCCAGCTGGAAGCTGCTTTGGTGAAGACCGCTATTTCCCGGAACGACGATGCCCGCCTGATCACGTACGGCGAGAGCGTGCTTTCGCGCGATCCCAACAACCTTGAAATTCTGGAGCATGTAACCACAGCGCTGCTCCACCAGGGCGACAAAGTGCACGCCGAGCGCGCGCTCGAACATGCGCATCATTTCGCGGACCTGATCGAAAACACCTACTCGGGCGACAAATTCGAGCCCGGCGGAGGTCCCAACCAAGCGCGGCGGAAAGAGGAATACGATCGCGGACGCGCCCGCGCGCTGCTGCTCGAATCGCGCGCCGAGGGTCTGCTTGGCCAAGTGCAGCAAGCGGCCGGCCTGGCGCAATCGAGCTATAAAATCTTCCCCAGCGTGGAAGGCGCCAAGGAAGCGGCGCGCTGGCTCTCCGCCTCGGGGAAAGACGCCGAAGCTTTGCAGGCGCTGGCCGAGGCTTTCACCATCGCGGGCCTGCGCTCGGCTGATGTGGACGGCGCGGATGAGCGGGCGCGCATGGGCGAGCTGTATCGCAAATTGCACGGTACGGATACCGGTCTCGGCGATCTCATCTTGAGAACTTACGACACCACCTCCTCGCAGCTTGCGGCCCGCCGGGCCGAAATCAAAGAACTCGACCCGAATTCGCAGCTCAAGGACCCGATTGAATTCACTCTTTCCGGGCTCGACGGCGACAAACTGCCGCTCCGCTCGCTGCTCGGCAAAGTCGTGGTGCTCGATTTCTGGGCCACCTGGTGCGGACCTTGCCGCGAACAGCACCCGCTGTATGAGCAGGTGAAAGCCAGGTTCAAGAACGCGAACGACGTCGTGTTCCTGGCGGTAGATGCCGACGAAGATCATAGTCTGGTGAAGCCGTTTCTCAATCAGGTCAAGTGGAGTCAGAAGGTATATTTCGAAGGCGGCTTGCAGAGCTTGCTGCAAGTCTCGTCGATTCCGACCACGATCATTCTGGGCAAGAACGGTCAGATCTTCACCCGCATGATCGGCTATCTTCCGGATCGTTTCGTCGATATGCTAACCGATCGCGTGAATGACGCCCTGGGGAAACCGCAGGCCCCTGCACCTGCGCCCGTGGTTCATCCCGCGCCCGTCTTGAAGCAATGACTCCGTTCCCCCGCGTCACCTGGATCGTGCTCGATAGCGTGGGCGCGGGCGAAATGCCTGACGCCGCAGCTTATGGCGATGCCGGAAGCGATACGCTTGGGCACATCGCCTGCGTACGCACCCTGCATCTGCCGAATCTCGCTGAACTTGGCCTCGGCAATTTGAAGCGGCTGCCGCACGTGGGGCCGGTGGATCGTCCAACCGCGGCCTTCGGACGCTGCGCGCTCGCGTCTCCGGGCAAAGACACCACCACCGGCCATTGGGAAATGGTCGGCATCCATCTGGATAAGCCGTTCCCGCTTTTTCCGCACGGATTTCCGCCCGCGATCATGCAAGAGTTCGAGCGGCAGATCGGACGCGGCACGCTCGGCAACTGCGCGGCATCGGGAACCGAGATCATCAAGGAATTGGGCGAAGAGCACATGCGCACCGGAAATCCGATCGTTTATACATCGGCCGATAGCGTTTTCCAGGTTGCCGCGCATGAAGAAGTGATTCCGCTGTGGGAGCAGTACAAGATTTGTGAAACTGCGCGTGCGTTGCTGCGCGGGCCTTTCGAAGTCGGCCGGGTGATCGCCCGTCCGTTCACTGGCCAGCCAGGCTCGTTCACCCGCACCCCCAATCGCAAGGATTACGCGGTGCCGCCGCCGCAAGGCATGCTGCTCGATCAGCTTCATGACCGTAAAATCCCGGTGTACAGTGTCGGCAAAATTTTCGACGTGTTCCTCGGGCGTGGCATCGGCGAATACGAGAAGACCAAGAACAACACCGATGGGATGGCGAAGACTCTGGCTGCGCTCGATGAACTGGAGTCGGGTCTGCTGTTCGTGAATCTGGTGGATTTCGATCAGCAGTACGGGCATCGCAACGATGTAGAAGGCTACGCCCGCGCGCTCGAAGAGTTCGATGCCTGGCTGCCTTCGCTCTATCCCAAACTGACTGATCGCGATCTGCTCATCATCACCGCCGATCATGGTTGCGATCCGACCACCCCATCCACGGATCACAGCCGCGAGTACGTTCCGCTGCTGGCATATCGCGCCCACAAGCGCGAACCCTGCGATCTCGGTCTGCGTTCCACGCTGTCCGACATCGGGCAAACCGTAGCCGAGAATTTCGGCGTCAACATCAATCACGGAACAAGCTTTCTCGGAGCGATCGAATAGTGCGGCGCCCCATTATGGCGGGCAACTGGAAGATGTACAAGACGCCGGCTGAGACCACGGCGTTCTTTGAAAAATTCCGCAGGCTGGTGGAAAACTCCACGCGCGGCGATATCGTGATTTGCCCCCCGTTCGTCGATATCCCGGCTGCCGCCGCGTGCGCAGGCGGAACAAATATCCAGATTGGCGCACAGAATATGTATTGGGAGGCGGAAGGCGCGTACACGGGCGAAGTTTCCGCGGGCATGCTGGTTGCCACCGGATGCCAATGGGTGATCGTCGCGCACAGCGAGCGCCGCCATTACTTCGGCGAGACCGAGGAAACGGCGTTCAAGAAGCTGTGCGCCGCGCTCGCCGCCGGGCTGAAGCCGATCTACTGCGTGGGTGAACGCTCGCACGAACGCGAAGCAGGCAGAACGCACGAAGTGCTCGATCGCCAGATCCGCGGCTGCGCGTGTAATCTCACGCCGGAACAATTCCGCGGGATCGCGATCGCGTATGAGCCGGTGTGGGCGATCGGGACTGGAAAGGTCGCAACGCCTGAAATCGCGGCCTCCGCCCATTCGTTTATTCGGGAGCGCGTCGGCGAAAAATTCGGGAGCGCGGCGGCTGATGCCTGCCGCATCCTTTACGGCGGCAGTGTGAAACCGGACAACGTCGCCGGCCTGATGGCGCAGGATCAGATCGATGGCGCGCTGGTAGGCGGCGCGAGCCTGGATGCCGAATCCTTCGCGGCCATCGTAAACTTTTGACATATGCGGATTGCGCGCTGCCTCCTCTGTTGCTTTCTGAGTTGGACCGCGATACCCGCGGAGGTGGCCAAACTTCCGGAGCCGTATCAGACGCTGGCCGAATTGGCGCGAGCCGCTCCGCCCGAATTCACTGCCGATGCACTGCTTCGTCTGGTGGAGCAGGGACATCTGGTGGATAAGAATGCCAAGCGCGAGTTGATCGAAGAAGCTTTTCGAAACGCGGCCTCCGCAAAATTCCAGGTGCGGATGCGCGGACTGCCCGGCACCACGACGGACACGGGGTCGGGATCGCTGAGCCGCGCGTACGATTTGAAACTGGACATGCTTTCTCTGCAGAGCCGCGCGGTGCGCGACATGCTGCCGCTCAATTCCGCCGAGGCCCGCAACCTGTTCACCGAAATTACGCGCCCCACGCTTGCTCCGCTTACTTGCGACGATGCTCTCTACTACGATCTTTCGGACTATTACGAAGCCCTGAGCGCAGTGGTGAACGGTACGTTCACGCCGAAGGAACGGGCCAAGGACGAGCCTTTGAATTTCCTGACCGACTATCTGGGCCAGGTAAGCTCGCCGCTCGAACTCGCACCGGTTGCCGCCGCTCTGGGAAGCGTGAGCGCGACCAAACAGCAACGTCAGGGATTGTGGGCACGGCTTGGTGGAATGATGGAAACTATGCAGCCGGACGACCGTTCGTATTCGGCATCGCTCCTGATGCTGAGCTCGGTCAATGCGCCGGAACTCGCGAGCTCGCTCGAAAAATATCGCCAAAAAAGTCACGGTTGTGAATCGGACGCGCCCTCCACAAAAGCCAGCGACAAGACTCCGAAGCTGGACGCGTACTGGCATTCGAGCGGCAGCCAGCAAATGCTGCAACCCGGGAAAAAGCTGCGCTACGACAAGAACAATCTGCCGCTGAGCGAGGCCGACCGCTCGACCCCCGAATGGCAGCAGCAGGTGTCCGATTACTTGAACCAGATCGCCGACTGGACCCCCGATCAGGAAGGCTCCGAAGCGGACTTTTATCATGAAAAATGCACGGTCCTGACAGCGCTGATCGAGCTTGTTCCGCCCGGCCCGGAAAACGACCAGATCATTGCCGATTATGTGGATTTCATCAGTAACTCGGACCTTTATCAGCAGAGTCCGGCGGAATGGTACCTGGAGCCGCACACGCTGCTCGATCGGTTCCAGCCCGGCACCAGCCTGCACATGAAACTTCTTGATGCCTACCAAAGATCCGGCAACCCCATCTTAAGCCTGGAAGTCGCGCTCGAACGCTCTAGCCGGCGGCAATAGCCCTTGGTCGGGCGTTCGCCCTAGCCGAAAAACCGGTGAATCCGCCGATAGAACCAGTGTGTTCGAGTACTTCCTCTACGTGGCGATTATCGCGGAGACCGCACTAGCGGCGTTCGTTTATAAGACGACCTTCCGTGACCCGGATTTGGCGCGTTTCAACGTCTATTTTGGGGTCTTCTACGCCGCGTTTCTCGCCTGGTCCATTTGGGAGTTGAACAAGGTCGACAAGCGGCGCAAGCTGCTGGAGGCGCAACCCGCTCCGGAGCCGGTTACCGAAACAGCGGTTGAACGCCCGCGTTCGTTACTCGGGCTCACGGCCGCTCAATTAGCAATTGTTGCTGTTGTGTTTGTGACTGCCGTTGCGACGTTCAGTTGGGCGCTGAGAGCGCTACGCTAGCTGGCGACAGGAGCAGGCTCCGGCGCGGGGTACTTCTTCATCAGGCGGCTGACAGTATCGGACGGCTGAGCGCCGTTCTTCATCCAATAAGCAATGCGGTCGTGCTTTAAATTGACCACTTGCGGCTGGCTTACGGGGTTGTACGTTCCGACGACTTCCACCGAACGGCTGTCACGCGCGCGTTCCTTGTCTATGACGACGACCCGATAGGTCGGCTTCTTTTTGGCGCCAAAGCGCGCCATGCGAATCATTAACATGCTTTCTCCTACTGTAACATCGGCAGCTTCAGTTTGCCCAGGCGCTTGCCCAGGAACCCGCCGCCGGTAATGCTTTTCATCATTTTGCGCGCTTGCGCGTATTGTTTGAGCAGCGCGTTCACTTCCTGGACCGTGGTGCCGCTGCCTTTGGCGATCCGGCGCCGGCGTGTGCCGTTGATGATCATGTGATTGGCGCGTTCCTTGGCGGTCATCGAATCGATGATTGCCACCACGCGCGTGATCTCGTTCTCATCCACCTTCATGTCTTTCAACTGCTTCATCGGACCGACCTGCGGCATCATGCCAAGCAGCGATTCGAGCGGCCCAAGCTTGCGGATCTGACGCAATTGATCGCGGAAATCCTCCAGCGTAAACTCATTGTCGATGAGCTTGCGCTGCATTTCTTCGGCGTCTTTCTGATCGATGCTTTCCTGGACCTTGTCGATCAGCGAAAGCATGTCGCCCATGCCGAGGATGCGCTGGGCCACGCGATCGGGATGGAACGGTTCAAGCGCGTCGAATTTTTCGCCGACGCCGACGAATTTGAGCGGCTGATTGGTGATGGCGCGGATCGAGAGCGCCGCGCCGCCGCGCGCATCGCCATCCAATTTGGTGAGCATGACGCCGGTGATGCCGAGGCGCTTGTGGAACTCGTCGGCCGATTTCACGGCGTCCTGGCCGGTCATCGCGTCGGCGACGAACAGGATTTCGGTGGGATTGAATTCGTCCTTCAACTGCCGCAATTCGAGCATCAGTTCGTCGTCGATGTGGAGGCGGCCGGCGGTATCGATCAGCAGGACATCGCGGCCGGTTTGGCGAGCTTCGCGCAGTGCGGAGCGCGAGAGATCGATGGGCTTGGTCTCTTCGGGCGTACCGTCGTAAATGGGCAGCTTGATATCGCGCGCGATCACGCTCAACTGCTGGCGGGCGGCGGGACGGTACACGTCGACGGACACCATCAGCGGGTTGTGGCCGTTCTTTGAAAGCCAGCGGGCGAGTTTGCCGGTAGTGGTGGTCTTGCCGGAACCTTGCAGACCGACGATCATCATCACGGTGGGCGGCTCGTTGGCCATGCGCAGTTTGGATTGATGGCTGCCGAGCGTTTTGACCAGCTCGTCGCGCACGATCTTAATGACTTGCTGGGTGGGCGAAAGGGCCGAGAGCACGTCTTCGCCCATGGCCTTTTCCTTAATGCCTTCGATAAACTGCTTCACGACGCGGAAATGGACGTCGGCTTCGAGCAGCGCCACGCGAATCTCGCGCAGAGCGGCTTCCATATTCTCGGCCGTTAATTTTCCTTCGCCGCGCAGGTTTTTGAAGACGCGCTGCAGCTTGTCGGATAAGTTATCAAACATGATTTACTTCTGAGGCAGGCCCCAAGGCTCTATTCATTATACGGTAAATAGGGGCGTCTTCCCGCCAGGGTTGCTGGCCGCAGCTACGGCGTCGGAATCGCTTTTTGATAAAACTCGGCCATGGACGTATGCAAGCTGTCCAGGCAGGCCTTCTTGGTGTACAGCATGTGGCCGGCTTCGCAATAAGTGAGGCTCACATGATCGGTGAGGGACGGGCCGAGGCCGAGGTGGCTGACGGTATATTCGGCGGCGAAGAAGGGAGTGGCAAGGTCGTAATATCCGGCGGCGATCATGACGTGCAGCGCGGGGTTTTCGGTCATGGCGTCGCGCAGCATGCCGGACACGTTGACGTAGCGGTTCTGAAACCGGTCGTATTTCCAGGGCTGGACTTTGTCGGTCAGGATTTGATACGGCATGTCGCTTTTGTAGCCGAGCTCGGCGCGCACGTAGTTGTTGAACATCGCGGTGTAGACGCCTTGCACGGACGCGTAGCTCGGATCATAGTCGGGGTATGCGCCGGTGGCGTCCTGATCGATGCCCTCCAGCCGGCTGTCATAGCGGCCGATGGTGCGGCGCTCATCGCGCAACAATTCTTTGGCGAAGTGTTCCATCGAGATGCGCAGGTTGGCTTGTTCGACGTAGGTTTCCGAGAGGCCGGTGAGGCGCGCGAGCTCGTGGGCGACGCTGGTCCGCTCCGACGCCGTCAGCTTGTCGCCTTTGAGGAGCGCGACGGAATATTCGTTTCCGGCGAAGCGGCGCGATTCGCCGAGCGCCTTCTCGAGGCCCGCTTGCTGCAGGTCCTTGGGCAATTTCTTGTGATACCAGGCGGCGGCGGTGTAGGAAGGCAGGAACATGGTGTAGGGCAGATCGTTGCCGGGCGCGAACGAAATGGTCTCGAAATTGAGCACGGAGGAAATCAGCGTGATGCCGTTCAGGTAGATGCCTTCGTTATCGAGAAGATATTGCGAGAGGGCGGCCGCGCGCGTGGTTCCGTAGCTTTCACCGGCCAGGAATTTCGGCGAGGCCCAGCGTTCCGCGCGCACAGAATAAAGCCGGATGAATTCCGACACCGATTCCAAATCGCCCTCAAAACCGTGGAATTGTTCCGCTTTTTGGCCAGGAGCGGCGCGGCTGAAACCGGTGGTGACGGGATCGATGAAGACCAGATCGGTGAACTGGAGCGCGGTGTCGTCGTTATCCACGAGACGGTAGGGAGGCTTGGGCTGCTCCCCTTCCGGTCCCATGACGACGCGCTTGGGGCCGAGGGCGCCCAGGTGCAGCCAGACCGAAGATGATCCGGGGCCGCCGTTGAACGCGAAGGTAATGGGGCGCTTCGAAACATCCGCGACGCCGTCGAGCGTGTAGGCGACGTAGAACATGCTGGCCCAGGGTTTGTCGTCCTTCTTGAGGACCAGTGTGCCGGCGGTCGCCGTGTAGTTCAGCGTTTGGCCGTTGATCTGGATGGAGTGCTTGGTGACCGAGGACGTATCGACGGGAGGCTTTTCGGCGGGCTTCGATGCGTCGGCGTTTTTTTCGTTTGCGGCGCCGGGCGCGGGATGTTCCTGCGCTTGCAAGGCCGTGATCATCAACAGTGCGGCGACTACAGGTGTTAGCTTCATCGCGAGAGCCCCTCGCTGCCCATCTTAACGTGAATGCCTTCACGTCGTGTTTTGTGGCGCGCGTGCTAAACTCACGGGCAAAGCACGTCATGTTCTTGCCTTGTCTGCACAAAATTGCAGCGCGTGAGGATCTTTCGGCCGCGGAAGCGCGCGAAGCCATGCTTGCGATTCTGAATGGCGAAGTCACGACGCCGCAAATCTCGGCGTTTTTGGTGGGATTGCGGACCAAAGGCGAGACCGCGGAAGAGCTGTTGGGATTTGCGCGGGCGATGCGTGAGAAGTCGACGCGAATCGATGTGGGCTTGGTTGCCGAACCGTTGCTCGATACCTGCGGCACGGGCGGCGACGGCGGAGCAACGTTCAACATTTCGACGGTCGCGGCTTTTGTGGTGGCGGGCGCGGGCGTGCGGGTGGCGAAGCACGGAAACCGGTCGTTTTCAAGCCAATGCGGCAGCGCGGATATCCTGGAACATTTAGGGGTTCAGGTGTCGTTTACGCCGGAACGGGCGGGGCAGGCGATTCGGGAGATCGGCATCGGATTTCTTTTTGCGCCACTGATGCATCCGGCGATGAAACACGCGCAGCCGGCTCGGGCCGAGCTGAAGATGCGGACGGTGTTCAATATGCTGGGGCCGCTAACGAATCCGGCGCGGGCGACGCGGCAGTTGATCGGGGCGCCATCGGCACAGGCTGCCGAACTGATGGCATGCGCGTTGGCTGGCCTGGAAATCGAGCGCGCGTTCATCGTGCATGGTTCCGATGGACTCGATGAAGTGACCACTACAGGGTCGACGCTGGTGTTCGAGGTGGCTGGAGCAAGCGTGCGGTCGTTCGAGTGGGCGCCTGAGGGGTTCGGGATTGCGCCGGCGAATATCGAAGAGTTGCGGGGCGGCGATCGCGCTTGCAATTCGGCCATTGCCACGGCGATTCTTCAGGGCAAGCGCGGCGCGCAGCGCGATATCGTGCTGGTGAACAGTGCGGCGGCGTTGTTAGTGGGCGGCGCGGCTCGCGATGCTCAGGAAGCAATGGAACGTGCGGAGAAATCGATTGATTCGGGCGCCGCGTGGGCGAAGTTGCGGCAACTGGCCGAGTTCAGCCGCGGTTGAGGACGTACTTGGCGAGCTCGCCCATGTCGTCGACGACGAAATCGGGCGGATAATCTACAAATGTTTCGGGCTGAAACCCATACGAGACGCCGCAGGCTTGCACGCTCGCGTTCCGCGCAGTTTGGATATCGACACCGCTGTCGCCGACCATGATGGTGCCCTCGCGGGACGCGCCGCTTTCAGCGAGCAGCGTCTCGATGCCAATGGGATCCGGCTTCTTCTGTTCGAAACTGTTCCCGCCGTAGACCTTGAAAAAATGATCCGCGAGGCCAAGCCCTTCGACGATCGCGCGGCTGATCCGAACCGGTTTGTTGGTCAGGATGGCCATCGCCGCGTGGGCGTCGCGCAGGGAATCGAGCGCGTCCTTCACGCCGGGATAAAGGCGCGTGTTGTCGAGCATGTGCGCGCGATAATACTTGAGGAAAAATTCGAGCCCGCGCGCGACGTCGTCCTCGCTTGCGTCCGGGCCGAGCGAGCGCCGCATCAACATGGGCGCACCGTTGCCGACATAGGACGAGATGAGGGCTTCAGAAATCGGGGGCAGGTCCATCAGCCCGCGCGCCGCGTTTACGGAATGCACCAGGTCGAGCTTGGAATCGATCAGTGTACCGTCGAGATCGAAAATCAGTAAGTTCATTCGTGCCTAAGCCTGTCGGGTTTTTGCGCGGTGTGATGCGCCCAGTCGTCCAGAACTTTGTCCTTGGTGGCGTAGAAAGCGTCTTTGACTTCGTGCGGCGTCAGCGCGGCGAAAAGGTTCGAGACATTGATCACGTAGGGCAGAAGCCGCGAATCGACGACCGAGCGCGGTGGGGGCGTGGGGGAAAACGCGAGCAGCACGGTGGCCATTCCGGCCGCGATCACGAAGCCGCGCACCAATCCGCAGGCGCCTCCGAGCAGGCGATCGAGCCAGGAAAGGCCGACCCATTTGAAAAACTTTGCCAGGATCATTCCCACGACGGCTCCGATAATCAGCACACCGAAAAAGATGACGAAGAATCCGATCAGGTTGGCGATCGCGCGCGAACTCACGTAATCGATCACGTAGCCGCCCGCGATGCCATAGAACCAGAACCCGGCGAACAATCCCACGATCATGGCGACGAAGCCGACGCCCGCGCGTGCAAAACCAGCGCCAAACGCCGTCAGCACCGAGACGGCGATCACGATCCCGAGCAGCACATCGATCCAGTTCAAAGCGATTTCCCGGTTAAGACTCGATAGGCCTCGCGATATTTTTCGCTGGTTCGCTCCATAACGTCGGATGGTAAGACGGGCGCGGGCGGCTGCTTGTTCCAGTGAATTGATTCCAGGTAATCGCGGACGTACTGTTTGTCGTAGGAAGGCTGCGGGCCGCCGGGCTGGTAGGTGTTGCGAGGCCAGAAGCGCGAGGAGTCCGCCGTCAGCACTTCGTCCGCCAGCACCAGTTGATCGCCGACGAAGCCGAATTCGAATTTGGTATCGGCGATGATGATCCCGCGCGTTGCGGCATATTCGGCGGCACGCTTGTAAATGGCCAGCGTGAGATCGCGGAGCTTCGCGGCGAGCGGTTCGCCGATGCGCCCGGCGACCGTTTCGAAGGTGATGTTCTCGTCGTGACCCGACGTCGCTTTGGAAGCCGGAGTGAAGATGGGCTCGGGGAGCTGATCGCTCTCGATCAATCCTTTGGGCAAGTCGATGCCGCAGATCCGGCCCTCGCGGCGGTAATCCTTCCAGCCGGAGCCCGAGACATAACCGCGGGCCACGCATTCCACGTCGATCATCTTGGCGCGGCGCACCAGCATGGACCGGCCTTCGAGTTGATCGCGGAAGGCGTGGAACTCGGGCGGGTAATCGCCCACGTTGGCCGATACGAGGTGGTTGGGCACGATGTCCTTGAGCAGATCGAGCCAGAACAGCGTGAGGCCGGTGAGGACGCGGCCCTTGTCGCGGATGGGCGTGGGGAGAACGTAATCGAAGGCGGAGAGCCGGTCTGTAGCGACGATGACCAGGAAGTCACCCGCCGCGTAGATGTCGCGTACCTTGCCGCGGGCGACGAGTTCGACGCCGGGCAGGCTGGTTTCAAAAATGGCTGCCAAATATCATTGTTATCACGGCAGGGTATCGCGGCGGGGCGCGACAGACCAGCGCTGGAATGTTCGCATGACGCAAGACCAGCGAGCCTGTAAGTTTTGCTGTGTTACACCGAGGTGTCGCGATTCAAGCGACACGACTTGCGCACCCTCGTGATTGGTAACGTCCGTGCTTGCGTGACCGCGAAGGAGAATGCACCAATATGAATTGGGACAGAATCGAAGGTAATTGGAAACAGATGAAGGGCAAGGCCCGCGAGAAATGGGGCAAACTTACCGATAGCGACTGGGAACAGGTGGCCGGAAGGAAGGACCAGTTGGTGGGCCGTATTCAGGAGCGTTACGGGATCTCCAAAGATGAGGCGCAGCGCGAAGCGGATGCATGGGCAAAGGCCCAGCAGGACGCCGAATTCCGTGAGCCGAGCGTTCGACGGTAAGGTCACCCAATAAAGGACTGAACAGAGGGTCGCTTTCGGGCGGCCCTTTGCCGTTCCACGCGCCCTTTATACTGAGGGATTGCAGTTTCCCGATAGAACATGACACGCTATCTCGTGACGGGCGGGGCCGGGTTCATCGGCTCCTGTCTGGTGCGCGCGCTGCTCGCGCAAGGCGGCGGCACGGTGCGGGTGATCGATAATTTTCTCACCGGCCACGAAAGCAATCTCAGCGAGGTTCGCTCGCAGATTGAGCTCGACGCATCGGACATTCGCGACTACGGCGCCGTGGCTGCAGCAGCCAGGGGAGCGGACATCGTGTTTCATCTGGCAGCCATTCCCTCGGTGCCGCGCTCCATTGCGGAGCCGGAATTGTCGCATCAGGTGAATATCGATGGAACGTTCAACGTGCTGCGGGCTTGCGCGGAAGCCAACGTTGCGCGAGTGGTGTATGCGGCATCGTCATCGGCGTACGGCGATACCGAAGTTTTGCCGAAAGTGGAATCGATGCCGCCGCGGCCGAAATCGCCTTACGCGGCACAGAAACTCATGGGCGAGTATTACGCGAGCGTGTTTCACTCCTGCTTCGGGCTCGAGACGGTCGCGCTGCGCTTCTTCAATGTCTTCGGCGAACGGCAGGATCCTTCAAGCCCGTACTCCGGAGTTTTGTCTTTGTTCATGAAATGTCTGCTCGAGCGGCGTTCGCCGGCCATCTTTGGCGACGGCGAACAGACACGCGATTTCACTTATGTCGAAGATGTCGCGGCCTTGTGTTTGAAAGCTTCCTGCGCGGCGGGCGTTGCGGGAAAAGTGTACAACGCCGGAAATGGAAACCGCTATTCGCTGAATTTCGTGTGGGATTTGTTGCAAAAGATCGAGGGCGTGAGTCTGCCGGCGCAATATGGTCCACCACGGGCGGGTGACGTGCGCGATTCTCAGGCGGACACCACCGCAGCCTGCCGCGACCTCGGCCACGCGCCGCAATATACGCTCGAACAAGGCCTGCGCCGGACGTTGGCGTGGTTCAAGACGGATTGGTTTCGAGCATGCTCGACGTAATCCGCGACACCATACGCCAGATTCCTCGCGGCAAAGTCTCGACCTACGGCGAAATAGCCCAAGCGGCGGGATTTCCCGGCTGTGCGCGGCAAGTGGTGTGGGCGTTGCGGGGCGCACGGGGGCTGGCTTGGCACCGCGTAGTCGGGGCGGGCGGAAAGATTTCGCTGACCGGGGAAAACGGGCTGGAGCAGCGGCTGCGCCTGGAATCGGAAGGGGTCGCCTTCCGCGGCTCGCGGGTCTGGATGGAGAAGCATCAGCACGAATTCAAGAAGGCGCGAGTTACTGCGCGCCGGGGTAAGGCGTGATTCGCGCGGGCTGTGTGTTGGGATCCACCAGCCATACCGAACGGCCGTGAAAATAATCGATCAGCGCGCGGTTCCCGGCGCGGCCAAAATCGCGCGCCCACACCACTTGCGATTGATCGATGTCGGCCGCGTTGTAAATCCACTGCAGAAAATCCTGCGGATTCGTTTTCGGTTCCACGATCACCAGGTGTTTACCGCCGGCTTTTTCGAGTATCGCGAGAATCCGGGCTTTGTTCTGATTCCCCGGTTGTGCGCAACACCACGATTCAAAATTGTTGGCTTGCGTGAACGGAAGATGGGCCTCCTGGAGAGTGATCCGAACCGCGAGAATCACGAGCATGATGGCAGGCGCGGCGAGAACAAGCTGGAGTCCGATAGGGCGTCCGTTGTGGCGGAATCGGTGCAGGCGGCGCATGCATTCCACCAGAATCGCGAGGATGGCAGCCGCTGCCGGTGCGGCGTAGTGGGGCAGACTCACGAATTGGATCAAGGCCAGCAGTAGAGTGCCGCCCGCGGCGAGAAATAACAGGCGCAATCGCCGGCTTCGCCAGACGGCCGGCAGCATGACGAGCGGAATGGACAGCGCGGGTCCCAGATAAAATCTCCACAGGGTCTGTGCTTTTTGTGTGCTGTGTTTTAGTTCGCCGAGAAGCGACGAATTGCGGTCGTGCGCTTCGCGCTCGTAGTCGTAATAGCGCTGCATTTCGACGTCGCGCAGCTTTACGTCGCGCGCGTGAAACCAGGGAAGGCCCAATGGCCAGCCGTAAGCTGCCTGATTTACCGCATAGGGCGTGCGGAATGGATCGCCGGTGACGGCTTTGCAATAGACCAGCAAGCCGGCAATCGCGGCGAGCACCAGGGCCGTGGCGGGAATGCACATCGCATAGACCCGGAGCCTTTTTCGAAATGCGATCCCGAGCGCGACGATCACGGGAACGCAGACAGCCAAGCCTTCGAAAGGCCGCGAGTAGCCGACGGCGATGATGCCAAAAGCGAGCACCAGCGATAACAGGATCGACGGTTTCTTGAGAAATCGCGGGTACGCTCCCAAGATGAGCGCGCCGCCGAGCGCCGCGAGACACCCGCCGTAGTAGCTGTTAATCCAATAGCTGGCGATGTCGAAGCGCACTACGGCGAGCAATGCGCCGAACAGCGCCCAGGCCGGTGGCGCCCAGGCTTGCAACATCCAGCAGAAGGCCGCGCACATGGCCGCGCAGAGCAGCCAGACCGCGATCCAGGGATGGCCCGCGCGCATCCCGAGCGATAAGATTGCGGCCGGCCCGGGAAAATAATCGGAGTTATAGGTCGGCTTCTGGATAATGTGGATGCTCTCAAAGTGTGGCCACATGGGATGGGTCGGGTTGGTGAGACGGCCATGCGCCAGTGTGTCGGCGAGCAGAAGCTGGCTGAATTCGTCGGTCACCTCGGGATGGGGGACCGGGAGTACAGGCAGCAGGGCCGCACGGATTGCAAGCGCGGAGAAAAAGACCACGGCAACCGCTGTTTTTCGCTGGTATGCGAGCTTCACCCAGGCGCGCCAGGGCCGCAGGATGGAAAACGTCGGTGTCCAACCGCGATAAGCAAAAAGCAGCGCGGCCGCTACCAAGCCTATTTCGAGAAAATTCAGATCGTAATAGAGCGCATATCCAAAGCCGGATAGAACGTAGAGGACAAACTCAAGCATGGAGCATCTCAGAGCGCGTTAATTAAGGATTCGGCGAGATCTTAAATCCGCTCCAGCCCTTACCGGCATAAACCTGTTGGGCACTCCAGCCCTGGAAGAAGGTGGCGCGCGCCGCAGCGTCCCAATATGCGGGCAGGACGGCATACTGGAAGTGATGCGCGGCCCAAAGCCTTTGCGAGTGCTGCTCCCGGCGTTCCCCTGGCGCGCCAGTGATGCACATCGAATCGGTGGGATCTGAGGTATAGGCACGGTCACAGGCATTAATCTGGAGCACGGCGGTGTGAGGACCCAGACGGCCAAAGCTTGCGAGCGCGGCATAGCCCGGAAGATTGGACCGCAGGTAGTCCGCGGGCCGAATGCGATGGGCCAGCAGCGGCAATTGTCCGGGCACGATCTCCAACAGAATCGCGCCCAAAAGGCCATACGCCAATGCGCCGGCAAACGCGGAAGCGATGGAGAAGCGCACTACTCGCGGCGCCATCGCCCAGTGCTGTTCGTATGCTTCTTTAGTCTTTGTCGCCACCAGCGCAATCAGCAGCGCGATGGGCGCGAGTGCATATCGAAGGGTCGTCATCCGGGCCCCCCACAACAGCAGATAGGCCGCAATGTAGAACCAGCACGCTATGCGGTTTGAATTGCGTTTGCGCGCGGCGAGCAGCGCCAAAGGCGCCAGGGCGAGAAGCACAATTCCCATGGGACTGCGCAACGGCGACTCCAGGCCGACGCGCGTATCGTGAAGCTGCACCAGCCAAAGGTCGATGAGGCGCCGGTGAATCCACGTGTCGTGATTTCGAAGGAAGTTCACTCGCGGCGTGACCGCTTCAGCCACATGCCGCGGATAAAGCGGATCGCCAGTCAACAAGTAGGTTCGCAGATGCCAATAGAAGCCGAACACGGCCAGGCATACGAAGAACAGGGCGGCTGTTCGGATTGCCCGTGGCTTCCGGTACAGGGGCGCGATAAACAATAACACCAGGGGAACAGCTCCGAACGCCGCGATGTGCTTGATGCCGAAACTCCCGGCGAGGAGGAAAGCGCCGAGCATCAGCCAGGGCCGGCGCTCGGTGGAGCGCCAGCGGAGACAACAGTACAGAGCAGCCAACTGGAACAGCGCCAGCTCCGTGTCGTTCTTCACCTGGCTCCCGTCCCAGAGGATAAAAGGAGTCATCACGACGGCTGCCAGGCCGGTGAAAATGCCTGCTGCGTCGAAGCCGCAGAGCTTCACGATCTCAAAAAGCACCAGGAGCAGCGCCGCCAGGAACATCGGCGTGACCATTTGCGCCGCCGGCTGCCCGCCTAAGGAATAGGCCAGCGTCAGCAGGACTTCGAATCCCTGCGGATAGTAGGAGTAGCTCGACACCGATACTGGCTGGAGGGCGTGCATCGCGAGATAGGATTGGGCATCGGGCAGATGCATTTTCACAGCGTCCATCACGATGCTGGGCGCGAGCGCCGCAATGGTTCCACATAGCACGCCCGCCGCGAGGAAGAGGACGCCCACACCGCACAAGGGATGCTTGAGGGCGGGAAGATTGCCGGCCGCTTGCCACAGCCTGGCGATGGCCCGCAGTCCGCCGAAGGCATCCCGCCACGCGAAGGCCAAGGGCGCCAACAGCAACAGCAGGAAGACTGGCCAATAGTAGGCGTGCAACAGACCGAGAATAAACAAGACCGGAATCAGCGCAGCCGATCCGGCGGCGAAACCAATCCCAATGGCCGCCGCGGGGTTCTCAAACGCGATGCCGAGCAGGCGCCCCAAGGTTTGGCCCGCGGTGAGGCACGCCATGAAGAATAGCGTGCCGGCTGCAAACGCGCGTGGTTGTTCGATTGCGGCCAGAACGATTGCCGCGCCGGCGATCGCGGGCAGTTCGTAGCGATACCATCCGCGGCTCCTCCAGCGAACGTAGAAGAAGCAGGCCGGAATTAGCAGCAACAAGAGACCGATAATCGCGTGAAAGTATAGCGAATTACCATGAATGCGGAAATATTCCACTTCCCAGCGGAACGGCTCGGCGGAGATCGCTAGCATCGCGGCAAGCCAGAGCCACCAGAGCCATACTTTGAGCACACCGCTGCGGCGATTCTCCATGAGAACCCGGTAGTGTAGCATCCCATAGGCGGCTTTGTTCGATGAACGATCGCGAGTGTCGCGGCCACATGAGAAGTTCCTATTAGAGCCAAGTAGAACGTTCCTACCCAAACAAGCGAAGTTGAAAGGTGGAACGAATCCAGATGAGCCAACCGGA
>Ga0335074_10001224_pt1 | contig 35108 bp, 34 predicted proteins | sample Lox_Sample_23_FD_206715 | JGI IMG/M metagenome (GOLD analysis project Ga0335074, IMG submission 206715) | Soil microbial communities from Loxahatchee National Wildlife Refuge, Florida, United States - Lox_Sample_2.3 | ecosystem: Environmental > Terrestrial > Soil > Wetlands | place: USA... | reverse complement strand
CCGTCTGTCATCCTTATCCTCTTCGCCGCATGGGCGTCGTTACCTGAGGCAAGAGCCGGATGCGGGAAATCCGCCCGTCCGGATCCGTGGAGGGGGTCAGGAGCAACCCTGATCCCTACTCCGACTCCGCGATCGCCTGTCCCGTTCGCCCCGATAATCAGTCAGCCCGGAGCTCTCGCCGGTCTTGCCTGCTTCCCGGCCTCTTCTCGCTCCGAGATTTGATTCATTCGCCTCGGATTTCGGTGCAATCGGCTTCAGGCTGTAAAACGAGGGTCGCCAAGCCGGGGCGTGACCCGGTCGCTCTCGTGTTCGTCGCGCCGATCGGCTCTTCCTGCAACCTTTGTGCCCGTTTCTGCGTATTAGGGGCAGGCCGGGTCCGCGGTACGCTCTGCTTTCGGGAGAAGCCATGTCCATTCCGTCGATTCAGAAAACGTTCGCGCTGGCCTTCACATTGGCGCTTTCGAGCGCGGCCTTTGCGCAGAAGCAAGCCCCGAAAATGCTGCCGTACACTACGATTGACCATCCGCAATTCGTACCGGCTTCGCAGGCCACCTTTCTTGCTGATGACGACGTTGTGATCGGCGTCTCCAGCCATGGTGTGACCAAAGCCTACCCGGCGGCAGACCTCGCGCAGCACGGTTGCGTGCAGGACCTCATGCCGGATGGTCCCATCGCCGTCACCTGGTGAAGCACCTGCAACACAGCCCTCGTGATCAGGGCTGAAGCCAAAGGAATGGCGCTCCATTTCGACTACGACAGCATGGTCGGGTCAAATGAGGTTTTCAAAGACCGCGAAACCGGCAGCAAATGGCAGCAAACTCTCTCTAGGGCTATCTCTGGCCCGCTCCAAGGCACGCACTTGCAACCCTATCCGTTCCTGCTCACCCAATGGGGAGAGTGGCGCGAGCAACATCCCGATACGCTGGTGCTGAAGCCCCTTCCCGGATACGCCGAGCGCATGCCCGGAATGAATAAATTCATCAGCCAGCAATGGAGCTCGGTGGTTTCCGGAAAACCAACGCCTCCCGGCGCGTTCGGACGCGACGACCGGCTGCCCGCGCGCGAAACGATTCTCGGGCTGGAAGTTGGCGACCAATCCAAGGCTTATCCACTGTCCGCGCTACAAAAGCAAAGCGTCATCAACGACAGACTCGGACGAGACGCCGTTGTCATCGTGCATCAGTCCAAGTCGGATACGACGACCGCTTTAGATCCGCTGGTCCACGGCACAACTCTCGAATTCCGAGCCGCCAATCCGGAAGCCGATCGCCTGGTCGATCTCGAAACGCACTCCACTTGGAACGCCTACGGCCTCTGCCTCTCGGGGAAGCTCAAAGGGGCGCAGCTGCACCAATTTATTCTTGAGCCGGAATTTTGGTTTGCGTGGTCCGAATTTCGTCCCAAGACGCAAGTGTACGGCGTCCCGAGGCGTCCTTAGATCTGGGCGCGTGAGAAGGATGGCTGTTGTCAGGGCGCGGCGTCGGCCGTGCCGCGATTGACGCGACGCTGACACGGCTTTAGCAGCTGAGGCACCGGCCCTGCTGTTGTCACAAGTACTCTTCAGGTGCGACGCGTATGGCTCAAGAAATGAACGGTTGTTTTGGCGCTTGAAGCTCCCGGTCTTTTACTTTTTGTCGGGAAGCTTGCTTCGTCAACTTAGTTGCCGCACGAAAACACGATGAGGAGATTGGCCATGATCACTCGCCGAGAACTGAACGCCACCCTGGGAGCATCGCTCGTAGCGCTTCTCTCGGGTGCTGTGTCGCCGGCACGTGCCGAAGCGGACGCGTCAGCGCAAAATGCAACAGGAGACAAGCCGCTACGTAATCCACGCCCGATACCGATTTTAATGCAGCAATCGATTGGCGATGTCGGCGACGCCGTAGTCACCATGCTCATACTGAACATACCCGCCAGACCTTCCGCGGGCCCGCATAGCGCTTTCCCCATGCACAAACACTCCGGCCCGGTGTTTGCCTACATGCTCGAAGGCAGCGTCGAAAATCAAGTCGACCCGGATGGGCCGAAAACATATAAAACGGGCGACAGCTGGTACGAGCCCGCCATGCACGTTCATCGCCTGCTTCACAATTTGAGCGAGACTCAGCCCGCCAAAATTTTGGTTTTTGAGGTGACTCCGAAGGGTAAGCCTCTCGCTCAGCCAGCGAAGTAGTTTCGAGCGAGCTTAGGGCTGGTTTTCGCTCTCGATTTCGCTGATCGGAAAGTGAATCAGTGCGCGGCAGGTTCGGCGGCGGGATGCATGCCGTGCTGCGGCACTTCGTGGACGCCGCGCGCCGGCGGCTCCTGATGGAAGCGGAAAAGCTGATTCAGCGGCCCAGCGCCCTTGCCGGTCGCATAGGATTTTTCGATGGCCTTGGTCACGTACGCTTTCGCCAGAATCAGCGCGTCGCGCAGTTGTTGCCCGCCGGCCAGCTGCGCCGCGATCGCCGACGAAAACGTGCATCCTGAACCGTGCGTGTTGGGACTACGCACGTGGTCCGCGCCGAAAACTTCGATCTGATCGCCCTGGCACAGCACGTCGATGGGCTTCTCCAGATGTCCGCCCGTGACGATCACCGCGCGCGCGCCCATTTCCAGCAGCTTCTGGCCCGCGGCTTTCATTCCGTTCACGTCTTTCACTTCCATGCCGGTCAGCTGCTCCGCTTCGGCGATGTTGGGGGTAACCACGCTCGCGCGTTTCAGCAGTTCTTCGCGCAGGAATTTCACTCCGGTGGAATCGAGCAGTTCCGTCTCGCCGGTTGTCGGCCGGGTGATAGGATCGAGCACCACGTGCGCGAAATTATTTTTGTCCAGGAACTCGGCAACCGCCGCGGCATTCGCGCGGCTCGCCAGCATCCCGATTTTGACGGCAGCGATATGCGAATCTTCCGCAAGCGCGTCCAGTTGCGCGCGCAGAGTCGGCGAAGGAGTGGCGTGGACGGCTCGCACTCCCAGAGTCGATTGCACCGTCAGCGCCGTTATCGCCGCGATGCCGTAGCAATTGTGCGCCGCAAATGTCTTCAGATCGGCCCCTACACCCGCGCCGCAAGAGGGATCGAATCCTGCGATCGTCAAGAGAATGGGAGGGGCCGGAGTGCTGTGGACTGTATGGTTAGCGTGACTGCTCAATGCCGCGTGCCCTCCGCGCTAGGCACGATACCTCTGGGCGCGTGTTCCGAAATCGCGCCATCAGAGCACACTCTACGCGCGTTCCCGCGCGCGGCGCAACAGTATTCTCGCGGATTGGGCGGTTTTAATCCGAAGCGGCTCGAAATTCACGCCGCTCGTTAAAATTTCCCGCGCTCTTGCCTGCAAGGTTATGGGAAAAGGCCGCGGACCAGCGCAGCGTCGGCTACGCGACCGACCGCCAGCACGTACGCGCCGGTGCGCATCTGCGTGCGGTGCTTGCGCATCGACTCGTGTACTTCTAAAAACGCGCGCCGCATCACCGATTCCAGCTTGGCGTTCACTTCCGCCACCGGCCAGAAGAAACTCTGCAAATCCTGCACCCATTCGAAGTAGCTGACCGTCACGCCGCCGGCATTCGCCAGAATGTCCGGAATCAGCATGATTCCGCGGCGCGCCAGCACTTCGTCCGCGTGCGGAGTCGTCGGTCCGTTCGCGGCTTCCGCCACGATTTTCGCCTTGATCTGCTCCACGTTGTTCAGCGTGATCACGTTTTCGAGCGCCGATGGCACCAGGATGTCGCACTTCAACGTCAGCAAATCGTCGTTGGAAATTCGCGACGTTCCCGGCATGCCCACCACCGTGCCCGCGCGCTCCTTGTAGCGCATTGCCTTCAGCGGATCGATGCCTCGCGAATTAAAAACGCCTCCGCGCGAATCGCTGATCGCCACCACGCGCGCTTTTTTCTCCGCGAACAGCCGCGCCACCAGCGAACCCACATTGCCGAATCCCTGAATCGCCACGCTCGCGCCGCGCAATGGCATCTTTTTCACCTTGCATGCTTCTTCCACCGTCACCAGCACTCCGCGCGCGGTCGCTTCCTTGCGCCCTTCCGATCCCCCGATCGAGAGCGGCTTGCCGGTCACCACTCCCAGCGCCGAATATCCTTTCGTCATCGAATACGTGTCCATGATCCACGCCATCGTCTGCGCATCCGTATAAACATCTGGCGCGGGAATATCCTGCTCCGGCCCGATCATCGGCAGAATTTCAGACGCGTACCGCCGCGTCATGCGCTCCAGCTCCGGCTTGCTCATGCGCTTCGGATCGCAAATCACGCCGCCCTTGGCGCCGCCGTAGGGAATATTCACCGTGGCGGTTTTCCACGTCATCCACATCGCCAGCGCTTTCACTTCGTCCAGCGTGACGTTCGGGTGATACCGGATTCCGCCCTTCGACGGCCCGCGCACCACGTTGTGCTGCACCCGGTATCCCGAAAAAACCTTCACCTGCCCGTTGTCCATCTTCGTGGGGATGGACACTTCCAGCACGCGCTTCGGCGTGCGCAAAATCTGCCGCAGGCCCTGGTCGAGCTTCAGGTATTCCGCTGCCATGTCGAACTGGATTTGCGCGATGCGCAGAGGATTCAAATCCTCGCGCGGCGCGATGCGGGGTATCGGTTGCGGGGCCGGTTTAGCGCTAGCCATCGTACTCCCTCCTCGGGGTGGGAGAACTCGCGAGTCCTACCAGCGGCTAAACTCCGGCCGCTCCGCTTAGCTTGTTTTTAGCGAATTCCAGGTGCGCAAGTCTTAAGAGAATCGAAGTTTAGCCAAGCTGCCGGGGATGTCAATCAAAACCACTGCGATTGACCTAAATTGTCACGTTCCTGAAATTAGCTCTTTCGCGCGCCTGTCTCGATGCCGCCAAGCCTGCAAGCGCTTGCAAATTAGCAAGTTGCCGCCTCCCGTATGCGGCTGCCAGCTCCAGGGCGGGCCTTGTGATTGCCCGTATAGTTAACGCCGTTTTGGGCCAGCTACCGGCCCTTCGGATGGCCCTCGGGTGGCCCTCGGGTGGATGGTCCAGCTCAGCCGCAAAGCTCCGCATCTCTGTCGCGCTTGTCACCAGCGCTCCGTTGGGATATAAGAGGGGGGCGCTAAGGCCCAGGGGCGCAAAGATCCCGGGCGCGAAGATCGAAGCAGTACAGCCGAGCACCGCAACCGTCCACGCTTTCAACTTTCCCGCGCAGAGCGGGTGAATCCCACGAGCTCTCGACGCCAAAGCGCCGGGCGGCCCGCTAATCGAATCAGGAGGAAGTTATGAAGAGAGCTATCAGCACGTTGGGTCTGCTCGCCATGCTGGCCCTCGCGTTTGGCATGGCCTCGAACGCCGCGGCCAAGACCATGACGCTGGCCGGCTGGATCAGCGACAGCCACTGCGGCGCGAAGGGCATGAGCGCCGATCACAAGGCTTGCGCCGAAACCTGCGTCAAGACCAAGGGCGCCAAGTGGGTGTTCGTGAACGAGAAGACCAAGCACGTGTTCATGATCTCCAATCAGGATGCCATTCATCCTGACGAAGCGCTTGGTCATGAAGTGAAGGTCACCGGCTCGCTCGCCAACGGCGTGATGACCGTCGACAAATTAGAACCTGTCAGCTGAGCTTCACCCAGCGCGTTCCGGGCGCCGGCTTCCTGTCGGCGCCCTTTTTATTTTTAGCGCCCTTTATTTCCAATTGTCATCCCGAGCGAGCCCCGGTGCGCGAAGCGCGTTTTCCGGGGCGACGAGGGATCTGCTTTTCCGCCCACCGCCGCTCGCCGCGCTGTCATCGCGAGCGAATTTTCTCAATCCCCGTTGTCATCCCGAACCCGTCCCCGACGTTTTCAATGGGGACGAGTGTGAGGGATCTGCTTTTCCGCGCGCGGCTGCTAACTCCACGCCGACGGGCCCGCTCGCCGCGCCTCACGCCTTCGCTGGAATCCGGTCGATACCCATGTACGGCCGCAGCGCCTCCGGAATCACGATCGACCCATCCGCCTGCTGGTAATTTTCCACCACGGCGATCCACGTGCGCCCCACCGCCAGCCCCGATCCATTCAGCGTGTGGACGAACTCCGATTTCCCGCCGCCCTTCTGCTTGAAGCGAATCCCCGAGCGCCGCGCCTGAAACGCCTCCGTATTCGAGCAGGACGAAATCTCCATAAATTCCCGGCTCGACGGCAGCCACACTTCCACGTCGTAAGTTTTTGACGATGCGAAGCCCATGTCTCCCGTGCACAGCAGCACCGTGCGGTGGTGCAGACCCAGCTTTTGCAGCACCGCTTCGGCGTTGCCCACCAGCAGCTCCAGCTCGTCGTAGCTTTGCTCCGGCCGCGTGAATTTGAACATCTCTACTTTCTGAAACTGGTGCTGGCGCTTGATGCCGCGCGTGTCCTTGCCCGCCGCGCCGGCTTCCGAACGGAAGCAGGCCGTCCAGGCGCACACTTTCAGCGGCAGTTCGGCGGCGTCCAGCGTTTCGTCGCGATGCAGGCTGGTCAGCTCCACCTCCGCCGTGGGCGTGAGCCACAGGTCGGTGCCCTCCAGATGGAACATGTCCGCGGCGAATTTCGGCAGCTGGCCCACGCCGGTAAGCGAAGCGGTGTTGACGATGAACGGCGGCAGAATTTCCGTGTAGCCGTGCCCTTTGGGTTCCGGAGCCGTGTGTACGTCCAGGAAAAAATTGGCGATGGCGCGTTCCAGCCGTGCGCCCCAGCTTTTGTACACCGCGAAGCGCGATGCGGCGATCTTCACCGCCGCTTGCAGATCGAGGATGCCGCAAGCCTCGCCCACTTCCCAGTGCGGCTTGGGTGTGAAATCGAATTGCGGCGGCGCGCCCCACCGGCGCACTTCGCGATTGTCCTCCGCGCCATGCCCCACCGGGACGCTCGCGTGCGGCATGTTCGGAATCACCAGCAGGAACTGCTTCAGCCGCTCGTCCAGCTCAGCGATCCGCTCGTCGTTGCGCTTGATCTCTTCGGACGCAGCCTTCAGCTCGGCGCGCAGCGCATCGCGTTGCTGCGCGGCATCGGCTGCGCTGATCCCCAGCTCGGCCGCTTTGCCCGGCGCGTGCGCCGCCTGATTGAGCCGCGCCATCGTCTCGTTGGCCTTGTTCTGCTCGGCCTTCTTTTGTTCGGTCGCGTGAATCAGCGTGCGCCGCTCGCCGTCAATTTCGCGGAACGGCCCCAGATCGAGCTCGACGCCGCGGTTCTGCAACATCTTCTCGATTTCGTCCAAGTGCTGCCGCACATATCCAAGGTCTAACATAGGCGCACTAGAATAACGGAAATCGCCAGCAGCTGGATAGCGCCGATTGGCTGCGAGAATGCGGCCCTCAGCATGAAAAGCAGTCTTCACGTACCCAATCGGGAATTTGAGCGTCGGGCCTCTGTTGCAGACCCCGTGGCTTTGCTGAAGGCAAAATCACCGATGACTTCCCCGATAACCTATGTGGTAAAGTCACACCACTGATGGCGACAGCCACACAACAGAAGGTTCTCGGCGCGTTTTATACTTCGGACCCGGTCGCCAAGTTCCTGGTCGAATGGGCTATCCGCAGCCCCAACGATACCGTTCTGGATCCAAGCTGCGGCGACGGAGTTTTTCTCGCCGCCGCGTCCGAGCGCCTGCTTGAGTTTGGCAACCGTGCTCCCTCAATATGGGGGGTCGACGTCGATCCAGAAGCACTGCGAGCATCACTGCTCCGTTCACCTGGGTCGCGCCTCGTCGAAGGAAGCTTTTTTTCTCTCCGCGCCAGAGATATTCCGCCGGTTTCCACTGTCGTCGGGAACCCACCCTTTATTCGATACCAAACCTTCAACGGGGAGCAGCGTTCGCAGGCTTTGGCAAGCGCTCTCGGCGCTGGCGTTAAGCTGCCGCAACTATGCTCCTCGTGGGCTCCGTTCGTCGTACATGCCTCTACGTTTCTCCAGAATGGTGGTCGCCTCGCGATGGTGCTGCCTTCGGAATTTATTCACGCGCAATATGCTAGGGAGGTGCTGCGCTACCTCCTTCGAAGCTTTCGTCGAATTACGGTACGAATGTTCCGTACTAAATTGTTTCAGGCTCTCAGCGAAGACACTCTGTTGCTTCTCTGCGAAGATTTCGGCAATCGTTGTCAATGGTGCTCGATCACCCCTGACTCAGCTCTCGAAGAAGCGACGCAAACTGACGAGAGAGCTATTCCAGTGGATTTGGAAGCCGTCGAGGCTGGAAAACATAGACTCACTAGGTATCTTCTGCCGCCCAAAGTCCGGCACCTATATGAAAATCTTTCAGGCCAAGACGGCGTAACTAGGTTAGGAGACGCCGCCGACATCGGCATCGGCTACGTCACGGGTGCGAACGACTATTTTCATCTGACGGCGCCAGATGCAGCGCGATGGGGCATTCCGTCCGCGTATTTAAAACCCGCTGTGCTTTCGTTGGGAGATTTTCACGGAACTGTTTTTCGCAAATCGGATTGGGAAAAACGGCTTCAAACGGGCGAGAAAGCCTATCTGCTCAGAATCGAGCAGCCAACTGAAAAAGCGCTGCGCAACGGCCTTTGGGCATATCTCGCGTACGGAAAAAAGCAAGGTTTCCAGACGCGCTTCAAGTGTCAGGTGCGAGAAAACTGGTTCGCCGTTCCCCACGTCAGAGTTGGAGACGCCTTCCTATCGTATATGTCGGGGGGAACACCAAAACTTGTCCGCAACTCCGCCGGATTGGTCGCGCCGAATACGCTGCATATCGTCCGCTTCTCACGTGGATTCCGTTGGACCTCATTGCTTGTGGGTTGGCAGTCATCGCTCACGAAACTTAGTTGCGAGATCGAGGGGCATGCTCTCGGCGGCGGCCTTCTCAAGCTCGAACCTACAGAGGCCGAGAACGTTCGCATCGCGCTGCCAAACGCAAGAGACGCGAAGCCTCTCGTAGAGGAATTGGATGAGCTTCTTCGGCGAAACAAGATCTCTGAAGCAACAAATCTAGTTGATACCATCGTTCTTCGGCGCAGATTTGCACTTAGCAAATCGGAGTGCGATTTGCTCGGTGACGCGGCGCGACAATTATTCGATTGGCGGATGCACAAGTGACCAAAGGCGCAAATCTCGCTACTCTGACCGCGGGGCTTGAGCAGTTGTGCCGCGCAACAGGTACTCAATCCAGCGAACATATCAAGCCCATTAACGCCTACTGCGCTGCGCGGCTCGTCATTGAAGGGGGAATTCCGCCCGAATGGATAAGCCCGAGGCCGCCTCTCGCGGGCAATAAACTCAGCAACGCTGTTTACGGGATCGAGTATTCGCCAGCGGCCGAAAGCAAATCAGAGCGGGAGGTCTTGGGAGGAATTCGGTATAAGAAAATCGACGTCACCGCGGTCGTCAATGGCCTCGGTCCCGCCATGGGAGTCTCTACTAAAAGCACCGGCAACGCCTTCAGGAATCTTACGAACCGGATGGAAGAGGCAATCGGCGAATGTACGAACATTCACCTCATGTATCCCGGTTTTGTTTTTGGTTTCCTTCATCTCATCAAGTTTAGCAAAGTGTCTGAATCGGGTAGCATTCAGGACGCGTCGTTTGGCGAAGATGACCAGCCGCTCGCGTCCTTGACGCGTTACCACGGCGTCTTGGCCTCCTTGTCGGGACGTTCGTTAATCACCGACCCCGGCAGCCGCTACGAGTCTGTCGCTCTCATTGTCTATCGTTGCCGGAACGGAAAGTCGGAGATTTGGCCAAATTATCCAGATCTAAACAATCCTGTACACTTCTCGCGCTTCTTTCAGCGTCTTTACGACCTTTATGACCTGCGATTCGCTTACCCAAATCCCGACGGGCCCAACGTCCGCAAAGCATGGAAAATCCAAGGCTCGTGGTTACCGGAAAAATTCGATTCGAATCTGGCATTTCCGTGGGAAGTCAGGGCGGCGGAATGACGTGTAACGCAGAACCATCTGGATTCGTCTGCTGCTTGGTATTGTAAGAAAATTCTCGAAGCTTCGCGCCCAGTTCGGAATCCGTGCGACCCTGGCTTGTTTTCGTTACCCGCTCCGAAGCTGCCGAGCGGCAGGTAGAACGATTGTGAAACGCGCGTCGCCAGCGTGTGCGGCTTCTGTCTGTGGTGGAGAGGCATCCGGGCCGCAAGGAGAAGTATCGGGTGATGACGTGCGATACTTTCGCCTTCCATTCATTGACAGTCTTCCTCCGCCCGCCATTTCTACCCGGCACAGTCTGTCGAGTAGAAGCACTCGCAACTCATAGAAAACAAACGGTGGGGTGTGCCTCTACCCGGCACGTTCCGGCGCATGTTTTTTGCACAGTCTTCCACCAAAAGCCAAACGCCGGCGAGACGCCAGCGCCACTCAAACTCGCTCTCGGCGAACCACATCGCACCCGCGTCAGCCGCACGATGGAAGCGCAGCGTTTCAATCCCGCGAAAAAAACATGCGCATGCGCGCATTACCTTTCGCGCTGGTCCATCCGCGCGAAGTATTCGACTTGGCTATCCAGCGCCACCGTAAATCCGCGCGCCTTGGCGCCGTGTGTTTCAGGAGGCCCGAGCTTCAGCTCCGGCACAATATCGCGCGCCTCAGACCGCTATCTTCCGCGCCGCCTCACCCGCGCGAGACGTTCGCTTTTGCTTCTCTCGAACCACGTCGCCCGGGGCGGAACGGTCAATCAACCGTGCACACACCTAAGTCATAGAAAACAAACGACCGGCCACATGCAAGGGCGGAACTTCCCGGTGCATTTTCTTTTTTGCATTTTCGCGCCAGAAAGCAGCGGCAAGCTGATCGACCGGCTGAAAAAATCCTGCTGCATGAACGAGCGGATGGGGTCGGAGCCAACCCAGCCGATGGAGGCGCGGTACATGCGGCTGAAGACGGCGTCGAAGGAAGCGCCCAGTTCGATGAGTTCGGTCATGCCCGCGAGCGTGGCGGTGGTGTCCATGTAGGCGACGCGTCCGCCGCTGGGGACGCGGGCGAAGAAGGCCAGCTCGCACCCGGCGGATTGGTAGCGCTGGACGTCGCGATCGAATTGCGGCGTTCCGACGCCCCAGTGATGGAAGCCGTAGCCGCGCTGGGCGATCACGTCGCGATAGACGGAAGGCGCGTCGTCGAGCGGCTGGATCAGCTCGATCCACATGTGGCCGGCGAAGCTCATGGCGATGGAGACGTCGGCGGAGGTGGGCTGGCCGCGATAGAGCGCGTCAACTCCTGTGAAATGCGGCAGCAGAAACCAGGGGCCGACTTTGAGCTTGCCGATCCATTCGTCGATGGCCTGGCGAATGTCTTTCACGACGTAGGACATTTGGATGACGCCGTCTTGCGGCTGTCCGAAAATTGTGAGGGGCATCAGTTCTCCTTCAGGGCCACCGAGACTCAGAGGCACGGAGTTTCATTGGTTTCCACGCGCGGCGGAAAGTTCGCTCGCGGTTCCGGATTGCAGATCGGGCTGCCAGCCGAGTTCGGCAAGGATACGCGTGCCGGAGCGCAGCAGTTCGTGTTTCACGCCTTCCACGTTGGCGTAGGTCAATTTTCCCGCGCGCTTGCGCCACTTGCCGGCAATCATCACCGAGTCGATATTGGCGAGGCTCGCTTGAATCACCACGGTGGCGATGGGATCGTGCACGGGCCAGACGTTGAGGTCGGTGGCGCGGACGAGGACGAGATCGGCTTGCTTGCCGGGCGCGAGCGAGCCGATGCGGTGGTCCATGCGCAACATGCGCGCGCCTGCGAGGGTGATCCATTCGAGCGCTTCGCGGACGGGAATGCTGGTGGTCTGCGTGATCGAGCCGGTTTCGGCGCGGGCGCGGGCGTTGTCGAGCGAGCGCTGGTGCGCGAGAGCGATACGCGCGGAGGTGAGCAGGTCGCCGGAGATGACGCTTTCGAGGTCGATGCCGAGAGAGGGCGCGGCGCCGAGGCGGCGGAGGCGTCCGGTGATGGGATGGCCGTGGCCCTGCGCCATTTCGTTTTCGGGCGAGATGGAGAAGCTGACGCCGGCTGCGACGAAGCGCGCCAGCTGATCGTCGGCGAGATCGTTGCCGTGGACGATGTTGATGTGGTCGCCGACGAGTTTTTCGCGCTCGAGCGCGTCCCAGCCGCCGGGAGTTTTCGGCGCGCCGCCGCCCTGGTGCATCGAGGCGATCAGGCCGAGTTCGCGCGCCAGGCGGAAATCTTGGAGAGAAACGTCGAGCGTGGAGTAATGCGGGCCGAGAATGGCGAGGCCGAGCGTTAGAAGCTGATCGCGCGACGAGAATGGGCCGCGAAGAAGGCGTTCGACTTCGCTGCGCGGATGCGGAACTTCCCAGAAGGGGCGTTCGCCGGGCTTGGGATCGGGCTTGGGCGAGCCGTGAAAGAAGGCGGCACGGATGCCGGATTCGCGCAGGCCTTCGATGGCGGCGTCGGTATGCGCGGGAGTGGGATTGTTGTGGCACCAGTCGACCAGCGTGGTGACGCCGCAGTTCATTTGGTTGAGCGCGCCGGCGAGATTGGCGATGCGCATGTCGTCTGGAAGGAAGCGCGTGGCCAGGCCGGCGTGCATCCAGCGGAAATATTCGAGCAGCGTCCAATTGCTGGAGACGGCGCGCAGGCCGGTCTGCCATGTGTGCATGTGGGCGTTGATGAGGCCGGGGACGATGATGAAGTCGCTGGCATCGATTAACTCGATTTCGGTTTCTGCATGCGGCGCGCTAATTTTTGGGGCAATCGCTGCGATGCGGTCGCCTTCGATGAGAATGTCGCCGGGACGGAGATCGCCGAAGCGCGGGTCCATGGTGAGAATGGTGGCGCCGTGGAGTAGGAGTTTGCGCATGGCGAGCGTTTCCGCATGAACTGCGGGACGCCGGGGAATTTAACACATTTGGTCGCGAGCAGGAGCGCCGAAGGATGGCGTCAGATCGGCGCAAGAAAGCGGCGGCAAGCCGCCGCACTCCACACGCTGCCCTATGAGAGGTACACTCTGCGGACGAATTGAGATTTGAGGAGCGGATGATGATCTGGTCCGAGAGCGGCAAAATCAAATTGGCGCGCGCAGGGTTGCGCGGAGCTTTTATGCTGGCGTTCGCGGCGTTGATACTGTCGATGATGGCAGCGCGATGTGGCGCGCAGAGTCGCGCGGCGCGAGCCGAGAAGGGCGACGTGATCGTGACGCTCGGGACGCACGGCGGGCCAGGGCTGACGCAGGAACGATCGGAGCCGGCGAGTTTGTTGATTGTAGACGGGCGGCCGTACCTGATTGATTGCGGCATCGGGACGATGCGGCGGCTGCTGGATGCGGGCGTGCCGTCGCAGACGATCGGCACGATTTTCATCACCCACAATCATCCGGACCACGCGCTGGGGCTTGTTGACGTGCTGGCGAATGATTTTCTCAGCGTGGATTTCGGGCCGCACGGTATCGGACCGCCGTTCAACATTTATGGGCCGCCGCAAACGGCCGCATTGGTGAGCGCGGCGTACGATTACATCCGCATTCCCTACAGCATTTTCGCGGCGGAGCATCTGGGAGCGGGCACGCTAGTCGATCCTTTCAGAGCGCATGTGATCGACCACGACGGCCTGATGTATCAGGACGATAAGATTCGCGTGACAGCGGCGGAGAACACGCACTATCAGCTGATGGCGGCGAAATATCGCGGGCGGATGAAATCGTTCGCGTACCGGTTCGAGACACCATATGGGGTAATCGTCTTTACCGGCGACACCGGGCCGAGCGCGGCGGTGGAAAAACTGGCTCGCGGCGCGGACGTGCTGGTTTCGGAGGTCATATCAGTTGCGGGGGCGTCGAATGGCGGCAGCGCTACCCCGAATCAGAGCGCGCTGGCGGCGCACATGCGCATGGAGCATCTGCCCATGAAAGATCTGGGCGAGATGGCTACGGAGTCGCAGGTGAAGGCAGTGCTGATGCATCACTTCGTGGGCGCTGGGAGCGGGCAGCAGTTTGTGGACGGCGTGAAGAAATATTACTCGGGGCCGGTGTTTGCGGGCGCGGATTTACAGCGCTATTGCCTGGGGACGCCGGAAGGTAACGGCGGCACCGTTCGCACGCTTGCCCCCTGCAAATGATTCTAGGCGCCGGATTGCGCGAGCGCGAGATGTCGCGGATTCACGCCCGCGGAGAGCGGGGACCGTCAGAATCGGAGGCGGGCCGATGGTCCGTTGCGGCTCGGAAAAGCGCGTCAATCGACTCGTGGTGCTGCGCGAGGAATGCAGCGCGGTCGATCTTGCCGTTGTGCATTCCCCTGGTGCCGTCGGCGAGGACGACGCGCATATCCTTGCTACCAAGAAATCCGAATACGGTTCGCAGCCATGCGCCAAGTGGTTCTTGGACGCGTTGGGAGATTGCGGAGAGAACACCTGGCCGGCCGCAATGATGAACGTGACGCGCTTCCCGGCCAGTGGTGGCTCGGAGCTCGTCCGCGGAGTGACGATGTGATCCACCCACAGCTTGAAACTGGCGGGAGGCCCCCAATTGTGCATCGGCATGCCGATCACGCATTCGCCGGCATCAAACAGTTCCGAAACGAGTTTCGCCGACAGGACCAGAAGTTGTTTTTGGCGAAGGGTGCGCGATACCTCGCGTGTGTATTGGCCGGACACCCACTCTGCATCGACGAGTGGAACGGCGAGTTTGGCTAGGTCGCGCGTAGTGACGGAACCTTCCGGATTTGCAGCGAGCCACCGCCGTACGAATTCGTCGGTGAGGCGGCGTGATATTGCCGCCCCGCCCATTGGGCTAGAGTCAATTCGAAGCAGATTCATAGGGGACCTCGACGCCGCTTAGGCCGTCTGCGCAGCTTGCACCTTTTGCAAATATTCGGGTGTCTCGTCGGCGCTGGGGCCCCAACTTGCGGGCACCGGCACGTTGAGCATGCGCAGGTAGACGCTGAACTGGCCGCGATGTTGATAGACGTGGTTGAGCATGATGTCCCGCAAGAACCAGGCGCGAGGCACGGCCAGAATTTCCCGGTCGCCGTCCAGGAGGCGGCAGTTCTCCTGCATGGCTGCATCGCTGAATTGCGGCAGGATGCTGCGAACCGCGATGGCGCTGTTCTGGTGCGTTTCGAGAATTTCCCGAACGCTCGATGGCTGCCGCATCATCGCTTCGAAGTTCGGGGCTTGGCTGGTGGTTTGCTGCACGAGCCGAATGACGCCGCCGGGAACCCCGGCGATGTGCAACGCGAGCTGGCCTGCCGTCATGGAACGCTGGTGCGGTTTCCAGGTGAGCCGGTCTTCCGGCAGACGCTCGAGGAATTTGCGGGTGATGGGAACCTGCGTATCAAACTCTGCAAGAATTATCTGTGAAAGTGACATCGTAAATTGCCTCCTACCAGGTAGTCGAACGGGCGTCGCGTGGATCGACATTTTCATTCGAGCGAGAATTTGAAACAGGGAACAGGGGTGGCTAGACAGTTTGCGGAAAACGGGTGCCGGAATTACAGGAGCTAAAGAGTCCTTGCGATAACTGAACACGGGAGCTTCAGTGGCTAAGCCGCGTGTTGCCCCCACGGGACTCGATGGGCAGAGGGGCGCTGCGCTCCGACGGCTCTGCCGCGGGCCAGCACCTATATCTAAGACGGGCGAGTAGACGCGCGAAATCCCGCAAGCGGCGACAGACCGCTCACGGGACTTGCGCAGATGAGTTTATGGGAAATTTCGTTACGAGCGCGCGGCGGCCTGCTCGCGGGGCACCACTGCCCGAATCTCGACGCAATCCATTCGCGCAGCCGGGATGCGCGAGGCGATCTGGATGGCTTCGTCGGGGCTGGCTGCCTCGATCAGGAAATAACCGCCGAGATATTCCTTGGTTTCGGCGAAAGGACCGTCGGTGACGAGGCGCTTGCCGTCGCGTATGCGTATGGTGCTGGCGGTGGAAGCCGGTCGCAAGCGATTGGCTCCAATCAACTTGCCGCCTAGCTCGGCGATCAGCTTGCGATATTCATCATACAGCGCGTCTTGCTGGGTTTGAGACAGCTTGCTGCGGGACTCTTCCGTTTCGTAGATCAATGCCAGATATTGCATCGTGTTTCCTCCTACCCGTTAGTCGCTTGGCGGCAGGCAAAATCGACAAAAAAGTTGACTGACTCCCGGGGCCACCGAGTACGGCAGCGGCGAACTGCATGAATGGATGCTAACGGGCGGCTGGCGGGGAGTCCATGAAATTTGCAGCGGAATCTGTGGCGAATGCAGGCGGCAGTAACGCGAACGGCGGGGCGGCTGAATTTGGTGGCGGCCTGTGGCGGCGCGGGGGCATATAATCGCGTGCTGCGGCGCGCGGGGGCGGGCAGCTTTCCAATGAAGCAACTGATCGACAAATTCATCGACTATTTGCGTTACGAGCGCAACGTGTCTCCGGAAACGATCCGGGAATACCGGCGGGACACGCAGCAGTTCGCGGATTTTCTGACGCCGCCGGGCGAGCAGACGCTGCCGCTCGAGCAGATCGACCATCGCGTGATCCGTGAGTACGTGGCGTTCATGTACGACCGGAAGCTGGAGAAGGCTTCGGTGGCGCGGCGGCTGGCGTCGATGAGGACGTTTTTCAAATTCTGCGTGCGCGAGAAATACGTGAAGCTGAATCCCGCGCGGCTGATCGCCACTCCGAAGCTGCCGAAGAGGATTCCGCAAATACCGACGGCCGAGGAGTTGAACGGATTTTTGGACCAAATGGCGCGCGGCGGAACGGCGACGAAATCTAAATCGCGGCGCAAACGAGAGCCCTCGGAACGCGAGGAGGCGGAAGTAAAAATTTTGCTGAAGCGCGACCGCGCGATTCTAGAGCTGCTGTACGCCGCGGGAGTGCGCGTGAGCGAACTAGTGGGTTTGAACCTGCAGGATGTGGACCGCGCCGGCCAGATGCTGCGGGTGATGGGCAAGGGACGCAAAGAACGCGTGGCACCGTACGGCGCGAGGGCGCAAGAAGCGCTGGAAGCGTACTGGCCGGTGCGCGACGAACTTCTGGCGCAGAAGGCGTCCAAAGTGAAGAAGGACCCGGAAGCAGTTTTCTTGAACCACCTTGGAGGGCGCCTTACAAACAACTGGGTGCGAGTGCTGGTGAAAAAGCACACACGGCTTGCGAATGCGAATTGGGATTTGCATCCGCACTCGCTGCGACACGCGTTTGCCACGCACCTGCTGGCGGATGGAGCGGACCTGCGCGCGATTCAGGAGCTGCTGGGGCACGTGTCGCTTTCGACGACGCAGCGGTATACGCAAGCGACGGTGAAACAATTGATGGACGTGTACGACAAGGCGCATCCGCACGCATGAGCGAGCCACGGGGTTTGGCGGGGAACTTGGGGCGATTGGCGATTGCATGCGTGGCCATGGTCTCGGCGCTGGCGATCGCCGCGCCGGTGACATTCGCGCAGACGGACGAAATTCAGGTGTACGACGCGTCCATCGCGGCGCCGGGCGTCGTCAATCTGACGTGGCATAACAATTTCACTCCGGACGGGCGAACGATTCCGTCGTTTCCAGGCGGGCTGGTGCCCAACCACTCATGGAACGGAGCGTTCGAGTGGGCGTACGGAGTGACGCCGTGGCTGGAAGCGGGATTGTATATGCCGCTGTTCACGGGATATTCGGAAAATCACGGCCCGGCCATCAATGGCGGGAAGCTGCGGTTGCTGTTTGTGAGTCCGCACGCGGACGACCGCACGTTTTTCTACGGAGCGAATTTCGAATTCAGCTACAACTCCAAGCACTGGGACCCGAATACGTACACGTCCGAAATTCGGCCGATCATCGGACTGCATCTGCATCCATGGGATCTAATTTTTAATCCGATTTTGGATAATTCCTGGCGCGGCGGATTCAAGAGCCTGGATTTCGCTCCGGAAACGCGCATCGCCTACCACGTGAATGACGATTGGGCGGTGGCGGTCGAGGAATACGACGACATCGGCGAGTTGCGGAACTTTTACAAGAGCGATCAGCAGTTTCATGAAATGTGGGCCGTGTTCGACCATTACGCCAAGACGGAAATCGAGGCCGGGATTGGATTCGGACTGACGCCGGGTTCGGATGCGGTGACGCTAAAGCTGATGTTTTCGCGGGATCTTTTCAAATTGCCGCATATTCACTGAGACGCGCGCGAGCCGCTAAGAGAAAAGCAGATTCCTCGTCGCTATGCTCCTCGGAATGACATCGTTTTGTGCCGTAGTTCTTCACTCACGTTGAAAATATAGGCACGGCGTTGCGGACGAGGTGCTCGTAAGCATACTTAGTTTGCGGAGAGCGAGGTGGCGGGGATGAAACCGCCGGACGAACTTGCGGGCGGGACGGAGACGGGCGGCATTTTGGAGCGGTCGACGCGATTGTAGAGCGTGTCGCGCTCGACGGGCACGCGGCCGGCAGCGCGGATCAGCTGCTCGAGAGTTTCGCGGGTAAGATGCTCGGGCGTGGTGGCGCCAGCGTCGTGATAGATCTTTTCTTCGACCACCGTGCCGTCGATGTCGTCGGCGCCGAAGCGGAGAGCGATCTGCGCGATGCGCGGAGTGAGCATGATCCAGTAGGCTTTTACGTGATCGAAATTATCGAGCATCAGGCGCGAGACGGCGATGGTCTTCAGCGCGTCCATTCCGGTGGGCTTGGGAATGTGCGCGAGCGCCGTATTCGCGGGATGAAATTCGAGCGGAATGAAGGTGACGAAGCCCTTGGATTTATCCTGCGCTTCGCGGAGGCGCACCAGATGATCGACGCGCTCGTCTAGCGTTTCCACGTGGCCGAAGAGCATGGTGGCGTTGGAATGAAGGCCGATTTCGTGGGCCTGGCGGGCGATGGAAAGCCACATCGTGCCGCTGACTTTGTGGTCGCAAATGATGCGTCGCACGCGCGGATGGAAAATTTCCGCTCCGCCGCCGGGAAGCGAATCGACGCCCGCTTCTTTCATTTTCACCAGCGTATCGTGAATGGAAAGCTTGGAAAGGCGCGCGTAGTAGTGCACCTCGACCATAGTGAAGGCTTTCAGATGCACGTGCGGGAAGTGCTTTTTGAGGGCGCGGATCAGGTCGAGATAGTAATCGAAAGGCAGCGTGTGGTGCAGGCCGCCGACGATGTGAAATTCGGTGGCGCCTTCGGTGACGCCCTTGGCGCCGCGGGCGACGATTTCGTCGATCGACATGGCGTAGGCGCCGGGCGCGTCCGGATCGCGGCCAAAGGCGCACAGCTTGCAGTGCGCCACGCAGATGTTGGTGGGATTGATGTGGCGATTGACGTTGAAATAGCAGACGTTGCCGTGGCGCTGCTCGCGGACGTGATTGGCGAGCCAGCCGACGGAGAGCAGATCGTGCGATTGAAAGAGGGCGAGGCCGTCGTCGAAGGTGAGACGTTCGCCAGAGAGAACTTTTTGCGCGATGGGTTCGAGACGCGCGTCGGTGATTTGGAGTTCGGCGGTCATTGTTCGGTTAAAGGGCCCAGTCAATACGTTCAGTTAAAAGCCGGTCGCACAAGGTTGCCGAAATCGATCGCTGAAGAGAGATTCTTTGGGCCACCGGCAGGCCCTGAGAATGACACGCAATCAGGGACGCATGACGACCGCTGCGGCGCCCCAAAACAGCAAGAACACTAAGCTAATATAGCCATTTACAGCGAAAAACGCAGCATCCATTTTGCTGAGGTCGTTGGCTTTGACCAGCGAGTGCTCGTAGGCCAAGAGCACCGCGACGACCACGATTCCCATCCAGGCGAGCCACGGTAGATGGAAGCTGAACGCCAGCCAGCCGAGCAGTCCGATCATTAGGAGATGCATTACGCGCGCGACGACGAGCGCTGTGGCGATGCCGAAACGCTTGGGAACGGAATGCAGGCCGGCGGAGCGGTCGAAATCCACGTCCTGACAGGAGTAGAGCACGTCGAAGCCGCCCACCCACAGCGTGACCGCGGCGCAGAGAATCAACATGCGCCAGTCGAGCGAGCCGCGAATGGCGATCCACGCGGCGGCGGGGGAAATTCCCAGACAAAATCCGAGCACGAAATGCGACCAGGAGGTGAAGCGCTTGGTGTAGGAGTAAAAGAAGAGGATCGCCAGCGCGACGGGAGAAAGCTCGAGGGCCAGGCGATTCAGTTGCCAGGCGGCGATCACCAGCACGGCCGATGCCGCGATGGTGAAGGCCCAGGCGAAGCCGAGCGAAAGCTCTCCGGTGGCGAGGGCGCGGCGTGCGGTGCGCGGATTGCGGCGGTCGTATTCGACGTCGGCGATGCGGTTCATGGTCATGGCCGCGGAGCGCGCGCCGAACATGGCGACGATGATCCAGACGAGCTGCCAGACGGTGGGCCAGCGGCCGCTTTCGCGCGCGGCCAAAAGCGCGCCCACCAGCGCGAACGGCAGGGCGAAGACGGAGTGCTCGAACTTGATCATTTCGAGCACGGTGCGGAAGCGGCTTTTGGTTAGCGTCGCTGGCACGAGCGGATTACTCCTTGCGTCCCTTCCAACGATACTGTTTTTCTTGCGGCAAGCCGAGCTGCGCGAGGACGCGATACGCGAACTGCTCAACCATGTCGTCGATCGTGCGCGGGCCGTAGTAGAAGGCTGGCATCGCGGGCATCACGGTGGCGCCCGCGTCGTGGACGCGCAGCATGTTTTCGAGGTGAATGCGATTGAGCGGCGTTTCGCGCAGGCAGAGGACCAGCGGGCGGCGTTCTTTGAGGCAGACGTCGGCGGCGCGCGAGAGCAGATCGTTGGCGATGCCGGCGGCGATGGCGCCGAGCGCTCCCGCGGAGCAGGGGACGATGGCCATGGCGTCGACGGGTGCGCTGCCGGAGGCGATGCTGGCGCCGATGTCTTTGTTGGGCAGGTATTCGATTTTTTTCGCCGGCGAGCCGGTCAGAAGGGACGGAAGCTTTTTGGGCTCGGCGGCGACCAGGTTTAGCTCGGTGGAAAGCAGGCGCAGGCCGGCATCGGTAGCGATTAGGAAGACGCGGGAGACGCGCGGATCGGCGGCGAGAAGTCGCAAGAGCGACTGCGCGTAAACGGCGCCGCTTGCGCCGGTGATGCCCACGGTGAGAGTGAGGCCGTCAGATTTAGGCATTGGAAGTAGTGGAAACGATGAGTCTAGGCAGGCGCTTTCGGCAATGTCAAGGCCGCGCAGCGAATCCGCATCAGGCTTTTTTGATGAGGCGAACTAGAAACAGCAGAATCACGGCGCCCGCCACGGCGATCGCCAACCGGCCGATCAGTCCATAGGCAGCGAGGCCGATCATGCCGGCGACAAAGCCTCCGATCAGCGAGCCGACAATGCCGACAATGAGGTCAACCAGCACACCCATGCCACGCCCTTTGACGATCAGTCCGGCCAGCCAACCCGCCAGGATACCGATGATGATGGTCCAGAGTAGCCACATGGTCACGCCTCCCGAAAGCTTGGATGAGCGGCTTTGGTGAGGCCAAAAAGCGGCCGCGTTAGAACCAGACTGTAGCACATCGATGAGCGCGGCGCTCTCCGGCACGTACCCGAAAAAGCTCGCGCCGGAACCCTACTTGATCAGCCCAGAACCAGGCGCGGAGGCAGGTAAGGCGGGACGAGGCGCGCGGCCGGTCACGAGCGCTTGACGATTTGCTGGACGATTAGGAAAAAGATCGCAGAAATAATGGAGATGGCGAGGCGGCCGAGCAGGCTGTGGCGGCCGAGGCCGAGATATTTGGAGATTAGGCCTCCGAGCATGGCTCCGCCTATTCCGACGATCAGATCGACGGCCAGGCTCGTGCGCCTGTCGTTCACGATAAAGGCGACGAGCCAGCCTGCCGCGACGCCGATCACCACGGTCCAGATGAGCCACATGGTCGAAGTTTCCGGCTATTCAGATTGCTTCTTCGTTCCGCGCCGTCGATGGCGCGCAGCCTAAGAGAGATTCTTCATCGCTGCGCTCCTCAGAATGACAGCGCGGAACCCCAGAAAGCGCCTCTGAGCACGGCGTAGAGCAGCCCCACAAAGCGCTCTCAGAATCGCAGCGCCGCAACCGCAAAACCAGTTTCGAAGCGGGCCCAAACGACTGTAGCACGAGTGCGCGAGATCGAGGATGCGCGGGAAGGATGCTAGAATCCACGGTCGCGCGAAACGGCGCGCCTTGTAGATTTGCGGGCATCATGAACGAAAAAGACATCGAGAAAATTTTACTCGCGGTGCGCGAGGGCCGGACGAGCATCGAGCGCGCGCTCGATCGCCTGCGGAATCTGCCGTTCGAGGATCTCGGGTTCGTCAAAATCGATCATCACCGCGCGCTGCGGCAGGGATTTCCGGAAGTGATTTTCGGGCGCGGCAAGACGCCGAAGCAGGTGGCGGAGATCGTTCGCGGAATGCTGCGCGCGAAATCGTCACACAACATCTTGGTGACGAGAGCCGACGCAAAAATGTTCGCGGCGGTGAAGCGCGTGGCGGGCTCCGCGAAGAGTCTGAAATTTAACGAACTGAGCGGCGCGATCAGCATCGAGCGCGACCGCGAAATTCGCGGCAAGGGATTGATTTTGGTGGTGACGGCGGGGACGAGCGACATTCCCGTGGCCGAAGAGGCGCTGGTTACGGCGCGGAGCTTTGGCAATCGCGCCGAGGCGATTTACGACGTCGGAGTGGCCGGAATACACCGGCTGCTGGAACACCGGCAGAAGTTGACGGAAGCGCGGGTGATCGTCTGCGTGGCCGGAATGGAGGGAGCGCTGCCGAGCGTGGTGGGCGGAATGGTGGCTGCGCCGGTGATAGCGGTGCCGACGAGCGTCGGATATGGATCGAGCTTTGGCGGGCTGAGCGCGCTGTTCGCGATGTTGAATAGCTGCGCGTCGAATGTGACTGTAGTGAATATTGATAACGGGTTCGGCGCGGCGTGCGTGGCCAGCGCGATTAATCGAGCGTGAAAAGCGAGCGCGTCCGCGGAGGTGATGAGTGCACAAACTACTTTTGTTACCGCTGGCGCTTCTAGTCGCGGTTAATTTTTGTGCGGCAGCCCCATCCGAGGGCATTCTCAAGGGGAAAGTGACGGACCCGAGCGGCGGTTCACTGGATCGGTCTGTGAAGACCAGGGTGCTGGTGCACTGGGACCCCAGCGGAGCTGACGTGGGGCTCGACTCGAATGTCGGTATTCCGGGCGACGTGACCGTGGAAACGAACTCGCGCGGAGAGTTTCAATTGAATTTGCCGCCTGGCTTCTACGACGTGTTCGTTACTGCGATGGCCTTCTCTCCGAAGTGCCAAAAGGTTCGGATCAGGGCAGGCAAGGTGCTGATACTCAATATGTCGCTCGAAGTGAGCACAATCGTATCCCACGAGCTGGCCGACTGATCCTGCTGCCCGTGCCGCAGCACAGCAGCATCCCGAGTTCGACGACGCATGCGTGGCAAAGTAGATGAGTCGCGCTGAATGCGGGCCGCTTAGGCGCGGGCGGCGGCTGCGACTGCGGCGGCCAGCGTGGATTCATCTTCGGGAAACACGGTGCGGAGGTCGAAGACGACGCGGTCTTCTTCGATGCGGGCGATGACCGGCGGATGGCTCGCGGTCTCCCCGGCGACGCCAGCATGGCTCGTTGCGGTGGAATGGCTGCTCGGCGCAGGCAGGCGCAGGCGTTCCTCGAATGCTGCGGCGGAATGGCGGCGGCTGGAGATGGAAACCACGTAGGTGGGTAGCTGCTGATCGGGCGTGGAACCTCCGCCGATCACCGAGAATCCTTCGCGCACTTCCACGGCGGCGTCTCTCGCCAATTCGTGGCGGACTTTTTCGGCGAACTTTTCGGCGCGCGCAGCCATATCGTCGGCGGAGAGCCGGATCATGCGCAGCGAGGGAATTTCGTCGAGTGCGCCGCGCTGGTAACTGTGCAGCGTGGCTTCGAGCGCGGCGATGGTGAGCTTGTCGACGCGCAGGGCCCGGAACAGGGGATTGCGGCGCACGCGTTCGACCAAATCTTTTTTCCCGGCGATCACGCCGGCTTGCGGACCGCCGAGAAGTTTATCGCCGCTGAAAGAAACGATGGAAACGCCGGCGCGGGAACTTTCGCGCGCGAGCGGTTCGGCCACTCCGCTGGCGGAAAGATCGGCCAGGCAGCCGGAGCCGAGATCTTCGAAAACGGGAATCTGCGCGCGGCGGCCGAGCGCGACGAGTTCTTCAAGAGAAGGTTTTTCGGTGAATCCGGCGATGCGGAAATTCGAAGGGTGCACGCGCAGCAGCAGGCGCGTGCGTTCGGTGATGGCGCGCTCGTAATCGCGAATGCGCGTGCGGTTGGTGGTGCCCACTTCGCGCAGGATGGCGCCGCTTTCGGCCATGATGTCGGGGATGCGAAAGCCGTCGCCGATTTCGATGAGTTCGCCGCGCGAGACGATCACTTCGTCGCCTTTGGCCAGCGTGTTGAGCACCAGGAAGACGGCAGCGGCGTTGTTGTTCACCACGATCGCGGATTTGGCTCCGGAGATTTCGACGAGCAGGCGCGCGGTGTGCACGTCGCGCTTGCCGCGCTGTCCGCTTGCGAGATCGTATTCGAGATTCGAGTAGCCTCCGGCGGTGGCGGCGATGCGCGCAATCGCCGCTGAGGAAAGCGGCGCGCGGCCGAGATTGGTGTGGAGAATTACGCCGGTAGCGTTGACGGTGCGGCGAAGCGAAGGCGCGAGCAGAGACTCGACTTCAGCAATGACGCGCGATTCGAGGTCTTCCGGGCTGGCGGAAACGGCTGCTGGCCCAGTTTCGTAGGCGGCATTTTTCAAGCGCGCGCGCACATCGGCGAGCACGGTGCGCGCGGCTTCGGTGACGAGATTGCGCCCGGCAGTTTGCGTGAGCGCGGCAATGCGCGAGCGGCCGAGAAGCTCGTCCACCGAAGGGATTTCGCGCAGGCGGGCGTTTGCGTCCGGCTGCATGCGCGCGGCGGGCTCGGAAGAGGATGGCATCGCCGCTATTTGAACACGCGGCGAAGGGAAGGCGCAACGGGACAGCTGCGGGATTTGCGTTTGCGACAATGCCGCGCACGGCCTGATTGACGGCTTCGCCAAGCACTCTTAGGCTGAAGACACGCCCAATTCCCTATGGCAACAATCGACGAAGAGCTCAGCCAACTCGAACGCGACATTCGCACGCTGAAGATTGAGTACGAGCAATTCTTTGGCGGCGGACGCAAGCGCCCTCCCGCGGACACGCAGTGGCGCGTGGAGACGCTGGTGCGTCGCTACAACGAGCGCACCGGTGAGCTAAGTTACGGGCAGCGATTCCGCTTCAACAATTTGTCGCAAACGTACGCGAAATACAGCGACATGTGGCGCAAGAAAACGGTGCAGAAGGAGAGCAGCGCGCAGCAGCATCATTTTGGCGCGGCGGCAAAAGCGATCGAAGCGGAACGCGCGCGCGCAGCGGCGGAATGGGCCGCCGCGCATCCGGAAAGCGACGCGAAAAGCAAGGCCGGCAAGAAGGGCGCAGCGGAGGCTTTCGCTACGGCCATTGGCGATCCGGAAAAAGAGGGCGAGAAGGTGCAGGAGCTGTACCGCAAGCTGATGGAAGCGCGCGAAGGCACGGGCGAAAGCGCCGGGGCGCCGAGCTTGCAGGACTTCCAACGTTTCGTCAGGCAGAAAACCAACGCGTTGAAGGAAAAGGGCGGGCGCGAAATCGAGTACAGCGTGAGCGTGGAAGGCGGGCGCGTGAAATTGAAAGCCCGCGTTTCGCGATGAACGTTTTTTGCGCCGTTTTTTGCGCCTGCTGTCCCGCCCACCGTTCCGTCTAAATTCAATTTCGGAATTTCGCGCAAACGCTTACACTGGCCGCGTCGCGATTTCGTTGGGCGACGTTTTTATTTCAGGGCAGGAGACGCGCAACGTGGCCATCGAGCGGGCGCTGATCAGCGTGTACGACAAAACGGGAGCCGCGGAATTTGCGCGGGCGCTTGCCGATCTGGGCGTGGAAATCGTGTCGACGGGCGGCACGGCCAAGCTGCTGCGCGACGCCGGAATCAAAGTGCGCGACGTGGCGGAGCTGACCGGCTGGCCGGAAATGTTGGGCGGCCGGGTGAAAACGCTGCACCCGAAAGTACACGGCGGGATTTTGTTTCAGCGCGGCAAGGCGGAAGACCAGCGCGAGGCGTCGAAGCACTCGATTGAGGCGATCGATCTGGTGGTGGTGAATCTGTATCCTTTTTCGGCGACGGCGGCGAAGCCGGAGGTGACCGCGGAAGAGCTGATCGAAAATATCGATATTGGCGGGCCAGCGATGCTGCGGTCGGCGGCGAAAAATTTCCAGAGTGTGGGAGTGATCACCGATCCGGCGGATTATGCGGCTGTCGCCGCGCAACTGCGCGAAAAACGCGAACTGAGCTTGGCGACGCGGCTGGACCTGGCGCGCAAGGTGTTTGCGCGGACGGCGCGCTACGACGGCGAAATTGCGACGGAGCTGGAGCGTTTGGCGGCCAACGGCAAGGTGGCGATTGGGCCGCTCGAAAAGTTGCCGCATCGCGTGCATGTTGCGCTGGAGCGGCGAGAAGCGATGCGCTACGGCGAGAATCCGCATCAGGCGGCGGCGCTGTACGTGGCGGCGGGGCGCGCTGCAGTAGGATTCGCGGCGGCCAAGCAACTGCAGGGCAAGGAACTTTCCTACAACAATTTGGTGGATTTGGATTCGGCCTGGGCGCTGGCGAGGGAATTTCGGCGGCCTGCGGTGGCGATCATCAAACACAACAATCCTTGCGGGGCGGCGGAGCAGGAGTCGCTGCGCGATGCGTACGTGAAGGCGCTGGCGTGCGATCCGGTGTCGGCGTTCGGCGGCGTGCTGGCGTTCAATCGTGCGGTGGACGCGGCGACGGCGGAAGAAGTGGCGAAGCTGTTCGTGGAATGCGTGGCCGCTCCGGGATACGAACCGGCAGGGCTCGAAAAACTGGCGGCGAAGAAAAATCTGCGGCTGCTGCAGATGCCGCGCGAAGCGGCCCCTGTGGAATTGGAACTGAAGCGCATTGCCGGAGGAATGCTGGTGCAAGAACCAGACCGGCACGAGCTGAAGGAGAGCGATCTGAAAGTGGCCACCCAGCGCGCTCCCACAGCGGAGGAAATAAGCGCGATGATGTTTGCGTGGACGGTTTGCAAGCACGTGAAGTCGAATGCCATTGTGTTCGCGCGCGACGGAGCGACGGTGGGAATCGGCGCGGGACAGATGAGCCGCATCGATGCGGTGAAAATCGCGGAGATGAAAGCAACAGAAGCGAACCTATCGCTCGAGGGCAGCGTGATGGCGTCGGATGCGTTTTTTCCGTTTTCCGATTGCGTGGAAGCAGCGGGAAAAATGGGCGCGACAGCGATCATTCAGCCCGGAGGTTCAGTGCGCGACGCGGAATCAATCGCCGCGGCGAACAAGCTGGGAATGGCGATGGTATTGACCGGCGTGCGGCACTTCCGGCACTGATCGGGATCGTTGATTCCTTACTGAAAAACATGGCTAGTCAAACAAGACAGAACGGGCTTGCGGGGTTACGCGTACTTTCGCTGGAAAGCAGGCGCGCCGCGGAGATGACCAAACTGATCGAGAGCTACGGCGGGCAAGCTATTGTGGCGCCGTCGATGCGCGAAGTTCCGCTCGAATCGAATGCGGAGGCGCTGGAGTTCGCGCGAAAGCTCGCGGCGCACGAATTCGACATGGTGATTTTCCTCACGGGCGTGGGAACGAAGGCGCTGTCGCGCGTGGTGGAGACCGCGTATCCGCTGGAACAGTTTCGCGCCGCTCTTGGGGAAATCGTGGTGGTGGCGCGCGGGCCGAAGCCGGCGGCGGCGCTCAGGGAATTGGGCGTCGCGGTGACGGTGGCCGTGCCGGAGCCAAATACGTGGAAGGATTTGCTGCGCGTGCTCGATGAAAAGGCGGAGTCGTTGCCGCTGCGAGGGCGAAGCGTGGCGGTGCAGGAATACGGCTCGTCCAATGCCGAGCTGCTCGCCGGACTCGCGGAACGCGGCGCGAGGGTGACACGCGTGCCGGTGTATCAGTGGGCGCTGCCGGAGGACACCGCCCCGTTGCGCGCGGCGGTGCAGGCAATCGCGCGCGGGGAAATCGGCGTGGCGCTGTTTACGACGTCCATTCAGGTGGTACATCTGCTGCGCATCGCGCGCGAAATGAAATTAGAGGATCCACTGCGTGGCGCTTTCGCGCGGATTGCGGTGGGATCGATCGGGCCGGTGACGTCAGAAGAATTGCGCGAAGAAAAATTGCCTGTCGATTTCGAGCCGGAGCATCCGAAGATGGGATTCCTGGTGAACGAAGCGGGCCGGCGAGCGGCGGAGATTGTGGCTCGCAAGCGCGCTCTTTCGAGCGGCTAATTTCCCTCGAAAAAAAGAGCGGCCGGGCACGGAAGGTGTGGGTGGGGGGAATGCCGTAACCCGGCCGCATCGGCGAAGGTGAGGAATCGTATCAGGTGACCCAGGGAGCTGGTTCGTCGAATTATCAATAGATATGATTTGAGTTTCCGATTATGAGAGGCAGTTCCATTGTGGGCCGAGTTTGTAATGCGCTGTTAATGTGGCTTGCGGCGAGATTTTCGTTCACCTTTTTTTCGGCGCTGGAATTTCTTGAATGAGGTTTCGCTGGCGAGCTGATGTAACAGTTTTTTGCGGCTCGCGGGCGGCACTTTCCCTTCGGCGAACAACTGCTTTCGAATGTTTCCGATTTCCGCGAGCCATGAATCGTATTCAGGTCCGATTTCTCGGGAGATTCTCTTTTTGAGTCGCTGCGCGAGCGAAGGGCTATGCCCTTCGGTGGAGATGGCGATTTGCAGCGCTCCGCGGCGGACGACGGCACCGTAATAAAAATCGCAATGTTCGGGATCGTCGACCACATTGCAGAGAACCGCGCGGCGGCGCGCGTCCGCGTAGACGGCGGCGTGGAGATCGGGCGAAGATGTCGCTGCGATGACCAGAAAGGCTCCCGCGAGATCGGTGCTCCGATAACGGCGAGAAACCCAGCGGATTTTATTGGCGCGCGCCCAGGCGCGGATTTGCGGCGTGGCTTGCGGCGCTACGACGCGAATTTCCGCTTCGGCTGCGAGCAGGCCGGAGATTTTTTCTTCGGCGATAGGGCCGGCTCCCACGACCAGGCAGCGGCGCCCGGCGAGTTTCAGGAATGCCGGGAAGAGCGGCATGGGGGCTACTCCTCTTCGCCGCGAACGAGATCGTCGTAGGTTTGGCGGCGGCGCACCACGCGGAAGCGGCGGCCCTCGACGAGAACCTCGGCGGGGCGGCGCCGCGAGTTGTAGTTCGAGGATTGCACGAAGCCGTAGGCGCCGGCGGCCCAAATTACCAGCAGATCGCCTGCCTGCACAGGGGGCAGCGGCAAATCGCGGGCGAGAAAATCTCCGCTTTCACACACCGGGCCGACGATATCGACCAACTGCCGCGAATCGTCGGAGGCCCCCTTGCGCACGGCTGGGGTAATCGGGTGCAGCGCGTTGTAAAGCACCGGGCGAATCAGATCGTTCATGGCCGCATCGACGATGATGAAGGTCTTGCCGCGGTTTTCTTTCACGTACAGCACGCGCGTGAGGATCACGCCGGCTGGACCGACAAGAGCGCGGCCGGGCTCGATGAGCAAGCGGCAGCCGAGCGGCCGGATGATTCCGCCGAGAGCGCGAGCGAAGGCCGCCGGGACGACCGGTTTTTCGTCCGTATAGCGAATGCCAAGGCCGCCGCCGATATCGATATATTCGAGCGAGACGCCGTTGCGAGCGAGGTCGCGCGCGCACGCAGCGAGACGCGAGAGCGCCTGCCGATACGGCGCCACGGACAAAATTTGCGAGCCGATATGCGCGCTGATGCCGCGCCACGCGATCGAGCGCGAATTCGCGGCCCGGAGATAGAGGCGGCGCGCTTCGAGCCAGTCGATGCCGAATTTGTGGTGCGGCTTGCCGGTGGAAATGTGCGGATGGCCGCCGGCCAGAACGTCGGGGTTGACGCGGATCGCGGCGGAGGGTTTTGGGCCGCCTGCGGCAACGTGGCGAGCCGCTTCGTCGAGAAAAACTTCGAATTCGGCGGCCGATTCGACATTGAAAAGCAGGATGCCGCTGGAGCGTGATTTGCCGCCGGGATAGCGTAGAGCGGCGCGGATTTCTTCGCGCGATTTGCCCACGCCGGAAAAGACGATGCGGCGGCGGGGAACCCCGATGCGGCGCAGGCGGTCGAGTTCGCCGCCGGAGACGATATCGAAGCTGCTGCCGAGGCGCGCCAGCGCGCGCAGAATGGCGAGATTGCTGTTGGCCTTCACGGCGTAGCAGATCGAGTGCGGCAGCGAGCCGAAGGCGCGGTCGAGCAAACGGTAGGCGTTTTGGATTGAGGCGCGGCTGTAGACGTAAGCAGGCGTGCCCACTTCCTCGGCGATGCGCGGAAGAGAGACCTCTTCGCAATGAAGAACTTGCGCCTTCGCGCCGTCGGCGCGCACAGCGTGGTACGCGTAATCAGGTGTGTAGCGCTCGGGTTCGAGGCTGCGCTCAATCGCGCGAGCGCGAGCGGAAGAACTTTCCGAAGCTGAGGCAGATTTCATCGCGAGCGAGTCAGGCTGCCGGCGACGCGGACAGCACCAGCGCGGCGCGCGACTTCAGTAGGATTGAGAAAGGTCATGGAGAAACATCATACGAATTTTTGCGAGAAAAGCCACGGCTGAGAGGCGGCGATCCGCACGCGGCTCGATGTGGCGCTGGGGGCGCTCAAATGCCGAGGTCGTTGACCGCGAAATGGAAGTGCAGAAACTTGACGCCGCCGGGCACGCGGTAGGGAACGTCGTAAGTGACGGAGATGTCCACGTGTCCTGTGGCAGTGGAGCGGTTCTGGACGCCCAGCAGGCTCAGCAGGTTGCCGGTCTCCTGGTCCCGTGCTGATGGCGGCCTGACGTGAATTGTAATTGCGTCATCCTGAATCGATAGGCCGAGGCTTTGGGCCTTCGCCAGCAATTCGCCGCGAATTTCGGCTTCCTCGCGGCCATCGGCGGCGGCGAGTTGCGCTTCGTGCTTGGCGGCGCTCTCGAACCGGTATTCCTTCACGAAATCGGAGGCGACTCCGATCGAAGCCAGCGCGAGCAGCAGCAGTCCGCCCAAGACCGCTCCCGTCAGTACACCCTGTATAGGCTTTAGAACCGATGGGTTGCGGATCGAATCAAGTATTTGTCGGTACTCCATGGTTATCTTACCAATAAATCATAAGAGCGCGCAGAGTACCATTCGCTGATTCGCAGCGCGAGTCACATTCGGGGCGATTTGTTGTGCAAGAGTAAACGCGCCTGCGGCAAACGTAGCTAAATTGCGAAAGGGGCTGACTTTTGAATGGGAGGTTACATGTGCGAGTTCTGTTTTGGCACTGCGATTGTGCTGGCCGAAATATTTTGAAGGTACGGTATAATTAAGGATCGTGCTGTCTCTCACCAATATTTCGATGCGCTATGGAGCGCGCGTGCTATTCGAGAACGTGAACTGCTCGTTTCTCGCCGGGCGGAGGTATGCCATTACCGGCCCGAACGGCGCGGGCAAGTCCACGCTCATGAACATCATGACCGGCGAGCTGGAGCCCAGCCAGGGCGAGGTGTCGCGGCCCAAGAAGTTTGGCGTGCTGCGGCAGGATCAGTTTGCGTTCGACGAGTACCGCGCGGTCGACACGGTGATCATGGGCAACGCTCCGCTTTGGGATGCGCTGGTGGAGCGCGATGCGCTGTACGCCAAGCCGCATGAGGAGCTGACGGACGAAGATGGCATGCGTTTGGGCGAGCTGGAAGGAATCGTTGGGGAAGAGGGAGGATACACGGCCGAGGCGGACGCCGGACGTCTGCTGGATGGCCTGGACGTGCCGGAAGAGTTGCATGAGCGCAAGATGGGCGAACTGCAAGGCGGGCAGAAAGTTCGTGTGCTGCTGGCGCAGGCGCTGTTTGGCAATCCTTCGGCACTGCTGCTGGACGAGCCGACCAACCACTTGGACCTCGATTCCGTTCACTGGCTGCAGGATTATTTGTGCGAATACGACGGCGTACTGATCGTGATTTCGCACGACCGGCACTTCCTGAACAGCGTCTGCACGCACACGGCGGACATCGATTACCAGACGGTGATCATGTACAACGGCGGGTACGACGACATGGTGCTGGCGAAGACGTCGGTACGCGAGCGGATCGAGTCGGAAAACGCGCAGCGCGAGAAAAAGATCGCGCAGTTGCAGGAGTTCATCGCGCGGTTTTCCGCCGGAACGCGTTCGGCGCAAGCCACTTCGCGCAAGAAAGAAGTGGAACGTCTGCAGACCACCACGCTGGCGAGGTCGAACATCGCGCGGCCGTTCATCCGCTTTCAGCTCGATCAGCATTCAGGGAAAAATCCTCTGGAGATTCGCAGCATCGCGAAATCGTATGACGGAGTCAAGGTGGTGCCGCCGTTTTCGGCGCACGTGGCACGCGGGGAAAGAATCGCGCTGGTGGGGCGCAACGGCGCGGGCAAAACCACGCTGCTGAAATGCCTGGTGCGCGACGCAACCGGCTACATTGATGACGAGGACCGCGCATTTCCGGTGGACGGCGGAACGGTGGTATGGGGCCACAACGTGCTGGCGGGTTATTTTGCGCAGGATCACGGCGACTCGATCCAGCACGGCACCACGGTGATCGAATGGCTCGGCTCGTTCAAGCCGCAGGCCACGCAGGAAGAGTTGCGCGGGCTGCTGGGCCAGATGCTTTTCAGCGGCGACGACGCGATGAAGCCCACGCACGGGCTTTCGGGCGGCGAGCGGGCGCGGCTGATCTTTTGCAGGTTGATGCTGCAGAAGCCGAATTTTCTGGTGCTCGACGAGCCCACCAACCATTTGGACTTGGAGTCGATCAACGCGCTGAATTTCGCGCTGCAGAAATATCAGGGGACGGCGTTGCTGGTCACCCATGACCACGACTTGGTCGACGAAGTGGCCACGCGCATCTGGTATTTCCACGGCGGACACATCGAGGACTTCAAGGGCCCGTACGCTGATTTCGTCGCCGAACAACAGGCCAAGGCTGCCGCACTTGCGGCCAAAGGCGGCCAGCCCGGCAAACAGGATCGCAAGCCGGCGCGGCAAGGCGCGATGTCTCGATAGCGAACAGCCGTCGCGCCAGAATTTGCTTGGGACATCGCTGTGGCCAAATGCGAAGAGTTGGACAGGCTCATCGAGGAGAGCGGTAAGCTGCTAGGAGAGGTGCGCGGCTGGGAAGATGAATTGCGCATGACGCCAAAGAGCGATTCCGTGTACTCCGAAAAAGCAACTGGCACGAAGAAGGCGAGAGGCCACTTCAACGAATGTCAGAAGCGAATCCGGCAGCACATGAAGGATCATGGTTGTTGCCGATAATCGAAGCAGATTGATCAAGTCAGCGAGCGCATTTCTTGACCTAGGTGCACAGGGCGCATAGACTTAAGTTGTTCTTGGTAGAGGTGCGGAGGCCATGAGTAGCCGGGCCGGTGTTCCGAGCAGCATCGGAGGCCGCGGCGAAAGGGGTTGGAAGTAACTCCGCCGAAATCGTTGCGGCGGCTGCCGCCGGACGGTTGGGGGATAAGCAGAAGAGCTTATCCACTGTCATCCTGGCAACGGGATGGAGCGCTATCGAGGAGCGAAGATTCCGGCGAGCCGTTCCGCGCATCCTTCCTTCTCTCTGTAGCGAATTTCCATCACAATTGACAGGCGAAACATGCCAGGTGCGCCATCTGGCGCTGCGTAATGATACGGCGCACGTGCGGCGATGTGGCATCACACAGGCAAACGCATGAATGTTTACGAGCTGACTCGGGCGCTGGTGGATATCGAGTCGATTTCGGACAATGAAAGCGCGGTGGCGGAGTATCTGCTGGCGCATTTGCGGAAGCTCGCCGAGGCTACTGGCGGACAAGTGCAGGCGATGGAAGCCGAGCCGGGGCGCGCGAATGTGCTGGCATGGTGGGGCGAGCCGCGCGTCACGCTTTCGACGCATATGGACACCGTGCCGCCGTTTTTCCCGTCGCGCGAGGATGACGAATTTGTCTGGGGGCGCGGCGCTTGCGACGCGAAAGGCATCATCGCCGCGATGATTGCGGCGGCGGAAAAGCTGTTGGCCGCCGGGACGGAAAACTTCGCGCTGCTTTTTGTGGTTGGCGAAGAACGCAACAGCGCTGGGGCGATGGCGGCGTCGCGTCAGCCGCGCGGATCTCGTTACCTGGTGAATGGCGAGCCGACGGAGAACAAGCTGGCGCTGGCGTCGAAAGGCACGCTGCGATTGGAATTAATCGCGCGCGGGCGCATGGCGCACTCGGCCTATCCGGAGTTGGGCGAATCGGCGATCGAGAAGCTTCTGGACGCGCTCGACGCAATTCGGCGCGTGCCACTGCCGAAAGATGAGCTGCTCGGCCCGTCCACACTGAATATTGGAACGATTTCGGGCGGGCGCGCACCCAACGTGATCCCGGACGCGGCCAAGGCCGAGTTGCTGGTGCGTCTGGTGGGCGATCCGGCGCCGGTGCGCGAGGCGTTAGCTCGAGCGGTGGGAACGCGGGCGGAATTGCGAGAGGTGTTGTACATCCCGGTAATTCATTTCGCCAGTGTTGACAGTCTGCCCACAACGGTAGTTTCCTACACCACGGACGTGCCGGTATTCGGGCGCAGTTGGGGCGAGCCGCTGCTGCTGGGGCCGGGGAGCATTCACGTGGCGCACACGTCGGAAGAGCGAATTTCCAAGCGCGAGCTGGCGCAAGCGGTGGAATTGTATGCCGAAGTGGTGAAGCGTTTGCTGGCAAACGCCAATTAGGGCGCAACTACGGACTTTTAGGATCCAGGGCGAAGATGAATCTGGCGATTGTGGGTTACGGGAAGATGGGCCGTCTGATCGAGCAGCTGGCGCCGGAGTACGGCGGCAGCGTAAAGCTGCGGCTCGACGTGGACAACAACTCGAAATTCGAGGGCATGACGGCGGAGAATTTTCGTGGCATCGATGCGGCCATTGAGTTTTCGACGCCCGCGACGGCGGTTGAGAATATCGAGCGGCTGGCGAATCTGAAGGTGAATACGGTGGTGGGCACGACGGGCTGGGGCGATCACATCGAGCGGGCGCGGGCGGCCGTCAATGCCGCCGGAACCGGACTCGTCTGGGGCGCGAATTTTTCCGTGGGCGTGTACATTTTTTCGCAGCTGGTGGCCGAGGCGGCACACTTGATGGCGCTGCAGCCGGAGTACGGAGCTTGGGCTTGGGAAATTCATCACGCCACGAAGAAGGACGCGACGTCTGGCACTTTACTTG
>Ga0335074_10001222_pt1 | contig 35128 bp, 26 predicted proteins | sample Lox_Sample_23_FD_206715 | JGI IMG/M metagenome (GOLD analysis project Ga0335074, IMG submission 206715) | Soil microbial communities from Loxahatchee National Wildlife Refuge, Florida, United States - Lox_Sample_2.3 | ecosystem: Environmental > Terrestrial > Soil > Wetlands | place: USA... | reverse complement strand
ATCTGAGGGAGCAATTCAGCTATTTACGACACTTGTATCGGCTCTACATGTTCAAATTATTTTCCAGACGAAAAATACATAATGATTAACTATTTAATATGAGAAGCAGCTTTTTTGTTACAACCACCGCCGTCGCAACAAGAATAGATCTATCCAATGGATTCTTAATACACCGAGAATTCCCAGACACTTTAGAATATTTGACGATTAGCTGCGACTGAAGGGATTTAATTGATGCAGTAGTCAGACCGCGAATGCGTTCTTTTGTCGCAATTCTGCGGCAACCTCCTCGACATTTCGTGAATGAACGGCCCGGTCTGCCGCGGCAGCATTGGCGCGAATATGTTCCGGGCTATACATCCCGCAGATGACGGTCCCCAGACGATTGGATATGATCGAATAACGTAAAAAAAATTCGTTGACTCCTGGAAAAGAAAGCAAATCCAGATCCAACATGGCCGACCATCGCCGGGCGGACTGCGGGTCGGCGGCGAAAAATGTAGACAGTGACTTGCGCAAGGATCCTCTGCCAAAAGGTGAGTGCGTGTTGACGGCAACGCCACGGGGGTTTTCGAATCGATGGATAGAATCATCAGCGAGATTGCTCGCGAATTGAGCGATCCGCACAGCGGGCCGGGCGCGCAGAATGGCGGTGACTTGATTTATACCGGATGCAACACCGTAATAGCGCACCTTTCCACTTGCGACACATTGATTGATGAAATCAAACAGCTCATCACTATTGGCAAGATCCGCAGCGCATTCATGCAGGAACCAAATGTCCAAGTGATCCGTCTGAAGATCACGGAGGCTTTGTTCCAAACTTTGGCGAGCGATTTGAAGGCTAAACTGATGATGTGAAACCAAATTGCCAACCTGTTGCCTCAGATTTTGGTGAACTGCAGGGGCGAGTCGGCGAATGGCCTTTACCGCCGGCCTGATTATCGGGCGTAATCGATCAATTAATGCGTTTCGTTTCGGTGGTAGAATGCCAAATTTGCTGGCCAAACAGATTTTATCGCGCTTACCTCTAAGAAATTTTCCCAGAAAAGATTCCGCCGCCCCAAAGCCATAGGAGCGGGCTATATCGAAATAGTTGATCCCCTCGTCGAAAGCTATTTCCATCGCCCGTCGTGACTTGCCCGCTCCTACGGCACCCAAAACGCTAGCGCATCCAAAACCGATGATAGAGGCCCTTAGGTCTGTACCAGACAAATTCCGATATTGCATTCAGTTTAACCAAGTGATCAATGGTAACGTATTTGAAACAGCAGGCGGTCTCGTTCTACTGGCGCGATCGCTTTGTGATAGCAGGAGGTATCTTCTATGAATCCGGTACCGGCACGGCCTTTAATGACGAGAATATCCTTGGCAGGATAGGCCGCGTTCACTTCCGCATCCCCCTTTCGCGCCGATCCCAACAGCCATGAAAGTTTTTTGTGTCGATGTGACCCGCGTACCATGACATGGGCACCGGAATTTTCGTCGCAATCGGTGATATAAAAATGAGCGTAGCAGAAGTTGAAGTCATGAACATCGAAATGGTATTCCACCGTCTGGTTAAATTTGCGACGTTCCTCCAAATTCAATTTGGCGGCGAAACTCCAGTATAAATTCACATCCACATGTAGAGGAACATAACCTAAATAGCGGCGGCAAACCCATTGCATCTTCGGATCTTCGACGGTCGCCCGCACCACAGGACAATCCAGTGGTTTGTCCACATAACCCATCGCCACCATACGACCATCAGGCAACTTGCCGCCAGTGACCTGGGAATAATTGAACGTACCAGCAATGCTGTTATGACTCAGCGGCTGAGAACATGAATAGTCGTAAATGATCTTGGCGGCTTCAGGTGTAAGATCGAATCCAAAGCAGACCGCATCGCGGCGTAATTCTGCAAGAGCAGCCTTGGTGTTCACAGAAGGAAATATGGTTTCCTGGGTACCGATAGGGGATTGTGCGCTGAACATTTGCTTGCATCGCATCGCAGAAGCATACATCCCGCGGACCGGCCGAAAACGACCAAAGGTGTAGGCTAACCCATCATGGTTCTTCAGTTTCCCGACAATTTGTTTTACCTGCATAAATAACCGCTTTGAAAATGATGTTCTCGTATCATCCTTTTGGAATACGCTCGGCCCTTAAATATACTCGAGTGCCGGCTGATCGACAACTTTTGACCAGATATCGGACCTCGTACAACTTTTCCGATTACTGGTTTTTTAACATAAAACTGTCCGACTTTTCAACGTTCGATTTTAATATTCAAGTAAATTAAACGTTTGTTCTCAAGTTAAACGGCGTTCCTTACAGAAATCGCCGCAATTTCGATGCTTTGGCGCCAAAAATATAATTTTAACTCTGCGCTTTTGACAGTCTTAACCTATTTTCCATTTCCAATAATACGGCCGGACAATTGCGTCCAGCCAAAGCGCCTGCTGCGAGAAGAAAAATTACCCCATCATAAGGCGTACGGTGCCGGGTGTGGGCGAAAATCACGATCGTTACCACAATAAAGCCCGCTATGGGAATAGCTGCTGCGATCCATATGGACCAGGCAAGTCTTTGCCGGATCATTCCAATCAGACAACCCGCCAATACAGGCGCGAACCAGACGAAATAGAGCAATCGCTCCGTCTGGGCGTTGGTTCTGCCTCCTTCAACAGTTGGTGAAAGAAACGGAGAAAAGCCCGCCCAGATCTTGCGCGGTATCAGTTCCAGCGCCTTATAAGGATTTTGACCAATCCAGTGAAGCGCCATTTGCGTCATTTGGCGGTCCATGGTGTAGCCATTTTGACTCTCCAGCAAAGCTTGTCGCTGTGACCAAGGAATTTGTTGCCAATACGCTTCGATCCCCACGTCGATGGATTGATGCGGATAATACTCATAAACGCCGTCGTTATAGACTTCCCACAAGCCGAATCCGCTACCCGACCCGGTTCCCCAGACGCCGTCAATCTGATGAACATAAAAAATCCACGGAATCATGCATAAAACAACGGGGGCAAGAAACCAAGCCAAGTGTTTTATCCACGGCTTAAAATTCCATTTCATCCACCACAACATGTACAAAGGTGCGAGGACTATTACCGCCCCGCCGTCGTAGCGCACCAGCGCAAAGAGGCCGGTGATAATTCCCATCGACAGCGAAATTCGCCAGTCAGATTTGCGTTGCCAGAGCGCCAGCATAAGAAGCAGACCGCAAACACAAATGTTGGTCAGCGTGCTGTCGCAAAATTCCAGTTGGACATTTTTTGACACGTTGTAGGGATAGAACATGTAGGCGATTGCCATAAGCAGCGCCGGCCAAAATCCCCACCATAAAAACGCGGCCTGGTAAAGACACGTGACCGCCAAAGCTCCAAGAACCGCCTGAGGAATGCGTTGTAAATTGGGATTTTGGTCACCAAAAACGATCTGATCAGCAGCTACCAGAAAAATCGGTAATGGTCTGCGGAACGTCAGGCGGTAATCAAATGTGGCAGGAAAGTCGCTCTGCGGAGTAAATTCAGCGGGCTTAGGCGCTCGGATCATCCCCTGACCATGCCGAAAAGACCAGGCTCGTTCGGAATATTCACCCTGTTGATGCAGAGTTATGCCCGCGGGATAGGCCGTGGCGGCGATCCAGTACAACTGAATTGCCAGTGCGGCAAAAAAGATCAGTAGACTCTGTCTCATGATTCCTCGAGGCCGCGATGTCGGCGCCTGAAATTCAGAAATATCTTAAGCTTTATCCACAGATGACACAGATTTCCGCAGAAAAAAGTAAAGATCATGAATGACAAAATCAAGAACACTTGGTTAATCTGCGATCATTGGCGTCATCTGCGGATTCGTCGTGTTTAAACCTGACCGGGTTTTTCCGCCACCGCTATCATGGATCGCGCCAGAGGCGGAATTCGTCCCACGCGAACAAAACGCACATTCACAAAACCGGCCTGGCTCAGCAGCGTTGAAAGAGTGCGCATCGACCAGAATTTAATGTGTCCATGATCCCAGATTGCCTTGAAATGTTCGTCAAAACCGTTGACCAGGGCAATGGCCAGATTTTTGAAATAGCCATGATAAGGGGTGGAAACAATCGCCGTTCCACCTGGCTCAAGCAGATTGAACGTGCAAGCGGCGAATTTTCGCGCCGAATAGACGTGCTCAATGACCTCCAGACTGTAAACCACGGGAAATTGCCCAAAGCGGCCGGCGAGATTTTCGTCAGTTGATCCAGGCTGAAGATTCAGTTCTGGATAGGCTGTTTTGGCCATATTAATTCCGTCTTCCGAAGGATCCACGCCTGTAACCTGATAGCCCAGTTGAGCGAGATAATTGGCCACCGAACCGTTGCCGCAGCCCAGATCAAACAATGGCAGCGTTTTCACCGCCCGTTTTTGTCGCTCCTGCTCAACAAGCTGCGTCAAGGCCGGGAGTAGATAATCATGAGCACAAGATAATTCCGACGATTTAAAACTATAACCCTTTTGAAAAGCAGTATCACCAGAATTCACTGTCATTGATCTCCAAACAATTCAATCGGGAACGGCCCGATGCATAGATTCTAATTCAAATACTTCACCCACACATATATCTACAGTAGGAATACTCCACTATTATTTTATACGATTTAAAGTTAAAACACGGTCATGGAGCATATAGCAAAAGGCAAATACATACCGGAGTTCTGTTTCTAATGGCATACTATCGGTGGATATGCACGCAGACAGGCGCCCGTGAACTATACGCGGTGCCACGGGCTTTTTACCGGCGCGAACGGTTAGCCAGGTTGTACACGGATTTCTGGGCCAAATCAAACTGGCTGCGGTATTTTTCCGGTCTGTTGGGAGAGCCTTTTCGAGGTGTTTCACGGCGTTATCATCCGGAGTTACCGAATAATCTGGTTAACAGTTTTAATGCCAGCGCTGTTTTGGCCGAGGTACGCGCCAAACTCTCTGTTCGAATTAAATCCGATCCTGATGTGTTTTATCTTTATTGGGCACGAGTATTACGCAAGTTTGGCTCGGATATTTGCAACCATTTGCGGCGACATAAACTCGACGGCCCCGGCCCATACGCGCTTTATGCGTACTCTTACGGCGCTTTGGAACTGCTGGAATACGCCAAAGAAGCTGGTTATTTCTCGGTTTTGAATCAAATTGATCTGTCCATGGTTGAACTGGAAATCGTTGCGCAAGAACGGCTAAAATGGCCGGGGTGGGAAACGCCTTTGGAGCATATTTGCAAAACCAACTTTGAGCGATTAAAGACGGAACACTCAAGGGCGGAATGGTCGAAAGCGAATCTAATCGTCGTAAATTCCGAATGGTCTAAACAAGCATTGGTCGGCGATAGTGTTCCTGCTGAAAAAATTGTTGTTGTTCCTCTTGCATATGAGCCGGAGCCTGGAGTGACGGCGCACGTATGTGAAAATGTCGATCGTCCGTTGAATATACTTTGGATTGGGCAAGTCAATTTACGCAAGGGAATTCCGTATCTCATTGAGGCCGCCAAATTACTTCCGTCAGTGCGATTTACCGTTGCAGGCCCGGTCTTCGTGAATGAAAATATGTTGAAGACCGCGCCGAAAAACACGCAGTTCATCGGGAGGGTCAATCGCGCCCAAGCACACAAACTATATTCCGATGCGGACGTTTTTGTCCTGCCGACCATTTCAGACGGCTTTGCCCTGACGCAACTGGAAGCAATGGCACATGGCCTCCCGGTTATTGCTACGCTGCGCTGCGGCAAGGTGGTTACTGACGGCGTCGATGGCCTGATTATCCCATTTGGTGACTCTGCAATGTTGGCAGGAGCCATTGCAAAACTTGATCAGGACCGAAAGCTCATATCAGAGCTTTCGCGGAATGCCCCAGCTAAGGCGGCAAAATTCACGCTGGAAGCCTGCGCGAATGCCATCGAAGCGGCCGCCCATCCATAATTAAATCAGTCAGGAATATATGAAGAAACTGACCGTTCCACGAATCTTATTTGTGACTTTAGCTGAGCTTGGCCATGCAACATTTACAGCCCGGTTGCGAGAATTCGCGGAAACTGATGAACGAATTGAAGCCAGGTGGCTCTACATTAATCCGTTTTCGGAAGCTCGATATTTCTGGGAAAAAGTCGGCCGTTGGCTGCCGGCGCACCTGGCATATAGTTTGCTCGTGCGCCGGCGGGTTAAAGAATTGTTGAGAATACAAAATAAATTTGACGCCTATTTTGTCCATACCTATGATCGTGGATTGTTTCTGCCGCGCTTAGGCCGACAAAAAATATTAATTGTGGGTCTTGACAGCACCTCTCTACTAACACGTCGTATGTTTGCTACCACGGATCGAATCAGTATTTTTCGCCGATTGCTTCGCTGGTTTTATAGAAAATCCACGGATTATCTTGAGAAAAGGGTCTTAAGAAGAGCAGACTTAATGGTGAGCTGGAGCAAATGGGCGGCCCAATCCCTTGTGGATGATTATAAAGTGCCGAAAGAAAAGGTTGTCATCGTGCCGCCGGCAATCGCCATGAAAAATATCAAGTACGCCGCGGGAGAAAAGAAAGACACGGAGAAACTTCGTTTACTTTTTGTCGGCGGCGACTTCAAACGAAAAGGCGGGCCCATGCTCGTCGAACTGATGGAAAAAGGACTTGATACCGTTTGCGAGCTTGATGTCGTCACAAAAGACGAGGTCAAATATTCGTCTAAATATATAAGGGTTCATCATGGTTTAAACCACGATTCACCCACTTTAATAAAATTATTTGAGGCGGCGGATGTTTTTGTCCTGCCAACCACCATGGACATGTTGCCGATCGTGCTCATAGAAGCCTGTGCTGCGGGTCTGCCGTCCATATCAACAAAAATCGGGGCCATACCTGAAATCGTAGAAAGCGGCCGGACCGGGTTACTCATTGCACCGAACGATAAAACCGCCTTAAAAACGGCGATAGAGCAGTTTGTTTCAGACAGAAATTCATGTCGAAAGATGGGAATAAACGCTCGTTACCACTTTGAGCAACAATTAACAGCAGAAGAACATTTTCCAAAGTTGATAGGAATCATATGCAACCTGGTCTGGAAAAAGCGGGCGACGACGGCTGAAGTTTGCGAAAAATAATAAACCGCACTCGTAGAATATGTTTGATGCAAGACAATCGACCTATTTGATAAGTGCCGGTCCAAGACCCGCGCGATTTGAAAAACCAAAAGGAGATTGATCTTTTTGATGCGTCTCTCTTGCTGAACATTCTCCCAACCGGCCAAAATGTCCATTATATTATCAGATGACTTTGATGGCGTCCACACATGTATTGATGTACTGTTTCTGCAACGGGGCGCACAGCAATTGGGATAAATTTTTATGTCCTTAAGTGTACGAATTATCAGTCATCGAGATTTTGAAGAATTCCAGAATCCCTGGGCTGATCGCAATGGCTCGGGAAAAGTGTTTTCCAGGCTACTGCGCCAAGAACCCGGGTTAAAGGGCCGTGTATTGGATATCGGTTGCGGCAAGGGAATCACGAACAAGTCCTTGACTGATTTTCCGTCCTGGTGCGATCATTTGGACGGCGTTGACCCGACTCCGGCGGTGCTGGAGCACCCGGCGCTGGAAAATCGCTGGCAGGGAGAATTTGAAACCGCCCCGCTGCCCGAACATGCTTACGACCTGGCTGTTTCATTTAACGTCGTTGAACACATTATAAACCCAGAGCGTTTCGTAGCGCGTTTGGCGGTGATTCTCAAACCCAGCGGCGTTTTTCTAGCGCTCACGCCACACGCCCGACATCCATTCTGTTGGCTTTCCCGTGGCATTGAATCGATTGGACTCAAAGACGCCGCTGCCGATAATTACAAAGGGATGAATCGTTACTCTTCTTATTACCGACTCAATTCGATCGCCCAAATAAGGAAACTGGCACAAAAAAGCGGGTTCGCCAAGGTTGACTTTTATCGTTTTCCTTCAGTTCAGTGGGATTGCTATTTTCCGCCCCTCCTGCGGTGGGCTCCGCACTTATATGATCATCTTCTCGGTTGCCGTGTGCCAGCTTGCATGCAAATTATTGTTTACAGGTTGCAAAAGTAAGGTACAGACCACAGGCCATAGTTTAAGGAATGGATTGATGGTAAAGATCGAACCTTATCGGGACTCGGTGGTTAGGCAAAAGGTGAAGGACTTAGCAGTGGAAATTTACCAGTCGGTGTTTTGAGAGATTGAAGTACGTACGGAAATTACCTAAGGAGCGTGGTCTTGCTCGTCTCAGAAGTGAGCAGTTTGCCTAATGGAGCATCAGCCTCATCGCGGATCGTTATCATCGGTTCCGGGGCGATCGGGTTGTATGCCGCCAGTTTGTTGGCGATGCGCGGACGCAACGTGCTGGTGATTGAATCGGGAGATCGGCACCTGGGGACCTTCGCGGCCGAATCATATGTTTCGGTCGGTCGGCCGCACCGCGGTATTTCGCTGGGGCGCAGCCGGAGCCTGGGGGGCACCACCAATCTTTGGGGTGGACAATTGGTTGAGTTTCAGCCGATTGATTTTAACGGCCGCGATTGGCTGCCGGGATCCAAGTGGCCGGTCGGTTATGATGAGATCGCGCCATACTATGCGAGAACGTACGAAAATCTGGCGATTCCGGCGGCGATGCAGCATGACGAAGGCGTCTGGCGGGGAATTTCCTCTGATTGTCCGCAGCTCGGAAACGATTTTGAAGTATTTTTGACTCGTTGGCTGCGGACGCCCGGCACCGCCGTGATGTTTGCCAGGCAGATCGAAAGCGATAAAAAAATGTGCGTGTTCACAGGTTGCACGGCCGTGGGCTTCCGCGGCGAAGGAGGGAGAATTCAAGCGGTGAAGGTGTTGGAAAAAACGGGCAAATCACACTGGATTGACGGAGACGTATTTATTCTTGCGGCGGGAACGATTGAAAACTCTCGGCTGCTGCTTCATACAGCGCAAGACCCTCAATGGGAATGTCCATGGCGAGCAAATAAAACAATCGGCCAATTTTTTCAGGACCATCCTGTTTGCAAGATCGGAGTCGTGGAGCCGACCGACAAGCGGACATTCTTCAACATGTTCAGCACCATCGTACTGAAGGGATATAAATTTCAGCCGAAAATTCGTTTTCGCAATGAGGTTTTGGCGCAGCGGAGAATCCTCAACGTTCAGGGATTTTTCATGTTCGAGGGCAAGGTATCAGAGCACCTGGTATACCTCAAGCAATTCTTGAAGGCCGCTATTTTCAGCCGGAAGCTCTCCGGCACCGGCGACCTGTTCCGCAATTTTATCGGTTCAATTCGGTTCCTCGTGCCGCTGATGTGGAGGTACGTGAAGGACCATCGGATATTTGTGCCTGGTTCGGCGAATATAGGGCTGGGCATCCAGGCAGAACAGGCGCCATGTGCGGATAGTCGTATCACGATCGATGGAAGCTCGCTAGATGTGTATGGATTGCCGCGGGTGGTTCTGGATTGGCGCATTAACGAGCATGATCTCGAATCGATCCGAGAATTCGCGATTCAGATACGGGACGCGATGCAATCCGCAGGGATTGGTCGTCTGGAGATCGACGAAGATTTGCTAAATCGGAACCCGAAGTTCCTTTCCAATCTGAGAGACAACTACCACCAGATAGGCGGAACGGTGATGGGGTTCTCGGAGCAACACGGCGTAGTGGATAAGAACCTGCGCGTTTTCGGGACAACGAATTTCTACGTTGGAGGCGCAAGCATATTCCGGACATCGAGTAATGCCAACCCGACGTTCACGGCGATGGCGTTCGCGACAAGACTCGTCGATCACCTGACTGGTTCAGGAACGGACAAAGCTAACCAGAGCCAGGATTAGATTTTGTTTGTGCGAGGCGCATGCCGCTTTAAAATGGGAATGAAAGTTTAAATTCCATCGCTTCTTTGTGCCCTGGTGGTAAAAATAAATTGTCACTAGTACAATAATATTTAATGTCGCGGGAAAGCAATTGCAAGACTATATTTAGACACCATGAGCGAAATTAAAGTTGCCGTCATTCAGGATGGCGCGCGTTTGCACTATGCCGTTCCCCTTGCGTTCCAGCATGCCGGCATGCTCAACGCATTATATACGGACTGGTATAACCGTCGAACCCTATTCACCAAGCTCAGCATCAGCCTGGCTCGCCTGATATCGGCTTCCAATGCCGACCGAATGCAACAAAGGCGAGTAGATCAATTTGACAATGTACCTATATATGATTATCCGCTGCTGTTTCACGGAATCTACCTGGCCCGCAAGCCCGGAAGAATTCGCAGCGCGATTTCTCAATGGTCCATAAAACAAATTCGTTCCAGAGAGCGCCGACTTGGACCGATTGCCGACGGGAAAATTGACTTGGTTTTTGCGTTTTCCAACCTTCTGGATATCGCAGATATGCAATGGATAAAAAATAAAGGTTGTCTTCTGATTGTCGACCAACCATTGGCATCTACACGGGAAATGTCTTCACAGCGGATTCATGACACACACTACTGGCCAGGGTGGGAGGAGGCTTTAGCGGCGAGCCATGATGAAGGCCCGCAGATTCTTCATGAATTACAAACCTCTTTGTGGGCCGATCATATCACCTGTGCTTCCGATTACGTGAAAAAATCTTTGATGAATCTGGAAGTCAACCCGAAAAAAATCAGCGTTGTGCCCTACCCGCTGGATGCTACCCCATTCCCATTTGTGGATCGCTCCGGCCGCACCGGGCCGGTTACAGTCGGGATTGTTGGAACTGTGAATCTCCGCAAAGGTGCACCTGTGGTTCTCCAAATCGCAAAAAGGTTTTCCACAGAAAAACTTCGCTTCGTTTGGGTGGGAATTCCCACGTTGTCCCCCCAGCGCACCGATGAATTACGGAAATTTGTGGATTTAATCGGACCAGTGCCGCGATCGCAGATTCCCGAATGGCTGGGCAAGTTTGATATCTTTCTGCTGGCTTCACGATCTGAAGGCTCTGCCGGAGCCCTTATGGAAGCTATGGCGACCGGCCTGCCGGTGGTGACAACCACAAACAGCGGAACGGTAGCGCGCGACGGAATTGAAGGATACATCCGGGGTATTGACGATATTGACGGTTTGGCTACGGCAATTGAAAAACTATCCCTGGATGCCGAGTTGCGATTATCGATGGGTCGTGCAGCACGTCAGCGCGTTTTGAATTTTAACATTGAATGGTATAGCCGCAGCCTGGCGGATCTTGCTACACAGCTTTTTGAAAAGAAAATTTGCTAGACTATTGCATTCGTGGAAGTATCGGCTCGATCCGATGATACCAGATTCATCAAAAACACAGCGGGTCGTAAAAGCACATAAATAAACTTTCGATAATTCAATTGCGGCAAACATGCTGATATCGGACAGCAGAAAACAACGAGATTTTAAAAACTGAGCACAGAATAACGATATCGCATATGGCAGGTCAATCGTCACTTCTCTGTTCTCCTGTTCCGATTTTTCCGGTACCCGGCGCGACTTCGCCACGATGATGTTTCAACAATTTCCGCAACAATACGAACGGACGATAAACATCAACCAAGAGTTGCAAGAGCAATCCAGCAATGACGCTGTCTCTGCCGCTCAATGTGTAAAGCAATTTACCCAAGGTGGAACTCGGCTTCGTCCATCGCAGATCATCGTCTAATTCCGAAACGTATTGGCGGGCAAAATATGAATAGGGAGATAATTCCAAGGCCACGGTATCCCGCATTCCGCCGGCAACCCGCCAAGGCTTGGTTCCCGGGCAATGTACCAGCGGTGGAAACCCACGAATCATCGCCAACAATCGGTGGCGAGCGGCAAAGCCTGCGTGAGACCAACATTGGGCCACGTCATATCCGGCACGAAACTGACGCACTGGTATATGCGCAAAGAGCTCGGAACAAAGAAGTGCGTCGAGAACGTCCTGATCGCTCATCAAATGCAATGGTCGGTCGAAATATGATAATTTTTGCGCATCTTGAAAATCCCGCCGTTTCATACGATCAGCCCAGGCCTCCAAAAGCGAGCGATGAACTGTTGTTACGCCAATAACACATGAATTCACCGGACCCGCGAGCCTGCGGACTGATTTCATGCCCATCAATGTCGCACGGTCTGCGTTCCAGCCAAAGACGGCGGTATTTTCCTGGGTTGTAAGAAGAGCATCGGGTTTAAAATAAAAAAATTCGGCTGAGGTTTGTCGCGTAAACATCAGGTCAGAGTCAAGCCAAACCACGGGCCCTGCGTCTTCACTAAGGACCTTGAGAAGAATCGTCGGCTTGACTTCCCACCCTCTTATACTTAAAGCATCATTGTCGCGGATTTGAACGTTAGACCGATCGGCAGCCCACCGTCTGAACGCAGTGAAATGCGTCGGGCAATAACATATAAGCGGCGCCAACGGCCCAAAGCGCTGCAACGACAATATCAATAACTTCAGCCCAATCGTATCCGTGATGCGGTCTTCATAGCAGACAAATTTAAAGCTATTTGAGTTTGTGGTTTGCACGCAGCGCCAATCCATCCTGAGCATTGATTTTTATCATCACAGTACAAATTAAGTAAAAAAAACCTTCCAGACGCGTCGTTTTAACAGTATACGAAGTGTAAATCATGCTTTCTGATCCAACATGCGGGCATTTCGGAAAAATACCAGTACACACAAAAAGCGCTTCCAAAGCAAGCGGGTGCCGGCGCGCTTTACCAGATATGCCGTGCCATGTACCCTGTGATGGAGATGATAAGCGATATGCGCGTGACGGTAATTCACAATGGCTTGCGGTACAGTCAAAGCCTGACGGAAGTTGTTACATGAGTGATAGAACGAAACTATAAGGTATAAACCCATGATTCGATTGTAAGGCGATACCATGAATAATTTGCTGCGGCAAATCACGCTACAGGACGCCTCAATTCAAACTTCCGCCATAGGCTTCGGTTGTGTGAGTCTGACCATGCACGATCGAAAATCGGACGCCGTTCGGTTGTTGGAACAGGCTCTGGACCTGGGCATTACGCATTACGACGTGGCGCCGCTGTATGGTTTTGGCCATGCGGAAAGCATCCTTGGGGAATTTCTCAAAGGACGGCGTGATAAAGCGACTGTAGCAACAAAGTTTGGTTTGCAGCCTTACGAAAACCTCGCCAAAAGTCGCCGACTGATCAGTTTGGCCCGATGGCTGGCGCATCGCTCTGACGTGGTTATGGCTATGGCACGTAAATACGCCGGTCAGGCGGTGCAGCGAGGCGTATTTGATCCACAGGCATCCGCCCTGAGTCTTGAGAAATCTTTGCGCAAACTGGGAACGGACTACATAGATATATTTCTTATGCATGAATGCACTTTGGAGGATGCTCGGCGCGAAGATTTGCTGGCTTTTCTGGACGAGCAGAAAAAAGGGGGGAAAATACGTTCTTATGGGTGCGCCACGCCATATTCAATATTTCAAGACGATGCCGCCTTATTGCCGCCAGCCTGCTCTGTCCTGCAGTTCGACAGCGGTGTAACGACGCAACATGTATCGAAGCTGCGTAATCGTGCAGATAAAACCCTTATTACGCACAGCGTTATGAACGGTGCGACACAACTGGCCGCATTGGCGCGTCAAAATCCCAAGTTGAGGCAAAAATACAGGCTGACAGAAATTGATCTGACAAATTCCTCCACAATTGCCGGGCTTCTATTAAGCTATGCGGTTCAGAGCAATTCCGAAGGCATTACTCTTTTTGCCACGACACGTTTAGAACATTTGATCGCCAATGTCCGCTGTCTGACGGAAAAACGATTTACCACAGAACAACTAACGGCATTTCAAGCGTTTGCGGAGGATGCTTTACGACCAGCGGATGAATTAAAAATCAAACTCCAATAAATGGGAAGCAAAACTGTCGCACATGATGTAAATAATCAATAAAATCGAGCTGCTTTGGTTTTGGAGTAAGTGCAGTGAAAATTGCAGGATATGCCCACATACATGGGACCATTCCTCCGCTTTCAGGACTCGGAAAGCACATCATCAATATGTTTAAAGTCATTGGATCAACGCCGGGGATTGATCTGTCGCTCCTGAGTCCGCGCGACTTGCTCGATGCAGAAGGCAAAATACCCGCGAATTCCGAACTTGCTGATTTCGCCGTTCGGTCGCTGCCCTGGGAACGTAAAAAAAGAGAGTGGCGCTGGAATCTTACTGGAGGACCAGTCATTGATAAATTCATAGACGGAGCCGAGTGGATTTATGTTCCATCAGAACAGTATGTTCCTTCCCGTGGGGCTAAACTGGCGGTCACTTGCCATCATCTGGAGTGGTTTGAACGTGATTTACCCTGGTTGAAAGGAATGTCGGTGCATGTTCGCAGGATCAGATGGCGGCTGGGCCTTCGCCCGATCCTAGATCAATCGGACATAGTATTTGTCATTTCAGAATTCATTAAACAGCGCATGTGCGATTTTTTCGACGTCAAACATGAAAAACTTGTCGTGTTGGGCAATGGCGTCGAACAACCGTTTTATGATGCGGCGAAAAAACCGCGTGTTCCCGCGTCTCCTGAATATCTCCTGGTTATCGGTGGTCTTACAACGAGAAAAGGTGCTGAATATGTTTTGAATCTTGCACGAGATATAAAAAGTAAAAAACTTTCCGTCGAAATGCGAATCGCCGGAAAAAGTGAACCCGAGTATTTAGCTGCTGCGGAAGAACTTTCACCTGTTGTCAAATTGCTTGGATATACCAGCGTAACTGAGCTTGCCGATTTAACCCATAACGCGCTGGCCGTTCTGTTTCCCTCGCGTTATGAGGGGTTCGGCATTCCGGTAATTGAAGCGATGGCGGCAGGTACACCAATAATTATTTCCCATTGGGGACCACTAAAAGAGTTGGCAAGTGATGCGGGTATTGTTGTCGATCCTCGCGATACGCAATCCATGCTCAAAGCTGTGGAATCACTGCTTGCGTCTTCAACTTACAGGGACAAACTCACCGCGGCCGGCCGCATACGCGCCGCCGATTTTACCTGGGAGGCAATCGGCGCCAAAGCACTTGGGGCAATGGGATTTAGTTCTTCCGCAAGCCATGATGGAAATATTTCTTTGAAGAAAACAATCTAACCTCAACCCAACTTACTTAAATCTACTCAAATTGCTTTGGCAAAAACAGTCGCAAGAACATCATCGATTTTATTGTTAATCTGTAACACCTCAACACAACATCCGTTCTTTTGCATGTCTTGGACAAGTTGCTCGGGGGTATAAGGCGTGTGCGTTTCGATGGCAAAAAAACGGAATTTACTGATCCAATCAGAACAATCACGAAAGAGTTCTAGTTCGGCGCCCTCAATGTCGCACTTTAGCAAATCAATTTTATCAGGAAGATTGGACGAAACGAGTATTTCATTAAGCGTCATGCCTCTAATCGGCGCTTCGTTCGGACTGGCTTTGTTGGTAGCCTTATATCCCCATTCAGGTTGGGAACGGTCAAGCCAAACATTGCGGGACGTTCCCAAGGCGCATGCTTGAAGGAGGATAATTCTTGATTCAGCCTGTACGATTTGAATATTGTTTCGACATACTTTGGCATTTGCGGAATCTGGCTCCACAACGGTGATCCGGCAGTCGGGATATTTCTGCTCCCAAAGCCGGACCGAATAGCCGGCATTGCCGCCTAAATCAAGAACTGTTGAAATCGAACCAATTTGATCGGAAAATAGCAAACCATATTCATTTTCCACGAAAATTTCTAACAACGTATCAATGTGCCCGGTTCCAAATCGAAAACAAAATACGCCAAGTATATTTCGCAGACGTATTTTCTGAACACTATATCTGAAAGGTAGTGGTATATGTCTGCAGCGCTGAAGAACCTTATCGTAGATTCGAAGAAAAAAATACCAATTGGAAGCGTAAAGATGTCGTTCCCTTTTGATAAAATTTATGAACATTCATGCCTCGATAAGTGCGTTGATCGACGGTCAAATATAATGTTGCGCCAACTGTTTTTTTATAATGAATATCAATTGGCCTTGTATACAAGTTAGTGTTTCTCAGCCATCAGTTACACTCATCACATATGTTACCTACAGTCTGTTGGACCTGGGAAGCGATCAGCGCTAATGCACACACTTCAATGAGATATAATTCTTCAGCAAGCGGTAAGGCAATCAATAAATCTGTAGCACTCGCAAGCCGGTGTAGAAATAATGGATTTATTGAATTTTTTTCATAATGGTAATCCATCTTTTTTTCGCAGAAACTCACGAATTTTTAAAACGATAAAATACTCATAAATCGCCAACAACCGACAATATGTAAACCCAGCGCGACCATCGAGAAAGCCAAGGCGCAGAAAGTACATATAAATAAAACGCAGCGCTGATCGGCATGGCAGAAATCCTGAAATATCTTTCAATGCTCGGCGCCGGCGCGGTGCATCTGAAAAGAGCCCTGCCCAGTCCACTTTCTGAACGCCGGTGTTTTCTAAAAATTTTTCCGCCTCGGTGGTCGAATAACGATTATGGCGTTCAAGCCAATCCTGTATTCCTTTCGAAAATGAATAGTGCAACAACGGTTCACGAAGCGTGCCAATGGTTTCCGGAGGCAAAGACTCGCGTTGTCCATGCCCGGCCTGGATGAAATTCAGACGGTCGCGTTTTCCAAAACGCACCTGATAAGAGGGATAAAGTCCGGAATGTTTGAGCCAGCGCCCCTGAAAAATCATTTTTGAAGCAAGACGATAGGCGTCTTTTTTTCCGCCTGTTGCATTCTCCTGAAGTTCGCGCTGCAATTCCGGTGTAACTACTTCATCGGCATCCAAATGTAAAATCCAATCGTGCTTTAAATTTCCATTGATAAGACCAAAATTACGTTGCTGAGCGAAATTTACAAAACGATTTTTCAATATACGGGCGCCTTTGGCGGTTGCTATCTCCACGGTGCGATCTGTGCTGAAGGAATCTAAAACCAAAATATCATCAGACCACTTTAATGAATCAAGACAACGAGCAATGTTTATTTCCTCGTTATATGTAATAATCAGAACCGAGATCATTCATGCCCCGAAGTGTTCATGAAAATTGGTCAAAGGTCGACAAAAGTGAGAATAACAGGCCACGGCAGAATTTCAAGACGTGCTGGCTATAGCTCCTGCGGATGTCCGGCATTTTGATCAACCATTAAATGGAGTAAAGTGCATAGCTGTCCCAGTCATCTTGAGTCGACGGTTGTTCTGATATGCAACGAAACGAGGTCTTTGGAAAGCCTTTCGCAAACGAGTGAACAGGATTCTGATTACTTAACCAAAACTCAGTCAGGAAAAAAATGTTTCAGAGCTAAAAATTTCTTCTCGAAAAGGTTGTAGCTTAAATATGCTATCCCAAACGTCAAAACGGCTGAGATCATCATGGGCACCGATGGCACATTCGTCACCCAGGACAGCCGTGGAGTGCGTCCAACGAAACTGATCAGATCCGAGACGACGAACATCACAGGCATATGTATTATATATATTCCGTAACTGTAACGACCGCACCAAGTCATAAGATAAGAGGACATTAATTGTCCCAAGAGGCCGCGTTTTTCCCCAGAAAAAAGGGCCAAACTAAGCAAAGCACCATAAAACAGTGCAACTACTGTCCATAGCAGAGAATTCAAGACGGCATTCGACCACTGGGGAATCTCAATTGTGTTGCCTGAGGGAATCTCCAACAAAGTCACCCCAGGGCGCACCGCCAACCATTCGAAATTGAACAACCAGATTGCAGCCACAGCGAAGCCCATAGCGAGCCCCAAAATCTCTAGTGCGGGTAAAGAAACCTTGGCCATTAAACTACGCATTTGCTTATCGCGCACCAAAACGGCCATCACGGCTCCAATGCCAAGCGCGTTGACCTGAGCCAGTGTTGCGGTGAAAATCGCGATATCACCCATCCCGGCCGCGGTTGCGATGCACCGCCATAAAACCGAAACCAATATCAAGGCAACGCTTGACCAAAATATACCTCTACGGGGCAGGCAGAACACCAATACCGGCCAAACCAAGTAAAATTGTTCTTCGATAGCCAGACTCCAATAAGGCGCCACAATGAGCATATATTGATTGTGAAGTACAGACCAGAAGTTGCAGGTATATGTCCAAAGCCATGGTAAATATGAAACGAACACGGTTGCAGCCAAGTCTGTATTCTTATGCAGCCCTAATATTCGTCCGAGACTCGCCGAACCAAAGGCCGTAGTTAATGCATAGATACTGAACAATCCTATAGCAGCGTAATAAATTGGAAAGATCCGCAGGAAGCGCCGCATATAAAAGTTTCGGAAATAGCGCGGAGCAGTGCCTTTTGAATCCAGGAGTATACCCGTGATTAGAAACCCGGATAGTACGAAAAATAATTGAACCCCCGAGCCACACGTGCTTAGGGTACGACCAAGGTAAATGGAAAACCGTGTATCCTGAGGCCAAAAATGGCTGAAATGGAGAACCAATACCAAAAGGATGGCCAAACCCCGCAATCCATCTAATTCGGGAATAATTTTCCTTCCCAGATGTAATGGGTCAGTGGAGGGCGTTTGTTTCTCATATCCCGATTGTCTTTTCGTCCCCAAGGTTTTCCTATCAAGAATCTTGTTTACAGCACGGATAGTACTCGTCCTGCTTAGTTTTAGTATCCTTTGATAAACTGCAGCACCGGATTTATTTGCAGCGCCCGACTTAAAACCGACATCCCTGAGGAGAATCGGCCGTTATCCACGTAGCGCTTTGTCGTTCCATGGATCATCAGATATTTGAGGTATTGTCCTCTTTAACAATACTGCTGTCTCCCATCCGGGATGTCGCGAATGCATGGCAAGCCAGGTGCCGGCTATCGAAATAATTGGAACATAAGATGATAAAACCTTCAATGCTTCCGGTACTTGATTGGATTTTCCAAAGTGGTTGGTTTGTTGATAATCATGCCAGACAACAACCCCGCGTTCCGACAAAAGCCTGAAGGCCACCTCTGTGTCATTAAGAACCGGGTTAAAATGGTGATTGGCATCAACAAAAATCAAATCATATTTTTCGTCGGTGTTGAAATGTTCCAAAGATACTTTTCCAATGCGGCGATCGATTTTATTTTCCAACGACGTCCCTCGGTAGGCAGTTCCATGATCCGCGTATTCATCCAGCGTGGTAATTTTCACGTTCGGTTTCGTATTTTCCGCCAGTAATTTAGCTGTGTGGCCAAGATAACTTCCTAACTCTAAAATTCGTGCAGATTCAAATCCTATGGCGCACTTGGCCAATACGACCACGTCAACAAGCGGAGTAGACCAAGCTCCAAGCGGGCACTGCTGAATCACTACGCATGTTGTGTCAAATAATGGAATGCACTCGTTGGGGTTCCGTTCAGGAAGATGTTTTAAATATGACAGGCGGCGGGATAACAGTGCATCCAAGACGGGTCCTTTCCGCGGAGAAAACTTCCAAACTAAACTTAAAATCCGCTCCACAAAAGGCGGCGTTGGCTGTTTTATATTTTTGAAATGCATTGTTTGTTGTTGATGCATAGTCTTTGACTTGTCGAACAAACGAAGTAGAAATTTGTGTCACAATTGCCATTATTTAAAACATATTAACACGTTATAAAAGCGGGCTGTAGTTGCTCCTCAGATAGAACGGCATTGCGGGCTTCCATTAATTGTGCTCCCTTCACATGGTTCGCGGGAAAGCTTTTAAGAACGCATTTCGAAACGAGTGAACACCAACGGCCAGAGCGCGATCATAGGCGCAGCGATCTTACCCCATACCCATCGTAAACCATCGCCAAAGCATCATACCGAGTCTTAATGCAAGCGGCAAATAATATATAATGGATAGATATCTTCATGAAAAACCATTCGTTTCCACGCTTAAAACTGAGCTTTACCTTTTTTCTTGCACGTCTATAGTATCGCAGTTCAACCGAATGGGGTTGATCAATCGGGCGGCGCATAATGACGCAAATGAACGACGAGCTGAACATAGAGGAAACAGGACTGGCACAACATACCGTCCGGGGAATGGTATGGACATTGGTCCAGACACTTGGTTCAAAAGCGGCGGGGGTCGTCGCACAAATTTTTCTGGCACGATTGTTATCACACAGCGACTGGGGGCTGGTGGCCGCCACATATGCGGCAGCTGCATTGCCCAATGTTTTCCGAATGACAGGTGTTTCGCAGATATTGGTGGCAAAGCAAAAACAATTTCGTCGTTGGGCTGTGCATGCCTTCTGGTTTGAAATTGCGCTGGGAATGGTTTCATCGGTGGGGATGTGTATTGCAGCCCCGATCGCGGCGACGGTATTTAAGGCCCCAGAGCTTCTTTACACGACGCTAATTATTGCGGTTGCGGCGGGCATTAACTCCCTGGGCGTATTATCTAATGCCGCCACACTGATTCAACTTCAGTTTCGCAATATTTCTTTAGTTAATCTATATGTGAATATTTTTCAATCTGGATTAAGCGTGATTCTCGCATTTTGTCATTTCGGCGCATACAGTTTTATTATTCCGGTGCCAATCGGAAACGCCATAAAGGTATTTGCCATGTGGTGGCTTGTACACAACGACTTACCGCCGATTCGATGGGAAATCAATTTGCTGCGGTGGCGTAAGCTGGCAAAGGATAGTTCTGTGTTAATGCTCGCCTCTTTAGGACCGACGATAACGTATATGGCTTATCCGGCGGCGCTGCGCAAATTTCATACAATAGAAACTGTAGGATTGTGGTTTTTTGCGTGGAATTTATCTAACCAGATCATTCAGCTACTGGCAAACAACCTCACCATGACGCTCTTTCCGACCTTGAGCAAAATCAAAAACAAACCTGAGCGCCAGAAAGCGGGATTTATGCGAGCCGCACAAGCACTGGTATTAATCACAACTTTCGCTTGTATACTTGAAGCGCTAACGGCCTATCCGGGGTTGGAGCTATTGTTCGGCACAAAATGGCTTGCCGCCGTTGTTCCGTTGCAAATATTTTCACTAGCGACCGTCTTTGGTGTAGTCGGATCGCCGATCAACAGCATCATAATGGCGCAAGAACGTTACCGGTTGTATTTATGGTACAATATACTTCCTCCATTGGCGCTTATTCCGTTACTATACCTTGGTTCATGGCGATATGGTGTGGCCGGCGTGGCGACTGCCACTCTGGTGCAGGCGGCTGTCGTGGCTCCATTGGGCGTGGCGCTGGTGGCAGGCGGTGCCGGCAAGCCGGACTGGTTAAGTCCGCTTAAGGTGTTTTGGGGATCGCTTTTCTGTGGTGCGGTGGCAGGGGTGGTGGTGCTGATTGTCATGAATAGTCTCCCGATATTGAGTAAAAACAACATCGTGGTCATCATTGTGATCTGCGGAGTTTTCAGCCTCATCTATTTAGCACTGGCATGGCTGGTATGCCGCCCGATAATGAAGGAATTGCTTTCGCACACTATTCATCTTCTTTACCGATTTTTGCCGCACAAATAGGGGATAGGCCACGGCGGCGGTGCCGCCGAGTTCTGCGTCGGGAGACGGGAGATGGAAGAATATGCATGCGGCGCGCAGAGTTAATGCCCTGCGCCATCCGAAAAAGCGAAAAATTTGTCGCGATATTTTTTTGCATTGTTCCGCGTCCCAAAATTTTTTAAGCTTTTTCTTGCTATATGACCTGTCCCCAAATACATTTATGCTGGAAAGTTTTCCGGCGATATTTTTTACCCTTCCCCTCTCCCTATAACCACGCCGAACATAAACCAAGCCCATGGAGGTTTCGATAACAGCCGATATAAATGCCGTTGAGGAAGAGAGTCGAGGCATCTTGCTGCTTTAGAGGTGTCGATGTTTCCTTCCTCAGGCCGGTATTTCCGGTCCCTTATCCAACGAATAAATGATTCGCATCGCCGAACGGGGTTACGTCGCATAAAATGCCTCTCGGAGGTGCGCGCTGTTATGGAACCATTGGAGCCGCGTTTGCTGCTGAGCGTATTGGCCGGTGCGCTTCCGGCCGGATACGTCGACGCTAATATCGGCAATCCGCAGGTTTCCGGTGCCGCGGAATACACACTGTCCAATAATCAATGGTCGGTGAGCGGAGTGGGAAAAGGAATTTCCTCGTCGGCAGATCAATTTAATTTTGCTTACGAAAATTGGACAGGCGCTGGGGTGCTCGTTGCCAATGTCGGGGCGGTGGGTAACACGGGATCCGGCGCCCAGGCCGGCCTGATGATCCGCGATTCCAGCAGTTCCGGCGCCATATTTGCCGCCGTACTGGTCAATGCAAATAATCAGGTGACTTTTGAATATCGCACGAGCACCGGCGGTAAAATGTCCACCGTCACTGGAGGAACCGTTTCAGGTCCGATTTGGCTGGAACTTGTTGAAACCCAGAAAAACGGCGGCGAACAGTTCACAGCCTACTATAGTTCGAACGACGTAAACTGGACGGCGATCAATACCACCCCGATCAATATAACCTTCAAGAATTCCACAAATCTGGCGGGATTGGCCGTTACTTCCAGCAGTGCTACACAAACGGATTCCGTGAACTTCAGTGGTTTTTCCACGAATACCGCGCCGATAGTAACAGCGCCAGCGGCGGCGAGTTCCAGTACTGTCACCGATACTACCGCTAATTTGAGCGTGTCAGGTGAAGATACCGATGGCCAAAGCGCCGGCACACTGACTTATACCTGGTCGGTAACATCCCAACCAAGTGGGGCTGCGACACCCACCTTCAGCGCCAATGGAACCAACGCCGCATCCAATACCATTGTTACGTTTAGCCAAGCCGGCAAATACACATTCCTGGCGACGATTACCGACTCTGACGGCGTATCGGCGACCAGCAGTGTGTCGGTAACGGTAAATCAGACACTTACAAGCATCAATCTTTCACCTTCCACCCCGTCGGTAGGCTGGGATTCAACTACAAAATTATCCGCCGTAGCGTACGATCAATTCGGCAACAAGATGGCAAATCAGCCGACATTCAGTTGGTCCGTGACTGGCTGCGGCTCGATTAAAAGTTCGGGAAAATATACTGCTCCAGCCACCGACAGCACTGCGACCATAAAAGCTGCGAAGGGATCAATAAGCGGTAGCGACGAAATAACCGTCACCAATACACCCCCTACCGACGCACCTGCAGCGGCAAGCCCCAGCACGGTAACCGGAACAACGACGAAATTGAGCGTATCAGGCAAAGATACTGATGGTCAAAGCGATAGTACACTCATTTACACCTGGTCGGTAACGTCCCAACCAAGCGGGTCCACAACGCCCACCTTCAGTGCCAACGGGACCGATGCGGCGAAGAATACCACAGCCACGTTCTTCCAGGCGGGGATTTATACTTTCCTGGCGACCATTACCGACAGCGAAGGAGAGTCCACCACCAGCAGCGTGAACGTAACGGTGGAACAGACGCTTAAAAGCATCAGCGTTTCACCGTCCATCCCATCGGCAGGCTACGATTCAATCATCCAATTTTCGGCGACGGCGCTGGATCAATTCGGCGATGCGCTGGCGACCCAGCCGACGTTTAAATGGTCAGTGTCGAGAGGCGGCTCAATCAATAGTTCCGGCGTTTACACCGCACCAACTTCCGCGGGCACAGTAACAATAAAAGCGACAAGCGGATCGGTCAGCGGCAGTGATTCCACGACCATCGTTCAGACTCAGACAGAACAGACAGAACAATCGTCGGCTCAGTTGCCGAGTTTCACCTATTCAGCGCCTTCTTCCGCCCCTTCATTGCCGTCAGGTATCGATCCATTCAGCCCGCCTGTTGGCGGCACAACAAACAGCGGCGCGCCGATCATCGATGCTTCGGACACTATTGCCAGTCCGAACGACAGCATCACGCTCACCGGGGCACAATTCACCAGTTACACCGGTTCAGCGGCGTATTCGGATACACAATTTCTTGTTTATGGTCAAACCAGTTCAACAAACGGCGCGCTGACCAATGCCCAAATACAGGACACCTCGGCTGATGGCGTAATTGTTACCATTGGTTCGACTGAGCCGGCGAATTCGATGTACCTGATATGGGCGCAAAATAGTTCAGGCGTCAGCACGCCGATCGCCATCAATGACACCCAAGCGTGGTGGGTTTCCAACGCCGGAAATGCGTCGCCGGGGCAAACGATATCAGTTTACGGCAAAAATCTTTCCAACGGCGCTTCTACGCCGCAGTCATGGGTTTATCTGCAACCCACCACAGGCGGACAGGGACAATGGGCGACGGTAACGGCGGTGAATCCCTATCAGGTTAATTTCGTTGTTCCAACTTCGCTGACCAATGGAACTTACCAGGTCTGGGTTAACAACGGCCTGGGCGGCAATTACAGTTGGTCGCAAGCGTCGACTTTGCTGACCGTTCAGGGAGCGAAGACCTGGAATTCCGCCTTGACGGTAAATGTGCAAAATTACGGCGCGATCGGGAATGACACGACAGACGATGGGGACGCGATTTTGGCGGCAATAGCGGCCTTGCAACCGGGTGACACACTCTATTTCCCAAATGGAACTTATATTGTTAATAATGCAGATCTACAAGGTGGCGAATACGACAACAATATGTTCATACTTCCCAGTGACGTGCGAGTGGAAGGAGCAAGCGAGGGACAAACGATTATTGAATTTCAAGGATCTGTGCCAAAATGGTGGGGTGCCAACTTTGAAATAGGAGCGCCGGGGCAAAGCAATGTGGAATTTGACTCGCTGACGCTTGAATACGCAGGACCTGAAACATATCCCGTAGATGGAACACCTGCGCTGGTTTATGAAACGGGTGGAACCAACTTTACCTTCGATAATGTTACTCTTCTGGCTAATGATCTCACGCCGATAGATTGGGAAGATTCCAGTCAGTTGACGCTGGAGAATTCCACCATTCTAGGTCAGAGCACGCTATTGCTGGGCGCCAATAACGTCTCGATTAACAACAACAGCTTTTATGAAGGATACTATGCCGAGGAAGCCATCGACGTCTGGGGTGGATACAATATTAGTATCACAAATAATCAGATAGAGAATGCCTATCAATACACCGGCAATGATGACAACCAGATATCAGAGAGCAACAGTTCCGGCTGGGGCCAAGGCCGCTTCCTTGAGAACAATCTGGCCTGGGGCCCAATCTATAACGAATACATCGCCAATAACACGACTTATCTGGGAACGCTGCTTTCCCTTACACCCAATGGCCAAGGCCAAAACACGGGTGAACAAATTCTTTATGAGGGTCCTACGGTGGATAGTGCTTATGGCGCACCGTCGTCTATTACAACGAACACCGTGACTTTTGCTTCATCCACCTTTAATCCGGACAACAACACCTCTTATGCAGCAGCTTCTGCTTTTAAAGTCGGGATGAACGTAATTGTGACCAATGGCGCCGGCGTGGGTCAAATGCGGACCGTGACAAACGTCGCTTTCACCTATAATAAACAAGGCGCGATTACCTCGGCGATACTTACGCTCAACAGTCCATGGACGGTAACCCCCAACTTAACCAGCAAAATCGATGTGTATTCGACCGCATACAATGATGTTATTTACAACAATAACCTGCAAGACCAAACTGGTCCAAACGGAGCCACGGCCGATGAAGCTGCGGCCGGAGTTGAAGTTTTTGAAGGCGCCTATGGGCTGATCATTGATAGTAACACCATCAGCAATCTGAACAACGGAATAAACCTCTGGAGCGCAGGGGTTGAAAATCCCGTATACTTCGTTGAGACAATCAACAACAATATTGAAAATACACAGTATTATGGGATAGGATTGTCGCCCACACCGACGCAAAACCTGGGTAATTCAACCTTTCAAACAGACACAGATCCAAATTTCATCGGTGTAACACTGAGGAATAACAATATATCTGGAACTCCGGAGGGCATTGCATTAGTCCTACCTGAACCGACATGGGCGGCCAATAGCATTGGGCCACAATATGCCACGGGAACGGCTACATTGAGCATAGTGGAGTTCAACACGATTTCGCCTATAGTCGCGTTTCCCGGCTCAGGAGCATATAGCTATAATAACGCATTCAATAAAGCGTCCGGCATTGCCATTTTTACTGACCCAAATGTGCTTATTTATGAAAATACAATCAACGGCGGAACGTCTGGAAACACTTCGCCGGCAGTCTGGTTTGGTGACTCAACTGCAACCGCTCTTTTACAGAACAATACGTATCTGAATTACAGCGCCAGTCAGATTTATTCCGGCGCCATTCCCGGAGGCATGCTGGAATTGCCTCAGGAAGTTTACTCTCAGACGTTGGCTTCCGGGACAACCGTACAGACGTCGATTGTGCTCCAGAATGATGGCGCTGCAAGTTTAAACTGGACCGGATCGACAAACGCCTCGTGGCTGACGTTCCTGTCGCCAAGCGGCAGTGTACTTAACGAAAGTTCCAGCGTCGCGTCGCTGGTCTTTAATACCAATGGACTATCAGCGGGCACCTATTCGGCAATCGTCACGATTACCAATGGTCTGGAAATCAAAAAATTGACTGTGGTGCTGACGGTCAATTAAGCATAATAGGGGGTTTACAAGATGCAGAGTGGTGCCAACCGCGCCGTCTTCGGCGTTAAAAATCTCTGCCCTATGGCCTATGCCCTGCGGCCTGTAGAATAATCCCATGGCAGGAAAAATAGTAACTTTTGTAATCGGTCTGGTTGTCGTTTCCGCCACCATTGCGTTGATTTATTTTTCAAGTATGCTTTTAAAAGGCACGGAAGAAAAAACTTCCCCGCAAAATAGTGTTCCAACGCTCAATCGCGTCGATCAAGCATTTATCGCGGCATTGGAGAATGCCGACGTTGCCGCCGCGAGCAAAGCCTTACAGGCCCAGCCGGACCTGAATCTGGTTGACCCGGCAAATGGATATTCTTCCCTTCTGATTGTACTCAAGAATATCGATGAGATTATTCTGGCTGGCGTCCAGATGAATAAATCCCTCCAGCAAGAATTGCAGTTTTGGCAGGATCTCGCGGGACAGATCGTCGCCGCCGGCGCCGATGTTAACGGCAATGGGGATTGGGGACATATTCCTCTCGAACAGGCGGATACCCCGTGGACAGTGGAATTTCTTTTACAACACCACACGAAGGTCGATATCGACGCATATGCCGGAACGCCCTTATATTGGCATGCGGATGATAATTATGTTGAGATTGAAAAACTGCTTCTACAAGCGGGAGCAAATCCAAACATCCGCAATTTCGAGGGGCAAACGCCATTGCATAAAGCCGCATCTGATGAATCGGTCAGAATTATTCCACTTTTGCTGCAATATGGAGCTGACAAAGATCCCAGAGACGACAAGGGCTATACACCGCTGAAATTAGCGGAAGCGCTGCATATGTACCTTACCATAACAATGCTTCAAAATGATGGTGCAACCGATTGAGGCAAGTTATTTTTAACGCAAGTAAATGCACTTATATAGGCACTGTGAAAATAGATCAAAGGCTAATTACATCGGATATCCTTTTCTCAAAAAATCCCAAATAAAGCGTGTCATCCATCCAAAATGTTCCAACAATACTAACTAAGCAAGACTTAATTTTTAACTAAGTATTAGTACCTATTGTTTGGAAACCTTTTGTTAATTAGACTTGGGACAGTTGAGTTAATTTTCAAACGCAAAACCTACTCTCTGCATCTAACAAAGCCATAAGGGTGTGAGGGCACTATGTCAGAGCAATGCATATTGGAAAATTCGTCCTCCAGTTCTAAGAGCGTTTTTCTTGTATTGGGTTGTCCCAGAAGCGGGACCAGCGCTATAACCCGATGCTTGCCGGTTTTTGGTGCCAATCTTTTCGGACAATTAATGGGCCCCAGCCAAACCAACAATCGCGGTCATTGGGAAAATATAGATGTGCATAAAATCAATGAACAACTAATGGCCCTTTCCGGTGTGGAAGACATATCTTCAGGTTCGATAAATCCCGAAGAATTAAGCAAAAAAAGCTTTTACCCGGAATTGCTTTCCCGTGCCGTGGAAGAGTTAAACAGCGGGTTTCGGACGTCGGATGACGTTGGAATTAAAAATCCACGGTGTGCACTGTATCTATTTTTTTGGCAGGATGTGATACGTCGGGTCGGCGCTCGTGATCGCTATATTATTGCAGTGCGCAATCCACGCAGTGTTGTGCATTCACTTCGAGCTTTTATGCAGGTGCGTCGTCTTCTGGGATACGCGTTATGGCTGGAGCACACGGTTCGCGCCGTACAAGACACCTTCGGCAAGCCACGTGTAGTTGTCGCCTATGAAGATTTGCTTGAGGATCCAGTTTTACAGGTGCAGCGAATTGGGCGTGAACTCGGGATTAGTGAACGAATTAATCAAAAGGAGTTGGAATTTTATAGCGAACGGTTTATTGATTGTGATCTTAACCACACACAGTTCGAGGCCGCTTCTCTGAAAAAACACTGCCCCGAATTGCCGCTTGTCTTTGATTTTTATGATCTACTTTGCCGCCGTGCTTCGGATCAAATTGATGAAAAAACCTTCCTCCAGCGTTGGGAACCGCTATATGCCCGCTACCGCGTCGAAATGCCAGAATATTGCCGTGCATATCCCTGGCTATTGAATAGCCGACAAAGCCGGGAGAAATGGCTTATTTATGCATGGTATAAAGCTCGCCATATTGGTTTGAAAGATGCCCTTGGAACATGGGTAATCAATCGGCTAAAAAACATAAAATCTCATCAGCGAAATTTGCCGGAAAAGCAAGCAAATGGTTTTCACACAATCTGTTCAATGGAAAATACACCAGAGAAAAAGATTGTTGAACCGGTTTCGCCGGTCTTTTCATTCGAACAAAAATCCAGTGTTTCCTAGGCAGCTCGTTAGGCTAGAGCCACCAACGCAGCGCAAAACAAATACGATTTAAAAATTTTTCTATAAGCGTACGATGGTTCACTTCTTCTGGTCGCACGCGCCGGCTGCGACGAATTTCATAACGGCAAATCCGCCGCACCGCTTCGGCAAATCGATGCGAACGAATGACAGCCAGAAATTCCAGGTTGATTCGTAAACTCCGCGGATCCATATTGGCCGAACCTACAACCGTCCATTGCCGGTCGATCACCGCCACCTTGCTGTGAAGCATCCGATCTTTGCGCTCATAGATGCGCACGCCGCGCTTGAGCAGTCTGTTATATAAATACCATGCGGCGTGTTGCGCGATTTTACTGTCGCTGAGCGCTGGTACCACCACGTCAACGCGTACGCCGCGCCGTCTCGCGGCCAGAATTGCCTTTAAGACTTTTCCATAAGGAATAAAATAAGCCATGGCGATGATCACGTTCCCTCGCCCGGTATTCAATAACGTTCGATACACACGCGTTGCGCGGCTGAATTTGAAGCCCGGTCCGCTGTCAAAAAAATGGATGGAATCGTCCTGGTCACTGAGCGTGACGCGGCGATAGGCTTTTGGCCGTCGCACAATCGGCAACCGCAGGGCGTGGCGCCATGAGCGTTCGAAACTCTCTGCCACCTGGACTTGCTGCGGTCCACACAAACGCACATGCAAATCGCGCCTGCCCAAATGAGATTCCTCCGTGTCATCTACGTGGAGATACCGAAAATCGCGTCCGTAGTCGATGATGTTCATTCCACCGAAATAAGCGCAACGGTCGTCGACGACCATAAGCTTGCGATGATTTCGGCGGTTTAAAATAATTAATACCAGGATGTTCCGCAGCGCTTCACGGAAATTGTGGTAGGCGTGCACCTTGACGCCGGCAGCGGCTAAATCATGGAAAAATGCCGGCGATGTTTTTTGCGACCCTATGGCGTCGTAAAGAACGCGCACGTCCAGCCCCTCAACGGCGCGGCGCATCAGTGCCTCGGCGATTGAATCGCCGCTGGCGTCATCAGCAAAAATATATGTTTCGAGCCAGATGCGGGATCGCGCCGCGTTAATATCCTGGAGCATGGTCGAAAATAAAGAAGGTGCTTCTGTGAACAATTCCAAGGTGCATCCGGCGACTTGGAGGCGCTCCACTACCGCCGGTTTTTCTGAACGTTCATCGCGGTCTTCAATGGGCCGACCTTTTTCCACAGCGCACTCCGCCGCCGCAGTTTCTTCACCTCGCCTAACCGGCACATGGTGCAGGCTGATGAACGCGAGCAGGGACCAGACAAATAAATTCAAAGTTCGTTTTCCCAGTGTTTTGAAACTGATGCATTTCGTTAGCCGGAACATAAACCACGTCGCCGGCTTTCAGCGTCCGCGGCCCTTGCGTGCTTATGGCTGTTCCTTCGCCGGAAAGAATCAATATCTCGTGTTCATAATCATGTTGATGATGCGGTGTACATCCACCTGGCGCCACAATGAATTTCCGCATTGCAAAGTTGGGGCATTGTTCCTCAGGCCCCAAAAGCATCTGCATCATGGCCTGCTGGGCGCCGGGCATGGTTACCAGATTAACAGGAACGCTTTGAATAGATTTAACAATCATGTACGCCTCCTATTGAGGTTTGCCGCTGGTCTGATCGTAGATCCAGCTTCCCAGTGCTGCTGGATAGTCGAACAGTTCGCCGTCAGAAAAAAAGCGGGCGATTTCCGCCTGGGCGTTTTCCGGTGAATCACTGCCATGAATCAGGTTATAACTGCTTGAAAGACCAAAATCGCCCCGGATGGTGCCAGGCTCGGCCTTAAAGCCGGACGTGGCACCCATCATTTTTCTGGCAACATCAACAGCGTTGTTAGCCTGGAGCACGATAAGCACCACCGGTGAACTAGCCATAAAACGCACCAGGTTGTCGTAGAATGGTTTACCCTTATGTATGCCATAATGTTCCTGGGCTGTTTGCTTGGAGATAACCGCGAATTTGAGCCCTACAATCTGCAAACCCTTATTTTCAAAACGGCTGATAATCGCTCCGATTAATCCGCGTTGGATCGAATCGGGTTTAAGTATGATAAGCGTACGTTCCATATTCTTTCTCCTGCCTGTGGACGAGGGTAAATTAAAGCGATTTACAATGACGCCGCAACCACCCTCCCAGGTTGTAGAAGCTATTTCATAGGGCTGACCCGCCGGCGTCAACCCGCCTGATCTTTAGAAGAGTTTCGTTCGTCGATCAAGTATGGTCAAATAAGGGAATATGCCAGGTACGCTTGCCGATCGAAGCCCCGCACATGATCAATCAAACAGCGTCGCTTCGTTGAATTCACCGTATAAATACTCTTTATTTTTAGCATTAACTGGTGCATTGGGATTGGCAATCTTATGCTTTATTTTTTACTGGCCACTGCGCCATGCCGGCTATATTTGGGATGATTACGGCTGGGTGCTCAATAACGATTTTATCTACCACTGGAGCGGCCTGTGGTACATCTGGTTCGATCCGCGCGCCAGCATTCAATATTATCCGGTGACCTTCACAGTGTTTTTGCTTGAATATAAGCTTTGGGGCCTGGCTGCGGAACCATTTCACTTTGCCAACATCGCTATGCAGGCATGCAATGCGATTATTTTGTGGCGTTTACTGCGCCGCCTGGATCTCAAATGCGCATGGATGGCGGCGGCTATTTTTGCCATCCATCCCGTGCAGGTGGAAACCGTTGGTTGGGTTGCCGAACAAAAAACATTGCTCTCCGCCGGTTTAGGCTTTCTTGCCGCCATGTTATGGCTTCAGTGGGCCGGCGTAGGTCCATCGAGCAATGCGTCAATAAAAAGTAAACGGAAAATATATGTTGCTGCAACACTTTTTTATGTTTTGGCTCTGTTGGCTAAAACAGATGTTTGTACATTTCCAGTCGTACTTTTGCTTATTCTGTGGTGGAAACATCATTCGATAACGAAGCGGGAAATTTTGGCTGCAATCCCGTGGTTGATATTGGGACTCGTGGCAGCGTGCATGACGATTTTTGTCGAGCATGGACAAGCGGGCGCCAATGGAGAAAATTTTACTTTTTCATTTGCGCAGCGGCTGATCATCGCCGGTAAAGATATCTGGTTTTACCCGACCAAACTCTTCTGGCCGCATCCCTTGCTGGAAGTTTATCCCCGGTGGGATGTCGGAAACATTTCCGGTTGGGATTACATCTATCCGCTTTCCGCACTTGGTGTTCTCTTTACGCTTTTTCTGCTCAGAAAACAAATAGGACGCGGGTCGTTTACGGCGGCAGCTTTTTATGTCATAACGCTTTCCCCGCTTTTGGGTTTTATTTCGTTCTATACCATGAAATACACATTTGTAGCCGACCATTATCAGTACATTCCATGTATTGGTTTAATTGTCTTAGTGATCGAGCCAATTGCGCGTTTTCTAAGTTCCCGGGCGTCGAAAATGACGCTAAAAATATTGTCGCCAATGGTCCAGCAAGCGGTTGTTTATGGTCCTGCGATGTTTTTTTGCGCAGTGGCTCTCGCGGTTCTGGGAAATATCACTTATGCCCAGAGCAAAATTTACAGCCCACCGATAAATGTGTGGTTCAACGTTTTAAATCACGAGCCCGATTCCTGGCTTGCCATGGAAGAAATTGGCGCCTGTTATCATGATGCCGGCGACTCTGCTGAAGCGCTGCGTTATTGCACGCAGGCTTACAACTTAACTCATGGCAGCGAATATGTTGTCGATGAAGATATGGGAGATTTATCTTTCGAAGGGCTTCACCCGGATTTAGCCGCCGCAGCGTTCTATTATCGTGAGGCATTGAACGCTGAACCACGTCACGAACCTTCGGTGATTATCAAGCTTGTACACTGTTATGAAGAATTGAAAAACTTCCAACAGGCTGCTGTGGATTTACAAAAAGGTCTAAAGGAATATCCCCAGTCCGCTGCATTGCATTTTGAATGGGGTTATCTGCTCTGGATCGGGGGTTATTATGGCGACGCCGCCGAAGAATTTAAACAGGTCGTTGAATATGAGCCGGACAATGTGTTGGGAATGTATAACCTGGCGTTATTGATGGAACGCCTGAATAAAACACAGGAGGCTCAAGATTATTACCAGCGCGCCTTGGAACTATCCCCAAATTTCGGTCTTGGGCATTACGATTATGGCCGCTTTTTGTTAGCGCAAGGCCAGGCGAGTGAGGCCGTGGAGGAACTGCAAAAAGCGATAACGGTAGCTCAAGAGGAAAAAGTTCCGGTTTTGGAAGCTAAGGCACTGGTCGTACAGGCCCAGGCGTACGATGCATTAAAGTTAACAGCGGAGGCGATGCAGGCACAAACGATGGTACAGCAGCTTGGATTTCCAGTGACGACGTTACCCATGCCGATTTCGCCATTGTCACCCGAACAGTGATGGAACGGTCCAATTTGAAAAATATCATTGGAATATTCGTCCTGATCGTCTTGTGCTTTGCGGCATATTGGCCTTTGCACGGAGCCGGTTTTATATGGGATGACGATCTATGGTTGACCAACAACGACATTGTGCACCACTGGAGCGGACTTTGGGATATTTGGCTGGTTCCAGAATCTTCCGTTCAATATTACCCTCTCACCAGTACGTTTTTTCTACTCGAATATAAAATCTGGGCGCTCGCCGCGGAACCATATCATCTGCTTAACATCGCACTGCAAATCCTCAATGCTATTCTTCTCTGGCGTTTGTTGTATGTTTTGAAGTTGCGGAGCGCCTGGTTAGCTGCTGTGATTTTCGCCATTCATCCCATGCAAGTGGATACTGTAGGTTGGGTGGTGGAACAGAAAAATTTAATTTCTGGAGCGTTATATTTTTGCGCCGCATTATCCTGGCTGCGATTCCGCGATTTTGACAGCGGGACATCCAGCGTACAAACCATTGCTCCCCGGCCATTGTGGAGATTTTATATCCTCGCCACAGTGCTGTTTTTGCTGGCAATTTTGGCTAAGTCATTTGTCTGCACGCTGCCTGCCGCGCTATTGATCATCGCCTGGTGGAAAACCGGATATATTTTGCGACGAGATATTCTGCCGCTTGTGCCATGGTTTCTGGCTGCTTTACTCATCGCCCCTTTAACCAACGCGATGGAAAGGGCAACTGGCACGGCGTTTGAATTCAGCTTTGCCCAACACATGATCATCATGGGAAAGGATCTGTGGTTCTATGTACTGAAATTTATATGGCCACATCCTCTTTTGGAAATTTATTCGCGCTGGGACACGGCCCACTTCTCAATGATGGATTGGATATATCCGGTAGCAGCTTTGGCGGCACCTGTGGTACTCTGGTCCATGCGCGATAAAATCGGCCGTGGGCCGGCTGCCGCCGTTGCCTACTACATGGTCACTCTTTCCCCAGCTCTGGGATTTCTGGCTTTTTATGGCAGCACAATGACCTTTGTAGCGGATCATTATTTTTATCTGCCAATCATTGGATTGACTCTTCTTGTTGTTGAACCCTTTGTTCGGCTTTTGAATCGAATAACGCAACAAAGAACTGCAGCGGCCATTCAATTTAACAAGGGGTTTCATCCAACGGGCCGTACCGTTGTTGCAACGACGGTCTTTTCTGTAGTGTTGCTTATTCCCCTGGGAATCACGACCTATGCCCAGAGTAGTATATATAGTCCGCCTGTGGGTATCTGGTTGAATGTAATCAAATACAATCCGGCCTGCTGGATTGCACCCGAACAGGCCGGCGCCTATTACTATGGAATCGGCGATGATAAAAACGCATATATTTATTTCCGTAATGCTTATGACATGACGGATGGTCATGAGCCATCAGTTGATGTCAATCTGGGCGATTTGTACTCGGACCAATTCAATCGCAATCCGACTATAGCAGTGAATTATTACAGTCAAGCGCTGGAAGATGACCCCTACCAACCAGGAGTAATCGTCAAACTTGTGCATTGTTATGAAGTGTTGGGAAATTTGCAGCAGGCTGCTGTGGATTTACAAAAGGGTCTGAAGGAATATCCCAAGTCTGCCACATTGCATTTTGAATGGGGTTATCTGCTATGGATTGGGGGGTATTATGCAGACGCCGCTGAAGAATTTAAACAGGTCATTGAATATGAGCCGGACAATGTGTTGGGAATGTATAACCTGGCGTTATTGATGGAACACCTGAATAAAACACGGGAGGCTCAAGATTATTACCAGCGAGCCTTGGAACTATCCCCAAATTTCGGTCTTGGGCATTACGATTATGGCCGCTTTTTATTGGCACGGGGCC
>Ga0335074_10001221_pt1 | contig 35146 bp, 29 predicted proteins | sample Lox_Sample_23_FD_206715 | JGI IMG/M metagenome (GOLD analysis project Ga0335074, IMG submission 206715) | Soil microbial communities from Loxahatchee National Wildlife Refuge, Florida, United States - Lox_Sample_2.3 | ecosystem: Environmental > Terrestrial > Soil > Wetlands | place: USA... | reverse complement strand
TGCGCCCGCTTGCCCACCATGGCCTCGCAAGCCACTTTGGTGAGCAAAGTGGCGCCCGGGGTCGCCTGGCCGATACGCCCGGAAGGGTCGGACCCGGCCACGTTGAAGTAGCGCAGCACCACATAGCGCAAAGAGCCGGCGCGGGCGACATCGCGCAGCATCCATTCGCTCATCAGCTTGGAGGTGCCGTAGGGGTTGATGGGCTGCGTCGGCGAGTCCTCGCCCGCATACCCCCCCTCGGGGATGCCGTAGACGGCGGCGGTCGAGGAGAACACGAAATGCTCGACCCCGTGCTCGACACACGCCTGCAGAAGGCCGCGGGTCGAGCAGGTGTTGTTGCCGTAGTACTTGAGCGGCAGCGCCACCGACTCGGGCACGATGGTGTGGGCGGCGAAATGCATCACCGTGTCCACCTGTTTCTCGGCCAGGATGCGCGCAACCAGCGCCCCGTCGCCGACGTCGCCGACGATGAGCTCGCCCGCCGTCACCGCCTGCCGGAAGCCCTTGCCGAGGTTATCGAGGACGACGACCCGCTCGCCCGCCTCCCCCAGCTGGCGCACGACGTGGCTGCCGATGTAGCCGGCGCCGCCGGTGACCAGGATGGTGCCCTTAGACACGGATCCGCCGCGGCTTCAAGGGCGAGCGGTGTCGGTTGGGCCTGTGGGGGACGGGCCGGTATTGCGAACGATGCGCCGGACCTTCAAGCTCGTGACCTTGCGATCGTCTGCCGGCAGCGCGACCTGACGCGCCCACACGAGGTCGTGCGGCTCCGGGGCGGGCTTGTACTCGACCACCACTTCGCTCAGAAGCTGCAGAGCCCGCGGACAATCGAAGCGTCCCATGGCGGAGAGAATCTCGTCGAGCATCGTCTGGATACGCTCCCAGGGGAGCGAATGCTCGATGGCGCGCAGGATCATCGGGTGCTCGGTGCCCGTGACGTTGTTGCCGATCAGAAGCTCCTCGTAGAGCTTCTCTGCCGGGCGCAGCCCGGTATAGGCAATTTCGATATCGCCGTCGGGATTGTGCTCGTCGCGCACCGTCATGCCCATCAGGTGAATCATGCGCCGCGCCAGGTCGCAAATGCGCACCGGCTTGCCCATGTCCAGCACGAACACCTCGCCCCCGTCGGCCATGGAGCCGGCCTGGATCACGAGCTGCGCCGCTTCCGGAATGGTCATGAAATACCGGATCACCTCGGGATGGGTAACGGTCACCGGACCGCCCGCCTTGATCTGCTCGTTGAAGAGAGGAACAACGGAGCCCGAGGAGGCGAGCACGTTGCCGAAGCGCACCATGCAGAAGCGGGTCTTGGTGCCGCGGCGATGCAATCCCTGCAGCACCATCTCGGCGAAGCGCTTGGTCGCGCCCATGACGTTGGTCGGATTCACCGCCTTGTCGGTGGAGACCAGCACGAAGGTCTCGACCTCGGTCTCGTGCGCCGCCTCGGCCGTGTTCCAGGTCGAGATCACGTTGTTGTAAATCCCGTCGATCACGTTCTGCTCGACGATGGGCACATGCTTGTACGCGGCGGCATGGTAGACCGTCTGGACGCGGTAGGCGAGGAAGATGTCGTGCATCCGCTGCTTGTGATAGCCGTTGCCAATGAGGCCGACAAGCTCCACGTGCAAGGCGCTTTGCTCCGCAAACGTGCGCAGCTCGCGCTCGATGTTGTACAGGGCGAGCTCGGACATCTCGAACAGCACCAGCCGCTTCGGAGCGAGGCCGATGATCTGCCGGCAGAGCTCCGCGCCGATGGAGCCGCCAGCCCCGGTGACCATGACCACGTGGTCGCGAATGCAGGCGTCGAACAGACCCGCCTTGGGGGGCACGGAGTCGCGCCCGAGCAGATCACATACGTCAACTTCGCGAATATCCTCGACGTTAGCCTTGCCAGTGACGATCTGCTCGAATTCGGGAACAGTCTGTACGTGCACGCCCAGAGGCTCCAGTGAGCTCAGGATCTCGCGCCGGCGGCGACGGGTGAGGGAGGGCAACGCGAGCAGGATCCGGTCGAGGTTGCGCGCCTTGATGAGGATCGGCAGCTCCTCCGGCGCATAGACTTTGATGCCGTTCACTAGACGCCCGTGCAGACTTCTGTTGTCGTCGATAAAGACCAGGGGATCGAAGGCGCGGGTGGTAGAGAGCACTGTGGACAGTCTTGCGCCTGCCTCACCCGCACCATAGATCGCGACCCGGGCCTCCGTAGGCTGGACATGGCGCGTCAAGAAATAGTAGCGCACCAGAAAACGCGATCCGGCGATGTAGAGGAGTGCGAGGCAGGAATAGATGGCCACCACGTTCCAGGAGAGCGTCGGCAGGTGCACCAAGAGCCCGAGAAGAACCAGCAAGATCCCGGTCAACGCCACGGCGAAGCCGACGGCAAAAACGGCCTTGTGGCCGATGTAGCGAATCACCGCACGGTACAGACCGAAACGCACGAAAATCGGGATGCTGATGGCCACCACCGCCACGTAGGCAGGCCAGTCGGCGAAGTACAGCACCGGATGGCCCGCCTTGAGGGTCATGGCCGACCAAAGCGCGAAGGGAATCATCAGCGCATCGGTGCAAAGTGCGATGATACGCTTGGTCGGACGGGGCAACTCCGCCGTCCGCCGCAAGTAATCATCAGTGGCAGTTTTATTTTTCGCTCTCAACCCGAGCCTCCATGTCTGGCGCACCCCGGGACCGCTCGCCCGGAAACTTCGACGGAACCGGTGCGACAATTTGCTTTCCCTGGCGCCAGTTGCTTGCCCCGCTGCGCGCTGCAAGTCTACAGAAATTCTTCGTCGGAACATTTACTTCGAGTTAATGCTGCCAAACGCGCCACTCGCGGCACGGTTGACCCGCCCCACCCCCGCTGCAGATTTTACAATCGCGCCTCAGCGAAATGCTCTTTGAACCACGCGTAGGTGCTTTCGATGCCTTGCGCAAGGGATACCTTCGGGGACCATCCGAGACCAGCCAGCCGCGACACGTCGAGGAGCTTACGAGGCGTTCCATCGGGCTTGCTATTATCGAAAACCAGACGCCCTTTGTAGTCAATGACCGACACGATAAGTTCCGCGAGCTCCCGTATGGTAACGTCCCTGCCCCATCCGATGTTCACTATAGGCTCGTCATCATAGCTTTGTAAAAGATAAAGCACGGCGTCAGCTAGATCGTCGACGTGCAGAAACTCCCGCCGCGGCGTGCCGGTGCCCCAGACAGTGACGCTCTCATCGCCGCGGATCTTGGCCTCATGGATGCGGCGAATGAGCGCGGGCAGCACGTGCGAGCTCTGCAGGTCGAAGTTGTCGCCGGGACCATACAGGTTGGTCGGCATCAGCGAGATTGCCTTGAACCCGAACTCGCGCCTGTATGCTTGACACATCTTGACACCCGCGATCTTCGCGACGGCATACCATTCGTTGGTGGGCTCTAGGGGTCCGGTGAGCAGGTACTCCTCCTTGATCGGCTGCGGCGCAAGCCTGGGATAAATGCAGCTCGATCCCAAGAATACGAACTTCGCCACTCCGCTGCGGTATGCCGAGTCGATGACGTTATCCTGGATCAGGAGATTGTCGCGTATGAATCGTGCAGGCTGCGCGTTGTTGGCGTAGATCCCGCCGACCCGCGCCGCTGCCATCAGGACTGCGTCCGGCCGTTCTGCCTCGAAGAATCGGCGCACCTGCGACTGCTCGGTCAGGTCGAGCTCCTCGCGCGTCCTGAGCAGCAGATTCTCATGACCTGCGGCATCGAGCCGGCGCACCAACGCGGAGCCCACCAAACCGCGGTGTCCGGCCACGAAGATTCGCGAACTCTCGGGAATCGGCATTGTACTACTCATGACGGCTATAGACCTTATAGCCCTGCTTGGCGACCAGGGCATCGCGCTTCGCGACTTCCAGGTCCTCCTTGACCATTTCCGCCACCAGCTCCGGGAACTCGATTTCCGCGGTCCAGCCGAGCTTCTCCCGGGCCCTGGTAGCGTCGCCGAGGAGACTCTCCACCTCGGTGGGGCGGAAGTAGCGGGGATCCACTCGAATGATCGTCTGCCCGCTGTGGCTGTCGATTCCCACTTCGTCGCCGCCTTGCCCCTGCCAGCTAATGGCCATGTCCAGATGCGCCCCCGCAGCGGTCACGAAGTCTCGCACCGAATACTGCTTGCCGGTCGCGATCACGAAGTCCTCGGGCTCCTGTTGTTGCAGCATAAGCCATTGTGCACGCACGTAGTCGCGCGCATGACCCCAATCGCGGCGGGAATCGAGATTGCCAAGGTAGAGGGTCTGCTGTAAACCGAGACGAATGCGACTCAAGGCGCGGGTTATTTTGCGCGACACGAACGTCTCGCCCCGCAAGGGCGATTCGTGGTTGAAGAGGATGCCGTTGCACGCGAACAAGCCATAGGCCTCGCGATAGTTGACGGTTATCCAGTACGCATACACTTTGGCAGCGCCGTAGGGGGAACGCGGATAAAAGGGCGTCGTCTCCCGCTGCGGGACCTCGTGTACTTTCCCGAACATCTCGGAAGTTGACGCCTGGTAGAAACGGGTCTTTCGCTCCAGCCGGAGAATCCGCACGGCCTCGAGCAGTCGAAGCGTACCGAGAGCATCCGCGTTGGCCGTGTATTCCGGCGTGTCGAAGGACACTGCCACGTGGCTCTGTGCCGCGAGGTTGTAGATCTCGTCGGGCTGAACCTCCTGGATGATGCGAATGAGATTGGTCGAATCGGTCAAATCACCGTAATGTAGCTTCAGCCGAACGTTTTGTTCGTGCGGATCCTGGTACAGATGATCGATGCGGTCGGTATTGAACGATGAGGCGCGTCTCTTCACGCCGTGGACCTGATAACCCTTCGACAACAGGAACTCGGCGAGATAGGCGCCGTCTTGCCCCGTGATTCCGGTAATGAGAGCGGTCTTGGCCAATGCAGCCTCCAGATTCGATCGCGAAGATTACCCGATGCCGGAGAGCTCTGCGGCCCGCGTGCCGCTTGCGATTATAGCGGCTGCAAATGTCCGTTTGAACACATTGTAGCCAATCGGCTCATTCGGGCTGGCCCGATCCGAGTGCCAGCCCCAGCGCACCGAGGAGCACGAGGACGCTGATACAGATCCAAGGCGCCGCCCCTGGAAACTTGACGCACGCGAAGGCGCTCGGGAACAAGATCGCAAGGTTGATGCAGATCGCGGCTTTCGTGACGCGAACATGTGACCGCCAACGTCGGGAAACCCATTGGTATGCGTGGGTGCGGTGCGCCTGAAATATGGGTCGACCAAGCATCAACCGCCGCAGCAATGTCAGCGTCGCGTCGACCAGGAAAAGCGCGGCCAACATCGCCCATGCGTACAGGTTGACCCCGCTCGTTTGCGCCGAATGCAAAGCGATCACTGCTATCGTGTAGCCGAGATAGCCGCTGCCGACGTCTCCCATGAAAATCGATGCGCGCGGCCAGTTCCATTTGAGAAAGCCGAGGCAGGCCGCTCCCCCGATCACTGCCGGTCCCATCGTCGCTGAGCCGCCCACGAGCGCCAAAGCAGCCCCCCCCAGCAGAATGAATGCGCCCTCGGAGGCGGCGAGACCATCGATCCCGTCCATGAAATTGAAAAGATTCAGCATCCAAGCGATGGCCAGGACTCGCAAGATGACTCCGGCAAGCCCGAGTTCGAGCCCATGGTCCGCGAGCCTCGTGCCTCCCAGCCAGTACACCGCCAGCGACGCCGCCCCAACATGCGTGAACATCCGGACTCCCACGGACACGGAACGGATGTCGTCGCAAAAGCCGACCGCGGCTACGCCGAGCCCCCCGACGACCAGAGGTCCGGCCAATCGCAACGGAACGAGACCGGCCGCGGCGAGGACCAGAACGCCGCAGGTCGTGACCGCGACGATGCTGAGGCCCCCGCCGCGAGGTGTCGGCAAGCTGTGTGAGCTGCGAACGGTCGGTCGGTCGATGACCGTACGTATGAAGGAGTGGCGCAGCAGCCAGCCGGTCAACCCATAAGAGCCCAGCAGCGCGACCGCAAACACACAACCCCCGATCACGGCAGATCGCCCGCGCCCACCGCCATCGACGGCTCGAGTCCGAACGGCCGATTCAGGGTAGCGCCGCGGCGGCGGGTACCGATAAAGTTGCGACGGTGTTGGTGACCGACTCGTTGGCTTGATCCGGCCCGGGCTCCGCCGATCCGGCGGTGACGATCAACGACTGCCCTGCGGCGGCCGCGTCGATGTAGCAGGTCGCGGCATGGCGCGGATCGAGCGCATTGCCATCCGGCAAACCGGATCCATAGTCGGCCTTGAACTGTCGCCAATTCACGCCATCCTTTGTGTACCACACATCGGAATGATTCTCTCCATAACGTGGCGCGACGGCTGACCCCGTATTCGTCCAGTCCGTCGGCCAGTATCCGCCCACCATCCAGATATCGTCGACGCTGCCGTTTGAGATGCATCCCCACATCCGGGCCGGCCAAGCGGCAGAGGTGTCGCTCTGCGTCCAGTTCACTCCATCTGCGGACGACCAGATGTCATTGTAAACCGCCGAATAATCGCAAGCGCCTCCACCTTCGATCCAGAGCTTGTTGAGAAAGACGAACGCGGTCTCGCCGCAGCGCGGAGTAAAGCCCGGAATTGCTCCAAGATCGGTCCAAGTCGCAGCCGTCGGGTCGACCGTACTGTATACTTCGCCAGTATCGGGCTGCAGAAAAAACAGCGTCGATCCCAAGACAAAGGCGCGCGAGTTCTCGGTCGCTCGAGTGCCGGCGCGCGGCCCGGGCACGGCAGTTCCATCCGGCAAATTGTCGCGGGACCAGTCAGTCCCGTTCGCCGAGCTCCACACGGTGCTCCCGATCGCAAACATTCGGTTGTTCCAGACGACTATCGCGCTGTAGGAGTCATAGAAATCGGTGGGAGATGCGACGTCCTGAATTCCGTTGTTGACCACGGGCGTCGCATCGCGGGGATCAGGCGAGGTTGCCGTCGCAAAACTCGCAGTGCTGTTCCAAGCGGTACCGGAGAGATCGGTGGACGACCACAGATCGTAGTAGCTGCACGTTGCGAAGCAGCTGTCGTCGCCCTTCGGATCGTCGAAGCCGCCGCTCAGCCAAAGATGACCCTCGAACTCGACGCCGTGCGCGCTATCACGCGGCCCGAAAGGAGCGTTCGGCCACGAAGTGTTCCACTCCGCCACTGAGACCGTGGAGCCTCCCCCTGCGAGATTCAATCCGTCGGGACTGAGATAGACCGCGCCATTCTGTAACTCCACAAGCACGCCGCCACCTACGCCGACCAACAGCTTGACCGGCGACGCCGGCGTGCCTGCCAACGCAGAGCGAGTGAGCCCCCCGCCTCCGAGGTCCCTGTTGTTCGGGCTGAAATACGCGGAACCGTCTTTGAGCAGCGCCACGACACCCGTGCCCACGGTCACGATCTGCGTCACTGCATTGCCACCGCTATAGATACTCACGGTATTGCCACCGCCGTCCAGATGGAGTCCGTCCGGGCTGAAGTAGACGTATTGGCCCTGATTGAAAGCGGCGTCGACGCCTCCTTGCACGGACTCGATGTACGAGATCGGCATCGCACCCGAGGAAGCGGCCACGCTCGATCCCCCGCCACCGAGATCTTCCCCGTTGGGGCTAAAGAAGGCAGTGCCATTCGACAGCAGCGCAACGATGCCCATGGGAGCAGGTTCGATATCGAGCATCGGGTAAAGGCCGTTGTACGCGAAGATGGTCGATCCACCTCCACCTACGTTGTACCCGTTGGGACTGTAGTACGCCGTGCCATCGGGGAACAACGCGACGACTGCGCTGGCACTGCCGGGAACACGGAGTATCTTGCTCGGCGGCCCGGTCTCCGTGTTTTCGGGCGCCAGAGCTCCGCTCGTGCCGCTGATCAAGCTGGCGGGCGGCGAGAGACCGCCGTTACAAGCCGTCAAGACTGCCGCGGCGGCACACAGGGCGATGGCTCTCGTTTTACGAAGCATTGTTGTCCCAACGGTCATGCGTGATTGTGTTTAGGGCTTATCTAACGAGTCGCCGCAGGATTGGTTGACCTTAGCCCATCTGTCTGAGCGCGTTGAGCTCGCAAGAAACGGTGTGTTGTAGTTCTTCTTCAAGGGAATGCGGGGGACTCCAACCAAACTGCGATTCCGCGATCGTCGGATTCAGCACGAACGGATCCAAAAGGCGAGCAACATCGCTCTTCCGGCCGATCAACCTCAGTGACCATTCTAGAATTGACGACGGAACCGAGGCAAGCCATGGGTCGTGGGCCGCCAGTCGGGATACCGTCCTGTACAACTCGCACACCGAGATCATCTCGCGATCCGCCGCAAGCATGGTCGTGCACTTCAAGCGCGGGTCCGTGATCAAGACGCGAACGAGATCGACCATGTTTCGGACCCCAATCATCGAGCGCGGCTCCCTGAGTTTTCCAATCGGCAACGGCACGCCTTTCAACGCGAATCGCAGCAGGCGCATGAAGTTTCCGCGCGCCCCCGGACCATATACGAGCGGCGGGCGCAGAATCGCCAGTTCCGTGTTCCCGTCCAGCTCGGCGTTGAGCCATTCTTCCGCTTCCAGCTTCGAAGATGTGTAGAGATCGTACGGCGAAGGTGAAGAATGGTCATGAAATCCACCCGGCGGGGATCGCAGGCCGAGCACGCCGGCCGAGCTCAGAAACACGAACCGGCCGACTCCGGCCGATCGAGCCGCACGGGCAGTCATTTGCACCAGGCCCACGTTGATGCCTCGCAATTCCTCGGCCGGAATCGATTCGCGCAGAATGTGAGCCCGCGCCGCGAGATGCACCACTGCCTGGACGCCCTCGAGTTTGCGCGCCAAATCGGGCGAAACGATGTCCTGCCTGCCAAGGGAGATTACGCTATTACCGAGCGAACTCAGAGTTGCGCAAAGATGACGCCCGATGAAGCCCGAGGCGCCGGTTATCGCGATGCTGCTCACGCGGGGCGACGACGCATCAGGTGACCCGAGTGAGTGCACCGTGCACGACCTCGACGTATTGGACGAGCGCGGACTCGCGCGTGTAGCGGGAACCGTAGCGCCGGCGGGCGTTGTCTCCCCACTGCCGCAACAAGGTCCGCTCGCTCGACGCGCGCCGCAGCACCCGGGCGACACCTTCGGAATCGCCCGGCAGACAGCAGTCGCCGCATTCTGCGTCTCGAATCATCTGCTCGACGTCACCGTCCGGGCCAACGTACAGGATCGGAATCGCCCGCGCCATGTACCCGAGCACCTTGCTCGGCACGATGACCCCGTCAAAGCCTTGTCGCAGGGTGACGACGGCTAGATCTGCAAGGCCGAGACTGAACGGCAGAATTTCTGCCGGAACGAACCCCTTGAAGGTGACTCGGTCCTCGAGATCGAGGGCGGATACCAGGCGGCGCGTCTCGAGCAGTCGAACTCCACCGCCGATGAACACGACGTGGACATTCACGCCGAGTGCCCGCGCGCGCCGTACACCCTCGAGGAGAGTGCGAAACTCATGGCCGACTCCCAGGTTCCCCGAATAGACGACGACGAAGCGTCCACCCAGTCCCCACTCCGTCCGAAGAGGATTATCGCGGTCCTCGATGGCTTGCATATCGCCTGTCGCCCAGTTCGATATGATGCGGATTCGCTCCGGTGCCACGCCCTTCCGAATGATCCGTTGACGCATCACCGGTCCCAGAGCTACAACGCAGATGGCTCGTCGGTACGACCACGCGAACAGCCGACTGAGCAGTCGGCCCGACAGCGAGCTTGCGCTCGACGCACCCGACGCGAAGAGAGCCTCCGGATATAGATCCTGAGCGATGATAAGCAGCGGCTTCCGCCGCAGGAAAGAAGCGAGCGCGGCCGTGGGCACGATCAGGAGCGGATTGGTCTGCGTAATGTAGAGATCGACGCCGCGATGAAACAGCAGGCGCGGCAAGGCATTCAGACAAAACCATAGGATTCGAATCGACTTGAACCGATGCACGCTCCCGGGGAGGATTCGCGGCACGCGGAATATCCGGACGCCGCGGGCAGCGGGATCCCGCGATTCCTCTTTGCGCATCGCCACATACTGATCCTTGCTGCATAGAACGTCGACTGCGAATCCGGCGTCCCGCAGACCGACCGCGATGTCGCGCGGAATCTCCGCACCGCCCCATCCTTCCGGAAAGAAATATTGCTCCACCAACAAGACCTTCGGCAAGCTATCGCTCCAATGCGGAGGAAAGCACGAAAGAATAGTTGGCACGCTCCCTGTGCACCAGTCGATAGCCCGCCTCTCGGAGAGCCCTCAGAACCCCGTAGAGCTCGATCCAGAAGAATACCGATAGCGGTTGGTTGATTTGATCGAACTCGACCAGCAACTGCTCCGGAAGCGCACCTTCGTCGATCATCGATCGCAACACCTCATACTCGGCGCCCTCGATATCGAGCTTCAGAAGCGCAAGACGCGCGATGCCGAATTCATCGAGAAGCGATCCGATCGTTCTCGAGCGTACCCGTATGGTCTCGGAGGTATGTTGCAGATTGACCGCCGAATAGCTGACATGAGCGGGATTCCTCGGCGCGAACAGCTCAAGGCTGCCATCCGATGACCACACTGCGCAATCCACGAACATGAAATCCGATTCGCGAAATCCGGTCAAATCGTAACTCGAGGGGCCAGCTTCGATCGGCATGGATTGTCCGTTGCGACCGGCCGCCATCAGCGAACGGACGTGACTGATCGAACGCGGCGTCGGATCCACGCAGACAATCCGCATGCCCCATTTCGAATTCAGTGCGACGTCGAATGAGACATCCTCCCCCGCGCCGCAACACATAGCCGCTCTCCCCGGGCCGAGGAGATCTCCACAGCAATACCACCCGCCGTAATCGGTGCCGATGCGCACGAGTCGCAGCGGCCGGAACGGTCGCAGAAAGACCGCATCCGCGAAGGCCGCCATGCCGCGGCCGAATGCCAGCTTTGCCCTCGCCTTGAGGTATGCCGGAAATTTGGAGCTCATTGCACTTCGCAACTCGGCGACAGCACCCCGAGCTTGGTGGACTTCTCGTACATCGAACGGGCTTGCCCGGCGACGATCTCCCAAGTGTAGCTTTTCTCGATCAGTCGCCGAGCGGCGCTGCCATCGGCGACTCGCCGCGCTGGATCGATCACGTAGCGGGCTAGAGCGGCCGCCAGATCGGGGATGGATAGAGGCACGACGATTCCGGCGCCGGACCGACCGACTTCCGGGAACTTGCAGCGATCCGAGATCACGACGGGGCACCGGCTGGCCATGGCCTCGAGAATACTGAGGCTGAATCCTTCGTCTCTGCTTGGTTGACCCAGACATAGAGCATTTCGCAGCAGCCACGTTCGATCCGATCCGGACACGAGCCCCAAAAAGTGAACGCGATCGATCAATTTCAACTGCGCCGCGCGCGACCGCAACCCGCGGAGCATGCCGAAATCCGGCCCCGCGAAGACCAGCTGCAACCCACGATGATCGAATGCGATGGATGCAAACGCTTCCAGCAGGAGGTCCGGGCCCTTCATGGTATGCAAGCGCGCAAAGAACAGAACGTAGGGCTGGATCGCTCCCGCCCGAACCAACGGATCGGCGATGGTCCTGGACGGGTCTTCGAGCGTCACGTCCGAGAATTCCGTGAGCGAGACGCCGTTCGAAACGACGAACACGGACGGCCCGACGCCGGCAAACTCTCGAATCTCGGTCGCCTCGATCTCACTCAAAGCGTGGAACGCCGAGGCGCTCGCGAAGATGCGATTCCACGCGAGCCAGCGTGCGAGCTGCTTCTTCGGCTTCTTCTGGGCAAGAGCCCATGGAGACAGCGACGTGTGCGGCGCGATGAGATACGGGACCGACAGGCGACGACATGCAAGGCCCGCCAGCGACGGAACGAGGCGCCACAACTGATGGATATGAACGACCTCGAAACCCCGCAAGTTGGTCTTCAGCCAGTCTCGCAGGGCCATTGCTCGAGCAACGAGGTTGCGCGATCGACACGCTACGGTACGCACATGATCGGCGGGGAAGCCGGGTACATGCGCTTGCCAATATCGCACGTGATCGGGTAACTCTGCTCCGTCGCCGCAGAGTATATGCGCGTCGATTCCCAGGCGGCGCTGGGCGGCGGCGAGACTCGCGACGACCCTCGGGGGACCGCCCTCGCGCGGGGCGATAGTCTCGATTACGTGCAGTACTCTCAGCATCCACTCACGGGGATGGCTGACTGGACTGGGGTCGGCTCGATACGTTCGATGGTCTGCGTGAGCGAATGAGCAGGGAAGAATGATAGGTCCAGAGCGAGTGCGCGACCGACGGCATCGCCCGAAGGGCCGATTCCTTCAGCAGGTAGGCCGCGATGCCTTTCATCCCCAGCCGGTACCGGTATTGCCGCAGCATCGGATGACTCTGTTGTTGCTCCAGCACTTCATGCCCGCAGGACTGCACGAGCAATCGAATCGTCTTCTTCGTGTAGAAGTTTATATGCCCTACCGGGTCCCAGACAAAATCGCAGGGCAGGCCGCGGTTATGCTCAAGCGGCACCTCGACGAAGACTCGATCGGCGACCCTCGCAGCCTCATTGAGCAGAAGCCTCGGATGCTCCACGTGTTCAATCACGTGGCTCAGAACCGCCAGATCGAAGGTCGAATCGGCGTACGGAATCGCGTACCCGTCGAACTGCCGGCACTCGACCAACGATGGGATCGTTCTGTTGCGAATGCGCTCGACCCCGGAAGCGGAAATATCCAGCGCAAAGTGCCTCTCGCCAAAACCGCTGTCAGCGAGTCGTTGCAGCACCGCACCTTCGCCTGCTCCTACGTCCAGCACGGCCGCAGGAGCCATCGAGGCGCACAGACGCCGGATGTTGGCAGCCTTGTCGATCGCTCCAAGCTCGCGCCATTCGGAGATATCGCCACGATAGTAATCGTCGTAGCTGCTCTGAAGATGCGGATCGATGACGACTGTCTTCATCGTCAACCGCTTTGCGTCGGACTGCGCGTCACGACGCCGCCCTTGCGCAAGCGGCTCGCCGACTCGTAGTCGGCGAGCCGCGCCTTTGCGATGTTCACCCAACTGAACAACCGGATCATGCGACCGGCACCGATGCTTCCGAGCTCGCGGCGAGTTGCCGGGTCGGTGAGAGATTTGATCCTCTCGGCAAGATCAGCCGGGTCATTCAGCCGATACGTGAGGCCATTGCCGTCGATCCTCTCCCTGGCAAGCAAGGTTTCGCTGACTATTATCGGAAGCCCACTGGCCGCCGCGTCCAGCATGGACATCGATTCCTGCGTCGGCCAGACACCAATCTCCGAGGCGCGGTAGTAGGGCGGCAGCTCGCGGTGAGGCCTGAAGGGCAGCACGACGCAGCCATCACACTCGCCCAGATCGCGGTTCTGCGTCCCATTCCCGATGAACAGGCCCCGCACCCCGACGCCACCCGCTCTCAGCATCGCGATCGCACGCGCGAGCACCAGGGGGTTTTTCGAGGCGGAGAATTGCCCGGTATATATGCAGACGACATCGCTCTCGGCGAACCCGAGCTCGGCCCTGATCTGTGCGCGCCGCGCTTGGTCATCCGCTGTCCGAAGCGGATGAAAAATCTCGGTATCGACACCGAGGGGCACGACCACCACCTTGCGCTTTGGGGCGCCATAGAAGCGGATCGCGACCTCCGCGCAGTCCTCGGTCGCCGCGTAGCACTTGTCGATGAACAGACTGCCGATGCGGCCGGGGATTGCTCGCGTCAGCAGATTCGCGATCCATTCCCGGTCCCAGAAGCGCGTCGGCCGCCGAGCCAGAGGGAAGATCGAGACTGTGGTGTGCGCTGCCGAAAAGAGCGCGAAACCGAGCTTCAACTTGGCCACGGCAGTCTGCAGCGGAGCCCAGCCCGCGTTGATGAATAGCTGTACGACGTCCGGCTGGATCTCCCGCAATTTCTCTGTCAGACCGACGAACTTGGGGACGCCGCAAACGTAGCGATGGCCGATGCAATGCACGGTATACCCATCGTAGGATTCGACCGCTCCGGGCGTCATCGTGCTATCCGCGCTGAACTGGCGGTAGGCAGCGCGCGCATCATCGTTCTTGTGATAGACGGGGAGATTCGACGAAATATAGTGGACGTCGGCGCCGAGACGGGCGAGATGACGCGCGAGCATGGTGTTGGAATAGCCCATGTCGCGCGGGAACGAATAGAATATCATTGCGATTCGCAATCTGAGTCACCTTTTTTCAATCGCCACGCCGCGGTCGTCGCCCCGTTGGAAAGACGCTAGTTTATACGGTTCACCATGAAAGTATCAGACACCCGGGCTGGCGAATGCTGATTCTAAATCTGGGTTGCGGCATGCGCACGTCGCAGCACCCCGACGTCGTCAACGTCGACTGGTCGCTGAACATCCGGATCAAAAAATCGAGGTTAATGCGCATAGCCGTCTCGCCGTTCCTGGACGCCAGGCGGCGCAGCCGGCTCGACCAGATGGGCGGCCATCTGCTCGCCCATGATCTGTCGAAGGGAATCCCCTTCGATTGCGGCTCCGTGGACGTCGTATATCATTCACATGTTTTGGAGCATCTGGATCGGCTGGTCGCACGAAGCTTCCTCCAGGAGACGCTACGAGTGCTGAAACCAGGAGGACTCTGCCGCGTCGTGGTGCCGGATTTCGAATTCTTGTGCCGCGCCTACGTACAGCACCTCGACGTATGCCGGCGCGATCCTTTGCAGAGGGCCAGCCACGAAGACCTCTTGGAGGGAGTCCTGGAGCAGTCGGTGCGCCGCGAGGCCGCCGGCACCAGCGGAAGGAACGGCGTGACGCGACTGATCGATCGGATCGTGCTTGGCGACGCGCGCCGCAGGGGTGAGACGCATCAGTGGATGTACGACGGAGTCACTCTACCGCATATTCTGGAAGCCTTGGGCTACCACCAAATCGCCATCCAAACATGGAGCTCGAGCGCGATTCCCGGATGGCACGACATCGGCCTGGACAAAAATCCCGAGGGTGGGGAGTACAAGCCTCACTCCCTTTACGTCGAGGCGAGAAAGTGAGTTGCCGCCCGCTCCGCCACGGCAGTTTCGCGTTCAACGGATCTTCGTGGCAACCCCTCCCGGAGGAACGTCGATCCGGTTCGTGCCGATGTCGAGAGGACTCGCCACCGACGATACCCCGATATAGTTGTCCACCAGTTCGTTGTCCCGCACGTTGACCACGCCTTCCGCGTGATTCAGGGCGATCGCCCCCTTGGGCAGCGTCCCATCGAACCGGTCGCGCTGACCGGAAATTCGATTCGCGGTTATCTCGAGATTCCTGCCCACCGCGACGTAGACACCGCAGGAGACTGGATTGGTGATCGTATTTTCCGTGACCTGGATCGAATCCGGATGCAGGCCGGGCCGCCCGTGGGCGCTGTTATAGATCAGTATCGCATATCGGCCGAGCTCGGCGCCCGGGCGCCAGGGGAGCCGTAAGCCGGTATCCGATATCGAATTGCCCGCGATGTCGATATTCATCGTCCCGCTCCAGATCTCGATGCCCTCCTTGACGTAGCCGGCATTCAGCAAATTCGAGGTGATCGCGACATTCTTGACCATGCCTTGGCCTGACAAGTCTGAGCCATGAAGAGCGATCATAGCAGCGGTATCCGCCATCGAACCGCTGGCGGCGCAGCTGCCGCTCAGGCTCGCATCGCTGTCGAACGCGTTGTTTCTCACGGTGATCGAGCTGTTCAGGCCGATACCGGGGCTTGCATCCGCGGCGTCGATCGTTACCCAGCTCTGTCCATTGAAGTCTCGGAATCGGTTGTCCGAGATATCCACGTTCTCGACGCCCCGAGCCTGGCCCGCGTCCGACAGGATGTATATCGCGTGTCCGTAATCGAGATGGCGCGTACATCCGCTTTCATAGGGCGTTCCCTCGAAGTCTATTCCGCGAATCGAGACATTGGACGCGTTCCGAACCCAGAGCAACGACTGGTAGGTTCCGGAAGGCCCGATCCGAAATACCGTCGCTTGCGATCCCTCTGCACCGTCTCCGAGGAGGCTAGTTCCGGCCGGTACGCTAATTCCCACGGCGAAGCCGTTGGGCGCGAACACATAAGTGCCGCTCGGCATATGAATGACCCGTCCGGCGCAGTCCGCCAAGGTCCTGCTGAGCGCCGCCGTATTGTCGCTTCCGTCCGGACGCATCCCGTGCTCTGCTGCCTCGCAGCGATCCTGAGCCATTGCCCGGTGAGCGACAGGAGTCACTGTAACACTGAACAGCAGCGAGGCAAGCCATCCGCCGCCGCTCCGCCTCCCAAGCCGGGGCGCATCCCGACGGCAGCACATGATCGAGCGTTTCTTCATGGCTCCTCCACATCGATTTTAAGTCGGCTCAACACCGAGGCTGCCAATTCGCGAATTGAGCAGGAGCCGCACAACCTTGGCGCCACGTCCGAATTTGAGCCAGCACACCATGACCACGCCCATCGTAAACGCGTACCCCGGCAGCCGCAGAGCCAGTAGCGGAAACTGATGCACCGCGGCTCCGAGGGCGAGTGCCACGATCAACGCCAGAATGCCCGCAACGCAGGCGCGACGAAAGTCCGCGAGAGGAAACCCGCATGCGAGGAAAGTCGTGAGGAAGTAGATCCAGTAATAGGCGACACCAAGCATGCTGAATACCTTGGTGACGATCAGCGCATCGACCAGCCGGGAAAGAAAAGCGACCAGGGCGACCGAAATCACGGTGAACGATACCTCCAACGCAAACGCCACATTCTGACGTTTGAACGAGTCGAAAGCTCGGTCCAGCCAGCAGGTGGCGGCAAGCAACAATGCCGGGGCAGTCAGCACGCGCAGGAATGGGCCCGTGCCGCGCCATTTCTCGGAGAGCAATTCATCCGTGAGCGTGGGTGCCTCGAGGGCGAACGCCGCATAAGGTACGACCAGCATCACGAATATCGCTTCGACCGCCCCGGCGGCGAACCGGCCGACGTCGCGGCGGCTTCCGCGACTCGCGAACCCGAAGAAGAGCGGCGAGATCGCGCTGTAGATGAGCGAATTCGGCGCGAACACGACCCGATAGGCGAGTCCGAAACGCCCCACCATCGCCGCACCCGCCCCCATGCCCAACGCAATCTGGATCAGACGATCGCGCGCCGAGGAGGCCAATGCATAGCCAACCATATAAGTTGGAAACCTCCGGTACCTGTAGGCAACCACGCGCATCCAGCGAAACGACACCGCAAGCCCGGGTCCGATGTCCTTTGCACGCAACGCCATGCTCAAGCATGCCGTCTGGAAAACCAAAGCGCACACGTAACCCCAGACCAATGCTGGAAACTGGCCTGCCATTCGCGCGAATGAGAACTGGGCCACGACCGAGACGAGACAGAACGAGAATTGACCGACGCCCATGAGAATGAATCGGCCCCGGCGTATGCACCAGCTCGACAAGCAACGCTGTAGGGCCGCGACGGCGGTCGCGACCGCGAGGCCGTAACCGAAGTCGATCGGCGCCCATTCGGCGGAGGCCCGCATGATCGACAGCACGAAAGTAGCCGCGGCGACCAGAGCGGCGACGGCCGACGCGATGAACATCACCAAGGCCGAAAGCGCGACCGCTACCTTGTCGCTTCGAGGGAGGACCACGGCCGACTCGTAGCGGATGCCGGCGAGCACTCCCACGACCCCCACGGCACCGACGAAGATGACGTATTCCCCGTATGCAGCCGGGTCGAAGATTTTCGAGTACATCGGCAAGGTGCCGACGATGATCAATTGACCCGAGGCAGTCAGGGCGCCTAAAGCGGCTGCCCGCGAAACGATGCTCGAGGACATCGCGCGACGGTCAGCTGACCCAATGAAGCTTGTGTTTCAAAAAGCGATAGAAATCGAGCCCCCTGCCGAATAGCCAGTGATTCTGCAGGTTCGGGTAGTCGCTGTATCGCTTTTTCGCAAGTGCCATGATGGCATCGAACTCTTGCACCGATACCCCGAGCTTCTTCGCCACGAACGCCTTGTCGGGTTCGACCAGCTCGGGTGGATAGGCCGGCTCGGAAATCTCGACGAGCGCCCGATCCCTCGCCAGCTGCCCGCAGCATATCAGTGAGGACAGATGCATCCGGCGCTTGTCGTATCCGAATTTGTGCGGCAGTATCCATCCCTGATAGAACTTGGTGTACACCGACTCATAGTGTTTGCCGCCGTAATCCTCCCAACCGAACCTCTCGATGAGGAGACGCTTCGCCGCCTGCTTGTCGTAGTCGAGATAGTCCAGCATGAACACGTTTCTGGGTCGGTGCAACACGATATTGAATACGAGCGTCGTCACCGGGATCAGCGGAAAGTGCTTGAGACGTTGGCCGGTGGATTGCCGGTACACGCTGCGGATATACCGGCTGTCGAGATGCCCTTGCGACCACTCGCGAACGTGGATCCCTTCAGTCTTCAGATTGACACCGTTGACGCAGTAGCCGACGTGATGCTTCTTGCAGGCCGCGTAGAAGGCCGCGACGATTGCATGATCCGACGGAATCTCGGAGTCCGGTGTCGATGCGCGCAGGAAAGCCAACTGAAGCTCTCGAAACTCCTTCCAATTGAGCACCAGAGTCGACAAATCAATGTGCAGTGGCTCCAGGATCCGCTTGATGTTGCCGACGGCCTTGTCCGAGTTCCAGCCGTTGTCCACGTGCACGGCCAGGGGGCGCAAGCCCATTTCCTTGACCTTGAACGCCAGGAAGCTTGAATCCACTCCGCCGCTGACTCCAATGATGCAGTCGTATTCCTTACCGTGCCCGCGACGCTTCATTTCCTCTACGACGGCGGCCAATCGGCGCGTACGCTCCTCCACCGGCAAGTTGTAGATCGCCTGCCGCCCCAGATATGCCGTGCAATGGTTGCAGTATCCGTCCGCATCGAAGTGGATATCCGGATCCGTCGTGTCCATGATGCAGCGCGCACATATCTGATAAGGCCGGTTCAACGCGGTAGTCCTTTGCGTGGGTCCAAGAGAGACGCTATCTCGGCGGCCCGAGGATAGCTGATGAGCGGGGCGCCGTGCTTGCCGTGCATCACGAACATCGTTCCTGCCGCGGCGGCGGCGACTCGGCTCGAATTCATGAGGCGTCGCACGTCGTCCAGCGTTCCCGCGCCTCCGCACCCGATGACGGGAATCCTGACTGCCTTGCTCACGTCATTCATCAAGGCCAGGTCGTACCCGCAACGCGCCCCCTCGAGATCGATGGATTGCACGAACAGCTCCCCCGCGCCTTGCTCCTGCATCTGCAGCGCGTAGGCACACGGCTCGATGCCCGTATTGCGGGTTCCACTTCGAATCCACACCTCGCGCCGGCCAAAGATGGTCTTCCTCACGTCCACCGACACGACGATGCTCTGGGAACCGAACGTGTGAGCGGCCGCGGCGATCAGCTTCCCGTCCGTTGCCGCCGTGCCGACCACTACTTTTTCGATGCCGATGCCGAGTATCCGCCTGATTTGCTCGACGGAGTCGATCCCACCCCCGTAGGTGAGGGGCATGAACGCTTCCGACGCGAACTCCTCGATCAGTGCGTAATCCGGTGTGCGCCCCTCGAGGGTCGCACGAATGTCGACGACGATGAGCTCGTCACAATCCAGATCGTTGAATATCTTGACCGCGTTGATCGGATCTCCGAGGTATACGGGATCTTTGAAACGACGCGTCTTCAACAACTCGCCGTCCGCGACCTGGAGGCACGGAATCAGGCGGGGTCGCAACGAGCTCATGAGGTAGCAAAATTGCCCAGGAGCTTGAGTCCGAACCGGTGGCTCTTCTCGGGGTGGAATTGCACCCCGGCGACATTGGCGCTGACGATCCCCGCCGAGAATTCGCCGCCGTAAGTGCACGCGGCCAGGGAATTCGAAGGCGACTCACAAACGACCCTGAACGAATGAACGAAATAAAATCGCGAATCATCGGTGGTAAGACCCGCGGCGAGCGCATGCTCCGGGATCTGCCATCGCACGCCGTTCCAGCCCATGTGCGGAATCCGCAATTCGCCGTCATCGGGAAAGCGCCTGGTGTGAGCACGGATCAAGCCGAGCCCCGGCAAGTCGCCCTCTTCGCTGCCGAACGTCAACATCTGCATGCCCACGCAAATGCCCAGAATGGGACGCTTGCTGGCTGCGAACTCCAATACGGAGCCGCGAAGTCCGGAATCCGACAGGGCCTTCACGCAGGCATCGAAGGCGCCGATTCCAGGGAGAATCAGTCGCTTGGCACCAAGCACCGAGGCAGGCGTCGAGGCAAGCTCCGTCGTCACCTGGAGCTTGCGAAACATGTTGCAGATCGATCCGGCGTTCCCGATGTTGTAATTGACGATGCTTACCTCAGCCATTGCCCGTCCTGTTGCAAAAAATGTGAAGTCGGCACTCGGCGCCCGGCGGGAGGAGGATTGTACGCCAAAACGCCCGCCGTCCGCCCGCGGGGCCCCTCAAGCTGCTCTTGGCGGCTTGCATGAGTGCGAACGACCGTCGGCGGAGCGTCCGGAGAGGTCGTTGAACAACCCGGTGACCGCAACCACCAGCAGAGGAATCAGTAGCAGGCCTCCGGTGAGAAAAGCCGTAAACGCCGACGTCACCTGCAGCTCGAACAGGCCGTACATGTTGCTTCCGAGGAGCGCGATCGCAAGCGGCCGTTTGCCGAGACTCAACACGAAGAGATCCACCGACTTGACCACATATCCGACGACGATCGACATCACGAGCACGCCGCCGTAGGAGAAGTCCACCCACGCGTCACCGATGAAGAACGAATCGAACGTGGCCCCGTCCGCGCCGAAGAACGTGGCTACGCGAGAGTGTGCAGACAGCAGATCACCGCTTCCGAAGAGAGCGTGAACGAGGCCGATGTTCATTCCCCATGTGTGGGGTAGAAACCGGGGATAGACATACATGGTCTGGTAGACGACCTCATTGTTCACCTCGAAGAATCGATATCCGAGCCATTCCATGACCGTCGTCGAATCGAGATCGGGAACGGCTATGAACGCGGCAAGAGTTACGCCCACCAGCAACACCAGCAAGAACACTATGACGCGCACGACGCCGAACTCGAGCCGGCGTCTCGCCTGGAACACCACCATGAGCTGCAGCAGATACACGAGCCACGGCACCTTCTGGAACGTGCCAATCTTGCCCGCCAGAGCCGCGCCGCACATCAGCAGCCCGATCGGCAGCAGATACCGGTTCTTGCCCGCCAAGCCCTTGGCCAATAGCAGAAAACTCACGAAGGGCGCCACCGACGCGATTAGCAACTGATACAGGTACCCGCCGCCGCCCGCGAACTCGGCCCGGAAGTCCCTTTTGTCGGAAGACAGGTCCAACGAAAAGAAAGTGTGGATTTGATTGGGCTTGCCCGTGTAAATGAACACACCCCATACCACGAGGGCGATCACGATCCCCACTGCGGCCAGCAGCTGATTGCCGCGGCCGTCGTCCGTCACCGGCGTCGAGCGCCAAGTCCGCAGCGACCGCCGAGCGACTGCCCTCCATCCGGGCAGTGTCAGTCCCGCGAGCTCAACGCCCCCCACCAGTCCGAACCACATGAGAATGAGACACAGGGTGACCGAAGTCCTGACGTCGGGATCGATGTCGTCCGCGCCGACGAAATAAATGATATTTCCGACACCGTACAGGACGAAGAAGGACAGGAGCATCAACGGAGTGAGCAGCAAGCGCGGAGGCTCGCGCCGCCAGATGTACAGAACGATGCCTCCCAGGCACAGCGCGTGGATGTAATCGAGCGTCAGCACGCGTCTAAGGACGCCTCCCGTCCCGGTTTGGCCGCGCGTGTACGCATGGCGGCAATGATGACTCCCAGAATCAGCCCGACGAAGGCTGCCATCGCCACGATGAGCGGGCGGTTGGGGCTATAACGATCCTTCGGATCAGGCGGTACTGCGGGATCGATCACTTCGAACGCGTAGGCATCGCGAGTACGAGCGACCATTGCGTTCTTCAATTCCGTTTCCATGAGCTTCGAGATCGCGTTGCTGATCTCCACGGTATTCGTCTTCGCCGCCTCGGATTTCAGGTATTCAACGCTGCGGTCCTGCTCCGTGATGGCGCGCTCGCGAAGGGCGGCGTCGGCTTCGGCAACCATCTCGTTGGCCCACTCGGCTGCCGCAATTCGATCGCCCCAGATCACCGACAGCGTGATCATGCCCGTATGCTTATCGTCCACGACCAGCGTCACTCGTTTGATGAACTTATCGACGCCCTCCGCCATCGTCGGCGCATCGGCGGGGTCGCGCCATTGACTGCGGCGCGAATCCCATTTGTTCGCAAATAGGACCGGCAACAATGCATGACGTTGTATGAACCCGGATGCAAAGATGCGCGACTTCAGATACTCCAGAGCCTCCTGAGTCCTTTTGCCCGTCCCTCCGCCTATGTTGATGCCTGCCAAGGAGGCGAGGCCGCCGAGCCCCCCCAGGTCTCCGACGCTGCTCCCCCCTTCGGCCGGCGCGACCACCACGTCGGCCCGATACTTCGGCGCGAGAGTGTACGCGAGCACGACTCCGCCGAGCATGGCAACGATCATGGTCAAAGATACTGTCTTCTTGTTCCGCCCGAGGAACCGCAATGCTGCAAGCAGGCTCAGATCCTCCGAGATCGGGTATTCGGGCGACGCACTCACCGTGACCCCTCACCGTATGAACGGAGCGCCTCGACGATCCTCGCGGCAGCATCACCGGCACCAAATGGACCGTCCCGCGGCGCTGGCGGCGCAGAGGACCGCGCCCGCCCCTCGACGGCTGCCACTGCCCGCTCGAGGCCCGCGCCGTCCGCACCGGCGATTACGTTCGCCCCCTGCTCGAGTGTCTCGACCCACTCGGTTTCGTCTCTAAGGGTCACGCAAGGGCACCCGAGGAAAAAAGCCTCCTTCTGCAATCCGCCCGAATCGGTGAGCACCCATCTGGCGTGCTGGACTAGCGCCAGCATATCCAGATACCCCACCGGCGCGATCATCATCATGCGAGGCGAAGGCCGCCAGCCGCTCAACTCGCGACGCAGGATCGACAGCGTACGAGGATGCACGGGAAATACGATGCGTCCGAACCTCGCCGCAGCCCGATTCAGCGCATCGAGCAGCTTGGCGAGCGCACTGACGGTGGTGTTCTCCGCGCGGTGAATGGTGGCAATCCCGAACTCACCTGCCGCCAGTCCGAGCGTATCCAGAATCCGCGAGCGCGCGGCGGCAACTTGCGCGTTGAACAGCACGGCGTCGTACATCACATCGCCCGTGGCGACCGATTTCGCCGCGAGCCCTTCGGCCGCGAGATTGCGCATCGCAGTCGCGGTCGGCGCGAACAATATCTCGGATACATGGTCGGTGGCTATCCGATTGAGCTCCTCGGGCATCCTGCGGTTGAAGCTGCGCAACCCGGCTTCCACGTGCGCCACGGCAATATGCATCTTGGCGGCTGCGAGAGCACCGGCAAGAGTCGAGTTCGTGTCTCCGTATACGATCACGGCATCTGGAGGATCTGCGCTCAAATACGCCTCGATTGCCTCGAGCATCCGGCCGGTCTGGTACCCCTGGGGACCCGAACCGATCCCCAGGTTGGCGTCCGGCTGGGGGATCTCGAGCTCCTCGAAGAATATCCTGGACATCGTGTCGTCATAATGCTGTCCGGTATGAACGAGCCTGTCCTCGATGCACATCGCGGAGGACTTCATCGCCCTGGAAACGGGCGACACCTTCACGAACTGCGGACGCGCGCCGACGATGCTGACGGTGCGCACCTTGGTTGTCACGGAACCTCCCCTTCGAGGATGCAGGCTCCATCCCGCAGCAGGTACACCTCGCCGGTATCCTCGCATGTTGCCCGCGCATTTCCCCGCAGCGGCAAATCGAGCTGGCGGCCGAATCGGCTCATCCAGCCGACCTGGCGCGCCGGCACGCCGACCACCAGCGCGAAGTCGGGCACGCTGCGATTCACGACGGCACCGGCTCCCACGAACGCGTGCCGGCCTATCGTGACGCCGCATACGACCGTGCAATTTGCGCCCAGAGTTGCGCCATGCCTTATGAGCGTCTTGCGATACTCGCTCTTGCGCACCACGGCGGATCGCGGGTTATACACGTTCGTAAAGACCATGCTCGGACCGCAGAACACCTCGTCCTCGAGTGTGACCGCGTCATATACAGACACGTTGTTCTGCACCTTCACGTTGTTGCCTATCACGACGTCGTCCCCTACGTACACGTTCTGCCCGAACGAGCACGCGGAGCCGATACGAGCGCCACCGGAGATATGACAGAAGTGCCAAACTCGACAGCCGGCCCCAAGCACCGCCCCATCGTCCACGATGGCACTTGGATGTACGAAGGTCGCCGTCATGGCATCAGTACTCGAGTGGCAAACTGACTCGACGACCGTCGCGCGCGGAATGATATAAAGCGATCAGGAGCTCGAGCGAACGCAAGCCCTCTCGACCGTCCGTTTCGGCCTGGGCTTCGCCGCGCAACGTGCCGATGACATTGTCATAATAGAGTGGATGTCCATGTCCATACACGGACGTGGTCTCGTAGTCCGCCGATTTGACGGATTCATCCATTGGATGCGCCGTCGCAAAATCCCAATGCTGAATCTGATTCACCGCGACTCCGCCGATGCGCACGCTCCCTGATTCTCCGAGCACGGTAATCGAACCCTCGAGATTCTTCGGATAGGTAAGCATGGTTACACTCACGGACCCGAGGGCGCCGTTGCGCCACTTCAGCGCGGCAACGCCCGTATCCTCGACCTCGATGCGCCGGGCCAGAGTCGCTGTGTAAGCCATTACGCTCTCCACCGGTCCAATCAGCCAGTCCAGCAGATCCACATAATGGCTTGCTTGATTCATGAACGCGCCACCGTCGAATTCCCACGTACCGCGCCATCTGGCGCTGTCATAGTAATCCTGAGGCCGGCTCCAGAAGACGTTTATGCTGACCATGTAGATGCGGCCGAAGCGCCGCGCCTCGATCGCCTGCTTCAAAAGCTGAAGCGTTCGGTTGCGCCGGTTCTGTTTCACGACGAAGAGCCTGACGTCGGCGGCGTCGCAGGCCTTTACCATCGCCAGGCCGTCGTGCCAGCGGGTGGCCATCGGCTTCTCCGCCATGACGTGCTTGCCGGCGGCCGCGACGCGAACCGCCTGCACCGAATGCAGGCCCGAGGGCGAGGCGAGCACGACGCAGTCGGCCTGCGTGCGCATCAGCATCTCGTCGAGAGTCGCGTGCCCCTTTGCACCCGTCTCCGCGACGGCATGCGCGAGACGCTGCGGATCGGTATCGCAGACGTCCAGGAGCTCGCATCGATCCCGATGCGCGTTCATTGCCGCAATGTGGTTCTTGGCGATGCGCCCACAGCCTACCAAGCCGAAGCGTATCTTGCGATCCGTTATAGGTTTCTGCATCGTCAGAGCCGTCCGTCAGTTTGATCCGCCGGGAACACGTACTTCACGTCGAACAGCACGTGGGTTCTCTTCGCCCATTCTCGGATCTTGCCCGAGCCCATCTTTCGGAATACCTCGTGCCCGACCGCGAGGAGAATTGCGTCGTACGTCCGGGCCTTCGGCACCTCGATAGGCCGCAGCCCATATTCTGCCAGCGCCGCCTCCACGTCGACCCAGGGATCGTAGACGTCTACTTTCGCGTCGAAATTCCGCAGCTCCTCCACGACATCCACCACCTTGCTGTTGCGCAGATCGGGGCAGTTCTCCTTGAAGGCGAGACCGAGCACCAGGATTCTGGAGTCGGCCACCATGATGCGACGCTCGGTCATCAGCCTGATGACCTGTTGCGCTACATACGCCCCCATCCCATCGTTGATGCGCCTTCCCGCCAGAATCATCTCCGGGTGATAGCCTATCTCGATAGCCTTGTGCGTCAAATAATAGGGATCGACGCCGATGCAGTGGCCGCCGACCATACCGGGGCGGAAAGGCAAGAAATTCCATTTGGTTCCCGCCGCCAGCAGTACCTCTTCGGTGTCGATGCCCAAGCGCTTGAAGATCACCGAGAGCTCGTTGATCAATGCGATATTCACGTCGCGTTGTGTATTCTCGATGACTTTGGCGGCTTCGGCCACCTTGATACTGGGCGCGAGATGGGTGCCCGCCTTGACGATCGAGGCGTACAGCCTGTTCACCGTGTAGGCGACGCGCGGTGTAGACCCCGAGGTCACTTTCTTGATGCTCGTCAGCCTATGTTGCTTGTCCCCCGGATTGATCCGCTCCGGACTGTAGCCGCAAAAGAAATCCTCGTTGAATTTCAGCGACGACGCCCGCTCAAGCGCCGGAACGCACACCTCTTCGGTGCATCCCGGGTAGACGGTTGATTCGTACACGATGAGGTCGCCGCGCTTCAGCGCACGTCCGACGGTCTCGCTTGCGGCAAGCAGCGGACCCAGATCCGGTCTCTTGTACCGGTCGACCGGTGTCGGCACCGTCACAATGAAGATCGTGCATGCCTTGAGGTCGCTCGGGTCCGCGGAGAACATCAACTTGCGAGCCGCTCGCAAGTCCGCGGCAGTGGTCTCGCGAGTGGCGTCGCGGCCCTCGCGCAGAGCCCGCACGCGGCCGGAATTGTTATCGAAACCGACGGTCCGATATTTCCTGCCGAACTCCACGGCAAGCGGCAAACCCACGTATCCGAGGCCGATGACGGCAATCCGCCTGCCAGCCAGTCTGTGCGTCGACCTGCCGGAATGAGGTTTTGACAGGCGAGGCGTACCGCGCGTCACGCTACACGCTGCGCACAGCCAAGAGAGCCACGGCCAAGTTGTAGAGAATCGTCGTGACCGCCTGCCAGAGTGGGAGCGCCCTCACCCTCTCGGTATCGAGCGGCACGACGATGACATCGCCTGGCTGCATCTCGACTTGTTGGGTGCGCCGGAACCACCCGCTGCGATTGCCGGTCACTACATCGCCGTTGGCGCGCACCACATAGATCCGTTTGCGGTCCGCCTTCTGCGTCGTACCGCCGCTCTTCCCGATGTAATCATCCCGAGTGAGACCCGGCTCGTAGACATGGGAGGTCGGGCTCTGTACCTCACCCAGAATGGTAATTTCCTGAGTCTTCTTCGGGATGAGCAGCTTGTCACCGTCCCTCAGCAACACATCGTCGGGGCCGCCCGGCTTGCCGTTGAGAACGGCTTGAACGTTGACCACCAGCCGGCCCACGGGCTTGGCCTCGCGCAATTGCGCGAGGAGCGATTGCCCCACGATGAGTCCCTGGCCCGCGCTCGCGCCGCTCCCTGAGTTCGTCACGGCGCCTCCGGCAATCGCCTCGAGCGACAATGCAGCGAGGTCGCTCTGCAAACGATTGGCCAGAATCTCCAGTTGCTCCTTCTCACGCGTCTTGAGCTCTTCGCGAATGAACACGGCGCCGAACGGGAAGGCGACGTCCGTGAATCCCCCAGCACGAACCAGCACTGAATGAAGTGTCTCACCTTGGTGAATGGGATATTTGCCCGGGAAGCGCACTTCCCCGGCAACTTCGATCGTGCCGGGCTCCATCCACATCGGAATGGGCTTGATCACGAGCGTGTCGTAGGGCTTGAGCACGATGTCTGCACCGAGATCCCCTCTCCTGATCGCGGCGAGATTGACGCTGACCAGCTGAGTCCGACGGATGTCGCCGTCCACGACCTCGTAGCGCGTCAATTCGGCCTGACCTCGATAAGCGTCGTCATCGAGGCTCCCTCCCGCCCTGATCAAGTCGCTCACGCGCATCGTTGGCTGATCCAAGGGGTATTTTCCGGGTGCCTTGACCTGCCCCTCGATGCTCACCACCTGTTCCGGCCTGTCCGGCGTCGCTTGGATCTGCAGATCGCGGATGACAGGCTCGAGGATCCGCGTACGGCTCGTGGAGAGATCGAACACGGTAATCTGGTCGCGAGGCCGCAGCTCCGGATCGGCCGCGGACCCCGGCGCGGCAAGCGCGCGGCGCAGGTCCGCCGAGAGCACCTCGATTCGCTCTTCGGGGGGGACCAGCCGGCGAATCATGATGTAGTGAAGATCCGCCTCGGGCTTCAGTTCATCAAAGCTGCCCAGGATATTGCTGAGCCTGAGACCCGCCCGGTATTCAAATCGCCCGGGTCTGTAGACGTATCCGGCCAACGTGATCGAATTCTCGAGCGTCGGCAGGATTTCCGGGACTCGCAACCTGTCGCCGTTGCCGAGGCGGGTCAACTTGCCAGCCTCGCTGGAAAGATTGATGTTCTGCATCTCGCGAAGGCTCGACGGCAGGATCTTCTCAAGCTCTCCGAGCTTCGCATCGGCGTCCGGCAGCAGGCCTCCGGCGAGTTCGACCGCCTGTTGCGCCGTCCTTTCTTCCTTGAGCTCGTATATCGCGGGCCGCCTCACGGCACCGTAAACCGATACCGTGTCGCCAATCGGTGGAATGAAGATGACGTCGCCCGGAAGGAGCTGGTGGTCGTTGCTCGTATCGCCGTGCAGGAGAAGATCATAAAGATCCAGCGTCGTGACCAGGTGGCCATTTCGCTTCAGCTCGATATTGCGCAGCGATCCGATCTTCTTTACGCCTCCGCTCACGAATAACGCATTCGTCATGGTGGATAGACCGCTCACCGTGTAAGACCCTGGCTTCTGCGCCTCGCCAAGCACGAACACACGAATCGAGCGAAGATCCCCCATCGTCACTGCAACGTGGGTACCGATGAGCTGCCTCGATACGCGCTCCTCGATGGTCTCGCGAGCTTCATCGAAAGTCAGGCCGCTCACCGAGATGGGACCGAGCTTCGGGAAATCGATCCGGCCGTCTCGCTCCACGGTCAGCTCGTACTTCGAGGAGTCATTGCCGAACAGCTGCACATCCAATGTATCGCCCGGCCCTACCACGTAGTCGTGCGGCACCTGGATGTCGGATACGGGAGCGAACGTGCTGGGCACTCCCTCGAACAGATCGTAGCCGAACGGTTTCAGGGCATCCTGGCCGAACGGCGAAAGGCGCAGCAACGACAGCTTCACGAAATAGGACGCCAAATCAGGATCGGCGGCGATTCGCTTGGTGGCCTCCGCGGCGGTGAGCCCTGCCACCGGGATGGCCGGCAACCCCGGGACTTCCAGAACGCCGAAACGGTTGAGCTTGTACGGGTTGTCGTTCAGGATCCGTTGCCGAAATTTCTCCTCTTGCTTTTTCTCGTCGTCCGTCTTCTGCGGCTCTTCTGCCTGCCTGCGGCACCGGTTGTAATCGAATATGATTATGGTGTTCGGGTTGACACCGTTCGACTGGTTCAGTGAAGACAGGCCCGGTATCGCGGCCGCCGAGGCGCCCGTCGTCAACGAATTCAGATCGGGCACCACCTGGTTATTGGGCACTCCGTTGGGTAACAACCCGTTGTTATTGTTGTTTTGGGCATTAGGACCCACCGGCAGTCCCCGGCACATGTCCTCCAACGAGGTCATCTCAAGCATGACCGTATCGTCAGGGCGCAACTCAGGGTCTTCCTCGCTCTGCCGCAGCACGCGCCCGTCGAATGTCTCCTTCTTCTTCTCCTTCTCCACATCGCCAGGCAGCGGGTACACGGTCTCCGGCGTCTTCAGCTTCTGATCGGTCTTCTTGCCGATGGTGCTTCCCTTCCCGAGAATGCTCTGCAGGATGGAATCTTGTTGATCCTGGGAGAGGCTGTCCTTCAGCGCTTGAACCTGATCCAGGGGCGAGTTCTGGCCGGAAGCACTCAGGGTGAGCGAGAACACCAGGAGCAGCGCCCAGAAAACCCTACCGCGCATGGCGCCGATTGAATGATAGATTGGCTCTGGCCATCAGCGATTGATACCGACTCACCCTAATACCTCGGAATCACCCTTGAACCCGCGGCACGTATCATAGCCTCTGCGGCGTAGAGGGCAACTCGAACAGACCCGGTGTTGTCGCCGATTTCGCCTCAGTTGAAGAGCTTGACGTTTCACGCATTGAGCTATAAGAATCCGCGAGCACAGCAGGCGCGCATGGCCGGTGCGCACTTGGAGGAAGCCGTGCTGGTTTGCGCCCTGTTGCGTTCGTGCGTCTTTCGTCACCGCCCCACGGCCGCGATTGTCATTGCAGGGCTCATTCTGCCATTCTCAGCGGGTGTGCAGACCTCCTCCCTGATCGACCTCGGCGCCGACACCGCGAGCGGCGCCGTGCACGGCTTCCTTTATGGCGACGGGTCGATGACGGATCTAGGCACGCTGGCCGGTTCGGGCGAGACGGTCGGAACTTCGATCAATACGAGTGGTGCGGTCATCGGTTATGCCACCAGCGCCGGCACGGTTCGAGCGCCACGTGCTCGGCAACGGGCGGCGCTGTCGCGTCGAATAACGCGCCGCTCGACGCCTGGACCGGCACAAAGCCTGCGAGCGGCCGCCTGACCCTTTCGGAAGCCACGCCGCCACGCTCAATTTTACCCTGACCTGCGCCGACGGATCGCAGACCGCCTCCGCGACCGCCCCGGTAACGATCGAAGCACCGACGGTCTCGCTGCAGAGGAGCCTACCCAGGATTGCGGTCGGACAATCCGCAACGCTTAGCTGGAATTCGAGCTACGCCCACCAGTGCGTCGCAAGCGGCGGTGCCTTGGGTAACGGCTGGAGCGGCCAAAGCAGATCGCCGTCAATGCACCCGGCGGCGGCGGCGCGATCAGATGGATGTCCATCGTTGGGTTGGCTCTCATGCTGGCGGCGCGGCGCACGCTTACCGACCCGCGTAATTGTTTTTGAGCCATGCGGAGTAGTCGCGCCCGAGAAGCGCCTCCCACCATGCTCGGTTCGCCAGATACCATTCGAGCGTCTCGCGCAAGCCCCGGGAAAGATCGCGGGACGGCGAGTATCCCAAATCGAGCCGCGCCTTCTGGTAGTTGATCGCATAACGGCGGTCATGACCCGGCCGGTCCCGCACATGGGTTATCAGATCGCTGGCACGGCCGCTCTTCGCCGCCGGCGAGGCTGGAAACGCAGCCCGAAGCTCTGGGGTCTGTCCAAGAAGCTCGTCCGCCAGCGCGCACAGAGTGCGGACAACCTCGATGTTGGTAGTCTCGCTGTTGCCCCCGATGTTGTAGACTTCGCCTGATTGACCGCGGTGCAGTGCCTGCGCGATTGCCTCACAGTGATCCGAAACGTGAAGCCAGTCCCGTACTTGCAGGCCGTCGCCATATACCGGCAGCGGGTTGCCCCGCAAAATATTGATCAGCGTCAGCGGGATCAATTTCTCCGGAAATTGATATGGCCCATAATTGTTCGAGCAGTTGGTGACCGTCGTATCGAGTCCGTAAGTCTCGTGATAGGCGCGCACCAAATGATCCGAGCCGGCTTTGCTTGCCGAGTAGGGGGAATTCGGTGCGTAGGGGGTCGATTCGTGGAACGGTGCGTCCCCGGGCCCGAGCGATCCATAGACCTCGTCGGTCGAAACGTGATGAAAGCGATGGGCCGGCACCCGTCCGCGGTCGATCCATAGCTGCTTGGCGGCCTTGAGCAAAACATGCGTACCGACCACATTGGTCCGTATGAAATCGTCAGGACCCAGGATCGAGCGATCCACATGAGACTCGGCCGCAAAGTGAACGAGTGTGTCTATGCGCTGCCGCTCGAGTAGCCCTAGGACAGCGTTCTCGTCACAGATGTCCCCCCGCACGAACTCGAAGCGCGCGTTTCGCTCGAGCCCGGCTAGATTCTCGATATTTCCGGCGTAGGTCAGCGCATCCAACACGACGACCTTGCCCTTCGTGGTGCGGCTCAGCCAATGGCGCACGAAGTTTGCTCCGATGAAGCCGGCACCTCCCGTGATGCAGACGTTATGCGGCTCGTAGCTCATCCAACATCATCCTCAGGTTGTGGCGCCAATGCATCACTGGCGCCGCGACAACGTCGCGTGTCGCCCTCGTATCGAGCACGCTGAAGGCCGGCCGCCGAGCCGCGGTCGGATATTCGGAGCTCGTAATCGGCTGGATTGAAACGGCGCGCTTCAATAGATCCCGCTCGAGCGCTTCGTCTTGAATCGCCACCGCAAAGTCATACCAGCTGGCCACTCCGAGATCGGTCCAGTGATAGATGCCCGCGGGCGCGTCGACCTCGAGCAAGTCGCGGATGGCGTATGCGATTCCGGTGGCCCAAGTCGGCGTGCCGATTTGATCGCCGACGACCCTCACTTGCTCCCGCTCGCGCATGAGTTTCAGCATGGTGAGCACGAAATTCCTTCCGGCGGCAGCGTACACCCACGCGGTTCGCAGGACGATCGCTGCGCATTCACTGTCGAGCGCTTTTTTCTCGCCGGCGAGCTTGGTTGCACCGTAGACGCTTAAGGGATTCGCGGGGTCGCTCGGCAGATACGCACGATTCGATGCACCGTCGAAGACGAAATCCGTCGAGAGGTGCAGCAACCGGGCACCGGCACGGGACGCCGCTGCGGCCAGGACGCCGACGGCAGCGTCGTTGATCGCCGCTGCGCGCGCCGGCTCCCCCTCCGCAAGATCGACCGCCGTATAGGCGGCCCCATTGACGATCCAGTCGGCTTTGGCTTGTGCGAGGGTCCGATCCAGGGACCCAGCATCGGCGATATCGACCTCCGCGTGAGTTCTGACGAGCAACTCGTGTTGGCCGGACACTACCCTGGCGACCGCGCGAGCCACTTGGCCGCCGGCGCCGAGGACCAATACCCTCATTCGAATTTCTCGATGTCGGCGAGACTCTTGCCGTGGGCATCCTTGGCTGATAGCTCGGGCGCGACGCCCGCCGGCAGCGGCCAGTTGATGCCGAGCGCAGGCTCGTTCCACGCCAGGGTCCGCTCGTCCGCGGGACTGTAATAGTCCGTGCATTTGTAGAGCAAGTCAGCGCTAAGCGAAGTGACGAGGATCCCATGCGCCAGTCCAGGCGGAACCCAGAGCATGCGCTGGTTCTCGGCGGAGAGCTCTATCCCCCACCAGGCGCCGAAACTCGGCGAGCCGCGGCGCAGATCGACCACCACGTCGAACACGCTCCCGGCACACACGCGCACCAGCTTGCCCTGCGGATGCCCAACTTGCAGATGCAGACCGCGCAGGGTCCACTGCTTCGAGCGGGAATGATTGTCTTGAACGAATACTGCGTCGATCCCAGCGTCGGCGAACCTCCGAGCCTGCCAGGTCTCCATGAAGAACCCGCGCGCGTCGCCAAATACCTGCGGCTCGATGATGGTTACGCCCGAGATCGGCGTCGCAACGCACTTCATCGCGCGCACCGCGGCGCCGTGGCCGACCGGCCGCTCACGGCTGGCCGCGCTCGCGAACGATTCGAACGAGATACTCGCCGTAACCGCTTTTCGCCAGCGGCTTGGCGAGCTCGAGCACTTCGTCGGCGTCGATGAAGCCGAGTCGCCACGCGATCTCCTCCACGCAGGCGACTTTGAGTCCCTGCCGCTCCTCGATGATGCGCACGAAGGCCCCGGCATCGAGCAACGAATTGTGGGTGCCCGTATCGAGCCAAGCGGTTCCACGTCCCAGTTTCTCGACGTGCAGCGCACCTTCCCTGAGGTATGCCCGATTCAAATCCGTGATTTCCAACTCGCCTCGGGTAGATGGCTTCAGCGATCTGGCGAAGGCGCTCGCACGCGCATCATAGAAATAGATCCCGGTGACAGCATAATTGGACGGCGGCCGGCTCGGCTTCTCGAGCAAATCCGCGATGTTTCCGTGTGCATCGAATTGGACCACGCCATATCGCTCCGGATCTTGCACGTAATAGCCGAACACGGTGGCGCCTTCCACGCGCGCGGATGCCGATTGCAGAAGCTCCGAAAGGTTCGCACCGTAGAAGATGTTATCCCCCAGGATCAGCGCAGACGGCGCGCCGCCCAGAAACTCCTCGGCTATGATGAGCGCCTGCGCAATCCCGTTGGGCTCGGCCTGCACGGCAAAGTCGAACTTGATTCCCCATTGGGCGCCCGTGCCAAGTAGGTCGCGGAAAGCCGTCTGATCCCTGGGCGTCGTGATGATCAAGAACTCCCTGATTCCCGCCGACATCAAGGTCGCGAGGGGGTAGTAGATCATCGGCTTGTCGTAAACCGGAAGGAGCTGCTTGCTCTGCGAAAGCGTGATCGGATGCAGCCGAGTGCCGGCTCCCCCGGCGAGGATGATTCCCTTGCGTCGCGAATTTGACAATATCTTCACCCCGGGCGTGGACGGTGTGGGCCATACAATATCACCCCTGCCGCCACTTCATCGATTCTGAACTCGCTCTCGGTAATATCCCAAATACCATTCGACGAAGCGCGAGACGCCTTCCTCGATCTGCGTGCTCGGCCGGTATCCGACATCTCGCGCCAGCGCTTCAACGTCGGCGTAAGTGTCCGGCACGTCGCCGGGCTGCAACGGGGCGAGGTTCTTCTGTGCCTTGCGCCCCAGGCAATTCTCGAGCACTTGGATATACCGCAGCAAGGGAATCGGACGTTGATTGCCGATGTTGTAGATTCTATACGGGGCGCTGCTCGCGCTCGGATCTGGCGCGGCGGAGTTCCAGTCGGGAGCGGGCGTCGCCACGTGATCGAGCGCCGCGATCACGCCGTTGACGATGTCATCGATGTAGGTGAAATCGCGCTGATGATGGCCGGCGTTGAATACATCGATCGGCTCGCCCGCGAGAATCTTCCGGGTGAACAGGAACAGCGACATGTCCGGGCGGCCCCAGGGCCCGTACACGGTGAAGAAACGCAGACCGGTCGTCGGTAGACCATACAAAGACGAATAGCTGTGCGCCATCAACTCATTGGCCTTCTTCGTAGCGGCGTACAGCGTGAGCGGGTGGTCGACGTTCTGCCGCTCGGAAAACGGCATCTGGGTATTCGCGCCGTACACGGAGCTGGTGGACGCATATACCAAATGGCCGGCTTTCTGCTGCCGGCAGCCTTCGAGCATATGCAGGAATCCGGTGACGTTGCTCTGTACATACACGTGAGGATTCTCAATGGAATGCCTCACGCCCGCTTGCGCCGCCAAGTGCACGATCCGCTGAAACCTTTCGCCGTCGAAGAGCTTCTGCATGGCCGCTCGATCGGCGATATCGAGCTCGCGGAAGCGAAAGTTGGCGTGACGCTCGAGTATCGCCAGCCGGTCGGTCTTTAGCTGCGGGTCGTAATAGGCGTTGAGATTGTCGACGCCCACCCCCTCCTCGCCGCG
>Ga0335074_10001220_pt1 | contig 35149 bp, 35 predicted proteins | sample Lox_Sample_23_FD_206715 | JGI IMG/M metagenome (GOLD analysis project Ga0335074, IMG submission 206715) | Soil microbial communities from Loxahatchee National Wildlife Refuge, Florida, United States - Lox_Sample_2.3 | ecosystem: Environmental > Terrestrial > Soil > Wetlands | place: USA... | reverse complement strand
GGTCGCCCGACCACAAGGGCACATTGGTCCTGTCACGCTATTACGTCACGCTATTACCCGCCCGCGTCGTCGTTCCCGGACCGCCGCATCACTTCATGCAACGCGGCGACAGTTATGATGTCGCTGTATTCCATTCTTCGCCGGCACTATCGATGCGGTTGGGGCGGCGGTGACGGCATTTCCTGCGGAAAGGTGTCGAGGTTGTAGCAATTCGGCCCGGACACCGTGCAGTTCGGATTTGTAACGGTCGGCGGTCGGCCGGATGTTGCACCCATGCCGCCATAGGTGCCCGTTCGATTGACAGGTGGCGCCGCCGATTCCGTCGTGCCGCGGATCACCGGCATGCCGACGGCCACGCCCGCCTCGCTCCCGGGCGAAGGTCCTGCGCCGCCATTCACCGCTCCGCTGGCGCCGCCCGTCTGGGCCAGCACCGCAGTCGACACCATGAGACAACCCAGGAGCGAAATCATCGCGCCGGTCCGCGATTGGCGCGTACGCATCATCGGCAAACTCCTTCCGAGCGAAATTCACTCGGTTCGGAAACGCATTCGGCAAGCGCCGTTTCCCCTTTTGGGACGAATTGCCGTGCACGAAATCCGGCGCCGCGATATCTGTTTCCCGGGAAACGCGAAACGCGGCGACAACACTATTTCCGGCTGCCGAATTCGCAAAGGAAACGCTGGGGCGGCCGGAGACATTTGCTCCTGTCGCGGCTTTCCGGGAATGACCGAGGCTATCGCTTCGCCTTGAAAAGCTCCGCCTCGAGCCGGTGGCGCTCTTTCTCCCAACGCTCGTTTTCTTGTTCTTCCTGTGTGCCGAGGGCCGCGCGGCGGCGTTCAAGTTCGGCGACGATTTTCGCGTGGCGTTCGCGCGCCGCGGTGAGAGCGTCCATCGCTTTCTCGACCGCGCGTTCTTTTCGCACGCGCTCGCGCGCGGCCCGAGCCTCGGCGCGTTCGCGCTCTTTCGCGTCTTTTTTCTCGCGCGCGCGGCGGGCCGCGTCCCGATCAATCACGGATATCTGCGGCTTCGCTTTGCGCTCCGTTCGACGCTTCGCAGGTTTGGGAGGCTTCGGCGACGGCGCCGCGGTCTTGGCGGTCGTCACTTTCGGCAGATCGGCGTGTTGCTTGAACGGGCCTGTGCCGCCGATCGGCCGCCGCAGCACGGTGCCGGGCGCGGCTTCCGCCGCTGCGACGATCTTCGGATCGCCGGTCTCTTTCGCGAAGCCGTGCTTGAACGCGTTCTGCCCCAGACCCCAGGCTTCCAGCGCGGCTTTCATCGAGGGCGCGGCCACCGCCAGTTCGAAGAACCCCAGATTCGTGACGAAGGTTTTGAGTTTCCGCGGCATCGGCGCATCGCCCTGTAGCAGGGGCGAATTGTGAAGAAACGGGGACAATGGAGCAACTATCGTCGGCGTTTGCGGCGACAAACGTCCCCCAAATGTCTGTCTTCACAAAAGACAAGCCGGCGCGCAGACTATAGGGGCGTGATGTCCGGACATCGCGCGGGCTCTTTGACAGTGTGAAGACTGAACCGATCGCAGAAGCCCGGCGGCTGCGTGCGCACGTCGCTGTCGCCGGATTCACCGCGAAGACGCAAAGGCGCAAAGATAGCGAGCATGTCTCATAGGTGCGTGACTCGCGTTCCGATTTGGTTTGCGCGTTTCGCGCGCAGATGAGTCCCGGCGACGTCGACGCTCGATCTCGCGGAAAGCTTCGCTATCTTTGCGCCTTTGCGTCTTCGCGGTGAATTCTTTCGTGAAGTCCGCCATGAAGCAGAAAGTACGTACACGGACGAAAAACTCGCTGCTATCCCCTGATAACGTCCATGGGTGTGGGCGCAAAGCGCGGGAAAGGCCCGTCGTCCTTGACGCAAACGCATGTGGACGCGGCGGCGTTTTTGAAAGTCGCTGTTAAAGTCGCTGTTACCTGGGATTGGGCAATGGCGATCGAAGCGGGCACACGCCGAATTCTCCGCCGCGCGCCTACCGCGCCCCGCCCAGGAACTCGATCCTGATGCCTTCCGCATCGTGCTGGACGACGCGGGCGGACGAGAGTCCGATGTGGATGATGTCGTTGAGACGCGGGCGCGTGTCGGTGCGCAGCGAGGCTTCCGTCAGCGAGATGTCGAGGATTTCGCAATCGGCCGTGCGCCCATCGCTCCACGTGAACCGGCTCATCACGGGATCGTAAGCGTGATAGGCGGCTTTCATCGCCGGCATGTCCTTGAGGCGTCCATGCTTGAAGAGCGCGATCTTCTCCATGGCGCGTTTGCGCGCGCGTTCGCTCTGGTCGAACCGGATGGAAATGCGCTGGCCGGCCTGGCCCACGACGGCGCCCTCGAATTTGCCGAGCTCGTCGACGTAGAGGACGACGGCGTCGCCCGGCGACAGGCGGTGCCGGCAGGAGACCGCCGCGCCGCCCGGAGAAATATCGATTAAAGTGCAACGGACCGCTTCGCCTTTGTCGGCGCAGAAGACGCGGCCGGTCAGCGTCATGGTTCTGCGTTTGTCGCGGCGGCGCTCCGGCCCGCGATAGGGGCGGTCGAATTCTTCGGCCATCGCCATGCTTCCCTGTGCCATCGATCGAACAATGCCGATGTCCGATCAACGCCTGCTTAACGCGCGGATGCGAACTCTAACTTTCGCGCGTCATCGGCTCACTGCGGCGCGTTCACGACCACGTACTGGACGGACGAACCGGCATATTGCGGCTGATACCAGGTCGCGCCGCACTGATAATAGCTAAAGCCGTTGACCATCACCGTGCCGCATCCGGACGGCACCGAATTGACCACGGAGCCCACGACGGCAGCCGTCGCCACGGCTGCGGCGGTGACGGCCGCTGCGGTTCCAGGACGCCAGCCATCGTCCCAGCCGCCGTAATAACCACCACCATTGACGTTGACGTTGCGGTTGAACGTGTTGCCGTTGAAATTGCCGTTGCCGGCATAGTGGCCATTGCGGCCTCCGCCTGCGAAGTTTCCGCGGTTGAAATTCCCGCCGCGTGCGACACCGCTGTTGACGCTCGAGAACGACCCGCCGCGGATATCGCGGCCGCCACCGCCGCCGGCGAAGCCGCCGCCGCGCGCACCACCACCGCCGCCGCGTGCCCCTCCGCCGCCGCGGCCGCCACCGCCGCGTGCGACCTGAATTCCATCAGGCGCCGTCGCATGCGCAACCGGATAGGGCGTGCTCGTGTCGAGCGCGGCGCGCGACGGCAGGACCATCACGCAGAATCCGGCGGCGGTCAGCGCGCCGGCAATCGCCATCGTCTTCCTGTTCATGGGGTTGCTCCTTCGAGACGGCCAGGGATCAACGTCGCCATCACGATCTTGTGGGCGTTGGCCGGCGGCGCGAACGCGAAGGTGTCGTCCGCGATCGTCGTGGGGAACGACCAGTGCATCTGCGAGGTGTATTGCGGCATGCTCGCGTCAACGCGGTTGGTGATCACGAGCTTGCAGGGCAGGGCTGGGCCGTCCTGCCGAATCCAGATCTGCCAGTCGACCTTCTCCTGGCGGAAGGCGTAGTGATTGCAGAGCTGGCCGTCGATGTGCTCCGGCCGAACGAGGAACGCCGACGTGATGCGGGCTTCCAGCGATTTGTCGGTGCCCCAGGTGAAGAGATCCGCGAGCGGAAGTTCGACGCCGTATTTTTCCGTGGCGACTTTCAGCGTCTGGGCGATGGTCGGCGGCGCATCGAAGGAGGCGTAGTAGCCCAGCCGCGGCGAATACACGGTGACGGTTTTGCCGTCGTAGTAGATTTCCCGGTCGCGCAAGTCCGAAACCACCGACAATTTGAAACGGTCCGGTCTGCGCGCTTCGACTTCGACCGTGCCCGCATATTGAAGCTTCTGACCGTCCTTGAGGACGTCTTCGCGCGTCACGTCGGCCTTCATGTCGAAATTGTTGTGCGAACGAAGCTCCGCGCCCATTTTGTCGAGCGCGGCCATCGCGTCCGGATCGACCTGCGACGCGGATGCCGCCGCGTCCGATGCCGCCGCCGCGACGTGCGATCCGCAAACGGACAGAATGAGGATGATGGCGCTGGCGCATGCCGTTTTCGGGCGCATCACGGACATCCTTGGGCTTTGGGTTTCGAGCCCCGCAATCTCCGAGGGGTAACCGGCGGCCTCAATTGGACCTTGGGCCAATGGCGGTTACCCGAGGTTGCGGCAGGCGGATGGCTCCCCGGAAAGCCTTGTCGGCCCTGACGCCCCCGGACCTGACGTCGCTGAAGCGGAAACGACCGATTTTGGTCAGTTGATAGGCGCCCCTCAATCCGGCAGGGTTCCTGACCTGATCGGGGCGAGCGGGAATCCGACACAGGGAACTCGGCGACGCGCGAAGGGCGCCCGCCGAAGCGCCGCGCTAGAGTCGCTGTGGACGGATCGAAGGGGCGTAACGTGAAAATCCAGTCCGCGTGGATGCGGCCTGCCGTGCGGAGCTTTCTCGCGGGCGTGGCGATCGCCACGGCCGCTGCGGCCGCTCATGCCCAGGACTATCGCCAGGTTGCGCCGAAGGAACCGCCGGCGCACCCGCCGCAGGCACCGATCGCGCCGGCTCCGCCTTACACGCCCGCCAGGCCGGCCGCCAACCAGAAGCTCATCCCCGAACTGATCGGGCTCGAGCTCGTCGACAGCGAAAGCAAAGTGGTGCGCAACGGGGTCAAACAGTACGGCATCGTGGTCGCGTCCGGGCTTCCCATGCTCGACCGTTCCGAGATCAAGAACAGGCTGGCGCGCTTCCTGGGCAAGCCGCTCTACACGAACGACCTGCAGAAAATCTCGCAGACGATCGTGGAATGGTGCCGCACGCACGACTTTCCGCTCGCCGAAGCGATATTTCCCGAGCAGGACATCTCGACGGGGACGGTTCAGGTCGTCGTCACGATCTTCAAGCTGGGCCATGTCCGGGTCGCGGGCAATCACTGGTTCAGATCCCACATCTTCACGGACGAGATGCAGCTCGAACCGGGCGATCCGTTCGACTTTTCGGTGCTGAAGGCCGACCTCGACCAGCTCAACCGCAACGCCTTTCATCAGGTGACGGCCGTCCTCGAGCGCAGCAACACGCCCGGCGACACTGACCTCCTGCTCAACGTGCAAGATCGCCTGCCGCTGCGCGTCTATGGCAGCTACGACAACGAGGGCCTGCCGGTGACGGGGCGCGATCGCTATTCGGTGGGCTTCAACTGGGGCGATGCGTTCGGGCCGGACCAGCAACTGTCCTATCAGTTCATCACGACGCCCGATCTCTGGCAGAAACGCGACCGCGGTCCGGGACAGAACAACGATCCGCGCTTCGAAGCGCAGTCCGCCAACTATGTCATCCCCGTTCCCTGGGGCGACACGATCACCGTCTTCGGCACCTATGTGGAACAGGTTCCCAAGGTCGATACGAATTTCGGCCAGGTCGGCCGCAGCGCGCAGGCGAGCTTCCGCTACGACAAGCCGCTGCCGTCCATCGGCGACTATTCCGAGCAGGTTCGCGTCGGCTTCGATTTCAAGCGCAGCAACAACAATCTGGAATTCGGCGGCAGCGAGGTGTCCAGCATCTCGACGGACATCGAGCAGTTCCTGCTGATCTACGACTCCGCGATGCCGGACGATTACGGCCAGACGGCGCTCGACAACCAGCTCGTCTACAGCCCCGGCGGCCTCGCGCGTTCGAACACGACCGCGGTGTTCGTGGCCTCCGGCACGAACGGCGCGAAGGCGAACTATGTCTACGACAATCTGCAGGTCACGCGCCTTACCAAGCTGCCGTGGAACATGAGCGCGATGCTGCGCCTGAACGGGCAGTGGGCGAGCACGGAACTGTTGCCCAGCGAGCAACTGGGCGCGGGTGGCGACGGCAGCGTGCGCGGTTACACGACACACACTGCAAACGGGAGCGAAGGCGGTCTTGGGAGTTTTGAATTGCGCAGTCCGCCTTACAGTCCCTCACATACGTTCGGCTGGGATTTGGGTGAGCAGGGACAGCTGCTCGCGTTCTACGACGGCGGCATCGTGCGGGAATTCTATGAGCAAAAAGGGCAGGCGAAATATGCCGGCCTACAAGGCACCGGTGTCGGCGTCCGCTTCGGTGTCGGACGATTCCTCGACGTGCATTTCGATTACGGCTGGCAGCTCGCCAAGGCGCCCGGCGCCGACAAGCTCGGCAATCTCGCCGACGTCTCCGTGACGTTCGGCTATTGAACGGCCATTGGGTTTCCGGCCGGACGCCGCGTGTTCTCCAGAAGCGCAAGGCGCTGTTCGAGACAGTACGCCATCGTCAGGCAATAGGCGCGATTTCTGCGAGGCCCTTCCTCGGCCGCCAGCCGAAACGATCGCGCGCGTTCACGCAGTTCTTCTGCGGTATCCACCAAGCCCCTCCCGACACGTATTTGTCATATTGAACAAAATCCCCCGACGCCTCGTCAATTGTGCGCTGCGGGAGAGCCAGTGGGTGTCAGTGGGACGCCATAAAAGAGGCTTCTGAACGCGCAGAGGCCTCGAGGGCTTAAAACGTAAATTCGCGCGGGGTGCCGCATTCACCCTTTTGGTAAATAAAGCAGCCGATGACGGGGGCCGCTGCGGTTCAGCGATTGGAACGCGGGACACGACGACGCATTCGAACCCGCCGTGTCGGCCGCCGGCGGCGGCTCGATACAGGCACGCGGACCATAAGTCGCTTCATCAGCCGAGCCTCGGGTCTTTAGATCGGTATCGGCGCGGCCGGGTCCGGTTGCACGATCGGATGTCCGGGTTCGTCGCCGTCGCGCGGATCGCCGGGGCGCCAATTGTGATTGCCGTCCTGACGGTCGTTCGCGCTGGGCGGCGCGTCCATGTCGTCGTCATCGTCCGCGTCGGGCGGCGGAACGACCAGGGAGAAATTATAGCGGACTTCGCTCGGCCTCTCGGTATGCACTTCCCACCCGAGCATTGCGAGCGACGCGCAGATTCCCATGGCGGCGACTGCATTGAATACGCGTGCCATCGATACCTCCTTCCCCCGCGGTCTCATTCAAGACGTCGTTCCCGATCCGAGGTCGATCACGGCGCGGCGGTTCTGGGGCTCGCGCACATTCGGTCCTGTGGGGATGAGCGGATCGCTGAAGCCCTTTCCGATGGTAGTGATCCCCGCCTCGGGAACGCCATCGGCCACAAGTTGCGATCTCACGGCAAGCGCGCGGCGCTCCGACAGACGCTGATTGTAGGAGGCCGATCCGACCGTGTCGGTGTGACCCGTGATGACGATGCGGACCATGCCCGTCGATTTCGCCGTTGCGGCCGCGCTTGCCACGACCTGCATCGCTTCGGGCGTCAGGTCCGATCTGTTGAAATCGAAAAAGACAACGTAATTCGTCACAACCGGCGCAGGTGGCGGAGGCGGCGGCGGCAACATGGGCGGAGGTGCGGGACGCGGCGGCACGGGCGGACTCACGAACCAGCGGAAGTTGAGCATCGCCGCCTGGATGTCTTTCGATCTGAGCGACGCGTCGCCCATGCCGACGAGCGAGATGAACTCGTGTCCGGTGTTGTCGATGGATTGGTAGCGATAGTCGAGCTGCACCTGAAAGCGCTCGCTGAGCGAGATCGCAAGCCCTGCAATCCCCTGCCAGCTGAATCCCGCTCCGGTCCGCAGGACCTGGTCGCCGATCTGATCGGAGAGATTGGCGTCGGCCAGCGCCGCGCCGACACCGCCGCCGATCGTGAAGGTAAAATGCTGCGACAGCGGATAATCGTAGAGCGCGTTCGCGAAAAACGATGTGACGCCCAGATCGCCGCTGGCTACGGCCGCGGCGGGCAGCGTCGAGAGCTCGAGGCGCTTCGCGTCGAAATCGGTGTATTGGACTTCGGCCTCGAGCCTTATGGGCAATTCGAATTTGTAGCCGGCGGAGAAATTCACGGCCGCATCATCGCTGAACGACGATTTTCCGCTGACGGGTCCGACGGTGCCGCCGATGTTGAATTTGACGGGGTCCAGCGAAGACCAGCCGCCGCCCAAGCCCAAGTAAGGCCCTTCACCCTGTGCGTGCGCAATCCCGGCCTTGGCCATCCACAATGCTGTTGCCATCAGCGACAGCAATACCAGCCGTTTCACGTGTGCCTCCGCTCTACACCTTCGTCCAGCTTGGTCCTGGATTGAATTCGGTCATCGTGCCGGCGAGGTCGGACGTGTTCGTGTCATCGCCAAGACCCTCCATTTCGGTCGTGCGCGAGGATGTCGCGCTTTGCCGCCGCCGCGTCGAAATGCCAGCCGGCTGCATTTTTGAGGAGCGGAATTGGCAGCGGCCGTTCATCGTTGCCGACGTTGAGTACGGCGACCGACGATCCTTTGCGCGTGATGTCCCAGTGCGTGTCGTAGGCGGCAAGGAACGCCTTCGCCGTGTTCCGATCCCGTGTTTCGTCGCCGGAAGAGATGATGTCCTGGCCGTCGGGACCAAGAATGCTGGAAAGCGCGATCGTGTCGTCGGCGCGCTCCGCGGCGACCAAGGCTTTCACACCCTCTTCGGGTGTCGCGAAGCTGCGCGGCCTGTTGGCGGCCATGACGATACCGGTAAACAGGATGACAAGGACCACGAAGCTCGACGCGAGCGCATTCTGGTTGGCCGGAGTCATCGTTGCGCTCCCAACGCCGTCGCAAAGCCAGGGAACGGCCGCACGATGGTCTTGGGGCAAGTGCCGAAGAAGCGGGAGCGCAGCATGGCCGGCCTGGCTAAAATGGCTTTTCAGAGTCCCAATGTTGCGGCGGCCTCTCAATTGGACCTTGGTCCAACCGCGTGGACGGAAATCGCTAAAGCCAGAGATCGAGGCGATGGGAAATGTGTTTGCCGGTAAGCGCGTGCGAAGAGTCGTACGCGCGCAGGGCGTCCAGGTTCTCGGGTGCGTCGTCTTCGCATAGGGCGCGCAGGCGGCGCAGCAATCGGACAAGTTCGCCGCCCGAAGGCGAACGGAGACTGTTCGCCGCTATGGTTTGAGCAGGGACAAGTTCGCGGCTGGACGTCATCGCGGTTCTCACAACATTTACGAGAAATGTAGCCGAGTTTCCCGGCCGCTCAATTGGACGTTGGTCTAACAGGCTTGATGCGCGTGACGGCGTCCTCGATCGCCTTCAGAAGCTCGTCGGCATCCAGCGGCTTCCTGAGATAGGCGGCCGCGCCCGCACCCAGGCATTTGTTTCGCGTCGCAGGCTCGTCATGCGCCGTGACCACGATGGTCGGAATGTCGACGCCGCACTCGGCGAGAAAGCGTATGACATCGATCCCGTTCATGCCGGGCATCTGCAAATCGAGCACGATGCAGCTCGGGCGCTCGCGCTCGATGCCGTTGAACAGTTCGATGCTGGTCGCAAACGCGTCTACCTCCATTTTCGACGTCCTCAGGAGCCGGCCGATCGCCGTTCGCACCGAGTGATCGTCGTCGAGAATTGCGACACGCGTGGGAGGCACGGCCATCGCATGACCACAGAATAAAATCTTCCGAGTCTGGAGCGATAGCATGAGACCGGCACCCCGCGCATTGGTCTTAAGGGACATAGCGGCAGAATGGTCGCGGCAAACCTTGCAACCGCATCTGGCACGCGCGTGAGCAGGCTTAACGCCCTTCTTCACGGTCTTCAGACTTTGTGCCTTGGACCAAGGTCCAATTGAGCGCACGGCTTCCGTCAGTCCAACTAAAGACCTCCGAGGGCGTCCGGCGGTTCACCGCGTCTCCCCTGTGGCCAAAGAATCGCTGGGCGCCCGACGAGGTCGAGAGGAATGCGGTGATTAAGAAAATTCTGCACGCGATGCCGGGGCCTCTAGCCGCGCTGGCGCTTTTTATCGCAAACCATTCCGCACAAGCGGTCGAGACCGGCCTCAGCATCTATCCAAAAGGGCTCACTGCATTCATGTCCGGTGTCCTGCCGCCGCAGGAGGGCTTCTATCTGAACGACATCTACTACTATTTCAGTGGTAGCGCCGGCCGCGAAGTGCGAGACGGCATTGCCGAATTCGGCGTCAACACAACGCTGAACGCGGACTTTCTGCAGGCTATGTTCGTCACGGACTGGCATTTCCTGGGCGCCACGTTCGCCTATGGCGGCCTGGTCGACTATGCCTGGGCCAATCTCGACGCGCAGTTCGAGACGCGCATCGGAGGCCTCGGCCTTTCCGCGAACAACAATGCCATCGGGGATTCCATTCTTCAGCCCGCGATATTGGGCTGGCACGACGGGGACCTGAACTGGAACCTTGGGATGAACGTCTACATTCCGACCGGTGCGTACCAGACGCGCCAGCTCAATATCGGAAGAAACGTTTGGGGGTTCATGCCCCAATTCGGCTTTACCTACTTCGACCCGCAGACTGGCTGGGATGTTTCCAGCACGCTGGTCTTTGTGGCGATGACGAACAATACGGCGACGAACTATCAGTCCGGCGATATCCTGCAGCTCGACTGGGGAATCGGCAAACACTTCGGTGAAGGCGGCGCGTGGGAGGCAGGCCTCACCGGCAACATCGTCCAGCAGGTTGGCGCCGACAGCGGCGCAGGTGCGCGGCTTGGCCCTTTCAAGGCGGAAAGTCTCGGCGTCGGTCCCGGGATCAGCTATATGACGAAGATCGGCAGCACGCCCACGAGTTTCGCCGCGCAGTGGGAACGCGATTTCGATGCGCACAATACTTTCAAGGGTGACGTCGTCGTGGCGTCGGCGACCTTCGTCTTCTGAGGCGGTCTAGTCTTCCCGCGAAGGCCGGCGTCGGGAGCCCCGTTGGACCTAAGTCTAATTGAGGCTTGGCGGCCGCACCTTTCTATTGCGGGAGCGCGAGGTGCCGTAGCGCAGTGAGCCGGCGGGACATGGTTGTCTGTCCTCCTGCGGCGTTTTCCATCCAGGTAATCGGCCATGACGACCGCATCGCAGGGCAGACCGACCGACAGTCATCTCACCGTCCCACCCGCAATCATGCGCGGCGCGGATCCGGATATCGTTTCGGTCGAGCGTTTAGCGCGGCAGTCCGGCATGTCGGTCCAGCGGACGCGCATGGGCGCCGGCCGCACCCTGACAAGCGTCATCCGCACGCCGCCCGGCTTGATCAGTTCCGGCATCACGATCTTCCGGTTTTTCCAGCGCCTGTACGCGGATGATCGCGCTTTTGTTGCTGCTGCTTGGCACCGCGGCGGCCACCAGCCCGACATTTCGGGTCGGACCATTCGATTAGGAGAGACGCCATGACTTTGGCCGCACGCTCGCGGACACAAATCCACAATCTGTCGGACGAGGACGCACATGAGATCGCGATGGAAGCCTATATCTACGCCTACCCACTGGTATTGATGGAGTTGACACGGCGCGTGTTCACCAATGTGGCGCAACCCGACGCGAACGGGCATGCGCCGATGAACCGCTTCGGCCACAAGCAATCGTTCCCCGATCCGGACTTCACCGAAGTCGTCCGGCCCAATGCGGATACGCTTTATTCGATGCTCTGGTTCGACGTGTCGAAAGAGCCGCTGATGATCCACGTTCCGGAGGCCGCCGGCCGATACTATCTGCTCGAATTCATGGACATGTGGACCGACGTGTTTGCGTCGCCGGGCACGCGGACGACCGGAACAGGCGCGCAGACCTTCGCGATACGCGGACCCAAATGGATGGGACCGATCCCCCGCGGCGCCATCGAAATCCGCAGTCCTACGGAGCAGGGCTGGATCCTCGGCCGCACGCAGACGAACGGCAAGGCGGACTATGACGCCGTCCATCGTTTCCAGAGCCGGCTCGTCGCCAAGCCCTACAGCGATTACGGCGACGGCACGCCGCCGCGCAAGGGCGAGGTCCACGCCGATCTCGACATGAGTGCGCCGGTCGAACAGATCGAAAAGCTGGATGCCGGCGCTTTCTATGCGATTTTCGCGCGGACGGCGCGCGCCAATCCGCCCCATGGCAACGATTATCCCGTTCTTGCGCGCATAGCGCGCCTGGGCCTCGAGCCGGGCCGCGCCTTCGACATCGGATCGATCGAGCACCAGGCCTCCGCAGCTCTCAATGACACGGCAGCGCTGGCGCGGGAGAAGATCCGGACTGCGCTCTCGAAGACCGTCCGCGTCGTCAACGGATGGACCATGACCGATCCGCCCATCGGCACCTACGGAACCGACTATCTGCGACGCGCGGCTATCGCCTATGCAGGGCTGGGCGCCAACCTTCCGGAAGATGCCGCGTATCCGAGCATGTTCGCGGAAGCCGATGGAACGCCGTTCGACAGCGGCAAGCGCTACGTCCTTCATTTCGACAAAGGACAGACGCCGCCCGCGCGCGCGTTCTGGTCGCTGACGCTTTACAATGAACGGCAGTTCTTTGCCGACAACCCCATCGACCGCTACGCTATCGGCGATCGCGACAACCTTATCTTCAACGCCGACGGTTCACTCGATCTTTACATTCAGCGCGAGAGTCCGGGCGCCGGCAAAGATTCGAACTGGCTGCCGACACCCGCCGCCGGCACGTTCAGTCTCAGCATGCGGATCTACTGGCCCAAACCGGACGTGCTGGACGGCACCTGGAAACCACCGGCGTTGCGGCGCGCGGACGGCTAACGCCTTCGCCGGATCCCTAAATTTGTATTGGACCAAGGGCCAATTGTGACACCTGCCGTTTTCGGCACAATTTCGCGGGACAAATTCGCGGTGCCATGGCGCCCGTTTTGAGGCGATTTGGAGTGTAAAGGAGCGGCGGGATGCGTCATAGGACTGTTTTCGATGAGGGACTTTTCCTCGTTTCATTCTCAGTGGCGCTGGGCGTCCTCGCACTGATCATCCCCGCGCGCGGTGAGTCCTCCCACGAAATTCAGGCCGGGCCTGGCGGCGAATATATCGACCTCTGCGATACGGGTATGGACCAACCGGATTGCGTGGCGGCCGTGCGTTTCACTGACAACGACCGCAAAGCCGGCCGGATGCGGCGATGATGACGCCGGGCGCCATGGCGAGGCGCCTGACGCTGATGTCGCCGTTCGTCACGGGGGCTGCTGGTCGTTCCCCTGCCGTCTTTCGCGGGCTGCTGAATCAGTCGCGAACCGGCGCCTGGTGGGGCAGCACGTCGACGCGCCAGCGGTCGAACGTTTGCGGCGGCTGGCTCTCCATTGATTTGAGGGCCTCTTCCATCGGTTGTTGGGGTTCGCGGATTCCGCCGGATGCCGGCCGGTCAATATCCACCACCACCAGGAACGACAAACACAAAAGAACGAGAAGGAACACTGCGGCAACGCGCCCGTGACCCGCCGCCAGCACATAACCGAGCACGATCGCAGACCCGATCGAATACACAAAGAGAACGGCGAACACTTCAGTCGGCACGTGCACCAACCGCGCCGCGCGGTGTGATGCGCTGTCGTCGATCACCGCATTCATTGCTTGAACCAGCGCGAGCGCGAGAGGCGCCGTCCGGACGGAATCGAATGCCGCAGCCGTCGCCGCCCACAGGTTGGAGGTGAGCTCGTCTCTGTCGTCAGCCAGCAGCCTTGTCTTAGGCCCCTGGCCAAGCCTCCCCATCTGGATCTCACTCTTGGTGAACTCGATAAGAAGCCCGCTCAGCCGCTGCCGGTGGGGCTCGCCGAGCAGCTGGACCCGAAGATAGGCCGTGCCGATCGCATTGGCCTCTTCGACGACGAGCAGGCGGCGCTCTTCGTATCGCCCGATTGCGAGAGAAAAGGTGAAGCCCAGCAGCAGAGCCAGCAGGCCGAGCACGGCCGAGACGATGTACCCGTCGTAATCGTGATGCCATTTTTTCTCGACGTCTGCTTTCGGTTCCCGCTCGAGGCGCAGGCGGATGTGGAATCCGACGGTGGCGCCGACGAACATGCAGGTCAGAAGAACGATACCCAAAACATAAAGCGGTTCGACGTCGAGCCACTTCAGCATTGGTTCCGGCACGAGCACGGGAAACCTCGTCGGTGCGCGGCGGCGCGCATGTTCCGACCCTTTCCGCACGACTCCCATTGGACTTAGGTCCAATCGATGGCCTGACGCACGTGTCCTAGCGTCCGCGGCCAATCCTGACGGGGAGGAATGTCGTGATTGAGCCGCAAGAAAACGGCGTGCGGCGCCGCAACGGATGCCACGGCTGGATCGGGAGCGAGACGGTCGAGTCGCGTCTCGGCAGTTTCAAATTTCGCAACGGCTATCCGAGCGTTCAGGCCGCTGCCGATCTCCGTGACTCGCTGATCCTTTCACGCGCCGTGGATGTCTATCTGGCGCAGATGCCGGTCGTGTCCTGGTATCACGTGTGGAAAGGTGTTGCGGAAGCGGGTGCGGCGCAGCCGAACCAGATGGTGATCTGGGGAGGCCTGATGGATGCGCGGACGACGCTGCTGACGGGCAATTGCGAAACGGTCTATGGACTCGCATCCCTCGATCTCAAGCGCGACGGTCCTGTCGTGGTCGAATTGCCGCCTATGATGCTGGGCAGCGTCCTTGACGTCTGGCAGCGGTCTGTCGCCGACGTCGGTCCGACGGGCGTCGACAAAGGGAAGGGCGGCAAGATTCTGCTTCTCCCGCCGAATCACCGCGAGACGGCGCCGGACGGTTATATCGTGCTAAGACCGCGCGCCTACCGGACCTCGCTGGGCGTGCGCGGATTTCTGGTCGACGGCAAGACGGATCACGCGGTGGCTTTGATGAAGTCGACCTGGATTTACCCTTTGCGCGACATGCGAAGCCCTCCGGCGATGCATTTTGTGAACGGTTCGCATCAGGAGATCGACACCATCTTCGCAGACAATTACCAGTTCTTCGAGGATCTGGCCGAGCTGATCGCAAGCGAGCCGGACGATGCAATCACGGCGTCCGAGCGCTTCGCGCTGGCCTCGATCGGCATTGAGAAATACATGCCCTACAAGCCCAATGCCGAGCGGCGCGCGCTGCTGGCGGATGCGGCACGCGTAGGTTCGGCGATAGCGCGGGTCAACTCCTTCGCCTCGAACGATCCCGAACGCATCGCCTATTCCGACCGCAAATGGGAATGGGCATTCGTCGGCGGCAGTGCGGAGTTTACCTCGCAGGGCTATGTGAACACCGATCGCCGGGCGGCCTTCGCCTATATCGCTATCGGCATGTCGCCGGCGATGGTGGAAAAAATCGTTGGCGGCGGTTCGCAATATCTCTGGACGCCCCGCGACGCGGACGGCGAGTATCTCGACGGCGCGAATTTCTACCGGTTGCGCATACCGGCCGAGATCCCGGTCAAGAATTTCTGGTCCGTCGTCGTGTACGATGCGGAAAGCCGCTCCATGCTGCGCAACAGCCAGAAATTCCCCAGCCGGAGCGCCTACACCGATCCCGAGATCAATGCGGACGGGTCGATCGATATCTATTTTGGTCCCAAGGCGTCGCCCGCTCACGAAAAGAACTGGATCGAGACGATACCCGGCAAAGGATGGTTTCCGCTGTTCCGCTTTTATGGGCCGCTGGAACCTTTCTTCGACAAAAGCTGGAAACCGGGCGACATCGAACGCGTCCGCCTCTGAGTTCCCATTGGACCTTGGCCCAATCGAAGTTAAGCCGACGACGGTCTAGCTTCGCCGCCGCAACAGCGCCGCTCCGGAGCTCGCCATGGCTGCCAAATCCGCCAGTCCCAAAAAATCCGACAAGCCCAACATCCTCGTGATCTGGGGCGACGACATCGGCATCACAAATCTCAGCTGCTACAGCCATGGTGTGATGGGTTATCACACGCCAAACATCGACCGCCTCGCCAGGGAAGGCATGTTGTTCACCGATTCCTATGGCGAACAGAGCTGTACGGCGGGGCGTTCGTCCTTCATCACCGGGCAGAGCGTTCTGCGCACCGGTCTCTCCAAAGTGGGTGTCCCCGGCGCGCCGATCGGGATGAACGAGAAGATCGTCACCATCGCCGCCTGCCTCAAGAACCAGGGCTATGCCACGGGTCAGTTCGGCAAGAACCATCTCGGCGATCTGAACCACATGCTGCCCACCAATCACGGCTTCGACGAATTCTTCGGCAATCTCTATCACCTGAATGCCGAGGAAGAGCCGGAGATGAAGGACTACTATCCGGAAAAAGACTTTCCCAATCTGGTGAAGCAGATAGAGCCGCGCGGTGTCATCCACTCCTGGGTGACCGACAGGGACGACCCAACCGAAGAGCCGCGCTGGGGACGCGTCGGGAAACAAAAGATCGAGGATACCGGCCCGCTCAACAAGAAGCGCATGGAAACCTGCGACGACGAGTTCGTCGCCGCCGCAAAGGATTTCATCAAGCGCCAGCACGACGCCGGGCAGCCGTTCTTTGTCTGGCTCAACACCACGCATATGCACTTGTTCACGCACACCAAGCCGGAAAGCAAAGGACAGGCAGGGCGCTGGCAGTCGGCCTATCACGACACGATGATCGACCATGACAGGAATGTCGGCCAGATGCTCGATTATCTCGACGAGCTCGGTATCACCGACGACACGTTTGTGATGTATTCGACCGACAACGGCCCGCACCGCAATTCCTGGCCCGACGGCGCAACGACGCCCTTCCGCAGCGAAAAGAACACCAACTGGGAAGGCGCCTTCCGCGTGCCGTTGATCGTGCGCTGGCCGGGGAAGATCAAGGCCGGAACGGTCTCCAACGAGATCGTTCAGCACCACGACTGGTTCCGACCTTCCTTTCGATGGCCGGCGAACCAGATATCGTCGAGAAGCTGAAGAAGGGCTACAAGGCGATCGGCCGGACCTACAAGAATCACATCGATGCCTACGACTTGCTGCCCTATCTGACGGGCAAGGCGAAAGAAAGCCCGCGCAAGCTGTTCATATATATCAGCGACGACGGCGACATCCTGGCGTTACGCTACGACAACTGGAAAGTCGTATTCATGGAGCAACGCTGCAAGGGTACGCTGCAGGTCTGGTCGGAACCGTTCACACGTCTGAGGCTGCCCAAGATTTACAATCTGCGCACCGATCCCTTCGAGTTCGCGGACATCACGTCCAACAGCTACTACGAGTGGTTCATCTATCACGTTTATATCCTCTACGGAGCGTGGGCGCTGGCGGACAAATTCGCGGCGACGTTCAAGGAGTTCCCGCCCGTGCAACACCCCAACAGTTTTACGATCGACGATGCCATTGCGGCATTGACCGAAGCGTCGAGCGGCGGAAAACAGTAGCGCCCCTCAGCGTTTGCAGGACGCGTGGCAGCGCACCTTTGGGTAAACGGACTTTGCCTTGAGCATGGGATGCCGCGCGGAGCCCTGCATAGTGCCGTACGCGACAGCCTGCGTGGTGTGGCGCGCCGGCCCAAGTTCGCCGAATGTCGCCGCCACAATGACGACGGCGGCTATGGCGGTGCCTACCAGGGCATCGAGCGCGCGCGGCTTCGAGGGTTTGTGTTCGAGCACGGCTGCTCCTTCGCGGCTCACTGGGTAGCGCAACGGGGCTTTCGAACAATTGGACCTTAGGACAATGGACGCGTCAGCAATCCGCGCGAGCTGCGACGGCTTCGTCGATGGTCTTGAGAAGCTCGTCGGCGTCGAGCGGCTTGCGCAGATAGGCCGAGGCGCCCGCAACAAGGCAGCTCTCGCACGAGCCCGGCTCGTCCTGTGCGGAGATGATGATGGTCGGCACGCGCACGCCGCGGCGGCCAAGATATTTCATCACGTCGAAGCCGTTCATGCCCGGCATCTGCAAGTCGAGCACGAGACAGTCCGGGCTTTTCTCCGCCATCGCATCGAATAGCTCGAGGCTTGTGCCGCAGGAGTCGACGGTCATTTCCGACATCCTGAGCACGCGGCCGATCGCCGTGCGGACCGACAGGTCGTCGTCGAGAATGGCAACATGCATCGATCGTGCGATCATGTACGGTACACCGCGAGCTTCGTCCTTGTCCCCTAGCACAACCGCAGAGAGATGGCGATTGGGCTTTGGGGGCATAGGGCTATACGCGCGTTTTTGAAGGGCGCTGTTTCGGCCGCCGGCGATGGCGAGGTTGCGCCCGGCCATCAGCGGCTCACCGCTTTTGCGGGCATATCGAGCTTCACGACTGCCTGCACAAGCGTCGCCACGGAGCGGACGCCGAGCTTTTCCATGACTCGGGCACGATGAACCTTAACGGTCTTTTCGACGATGCCGAGATCATTGGCGATCTGTTTGTTCAGCCGGCCGCGCACGACATGGGCCATCACTTCCCGCTCGCGCGGCGTCAATTGATCCAGGCGATGCTCGAATTTCGCGGACTCGTCGCGGACGGCGCGCGACCGGCGATCCGTCTCCATCGCTTTTTCTATAGCCGCGAGAAGCTCCGTCTCTTGGACGGGCTTCGTCAGATAGTCGACGGCGCCCGCCTTCATGGCGCGAACGCCGGTCATGACGTCGTCGCAGCCGGTGAGAAAGATGATGGGCCGCGCCGGCTCGTACTCGACGAGCGCGTGCTGCAGCGCCAGGCCGTCGGTTTCGCCGAGCCCGATATCGAGCAGCGCACAGCCGGGGATTTGCGGATCGTGGCGGGCGAGGAAATCGCCCGACGAATTGAAGGTCTCCACGTCGTAGCCCGCAAGACCGAGGAGCCGCGACATGGCAGAGAGAATGCTATGGTCGTCGTCGACGACGAAGACCCGCGGTTTTGCGTCTGGGCGGACGGTCATGCGTATTGCTCCTTCGCAAGCGGAAGTGAAACGTGGAACGTGGCGCCGTGCCCGGGATTGTTGGTCGCGTGGACCCGGCCGCCGTGCCTTTCGGCAATGGCGCGGCAGATCGACAGCCCCAATCCGAGGCCGCTCTGCTTGGTCGAAAAGAACGGATCGAAGAGCCTGGCTTTGATTGCCTCGGGCACGCCGGGGCCGGTGTCGGATACGCTGATCTGCAGAAGCTCGTTGTTGACCGAGTTTGTGGTCACGATCAGCGCGCCGCTGTCGCGGGGGACGTTCGACATGGCTTCCGCGGCGTTCAGGACGAGATTGAGCAGGAGCTGCTGGAGCTGCACGCTGTCGCCCTTCACGAGGAGCGGCGTGCTCGAGAACCGCGTGATAATGACGATGCGCTGGGCGGTGAGCGCGCTGCGCGTCAGCTCCAGCGTTCGCGCCACGACGGCGTTGATGTCGACAATTTCTGTGCGCGACTCGTCCTTCTTGAGAAGCGCGCGCAGGTGCCGGATGACGTCTCCAGCCCGCGCGTCGTCGTCGATGATGTCGCTGATGACGTTGCGCAGCTCGCTGATGTCGACAGGATTGTTCTCGATCATGCGCTTGGCGGCCTGTGCGTTGCTGAGAATGGCCGTCAGCGGCTGATTGAGCTCGTGCGCCAGCGCGCCAGATAACTCACCGACCATGCCGACGCGCGCCAGATGCGCAAGCGAGCGCTGCTGGTCCTCGACGACGGCTTCCATCTGTTTCGTCTCGGTAACGTCGACGACGGTTCCGGACAGCGTAACAAGGCGCCCGTCGGGCCCGAGCGTCGGACGGCCACGCGTCCTTAGCCAGCGGACAGGCGCGTCCGGCAAGCAAAGACGATAGTCGACCTCGTAGGTCGATTGGGTCCGCATCGCATCGGCGATCGCCTTTTCGACTTTGGCGCGATCGTCGGGATGAACCGGCGCAGCCATCGCCTCCATCGAGAATGCTTCGCCGGGGAAGACGCCGAACATCTTTAGGCAATGCGGCGACGCCCAGAAGCCGCCCGTCGCCGGCTCCCAGCGCCAGAAGCCTAGATTGGCGCATTCGGCGGCGAAGGTCATACGCTCCTCACTCTCGTGCAGAAGTCCTTCCAGCTGCTTGTCCCGCCGGCTTTGAACGACCACCGCGACGATGAGGATCGCTTCGAGTACGAACAGTGCAAACGTGGCGACCAGAATCTGGAACGGCGCCCATGCCCAGGGCTTAAGGATCTCGCCGGTGAAACCGCCGATGAGTGCCGGGATGTTCGCGGCGCTGAGAAGCAGCGTGCCCGCAACGAGAAGAAACAGAACGGCCGTCACGCGTCGTGTCATTGCAGACGATCGGCTTGCAACCTTGGTCTCAGTAGTGCGCGTCGCGCCTGACGCCGTCTGGAGTGCGCTGTAGTCCTGTTCGTCAAGCGATGACAGCGGTGCAATGAACTGCGCAGCAGCGTCCCGCAACGTAAACAAACCGGACAGATGGCCCTTCCTCTGCATTGCCCTCATCCCGACATGGGTTGCAACCGAGTGGCGTTTCCTCCCTCTAAACCTCAGGTACTGTTACTGGAAACGATTGTATCGCCTGGGTTTAGGACTTCGAGCTTATCTGCGATTGTGTTTAACAAGGTCTTAAACGCAGAGCTTCAATTGCGCCGCTTTCGAGCGCGCTGCGCAGATGGAACTTTGGAAAATGCAGCCTTCCTCTGCAGTTTCCTTCTTCGTGCGACATGGACTTTGGTCCAATGCAAAAATCAGCGCGCGGATCGCGATCAAGGCATTCGTTCAAAGTTCCCGATATCGAATGCGCAGCGATGGAACTTTGCCTGGCTGTTGTCGGCGATGTCTCCGTGCAGAATATTCATGCGCACGACGCGTTTCATCGCGTTGCATGCAATGTCGTTCGAGATATAGAACAGAAAACGCGCGCGACGAACCGAGCGGGTTGCAGTTCGTTGCACGCGTTAGACCAAAGTCTAATTGTGGCCGTTTCGATTTTGGCGTCTACTCCATCGTGCGAAGGGGATGTTGTTCGGCACGCCCCAGCCCCTTGGGCCACTGCATCTCTTCGCAATGAAGCGCTAACGGGTTCGGAATCTCCGAAGAGGAAGTTTGATGTTGCACCGACAGGATGTAGCACCGCGCTTCCAGGACGACCCGGTCGCCCGACCATCCGGCCCGTTAGCGCTTCGCGTTATTATACAACTGGCGTTGGCATCGGTATTGTCCAGCAAACGCGAGGACGCCAAGTTCGCAGACAGCAAGCGATAGTGGTGGGAGGGTTCGGCCCGTTGCGATGAGTGTTCCTCATTGCGGCGGGCAGAATCTTTTCTGGATGTTTTCCGCATACGTCGTATTCCGAAGACACGCCGAGCATTGGCCCTAAGTCCAATCGCGCCCGCGGATTGCTTCGTGTAGGTGTAACGGCGAACGCGCACTCGCGGCGCTTGTATACACGAGGGGTCACGAAACATGCCGATCGTGCAGAAGCTCGAAATTCGCAAACCCTGGAAAGCCGTGGGCCGCGACGCCTTCGACGGCATGGTGCGCATCGATGGCGGCACATTTCTGATGGGTTCCGATGCGCATTATCCCGAGGAATCGCCGGCGCATCGCGTGACGGTCGATGGTTTCTGGATCGATCGCTATCCCGTCACAAATGCCGACTTCGCGGCATTCGTGGAAGACACCGGCTACGTGACGTCTGCCGAGCGGATACCCAATGCGGACGACTATCCCGGTGCTCGGCCCGAGTTGCTCACGCCGGCTTCCGTCGTTTTCCTGAAGCCCGCCGGACCCGTCGACCTCGGCAGTCACTACAACTGGTGGAACTACGTGCCCGGCGCGGATTGGCGTCATCCGCTCGGACCGCACAGCGGCTTGAGCGGCCGCGCGCATCATCCCATCGTGCATATCGCTTACGAAGACGCGGAAGCGTTTGTGGACTGGGCCGGAAAATCCCTGCCGACGGAAGCCGAGTGGGAATTCGCGGCGCGCGGCGGGCTCGACGGCGCAGAGTTCGCGTGGGGCACAGAGTTGACGCCCGACGGACAATTGATGGCCAACACCTGGCAGGGTGAATTCCCTTGGGAGAACCTCGGCTGTGACGGCCATCAGAGCACATCACCCGTGGGAGCGTTCCCGCCGAACGGTTACGGGCTTCACGACATGATCGGCAATGTCTGGGAATGGACGACGGACTGGTATCAGGCGCGGCACAAGGCGACATCGAAGTGTTGCTGCGGCGCGCAGAACCCGCGTGGCGGCATGCGTGACAAAAGCTACGATCCGCGCATGCCCGGCGTGCGCATTCCGCGCAGGGTGATGAAAGGTGGTTCTTATCTTTGTGCGCCCAACTATTGCCGGCGCTATCGTCCCGCCGCGCGCATGGCGCAGCCGATCGATACCTCTACTTGCCATCTGGGCTTTCGCTGCATCGTGCGTTCCGTGAACTGAACCGATGGGGCGGCGGGAGCCGTCCTTCGCCTCATTGCGGCCTGGGCCGCCCTCCTTGTCGAAGGCATTGCCGTCGTCGTCATCGCCTTCGGCGGGCTCGGAACGCTCGTATTCCTCGTCGGACAGACCACCAAAATCGTAGCGCGCACTCAGGATTGGCGCCGCGACCTGTTCGTGCGTTTCGGCCGCTGGCTGACCATGGGCCTACCATTCGCGCTGGCGGCCGACATCATTCGGAGCGTCATCTTGCCCACCTGGAACGACATCGGTCAGCTCGCCACCATCGCCGTCATCCGGACCTTCCTCAATCACTTCCTGGAGAAGTATCTGAAAGAGGCGGGCAGCGGTCCGACCGAGGCGGAGAAGGCTCCGGCAACCTGACCGGCTGGAACTTTGGCGGCGGCCGGGTTATTTCCTGATCATGCGGGCGTCGACGAGAGGACTGAAGACCTATCGGTCCAAGCGGGACTTCATGCAGACGCGCGAGCCGAGCGGCGAGCTGCCGGTTGCGCCGTCCAAACGCCTGCGCTTCGTCATTCAGAAACACAGCGCCACACGCCTGCATTACGACTTCCGTCTCGAGCTCGACGGCGTCTTTCTCTCCTGGGCCGTGACGCGGGGGCCGTCGCTCGATCCGCACGACAAGCGGCTGGCTGTCGAGGTGGAGCCTCATCCCCTCGACTATGGCGATTTCGAAGGCACGATCCCGAAGGGGCAATATGGCGGCGGCACGGTGATGCTGTGGGACCGCGGCTATTGGGAGCCCGAAGGCGGCTCGGCCGAAGCCATGTTGCAGAAGGGCGATCTGAAGTTTCGGCTCTACGGCAAGAAGCTGCACGGCAGCTGGGTGCTCGTGCGCATGAAGAACGACAAATATGGCGGCGGCAAGCGCACCAACTGGCTCCTGATCAAGCACAAGGACGAATACGCGCATGAGGGCGATCACGATGTGCTGCTGAAAGACGATCGCTCCGTCGCATCAGGGCGGTCGATGCCGGATATCGCGGCGGGGAAGGGGCGTAAGCCCAAGCCGTTCATGCTGGCGAAAGGCAGGGCGTTCGCGTCCAACGCAGTCTGGCATTCGAAGGGCGCCTCGCGCGAAACAAGGCCGGCTGCGCCAACGACAACGAAGAAGAAGCGCGTGTCGGGCAAAAAGGCATCGAAGCTTCCGAAATTCGTGGAGCCGGAGCTAACCAGGCTCGTGGACCATCCGCCGTCCGGCAACGGCTGGGCGCACGAGATAAAATTCGATGGCTATCGCGTGCAAGCGCGCGTCGAAGACGGCGTCGCCGTTCTCGACACCCGCAAAGGACTCGACTGGACGGAAAGATTTCCCGCCATCGCCAAGGCTGCGCAGGAACTTCCTGACTGTATCCTGGACGGCGAAGTCGTCGCGCTCGAGAAAGACGGCACCCCCAATTTTGCGGCGCTGCAGGCCGCGCTTTCTGAGAAGAATACCGATGCGCTCATCTATTTCGTGTTCGATCTTCTGTTCGTGCGCAATGGCGAACTCGAGGATCTGCGCGAGCTTGCGCTGTCGGATCGTAAAGCGCGGCTGAAGGCGCTGCTGGACGGGCATTTCAAAAGGAAAGATACGCCGATCCGCTATGTCGAACATTTCGAGACGGACGGCGAGACCTTCTTGCAATCCGCCTGCCGTATGCATCTCGAAGGCATCATTTCGAAGAATCTGTCGGCGCCCTACCGGCCCGGAAGCCGCGAGGGCTGGACGAAATCGAAATGCCGCGCCGGCCACGAAGTCGTCATCGGCGGTTGGAGCGAGACGAGCGGGAAATTCCGCTCGCTTTTGGCGGGAGTCCATCGCGGCAAGCAGTTCGTCTATGTAGGACGGGTGGGGACGGGCTATGGCGGCGAGGTCGTCTCGCGACTCCTCCCGAAGCTCAAGGCGGTGCGCGCGAGCGAGAGCCCTTTTCAGGGCGCCAATGCGCCGCGCAAGGAACGCGAGGTCCATTGGGTCAAGCCGGTTCTCGTGGCGGAGATCGAATTCGCAGGCTGGACGAGCGACGGCAACATCCGGCAGGCGGCATTCAAGGGATTGCGCGAGGACAAGCCCGCGCGCGATGTGGAAGCGGAGCACCCCGTGAAGACAGCACATCTGGTGAAACTGAAAACGAAGGACGCCGCCCGCGGCGGCAACGCCACGGTGATGGGTATCGCGATCTCGCATCCCGACAAGGCGCTGTGGCCGGATGCGGGCGACGGCAAGCCGGTAACGAAGCTCGATCTGGCCCGCTATTTCGAAGCGGCCGGTCCCTGGATGATGCCACATATCGAGGGGAGGCCTTGTTCGATCGTGCGCGCGCCGGACGGGATCGACCACGAGCAATTCTTCCAGCGGCATGCGGGCCCCGGCACGTCGAAGCTGCTTTCACTTGTCAGGGTGTCGGGCGATCACAAGGCCTATCTGAAGATCGACCGCGTCGAAGGCCTGGCCGCGGTGGCGCAGATGGCGGGGATCGAGCTCCACCCCTGGAATTCGCGGCCGGACAAGCCGCAAGTGCCGGGGCGTCTCGTCTTCGATCTCGATCCGGCGCCGGATGTATCCTTCGATCGCGTCGTCGCGGCGGCGCTCGAATTGAAGCAGCGCCTCGAAGCGCTCCGCTTTGCCGTCTTCTGCAAGACGACCGGCGGCAAGGGGCTTCACGTCGTGACGCCGCTTCCGGAGACGGAGTGGATCGGATGGCCGGAGGCGAAGGCGCTGGCGCGCGGGATCTGCGCGGAGATGGCGGAGGACGATCCCGACAAATATCTCGTCACCATGGCGAAGAAGGATCGCAGCGGGAAGATATTCCTCGACTATCTGCGCAACGACAAAACCTCAACGACCGTGGCACCGCTTTCGCCGCGCGCACGCCCTGGCGCCACGGTCTCGATGCCGCTGACCTGGAGCCAAGTGAAGAAAGGACTCGATCCGAAGCGCTTCACCGTGCGCACCGCGATGGCGCTGCTCGCCAAAAGCAAAGCGTGGAGCGACTATAAGCCCGCGCGCGCGGCCAAGAAGGCCGTCGATCAATGGCGCGGGATCGCCGGGAAATAAGGTCCGCTATTTGGACTTTTTCGTCCGCGCCGGCTTCGCGCGCGCCGGCATGGAGCGCGCGGGTTTGCCTTTGAGGCTCTTGCGCAGCGCATCCATCAGATCGATGACGTTGGTGTCCTTCGGCGGCTCGACGGTGACGGGGCGCTTGCCCTTTTCCTTCATCTTGATCAGTTCGCGCAACGCGTTCTCGTAGCGGTCCTCGAACAGCTCCGGCTGGAACGGGCCTTCCTGCTGCGCGATGATCTGTTCCGCGATCTCGATCATTTTTTTGTCAGGCTTTGTCGCGGGCAGATCTTTGAACGCGCCGTCGACATCGAGGACTTCGTCGCGGGTACGAAGCGAATAGGCGATCAGCCCGCGTCCGCGCGGCTCGACCGCCATCAGCCGCTCGCGTGTGTGCATGACGACGCGGCCGAGCGCGATGCGTCCCGTGGCGTTCATGGCGTCGCGGATCACGGCATAGGCTTCAACGCCTGATTTCTCCGACGGCAGCAAATAATAGGGATCGTTCCAGAAGAGTCGGTCGATCTCGCTTTCCTCGACGAAGCGTTCGATGTCGAGCGCGTGCGTCGTCTCGAGCTTCACCTCGGAAATCTCTTCGTTCGTCAGGATGACGTAACGGTTCTTCTCGATCTCGTAGCCTTTGACGAGTTCGGAGCGCTGCACCGGACCCGTGTCGGGATCCGTCGGAACCATGCGGATGCGGTTGTTGGTTTCGGGATTGAGAAGATGGAACGAGATGTCCGACTTGGTCGATGTGGCGCGATAAAGCGCGACCGGACAGCTCACGAGCGAAAGCTTCAGATGGCCTTCCCAGACCGGGCGCCTGCGGCCCGTCGACGGAAAGTCGTCATTTGCATGCGGGGCTGCCGAGGCCTTACCTTTGGGTGTCTTGCCGCGAGCCTGTGCCATATCTGGTGTCTCCCACGCCAGGAACTCGCGTCGGAAGACGGTCGTCCCGGAATTGTCATTACCGGAGAATGATTATGCACGCTTCCGGCTCCGCCGTCGAATTAGAGGCCTTGCGAGAGGAAGCCCGCACCTGTCGGGCCTGTCCGCTTTGGCGCACGGCGACGCAGATTGTATTCGGCGAAGGTAAAGGCCCGCTTATGCTCGTCGGCGAACAGCCGGGCGACAAAGAAGACCTGGCCGGCAAGCCTTTCGTGGGCCCGGCCGGAAAGGTGCTCGACCGTGCGCTGGCCGATGCGGGGATCGAGCGCAAGAAGACCTACGTCACCAACGCCGTGAAGCATTTCAAATTCGTGCGACGCGGGAAAATCCGTCTTCACCAGAAACCGGACGCGTCCGAGATCGCGGCGTGCAATCCCTGGCTCGTGCGCGAACGGGCGATCGTCAAACCTCTTTTGATCGTGGCGCTGGGTGCCACGGCAGCGCGCGGTGTGTTCGGAAAAACGCTCGCGATCGGGAAGAACCGTGGGCGGGTCATGCCGCTGGACGAGCATTCGAAGGCGCTGATCACGATCCACCCGTCCTATCTCCTGCGCATGCAGGACGAGGACAAGGATCGGGAATACACAGCCTTCGTCGCGGACCTGAAAGTGGCCGCGAAATACACGCGCGACGTGGAAAAATAACGCACGACCGCAGAATAACGTCCGGCCGTCCCTCGGATATCCCTGTCGCCAGCGCGGTTGAATTCCGCGCGCGGCCATCCAAACTCCCGCCGAAACGCAATCGAGGAAAACATCATGGAATATCGGCTCTTGGGACGTTCCGGCTTCAGCGTACCGGTCCTCACGCTGGGCACCGGCACTTTCGGCGGCAAGGCGGGGCTTGCGGCCTGGGGTTCGACGGACGCAGCAGAGGCCACGCGGCTGATTGATGTCTGCCTCGAGCACGGTCTCACCATGTTTGACAGCGCCGACATTTATTCCGCTGGCGCCGCCGAGGACGTGCTGGGGGCCGCGATCAAGGGGCGCCGCAACAAGGTGTTGATCTCGACCAAAGCGACGTTCCGTTCCGGCGCCGATGCCAACGCTGTCGGCTCCTCGCGCTTTCATCTGACGCGCGCGGTCGAGGACGCACTGAAGCGCCTCGGTACCGATCACATCGATCTCTTCCAGCTTCACGGCTACGACGCGAAGACGCCGACGGAAGAAGTCCTTTCAACGCTCGACGTTCTGATCCGCGCCGGCAAGATCGGCTATATCGGCGTATCGAATTTCTCCGGCTGGCACCTGATGAGGGCGCTCGCGACGGCGGACCGCTACGGCCTGCCGCGTTATGTGGCCAACCAGACCTATTATTCGCTCGTCGGGCGCGATTATGAATGGGAATTGATGCCGCTCGGCCTCGATCAGGGCGTCGGCGCGGTCGTGTGGTCGCCGCTCGGCTGGGGCAGGCTCACGGGAAAGATCCGTCGCGGCTCGCCCTTGCCGGAAGTCAGCCGCCGCAACGTCAAGGCCTCGAACGATATGGGCCCCCAGGTCGACGATGAATATGTCTTCAAGGTCGTCGATGCGCTGGATCAGGTTGCGGAGGAGGTCGGCAAGACCGTGCCGCAGGTGGCCCTCAACTGGCTCCTCCAGCGGCCGACTGTTTCGACCGTCGTTATCGGTGCGCGCAACGAACAGCAGTTGAAGGACAACCTCGGCGCTGTCGGCTGGAATCTGACGCCAGAGCAGGTGAAGGCTCTCGACCGTGCCAGCGCCGTTCAGTTGGCCTATCCCTATTGGCACCAGCGCCAATTCGTCGAACGCAACCCGTTCCCGACGAGGGTGTGATCAGGTGCGGCGTCGGGCTATGCTTGCCGAGATTAAGGAGCTGCCATGGACGCGAACCTGATCGTCGCGAGCCTCGAGCTCGCGGCCCAGCGCTGTCCCGATCTGACGCCGCTCGTCTATGAGCGTCTCTTTCGCGAACAGCCGGACATGAGGCGCCTTTTCGTCCGCGACAAGGACGGTTCGGTGAAGGGAGAAATGCTCGCGCGTGTCGTCGAAGCGGTCCTCGACTTCGTCGGCGAGCGTCGATACGCGGCGACGCTGATCCAATGCGAAGTCGTCACCCATGCGGGCTATGAGGTGCCGCCCGACGTGTTCGGAACGTTTTTTGCCGTCGTGGCGGACACGTTGCGCGACGTTCTGGGCGCGGATTGGTCGCCGGATGTCGAGATGGCCTGGCGCCGGACGCTCGCGAACCTCGATTATTACGTGACCCACCCCAACCGGGCCGAGACAGTCTAAGGCGTCACGATCGGGAAGTTCGTGTCGAGCGGCTCGATCAGGTCGATCATCGCATCATAGAGCGACGCGTCGCCTTCGATCCTGATATCACCGGATTCGACCAGCGGCTTACAAGGCAGTCCCGCGAACAGCGTCATCAAGAAGTGAGGCCGCTTCATCGTGAGCGTGGCGCCGGCCTTCGGATCGCTGATGCCGTGCTCGTGGATCATCACGCCGTTACCGACTGTGATGAGGACCTTCTCGTTTCTGTCTGTGAGCGCGATGTTGATCTTGTAGGCGCGCGCGGAGGCTTTCTCCGGATTGACGCGCACGGATGCGAAATCGAGCAGCATCGGCGTGGTCGTGGCCGCGAGGATACCGACATTCATCGCCGTCGGCGGCAGTTTCAGCGCACCGTGGCGGAGTTCCTGCGCACCGGTGAGATAGATGTTGCGCCAGGTGCCCGCTTCGGACTCGAATCCCATCCGCGTATAGATCGCAGCGAGACGGTCGCGCGCGGTCTGGTTGGTCTCGTCGGCGAAGACGGCGTGATTGAGAAGCGTCGCCGCCCAGCGCAGATCACCGCGTTCTTCGGCATCTTTGGCCTGCGCGAGCACCGCATCAGCGCCGCCCATCGCAGCCACATACCGTTTTGCTATCGGCTCGGGCGGCAGCGGATTGAGGTTGGCGGGATTGGCGTCGTACCAGCCCATATAGCGCTGATAGACGGCCTTGGCGTTGTGGCTCATCGTGCCGTAATAGCCGCGGTTGAACCATTGCTTGCGTAGAATGTCCGGCAGCTCGAGCACTTCGGCGATCTCTGCGCCAGTGAAGCCCGCATTCATGAGCCGCACCGACTGATCGTGCAGATATTTGTAGGCGTCGCGGTGGTTGGCGAGGAAGAAGACGATCTCGTCGGTGCCGAAGCGCGGAATGCCGTGCGCTGCGAACATCACGTCGCTTTGATGTGCGAAGAGGCGGATCGATTCCGTCAGATAGTCCGCCCAGGCTTTGGAATCGCGCACCAGCGCGCCGCGCGCCGGCAGGAGATTGTGCATGGTGAGGTTGGCGTTCTCTGCCATGAAAACGGCGCGCAGTTCCGGCAGGTAGAAATTCATTTCCGCCGGCGCTTCCGTGCCGGGCGTGAGCTGGAAGACGAGGCGAAGGTCGCCGATCGTCATCTCCTGACCCGTATGCGTGATGAGATGCGTCGGCGCGATCAGCGTCAGCGTGCCGCGCGAAAGGCCCGGACCCAGGCCCGACGTGATCTCGCCTTCGGCCGTGCGCGGCAGGGTGAGGCCGAACTGATAGCGCGCGCGGCGCGACATCGCCGGTCCCGCGATGATGTTTTCCGAGACGGCTTCTTCGAGGAAACCCTGCGGCGCGATGATCTGCACTTTGCCGGCTGCGGCGTCCGCCGCCGTCGTCACGCCTTCCACGCCGCCATAATGATCGGCATGGCTGTGCGAATAGATGACGGCGAGAACCGGTTTTTTCGCCACGTGCTCGTAGAGGAGTTCGAGCGCCGCGCGCGCGGGCTCGACCGAGGTCAGCGGATCGACGATAATCCAGCCCGTGCCCGCGTCCACGAAAGAAACCGTCGACACGTCGAAGCCGCGCACCTGATAGATGCGCTCGGCGACCTTGAAGAGACCGTGCTTGGTGAGGATCTGCGCCTGCCGCCAGAGACTGGGATTGGCGGTTGCGGGCGCGGGGCCTTCAAGAAATTCGTACGATGTGAGATCAACGGCGACGCGGCCATCCTCCCGCGTAATCTTCGGATCCTTGCGCGTCGCGATGAAGCCGCGGCCGGCGAAATCGAAATCCTTGCGATCGTCCGCATCGACCAGCGCGTGCGCTTCCGCGAGCGGGGTTGTGTCGCGTTCCTGACTCATGAGCGTTCCCGGTGTTATGGCGCATTCGTCGCGCTTCGTCCTGCGCGTTTAAACAGCATGGCGCGGGCCGCGTCTACGGCGTCGGCAATAGGTTCTCGGCGATAGTTCCAGACCGGATCGGGCGGCGGCGGAACGATCGCCATGGTGGCGTTGGCTTCGAAAAGCAAAAGCCGCCCGTCGGACGCGACGCCGAAATCGACGCCGCCGTAGTCCAGCGCCAGCGCCTCGCACAATCGCGCCAGGCCTTGCAGGACGCGCGATCCCAGCGCGCCGGCCATGTCGGTGAGAAAGGCTAGTTCCTCCCGGCGGAACGTGTCGTCGTCGGCCATGGCGGAGGTGAAATAATGCACCTTCCAGGAATGCGAGAGCGCCAGATGCAGCGGATAGATTTTTCCGCCGATAAACATGACGCGATATTTCCGTGCCATGCCGTCCGCTCCACGGGCATCGAGGTATTCGATGGCGAGAAGGACGTCGCCGGGCAATTCGTGAACGGCCTCGGGGAGGGCGGCCGCGCTTTCCACGCGCGCAAAATTCTGTCCCGTATGAAAGCCGGGGGAGCGAAGAAGTAGCGGGAATTGGAATCCCCGTTGCACAAGCACGGCGGGCGCGTCCGGCGCCTCGAGCGAATCGCGCGACAGCAGGGCGGTGCGCGGCACGACGATGTCGTGGAGCGCCGACAACCGCGCCGCATTCGCTTCGCGTCCCGTATCGCGGATCACGCCCGGCGGATTGATCGCCGGCGCGGAGCTGTGATCCATGATCTCCGCGACCGCATCGAGAACGTCGCCGCAAAGATCGGCATCGCCGACCGCGTTGAATACGACGTCATGCTCGGGCAAGGCGTCCGAAGGATCGAAAAATTCCGCGTAAATGGCTGTCACCGCGAAGATGCGGTCGTCGAGAATGACAGCGGTCGGGATATTGCCGCCTTTGGCGGAGACGATCAGCAAGACCCGAAGCGGCGTCCCCCTGCCGCGATAGGGCCGCGTCACGATGGCGTGTCCGGCAAAGCCTTGTTCGCGATGCCGCGCGGCGCCTTCCTCGTCGCCCTGTTTCGCCAGCACATTGGCGAGGCCTTGATGCGCGTAGGTCAGGCTTGCATCGGCGGCGAGTGCTTTTTCATAGAGCTTGCGTGCCTCGTCGAAATCGCCGTCTTCGAGAAGGACGTTTCCGAGATTGACGAGACCGAACGGGTTGTTGGGATGGCTTTCGACGGCCTGGCGATAGGCGGTAACAGCGGCGGAACGATAGCCCGTGGCGTGCGCAAGCCCCGCCAAATCGGTCAAGGCGCCGAAATGCGTAGGATCGCGCTGCAGCACGGCAACGAAGGCGGCCTTCGCATCGTCGTCTCGTCCCAAGCGCGTGAGAATTTGCGCTCTGGCGAACAGCAAATCGATGGAAGCCGGGAGTGCTTCGAGACGTTTCTGGACATCTCGCAGCTGAGATTCAAGAACATGGACGTTATCGTCACTCCGGCCGGACACAATTACTCCATTCTTGTCATTCCCGCGGAAGCGGGAACCCAGGGACGTTGACAGAAGCTGGAAACCCTGAGTCCCCGCTTTCGCGGCGATGACACTGTATTTTGGACGTGATTCTATCAAACCAAGCTAGCGTCTCCAGCCTGTTGTGTGGGGGCGGCTGCGGCGCACGCGCTTGTAAGGCTGATAGGCGGGCTCCCACATCGAGGCTATCACCTGACGCTCGATCGCCTTGGCGCTCTGCTTCCTGGCGACGCCGTCCTCAATGGCCTGTTTCGCGACTGCGATCGCAACAGTGCGCGCGACATTGCGCAGCTCCGGAACGGGCGGAAGAAGCCGCGCCGATTTGTTCGTGTGTGTGGGCGAGATCCCGGCCAGCGCTTCCGCCGCCGCCATGAACATCGCATCGGTCACGCGCTGCGCATCGACGGCCAGCACACCCAGGCCAATGCCGGGAAAGATGTAGGAATTGTTCGTCTGATCGATGGCGGCGGGCTTTCCGTTCCAGGTGACGGGCGGGAAAGGGCTCCCGGTGCCGATCAGCGCGCGGCCGTCCGTCCATGCCAGGAGATCGCCGGGAGCGGCTTCGCTGCGCGATGTCGGATTGGACAGCGGGAAAATCACCGGCCGCGACACGTGCTTTACCATTTCACGCACGATGTCCTCGCGGAAGGCGCCGGCTTGTCCCGAGACGCCGATCAACGTCGTGGGCTTGGCATTCGCCATCACATCGAAGAGCTCGATCTTTCCGGGCGTGCGCAACGTCCAGCCTTCGGTCGCCGCGCGCGACTGCACAAAGGGCCGCTGCGCGTCTGTGATGTTCGCCATACCTTCGACGAGAAGTCCGTCACGGTCGACCGCGAAGAAATTCCGCCGTGCCTCGTTTTCAGGCACGCCGCTCTCGACCATCGCCCTCAGGATGAGACTGCAGATGCCCGTGCCGGCCGAGCCCGCGCCGAACAGCGCGATCCGTTGCCGCGCAAGCGGAATGCCGGTCACGTTGATGGCGGCGAGCAGGGTTCCGGCCGCGACGGCGGCCGTGCCCTGGATATCGTCGTTGAAGGTGCAAAGGCGGTCGCGGTAACGCTCAAGCAGACGCCCGGCGTTGGGGCTGGCGAAATCTTCCCATTGCAGCAGCACATGCGGCCAGCGCTTGGTGATCACGGAGATGAAGGTCTCGACGAAATCGTCGTAATCCTGGCCGCGCACGCGCTCGTGCTTCCAGCCGATATAGAGCGGATCGGCAAGGCGCTCCTGATTGTTGGTGCCAACATCGAGCAGCACCGGCAGCGTTTCCGCCGGATGAATGCCGGCGCAGGCCGTGTATAGCGAAAGCTTGCCGATGGGGATGCCCATGCCGCCCGCACCCTGGTCGCCCAGTCCCAGAATGCGTTCGCCGTCGCTCACCACCACGATGCGAACGCGATCGAAGCGCGGATCGGAAAGAATATCGGCCATGCGGTCGCGGTTCGGGTAGCTCAGGAAAACGCCGCGAGGCTTCCGCCAGATTTCGCTGAAGCGCTGGCTGCCTTCGCCGACCGTGGGCGTGTAGACGATGGGCAGCAATTCCTCGGTATGCCGGACGAGCAGGGCATAGAATAAGGTCTCGTTGACGTCCTGCAGGTCGCGCAGAAAGGCGTAGCGGGCGAAATCGTTCGTGTAGCTGCGCAGCGCATTCATCCGGCGCGTGACTTGCTCGTCCAACGAGCCGACATGCGGCGGCAAAAGGCCGTGGAGGGAAAAGCGCGTGCGTTCCTCTTCGCTGAAGGCCGTGCCTTTGTTCAGCATGGGCTGGTTGATGAGGTCGAAGCCCGTGAGCTCCGTCTCGATCACCGTTCCGGATTTGCGCCAAAAGCCAAACATGGTTTCATTTCCCCCGCGGGCGCGGGATGCGTGGCGGTCGATAGTGTTAGCGGTGTGGGCGCTCATACTACGTTAACGCGCAAGCGATTCTCAAAGCGCGGCCGGGCGAAAGCTGGAAAATTTTTTGTCATGGAGGTACGGCGATGAAGGATTTGTTCGAGCTTGCCGCAGTCGTGGGCGAGCGGCTGAAGGCGCGCGGCGAGACCATCGCCATCGCGGAATCCTCGAGCGGCGGGCTCATCTCGGCGGCGCTTCTCTCCGTGCCCGGCGCATCGGCCTATTATCTGGGCGGTGCCGTCGTCTACACCGCTAAGGCGCGGATGCGCCTGCTCGAAATTCCGCGCGAGGCCGTTGCCGGCATGCGCTCGGCGAGCGAGCCCTATGCGAACCTGCTGGCGGAGTCGGTTCGTGTCCGTTTCGGCGCCGCCTGGGGCCTATCGGAGACGGGCGCCGCGGGGCCGACGGGCAATCCGTATGGCGATCGGCCCGGACATACCTGCATCGGACTTGCAGGACCGGCCTCGCGCGCCATCACGCTCGAAACCGGTTCGCTGGACCGCGCCGACAATATGCGCGCGTTCGCGAAGTCCGCGCTCGAACTTCTCCTGGAAAACCTGCACTAGATCGTTTCCGGCAGATGTGTGCGGCACTTTTGCGTGCGGAAGAGCGACAAAGGCCGCTATTCGCCGTCGATGGTCTCGGTCATGCGCTTCGTCGTGCCGGCCTTGGGCATTTTCGCCGGCGGCGTTTCACCGAGGGGCCGGGTCGGATCGGAAGCCTGCGTCAGGATGTCGTCGAACAATTCCTTCCAGCGCCGCGACGGGCTTTCGTACTGCTCCGCGAACCATGGCATCAGGCGGCGGTCGAACACCACGGTGCGCAGGAAATCGAGCGTCGCACGCACGGGCCAGCGCATCAGCGCGTCGCGCTGGAAGCTTAGGAAAACCGGCAGCTGGAAGCGCATGCCGAGATCGAGCGGCACGAACTGGTCGTCGACCAGCGTCACGTAAGTCGGGAGCAGCGCGATGCCCGCACCGCGGCGAACGGCTTCGGCGAGCGGCGCGCTCTGGTTGGTGAGAAGCGACGTCCCCGGCGTTGAGCGGTTCGACCACCACGCCGACCACGAACCCTTGTCGATCAGATAGAGCGACAGATCGAGCAGGCGATGATCGCGCAGATCTTCCATCGAGCGCGGCGTGCCGTGCTTTTTCAGATAGCTCTGCGAGGCGAACGGAATGAAATGCAGCGTCGCGATCCGCATGGCGACGGGCTCGATTTCCGCCGGCTCATAGTAGTGGACGTGGATGTCGAAGATCTCGTTCTTGCCGGCGAAGGCTTCCTGGGCGACGAAGTTCTTGAGTTCGACGTTGGGGTAGCGGTCGAAGAACGCGCTCATGAACAGCGGCATCCAATAGGCCGCCAGGCCGTCGCCCATCACCACCTTGCACTCGCCCTCGATCTTGGGCGCGGCGGCCTGGGCATTGCGCGAGGCCTGAGCCAGCGACAGCTGCGCCATGGACACAGAATTGAGCACCCGGCGGCCTTCGAAGGTCAGCCGCGGGCCGGAAGTCGACCGCTCGAAGAGCTTGACCCCCAGGG